>Ga0307989_1000107_pt1 | contig 61501 bp, 54 predicted proteins | sample EllFjometagen185_FD_203164 | JGI IMG/M metagenome (GOLD analysis project Ga0307989, IMG submission 203164) | Marine microbial communities from Ellis Fjord, Antarctic Ocean - #185 | ecosystem: Environmental > Aquatic > Marine > Unclassified | place: Southern Ocean | collected 2014-10-08 | reverse complement strand
GTTAAGGTACTTATCCTGTTTTTCAGGGCTAGTACCTTATAAATTATTTTCTGCGTCTCTTCAGCAGGAAGTAATTTGTTAAGGTACTTATCCTGTTTTTCAGGGCCAGTTTTTAGCAGCATCCCCGTTTTACTAATTCCGGGTAAACTTTGTTATTACATTCCCGGAATCAAGCCGGTTAATTTATACACCTTCTTCTGTTTAATTGAGGAACTATGGAAAAAAAACCTTCCAGCATGAAAAGAATTATCTTATTGCTCATACCCATCTTAATCGGGGCACTTGTCTTTGTTGTTCTGATGAAAACACGTAAAGGTCCCCCCGAAAAAGAGAAGGTTGATCCAGCCAGAATGGTCCGCATTATCCAGATGAAAGCATCATCGGTTCGTCCTCGCACAACAGCATACGGGACAGTCAAACCCACCCGGACCTGGCAGGCGGTTGCCAGAGTCAGCGGTGAAGTCATCTATACCAATCCACTGTTTGAAAAAGGACAAAGAATTAAGGCCGGAACGCTGCTTATCGAAATTGATCCGATTGAATACAAAATTTCTGTCGCTGAGGCCGAAGCAAATATTCAAAGCGCCCTCACACAGATAAAACAACTTAAAGATAAAGAGAGCAATAATAAGGCACTATTGAAACTAGAACAGTCCACATTGCAGATCACAAAAAATGAAGTGGATCGACAAAAACGATTATTGAAAAGTAAAATTTCTTCGAAATCTGCATTCGATCAGGCAGAAAAGAGTTATATCGCTCAGAAATATAAAATGCAGACTTTGGAAAATGCAATTAATTCTATGACTTCAGAATTCTCTCTGCTCACATTGCAAAAAAAACAGGCAGAGTTGAGACTGGAATCGGCAAACATAAAACTGAGTTACACTAAAATAAGAGCTCCATTTGATTGTGTGATCGCCTCAACCAATATAGAAAAGTCCCAGTTTGTTCAAATGGGTCAAAAAATAGCAGAAGCTGATAATCTGGATACAATCGAGATAGAAGCTCAAATTTCAAATGGACTTCAGCTATTTGGAGCCCAAGAGCAAAACCGGCTGGAGAATATAAAAAAAATCCAGAAGAACCAGACCCTCAGTGAAATTTTTGGAATTGCGGCGACAGTACGGACCACCCGCACAAAAAGGATTACTGAGTATCCAGCTAAAGCACAGCGATTTAATGCGGTTATCGATACCAAAACCAGGACCCCGGGCATAATTATCCAGGTGGATGACCCTTTTCAGATTAAGGCAAAGCAACCTAAACCACCATTGATTAAGGGGATGTATTGCGAAATTGAACTGGTGGGAAAACCCATTGAAAACCTGCTGATTATTCCGAGATCAGCCGTACATGATGAAGGTACAATATATCTTGCTGACGAAAATAATACCCTGCAAATTAAAAAAGTAACACTGGGGTTTTCACAGGGCAACTTTTCTGTGGTCCGGGATGGACTCAAACCAGGAGACCGAGTCGTCATTACCGACCTGATTCCAGCGGTACAAGGTATGTCATTAAAAACGGTCATTGATACAAAAACCATCGAGGCCTTATCCAATGAAGCAATGGGAGGTTCTAAATGATCCGCTTTTTTACCACTCATCCCACTGCAGCCAATCTGTTAATGATAATGCTTATCATTGCTGGAGTATTCGCTGTACCTTCCCTAAGGCGGGAAACATTTCCTGAGTTTGAGTCAGAACGTGTGGCTGTGATTGTGACTTACGCCGGGGCATCAGCAGAAGAGATGGAAGAAGCCATCGGACAACCTATTGAAGATGCATTGAGCAGTATTAATTATCTTAGTGAATTAACCGCAGAATCCAAAGAAAGTATCACCACCGTGACTGCTGAAATGGATGAAAAGGGAGATATTGAGGAATTCTACTCGGACATCAAAGCAGCCATTGACGGGATTTCAACCCTTCCTGATGATGCCAATGACCCGATAGTTAGACAACTCAATCGTTCAAGCCATGTGGTGGCCATTGCGGTTAATGGCCCTATGTCGGCACAACACCTGAAAGAATATTGCGAGCAGTTGAAACGAAAACTTAAAAGGCAACCCGAAATTTCCATTGTAAATATTTCAGGATTTTCAGACCGGCAGATTCAGGTGAGAGTTCGTGCGAATGATTTAATGCAATATGGCCTCAGCATTAACGATATTGTCACAGCAATTTCATCGCAAAGCTTGGATGTACCTGCAGGTTCTATCAAATCAGATAGTCGGGAAACCTTATTAAGATTTGCCGACAAACGCAGAAGTCTACGTGAATTTGCAGACATCGTCTTAATCGCCGGTTCAACCGGAACCGAGATTAAACTCGGTGAAGTCGCCACCATTGAAGATAGGTTCGAAAATGACGAAACGAGAGTTATTTTCAATGATAGCCGGGCCGCTTATATTTCCATTGTTAAATCATCCCAGGAAGACTCATTACAAGTGTATGATGCCGTTAAAAGATTTTTAGATAAAGAGAGAGAAATCGCTCCGGAAGGGGTAAAACTGACTATCACCTGGGATTTAGCCTCTATTATCCGTGATCGTTTAAACCTGGTTTTCAGAAATGGCTGGCAGGGACTCATCATGGTATTTATCACCATGTTTCTTTTTTTCAACCTGCGCACCGCATTCTGGGTTTCCCTGGGTTTACCGGTATCTTTCCTGGGTGCAATATTCCTGATGAATCAGGTGGGTTATACCCTCAATGTCATGACAAGCCTGGCGCTGCTCCTCTCCATTGGAATTCTCATGGATGACGCCATTGTGATAGCTGAAAACATCGATGTCCATATTAAAAAAGGAAAATCAGGCATCCAGGCAGCCATCGATGGAACCGCAGAAGTCAAAAACGGGGTGATTGCATCATTTTTAACCACTGCCTGCGTGTTTATTCCCCTGGCGGGTCTGGAAGGACGAATGGGAAAGGTGCTATTGGTTATTCCGGTCGTACTCTTGTTTGTTCTCAGTGTCAGCCTGATAGAAGCTTTCATGATACTCCCTCATCATCTGGGTCACTCATCAAAAGATCAGGCAGTCCAAAATCCAGGAAAACTAAGAATTAAACTGGAAAGAGTGATTTCTTTTATCCGGGAAAAAATACTGGGTACAGTAGTTGATGCGGCTATTCATAGAAGATATTTCACCGTTGGGATTGTACTGATGTTTTTTATCATATCGGTGGGAATGCTGGCTGGCGGAAAACTAAAGTTCATTGGCTTCCCGGATATGGAAGGAGATAATATTGAAGCTAAAATCCTATTACCTCAGGGAACACCCATCAATCAGACTGAGGAGGTCGTCCAAATTATCCTCACTGCCCTGAACAAAGTTGACAAAGAACTGACCCCTTTACAAAAGAACGGGCAGAAACTAGTTGAAAACATTCGGATCAGTTATAGCCAGAATAGTGATGCTAATGAATCCGGACCTCATCTGGCAACTATTTCAGTTGATCTGCTGGAAAACGCCCAAAGATCCACTACCAGCGATGAAGTCTCGAACCTGTGGAGAATAGAAACCGGTACCATCCCCGATGTCATCAGCCTGAAATTTGGTGAAAGAGTCATGGGTCCGGGTGGAACACCCATTAAAGTTCAGTTTCAGGGGGATGATCTGGATGAATTAAAGATTGCCTCCAACGAACTCACTCAGTGGCTGGGTCAATTTGATGGTGTTTTCAACGTCTTTGACGATATGCGACCCGGAAAACCGGAAATTGTGATGAAGCTGAAAAAAGGGGCAACAACCTTGGGTATGAATGCCAAATCCGTCGCATCACAAGTCCGATCAGCCTTCCAGGGACAACAGGTCAATGAGATCCAAGTCGGTCGGGAAACATATGAAGTGGATGTTCGACTGGACCTGAAAGATCGAGACAGTATTAAAGATCTTGAATATTTTCATCTCAAGGCTGCTGACGGGACGAGTATTCCGGTAACCAGTGTCGCTGATTTTTCCAACTCCAGAGGGTATGCCCGCATTGTTCATATTGATGGCACCCGAACCCTGACACTGCAGGGAGATTTGGATAGAGCGGTTACCAATACGTCAGATGTCATCGATAAAATGAAAACCGATTTCATTCCCGGTTTCAAAAAACAACACCTGAAAATCGAGATTAAAATACGGGGAGAATCAGAACGTTCTGCAAAAACCACTGGCTCCATGAAAAATCTATTTATTGTGGGAATTATTGGTGTATTCGTTCTATTAAGCTTCCAATTTAAAAGCTATAGCGAACCCTTTATTATTTTAATGGCCATTCCGTTTGCTTTTATTGGTGTGATCTGGGGACATCTATTCATGGGACTGTCTCTATCCATGCCCAGTCTTTTGGGATTTATATCACTTTCGGGAATCGTGGTGAATGATTCTATTTTATTGGTAGAGTTTATAAAAAATAGACGTCTTGAAGGGAAAAAAGCGACAGAAGCAGCGGCGATGGCAAGTCGTGAACGCTTCAGAGCTGTTTTGTTAACATCCATTACCACCATTGCCGGTTTACTGCCTTTATTAGCTGAAACCAGTATGCAAGCCCAGATGTTAATCCCCATTGCAGTCAGCATGGCCTTTGGCCTGATGGCATCCACTCTTTTAATACTCATCGTCATCCCTTGCTTTTATGCAATTATGGATGATTTCAACCTGACGGTTAAAACAGAAATAAAAGGTGTGTAACGGATGATATTAAAACCTTTTAAAACAATGATCAGATGGTTCAGAAACCGGTCGATTTTCCTTAAATTGGCTCTGGTGACATTTCTGACCGCAATTATAGTTTTTCTGGTGATCGTCATCACCTTTCATGTACTGGACTCCTCAGAAAAAGGCCGGGAAAAATGGACAGACAATTTTTTTATCAGTTATACCGATTTTGTTATTGATGAGATCGGTACGCCACCTGATATGAAAAAAGCCGGACGAATCGCCGACAGACTGATGATCATGATGCGGATTGAAGGGGGAGAAAAGAGCTGGTCAACATCACCCCTGATGCCGAAATCTGATAAAATCAATACCCACCGATTCAGGCATAAAAAAGATATCCGTTTTGGCAGGTATCAAAGGCGCTTCTATGTACTGGTTAATAGAGGCGAGTATCAATATATTTTTACACCGGATTTTTCCTTCCGCTTCCCCCATTCCGGAATAATATTATTATGGGTTCTATTTGTACTGGCGGTTATTTTCACCATCAGTTACTTCATTCTCAAGAAAATTCTTTCTCCGATTAAAGAACTCAAACTGGGTGTAGAGAAGGTGGGACAGGGTGAATTTGACTATCATGTTCCCATTAAAAACAGAGATGAATTGGGACAACTCTCCACTGCCTTTAATACGATGACCGAAAAAATCAAGGAGATGTTGAAGGGTAAAGAACAACTTTTACTGGATGTCAGCCATGAGCTGAGATCCCCAATAACACGGATCCGGGTTGCTCTGGAATTTTTGAAGGAAGGCAGGGAAAAAGAGATGATAGTCGAAGATATCCAAATTATGCAATCCATGCTGACTGAACTATTGGAATCTGCCCGAATGGAAAGTGAATATGGTAAACTGAAAATCACAGCAACAGATCTGTGCAAATTGATCTCCAATGGATGCCAGAAAATCGATTTTCATGCAAAAAATATTCAGCAATTTCTACCGGAATCTCCACTAATTTACCCGGTCGATATCAGCCGGATGGAAATCTGTCTGAACAATCTATTAATCAATGCAATAAAATACTCTGCCGATTCAAAAGAGAGTGCCCAAATTTATCTGGAACGAACTGAGAGTGCAATCACGATTCGGGTCAAAGACTTTGGACAGGGGATCCCCAAAGAAGACCTTCCCTTCATTTTTGAACCCTTTTACCGGGTAGATAAATCCCGTTCCAAGAAAACCGGTGGCTATGGATTAGGTCTGTCACTCTGCAAACAGATCGTCGAAGCTCACAACGGATCCATTCAGATGAAAAGCGAATTAAATCAAGGAACAGAAGTTATCATCGAATTGCCGATCTGAAAAATGAACTAAGCACCCACGATTTTATCCGACCTTACAGGGCTTTTTCTTTAAGTAACCGTTCACGTGTTCAAAGTTCAGAAGTTCAACGTTTTTATACCTTTTCTACACTTCTTTGGGTTGAAAAATCTATAAAAACAACTTTGAACTTTGAACAATGAACCTTTGAACAGTTACTTCCTTGACAACATATCTTATCATAGATAAAGCCTATCCACCGTGCAATCCATAACAACCAACGATATATTGATACCCAGTAGTCAGTATATTGACTCAAAATCCAATTACAAAAACCTTTCTTTTTTTATAGCCTATATATTCAACATATTAGATACTGGCGCTGCCCGGTATACCTTTTGCTCTAAACAGTCTGATAATTCATCGAAATTCAATGGAAACTCTTTTAGAATCCAATTGTTTTCAGTATTTTTTATCTTCATTGAAGCTTAAAAAGGAGTACTCATGACTGAAGTATTTAATTTGGAAAGTCAAGACAGTATTGCAATTGTCACATTTGATGTCCCCGGGGAAGCGGTAAATACCTGGACAGCAGAAGCAATGAGCAGCTTTGCAAACCTAATAAAGGACCTGGAACAGAAAAAAAGCGACTACAAAGCTGTTGTGTTTATTTCAGGCAAAAAAACGTTTCATGCTGGCGCCAATTTAAACATGTTATCTCAGGACATCGACCCGAAATCGTTTAAAGCCGAATGTGCTGATTTTAATGGCATGTTGCTACGCATGGAAAACCTTGGAATTCCAACGGTCGCTGCCATCAATGGTCATTGCATGGGAGGCGGCTATGAATTCGCCTTAGCCATGACTGCCCGCATTGCGACTCCCGCAAGAAATACCCTGATTGGACTCCCCGAATGTAATGTCGGTGTCATTCCTGGTGGTGGTGGAACCCAGAGATTACCTCGACTAGTTGGATATTCCGGCATTGAAATGATCTTAAAAGGAAAAGTGCTTCCTGCAGCTAAAGCTCTGGAGAGTGGAATGGTAGATCGTGTCATTACAGATGATCAGGATCTACTGGCCGAAGCTTTAAAGTTTGCCGGAGAGATTGCAGCTGGAAATGTTGAGCTGAAAAGAAATCTGCCCGATTTATCAGCCATTGATGATGTCATAAAAATGGCCTGGGAAGGGGTTTTGAAAGCCACCCGTGGTAGAGAACTTCCACAGCCGAAGCTGGCGATTAAAGCGATGCAGGAAGGTCTGAAGGTTTCCCTGGAAGAGGGTCTGAAAATCGAAACTGACTGTTTTATTGATGTCTTAAAGACACCGGAATCCAAAGGGATGATCAATACCTTCTTCTTAAAAACCATGTCCGACAAACCCAAAAACATGATTCCTAAAGGGTTCGTTCCTAAAGAGATCAAGAAAATTGCGGTACTCGGTTTTGGTACTATGGGACGGGGAATTATTATTGACGTGATCCGCAGTTTCCCCTGTCAGGTAATTGTCAAAGACATGCCGGAAGCCCTGGAACCAGGTAAAGCCTTTGTTAAAAAAATTCTTGATGGTATGGCAGAAAAGAATCGATTGAAAGGTGATGTCAATGATTTCTTAAACAAGATCAAAACGGTTTCCGAATGGACAGATGATTTTAAAGATGTGGATCTGGTCATTGAAGCTGTCTTCGAGGATCCAGCAGTCAAGAAAGAAGTTTATACTGAACTGTGTAAGCTTGTACCGACGGACTGTCTTATCGCCAGTAACACATCCAGTCTGCCAGTTAATCAACTGGTGAAGAACATTACAAATCCTGAAAGATTTGCCGGGGCACACTTTTTCTCACCCGTCTGGAAAATGCAACTTCTGGAACTGATTCGTGGCGAGCACACTTCCGAAGAAACCATTAACAATTTAATGGCGGTTTGTGCGACCATGAGAAAACGACCCGTTGTCTGCAACGACAACCCCGGATTTGTGGTCAACGCCATGCTTTTTCCCTATTTCATCAAAGCATTTGAGTTACTGGCTGACGGGGTCAGTATTGAAGCGATTGATACGGCCATGATGCAATTTGGATTGCCAGTCGGTCCTATCAGGTTAACCGATGAGGTGGGAATAGATATTTCATATCTGGTACTCACCAAATCACTAGGGATGGACCCACCACCGGCTCTCGAAAATGTGTATAAAGCCGGCCGATTGGGTCGAAATAAAAATGGAAAAGGCTATTATAACAGTGAAGGCCTGGTCGACCCGGAAGTTCTACCTTTAGTTAATCCAGAGAATAAGAAGAGAGAACTCTCATCAATAGAAATCCAAGCCCTGCTTTTTGAACCATTAGCGGTCACCGGAAAAAAACTGCTGGATGACAAAGTTGTCAGTGATCCACGTCTCATTGATATCGGTGCCATCTGGGGTATCGGCTTCCCCGCGGATAAAGGCGGTCCAATGAAATGGTCGGACCTCATCGGCCTAAGTGAGCAACTCTTTGGAAAACCCATTTATCCCCAATAAAAAAATCCAGATAATAAAGAGTGGATCATGAAAATATACCCCTGATTCACTTTTATCAAAACCGATGGCAACTAATTATCCCTTTAATATTTTAAAAATATTAAAGGGGTAATTTTTTTTACTTAGATGAAAATCATATTAAATAGTCTCAATCTTTATTCAATTTGCAGGCTTATTAAGTGAGTACTGCAAACCATCCCGGCAAAGATTCTTATTACCAGTCACGGTACTGATGTAATTGAAAATAATAGTCCTAAAATTTAGACCAATTTTTTAAAAGCCATTGAAACCCGGGATCATAAACTGCTGGATTATCTTTCCCAACCCCACAATCACACACCAATGGATAACGCGGGGAAAACCTGGCGAACCTCTGCAATACTATGAATTTGGTGAAAGAGCACACATGAAAAAACACCTGCAGCGGTTGATTAAAAAATCATTGGTCGCTAAAGATCAAGAACGGTATTAGCGAATTTGACTATTATAATCTGCAAATTTATTCTCCCAGATTTTAGCAACCAACCTGTTTTATTAAGTGAATATTCGAGTCCAAATCGATTCAATAATTGAGAACCGTGATGATTACTCTAGCCCGATAGAGTTACCTTATCATTGCTACTCTCTTCACGCGTCTAGAATTTAGCGGTTGAAAAGATACATAACTGTCTCATTTAATGGTTCATATCTGTTTCATAATTTTGTTGACTGAGACAGTTCTTTGTTAACCCAATACAGAAAAATTTAAAAACCAATATGAATGAACCGATCGTTTCCTGAATTTATCTTAACCAATCAAAGAGAACACTTATGTAAAATAAATTGCTTCCCAAACAATACTAAACCGGCATATGCTCAGAGGAGGTTGTTAAAGCAGGGTTTATTATCATTTGGCACTTGATTCCTTTACATGGGTTCCATTTTTTATTTTTATTTTTTCCTTGGTTTGGCACAACTCTTCCAATAAAGAGGTAAATTCGTTATTCAAAACCATACATTAATAAACAGGAGAATAAGATGACCGTTTTAGATACTTTAAATAAAGAACACCGCCTGGTGAGAAGATATATCGATGTCATGGAAGTTGTTTCAGACCTGATTAGAGAAGGAAAAGAGGTCCCTAAAGACGTTTTTGGTCACTTTCTTGAATTCTCCAAAACCTTTTTAGATACCTATCATCATTTCAAGGAAGAGTATGTTTTGTTTTTGAAACTGGCAGAAAAGAAAGGCGGAGCGATTGATTCACAGATTATATCTTTACGGGACCAACATGAAAGTGGCCGAAAATTTATCAACAAGATCAAGAAATCAGTCCCAGGTTATATTGAAAAAGATGAATCAGCTACTGCAGCACTTGGTGAGAATCTGGGGTATTTTAACCTACTTCAGAGAGAACATCTGAACCGGGAAAATCATGTCTTTTACCCAATGGCCCGCGAAGCTTTCAGCGATGAAGAAATGAAGCAATTTGAAGAAGAATTTGAGAAGGATGAAAAAAATCTGGGTAAAGATGTTTTTAAAAACTCGGAACAACTGGTCGAACAGATTATCACTCTTTTAAAAGGTAAGTTTGGTGCGCAATACAGGGACAGGTTGGAAGCAAAACAAGACGGTCACGCGCATAAATCTTAGACAAATGAAATCATAAATAATGACCCAATTGATGGCAAAGCTAAATTGGGTTCCATTTGTCTTTAAACTCAAATCCCACCTCCGCAATTTACATTGTTAAACCTATCATTGATTCTAGATTTATAGGTTTAACAATATTGTCTCAGAATTTTTCCCGGTTCAATGTTTTACATAATTGGTTGCCAATTCAATTTTATTACACTGAAGGCACTTATACTCCCCCTCTCCGGCACAATACTCATTTCGACATCGGACACCGTTTTTATAACATGTACGACACCGCGGAACCAATTGACCTCCACAACGTGGGCACACTCTCTCTTTAACATATTCCATAATCAGAACTCTTTTTCAATGGATACAATTTGCTACCTACAACGAAGTGTATTTGAAATTTTTCCGTTTATTTACAGATAAGCACTAAAAGTTTTACTGTTTCATGAATCTTTGAAGCCAAGAATAGATTCGGGAACTCTAGGGATGTATTATTGTGTTTCTTGAAACAGTTTACCTTCAGCAAAGCACAAGCTGAATTTTTATCTGTATTTTCTTAATATTTCTGCAAATACCTTTCCTGATTTCTAATTTAAAAAAGAAATACACAAAATATTTCACATTTCGAATATATAATTTCTATTCTGATATTATTTTTCCACATCCGGAGGATCGCTTGTCATTAAAAAATCCATAAAGGATTCATCAAACTGGAGAGCAAAATTGGAGAGGGAACTATTTTTAAAATCTATTTTTCTGTGACGGAACAATCAGATACATCGAATATAGAGAATCATATTGATATAGTTTAGAAAAAAGAGGATCTTAAAAAAGATAACCAAACACTCAAAAAACCAGCCTTGAATACTCTTTTCACAAGCATTCGTTGATTTCCTCAAACAACATATTAACCTGTAATTATATATGCTAGAACTCATACAATCATTAGGTTTTTCGGCAACAGACTGGGGAATATCCATTATTTGTGCACTACTCATTGGAATGTCTAAAGCGGGGGTTACAGGTGCCCAATTGATGGCTATCCCTTTTATGGCTGTTGTTTTCGGAGGTAAGCCATCAACAGGCATTGTATTGCCGATGCTGATTATTGCAGATGTGTTCGCTGTAAAGCATTACAATCAATTCACCAATTGGAAACTGGTATTAAAACTTATACCCTGGGCGTTTGTCGGTATTTTAATCGCAATGGTGGTCGGTAACGAAGTCCCGGATACTGCATTCAAAAGCATCATGGCAGTTGTGATCCTCGTTGGTGCTATTTTTATGATATGGCAAGATATTAAAAACCCGGCAACGATTCCGGATTACTGGTGGTTTACAATGGTTCTGGGACTCGCGGGAGGTTTTTCAACGATGATAGGAAATGCAGCAGGTCCGGTATTGACTCTTTATCTTCTCAGCATGCGGATTCCCAAAATGAACTTTATTGGAACTGCGGCCTGGTTTTTTATGCTTGTAAACCTATTTAAAGTCCCATTACATATCTTTGTTTGGGAGACCATCACCACTAAAACACTGATTTTTGATCTTATAATGTCACCGGCAATTATCATAGGCGTCTTTACCGGTATTTCCATTATCAAACTCCTTCCGGAAAAAGTCTTTCGTTTGCTACTGATAGGCACTACGGTTGTTGCAGCGGCCTTATTGTTTTAGAAAAACTCAAACAGAACAAAGTGATAATTTATCCCACCTTTGTAACCATCTCTTTTCCTTTTTCAATAAGTCTTAACTCGGAACCTGATGATTCTATCATTGTTATGGAACCATTATCCGGGAAAAAGGAAACAACCTGATTATTTGACATTGCCTCACCCACAGCCACATTGATGGCCACAAAATGAGAAAAGATAACACAATCAGATGAAAATCCCAATAGTGTATCAATGAGATTTTGCCGCCAGGTTTGTAATTCCTGAGAAAGTTTCGGCCATTGATCATTTAACACCAGCTTCAACCACTCCTTACGATGTTTCGGCCCACTGTCGCTGTAATCAAAATCCGGATTGGGAAGTTCGGCTACTCGATCTTCAATAATGGGTTCACAATTCCACAACTGAGCCAGTGGCAATGAGGTTTCTTGTGCTCTGGCCAAAGGGCTGGAGTAAACCGGAATGGGTCCTATTTTGGCAAGCTCATTGGCAACGGCTTCTGCCTGTTTTCTTCCCAGTTCGCTCAAACCGGGATCCTGAACTTCTCCCCAAGTTGATGCTGCTTTTCCGTGTCTAATCAGGTATAGTATTGCCATTGTTTGATTTTAGTAAATTACGTTTCTTTTCAAATAAATGCTTAATATGAATAAAAACATTATCAAAACTGCACTCTGAACTGTCAAGCGTATTTCAAACCTTTATTGGAATTCAGACTATTTGGGAATATTAATTCCATAAAACTGGATTAAGTGTCCAAAATATCCAAAAAAGGGATACCCAAATTTAACAGAACCCAATAGAATATTTTTTAATCAAGTATCTTCTTTTATTAATCACTGATTTAAGGTGGATTTATGAGTTTCAGTAATCTGGGTATCAATCCTAAGTTGGAAGTCGCATTAACAACCGAGGGAATAACCGATCCCACAGCCGTGCAAATTCAATCAGCTGAGGTATTAATCAGTGGGAAAGATGCTTTTATCAGTTCTGAAACAGGAACGGGTAAAACCCTCGCATACCTTCTACCCGTACTCAGCAAAATTGATCCGGAAATTGTGGGACTCAAGACAATTATTGTTGCCCCTACCCATGAGTTGGCCATTCAAGTTCAAAACCAAATACAACGACTGATCCAGCATTCAGGCCTGGCTATTCGTTCTCAACTTCTCATCGGAGATACGCCGCAGAAAAGACAGGTGGAGAAGTTAAAGAAAAAGCCCCATATCGTCGTTGGATCTCCGGGTCGTATGCTGGATTTGATCAAAATGAGAAAACTGAAAGTCCATACAGTCAAAAACATTGTCCTTGATGAAATTGATCGATTGCTGATCGGCGAATCCATCGTATCCATTCGAGCGATTATCAAGTCCACCTTAAAAGAGAGACAATTGATTTTTGTTTCTGCCACTGAACAGGAAGGATGTGTTGAAGAGGCTGTCTCACTTTCGAAAGAATTGGTTAAAGTCAATGCGAAGTCTGATCAAATCAACTCCGATATTAAACACTTGTATTTTGTAGAAGAAGAACGAAAAAAAATTGATATGCTGCGCAGGCTCATGCACACCATGAAACCCAAACGAGCGATTATCTTTGTTCACAAAAACGAGCGGGTTGATGTCTTGACCCGAAAACTGGAACACCACAAACTTAAAGTTGCCCAGATTCACCGGGACTGCTCCAAACTTCAAAGAAAAAAAGCGCTGGATAGTTTCCGCAGCGGCCGGACCACCTTCTTAATCTCTTCGGATATATCATCCCGCGGATTGGATATTAAAAATGTAACCCATATCTTCAACCTGGATGTGCCCACTCAAACAGAAGATTATATCCATCGATGCGGCCGAACAGGCAGAGCCGGAGCAACCGGATATGCCGTTACCATTACAACAACTCAGCAGGTTCGAATTATCCAAAAGCATGCACGAAAATTAAAAGTTGAAATTTCAGCAATGATTCTGAAAGATGGAGAGGTACAAACTGACCCCAACCAGGAGATAAAATGAATTCAACCGCCTTTGCTTTAACCGGCTATATATTATGGTTTTTAGTCCTTGCTGCAGTAATCGTATTGCATCGTTCCTTACTTACGATTACGGGAAAACGGGCGGCCAATAGTTTTAAAACGGATGGAACAGATATTTCTGATTTTACCGCAAGACTCTGTCGGGCCCATGCCAACTGCTATGAAAGCTTTCCTTATATTGGAGGACTCCTGATTTTAGCTTTAGTATCACAATCCACGGATATAACGCACTCTCTGGCTTTAACTCTACTAGTCAGCCGGATTGCCCAGTCAACGATTCATATGATATCAACAGGTGTCATGGCAGTCCAACTGAGGTTTTGCTTTTTTCTGATTCAACTGGTGATCTGTTTTTACTGGGCAGCTCAATTTCTCATCAGATTTTCAGGTTGGTATTAGTCCCTTACAAGTTTATCTGGGCTAGCAGCACAAATCTTTTTTATATAAAAGAGGGGTAACTATTCACGACAGCTGCTTAATTCCACCATACGACTGATACTACTTTTACTCAAGGCTATCGGCTAATTTCCTTCAAACACCACCAGAGGCATGGCTTTTATACTCTATATTTTAGAAGTGATAAATAGACTTAAAAACCCATCGATATAGTTAAAGTGCACAATTCATTGTAAGGGTTTAATTCCTGTTCACTCTCCGCATCCCCAATGAAGAAATTGCAGGAGAGTTCTGTTTTTATGGAATCAGTCCATGATTTATGAAGGGTTCCCATGGACATGTGGCTTTGGTCATCCAGATTAAGTTTAAAGATTTGCTCCCATTCCCAAAGGTCGTCAGACTCTCCGGTTGTCCACCTGAAAAATAGATAATTTTGGCGTAAATCATCCAGTTCAAGTAATCCCATGGTTTGTCTTAAGAAGCCGACATAGGGATTTCCATTTACAGAATTAAACCCGCTGTTTTTCCAGTCATTATCCCGATGAGCTTCACTAATCCCTGTTTTTATCAGGCCCCATTCATCATCGTTATAACCATGAGTCGTTCGATATAGCTCGATAATGATATTCACACTATTTGTGAATGTGTATTGCGTACCGAAGAGAAACCGATCAAAATTCTCATTGACCTCTGCTGGTTGATATTCAAAGCGAGCAGGCAGATAAATAGAGCCAATTTTTACACCATCACTGGCTTTGATGATCGTTGAACGATCCCGGCTATTTGTTCGTGTCCATTCACCATGAATTTCCCAGGCATCACTCAGCAGCCCGGAAAAAGAAAGACCGGTTGTTTTTATCTCTTCTGTTGTTTCGTGATGAAGCATGGATACTTCCCAAGGCTGAAATTTTAGAGATAGATGAAATACAGCCTGTCTTTGGCTGTTATCCTCTAAATCGGTGTCATTATCTTTTTTGGCGATTAACAATGTACTGGTCGTATGATCAATGACGACTTCCATCTGAACCATTTCCAGCCCTTCCTGACTTTCGTTGTTAATACTTAAACCGCTGTCTTTGGGAAACAAAACCTGAGCGGGCTTCCATGCATATCCACTGCCCCACTCCAGCTTTATTTTTCCCACATCGATGATTAAATCTTGGGCCTGGTTTTCCCATTGCAGGTACCCCTCAAGCAAGTACCATTTTGTAGCACTATCTAAATCTGATGTCATATATTCAATCGCCTGTCTTGATCTAAAATTTAAGGACCCACTAATTTCCGGATTCCATTCTAAATCTATTGATGTCTGCGTTTTATAGTCATCAAAGGAAAACAGACGCTCTTCAGGGTTGAGCAAATGATCCTGACGATGACTATATTTTACATAAGAAGTATCCCAATCAAGATTCATCGATTCAGGCATCCAATCAACCTCCTCTTCATTTTCCAGCGGCTCTTCAAAATCCATAGAGCTAAAAGCGTCTGACTTGAATTGTTCTGCAGAGATTTCGGAATGGGAAAAAGATAGAACAAAAACAACATACCCGATTGCAATAATGATCTTCTTTAGCTTGAACATAATATCTAATTACCTATATACGGTTCAGGTTTTCTTTTCTGAATAGATTATCAGTAAGTTTTTTTTTCTGATAGTTTTTATAAATCATCCATGTGTATTTACCTTTGATTAAGGGATTTACCAGCAGCAATTTACTAATTTTTTCCCCTCCCTCAAACGTTTGAAAGGATTTATAGAAAACGACTTTTAAAAGTTTACCAGAAACAGCATAGTGACTGCTTTTGAACGGTTTACCTGTCTTTTTTTCCACCCAGTATTCAATTTTATGGTACGTTACCCGTCTATCAACCGCTGTTAAGATTAAGTGATAACACGTTTTGCCCTCCATCACCTCCTCCCCCAGCAAGGATGGCTGATAATCCCTACTGAAATTGGTAGCCGCCACATCGCCGTTACTGGCTTCTCCCATCAGTCTTTGAGCTGGTGAAATCCGAATTATTTTTCGCGTGCGCGGGATTTTTAACCAGAGATTTCGTCCTTCAAACAACATCGCTCTTCCTTTGACTCTTTTAGGCGAAATAAATTTCACCAGCGACTTTTCAGACTTAACACTGACCTCTAGACGATTCTTACTGGGTTTCTTATTTGGATTATAACTGACAATGGTTAAATCAAAGGAAAAGGACTGATTACCCAGCCCCCGAAAGGTATCTGCTTTCTGCAAGATCTCTTTTGCAGCAGGCGCCCCAAAAACCGCAGTTGTCGTCAATAGTACGTATGTTAATAAAACAAAATATTTTTTCACCGTATTCTCCAATAGTAATAAAAAAACAAAAACTATCCAACATCACCATCAAGCAGGTTAAAACAATTAAGTGCCCGCTAAACAGTTTGACTTTTAATTTCCAACTTTGAACGTTGAACAATGAACTCTTAACGCTTTTTTCAAACAAACCGTAAGGCATCCACAATTTTTAATCGGGCAGCTTTGATTGCAGGATAGATGCTTGAAAAAACAGCGGCAACTAATCCCAGCACCATCGATTGCCACAAAAAGCGGGGTACCACAAAAATCCGGATCGGAAATCCGGTACTGGAGCCCGGCGGTGGAGGCATGATAATTTCAGCAGCAGTGATCCCCTTTGATGCGGCCATACCTATTACAATACCCAATATGCCCCCAATCAGCCCCAGATAAATAGATTCGGTGATAAACAGAAAAAGTATCTCACTTCGAGTATTTCCCAACGCCCTGATTGTCCCGATTTCCCTGGTTCTTTCCATTACAGCCATTATCATTGTATTGGCAATACTCAGTACCACAATAACCATCACAATTATCTTAATAAATAGAAATTGGCTATCAAACATCTCAACCACTTTGTGGTAAAATTGGGTCAATTCACTCCATGTTTTTACTTCAAAATTCAGATTCTCATCCTCAAATATCTTCACGAGCCTGTTTCTAAACTCATCTGTCAACTCTGTTTCTTTAAGTAAAATAACCATGCGGGAAACACTGTCCGTATACATCAGGTTTTGGATATGTGGTAGATTTGCCCGGATGAGACGTTTATCATATTCGCTGCTAATGGTGGTAATGATTCCTTTAACTGAAATATCCACAGCATTCATCCCGCCATCTGCAGTTGCCGCCAATAAAGTCACCCAGTCCCCCACTTTAAGGTTCAGACTTTCAGCCAGTCCTTTCCCGACCAACCCACCATCCAGGTCATCCGGGAATAGATCCTCTCCCTCTTCAATATTCACATAAGAGCTTAACAGCGATTCTTCTTCTGCATTAATACCCACACCCATTACAGCGGTCGAAGTTTTACCATTACTCACCAGTCCATTAAAATTAAGGCGACGGGTGATAATTTCAACCTCTGATTGCTCCGCCATAATCTGGTTAATCCGGTGCACATCGTTATTGGTTAAAAGGTACTTTTCCGGTTCAACATGGCCAAATTCATTAAATCCTTTTTTAAAAATTTGAATATGCCCTAACTGAGACCGAATTGTACTTTCTCTCAAGCCCTCATACATCGCTTCTACATAACCGCCATATACAATCAGACTGACGCATCCGAAAATAATAGCCAGCACTGTAATAATACTCCGTCTGTTATTTCTAAGAATATTCAAAAAAGCCATTTTCAGCATTAAGTCCATTTTTTTCCTCCAGATGATTAATCAATCGTTCAATTTATCAGCAGCTTTTTTTGACCAATAGTTGGTATTTAGTAATTTGGCCTGATTCCAGAAATCGACTGCCCTTTTTTGCTGTTTCATTAATGAGTGGGACTGACCCAGGTTAAAAAGGATCATTGCTTTAAAATCACGGCCTTTTCGATCTCCCACTTGATCCAGGATATGCTTAAAATCTTTCAAAGCAAAATGCGTTCTTTTTAAAAAAAGTGGAAGTCCCAATGAATTATTCCCTCTTTGCAGTCGGGCGCCAATATTATCCGGATCTTTTTTTATCGCTCGATCCATTTTACGGGCCCCTTTTTTCACATACATCATTTGTCTCATACTGCTCTTGGCAAAAGCCGCTTTCATGGCCAAAACACTCCCGTGAGTCGCCATTAATTCATAATCTTTCGGGTTGGATTTTGTTGCTGCAGCTAAATATTTGTCTGCCTTATTGACAGTCTCTTGCTTAAAACTATCCAGCCCGGCAATCACCGCATAAATCATTGCCAGTTCTCTCTGCTGGCCAGCATTAGAATTTGAATCAAGTGCTGCCTCCAATAAACGGACACGGTTTTCCCTCTCTGTGGCAGTATCGGGAATGGGTGTCTGGGCGAATACAGAGGTACTCACCAGATAACTCACCAAAGTAATTATCATAAATAGATACTTGCCGTTCATAAAATTCTCCCTTTTCAATTTATATGTGATACTTCGCCATCCACCAGTTCCACCGTTTTAGTGGCACTTTCCATCATCATTTGATGATGGGTGGAAATGATAAAAGTTAAATTTTGTTCTCTATTTAATTCCAACATCAGCTTTAGAATTTGTGATGATGTCTTTGAATCCAGATTCGCAGTAGGTTCATCCGCAAGTATAATATCAGGTTCTGAGACGATTCCCCTGGCAATGGCCACTCTTTGAATCTGCCCACCTGACAACTCATTGGGCCGATGCGTCATAAACTTTTCCAATCCAACTCTTTTCAATGCCTCTTTTGCCTTAATCCTGGAGTTCTCTATTTTTTGAAGACGCAGGGGATACTCCACATTTTCAATGGCGTTGAGTACAGGAATCAAATTGAATGACTGGAAAATAAACCCGATATGTTTTCGCCGTATCATTGATAGCTGATAGTCGTTCATATGGCTAATATCCTTACCTGCAATGCAGACCTGCCCGGAAGTAGGTATATCCATTCCACCGATGATATTAAGTGTGGTGCTTTTACCACTACCGCTATGTCCTTTAAGTATGAGGAAATCTCCTTCGTTTACAGTTAAACTGATCCCTCTCAAAGCATGCACTTCAGTCTTCCCCAATGCATATTTTTTATTCACATTTTGTAAGTTAACAACAGTCATATTTATCTCACTTTAAAAAAAGTAAATGTTCACGGGTTCAAAGTTCAGAAGTTCAAAGTTTCCATATATATTTAATTCATTGATATGTTAACTTTCACTCGAATAATCGGTTTAATTTTTTTTTAAACATCTTCAAAAGATTTGAACTCTCACACAATCATTTTTTCCAGTTTTTCTTAAGTGAAAGATCTATAAACTGCATAAAAACAACTTTGAACACTGAACCTGTGAACGGTTACAAAAAAGTAGTTCCCTATTTTATTAAGTCGGTTTTTCCGATAGTGTTTGATTTAATAATTTTTTTATCCTTTAGTTTATCTAAATAGGCTTTTGCTTTTCTCAGACTCGATTTTTGATCAGCAATATTGTTTGAAAGCGCTTGCCGAGAAGTATAAGCTTTACTGAATACAGCATAAAATTGCTGCTTAAGCCCTTGAAGAAAATAGTCGCTCTCTATTTCGAGGTGATTTAAAAACCACTGCTCATCCTCAAAAATAGTATAAAATGAGCTGTCTCTTTTGATCCCTAAAAAGGTGTGAATACGATACATTCTGATATTCAGATTTTCAGGGTCAAGATTAACCGCTCGGTTAAGTCCTTCTTCAGCATTTGCCAGTCGATTCAGTTTCCATATTCCCCAGGTAAAATCCCACATTGCACCCGCCTGTTTAGCTTCGTTTGCGCTCCATATTGCCAATGCATTTGGATCGGTCTCTTTTTGTGAAATAACCGGTTTCAACAATTTATCGACTTTATCCAGATCGTTATGAACAAAATAAAGTTCACCCAGATCTGTTTTTATTTCAACTTCATCCGGATTGCTTCTGATTTCTTCCTGAAGTTCACTGATAAGAGACAAATCTTCCTCTGAATAAGGTATAGCCGTTATTTCTATTGGATAAGCGCCCATTGACCATGCCACCACATTCCCGATCACAAAACTGATTAATAATGATTTTATTACTCCTTGACTATTCATCTCTTCCCCTTGCGTATTATTATTTGTCACCCCCCAGTGGACATTAAATGTCAGAATCATCGACAAACAAATGAATCGGGTCAAAAAGTGATCTGTTTTTACCATAGGTCCTCGTCATTTTAGGTTGGAGTCAGGTTTTTATTAAATAGGGTCTGTTCCAAAGATTGTTCAAAATATTTCAGCACTTCTTTTCAACAACCTGATTACTATCTTATCAAAATTGACTAAAGAGATGTCTATAACCATTTCGTAAACAACATGAAACTTTTCGCGGGAAGGGCAAAATTACGCTAATACCGGGGATTTTATCGTCAATTACAAAGAGAGATTACGTGAAAGGGTAAAGATACTCCGTGGATTTTACACTTATGAAAATCGTACTGCAGAAAAAATGGATACAATAAGAACTTACGGAGGAAGTTTGACGAAATCTGATTGATGGGATTTATTTTGCTTCAATTACGGGTATCAAATGATCTAGAAGATGCTGTTGCGATGAACTGAGAGGAAAGGATGCGGAATTTTTGCATTTCATATGAATCAAATGCTTTCCTTTATTCTTTTCAATTTTTTCGACCCATTGGGGATTAACCAATGTTGATCGATTGATTCTAACAAGGGACGCCTGATGCTTCTCTTCGAAATTCTTTAGCTTTTCGTAAACAGTCCATTCCTGCCACTCCTGCTCTTTTTGATACACCACTGTACAATAGTGATCTTCTACTTTAATAAAAGAGACCTGCCTGATATCAATTTTTTCGACCCTCTCACTATCTTTAAGGAACAAATAATCAACAGGTGGTAGGGAGGTTGTATTTAACGGGCGGGAGAAGAATCCGAATTGGAATAGAAAGACATAAACGATGATTGTAATAATAATAACTGAAATGGCCAGAAATAGGATTGACGTCGGGGTCGTTACATCTTTATTGGTAAAAAACATTGCCAGAAAGGTGAAAAAACAGCCGATGGAAGCCTGTTTCCAGATACCCCGAAAACTATTCTCAGTATCCCATTTAAAGACACGAATACTAATGAAATAAGCAAAAATATTGGCAAAGGCACCCACATTGATCCTGAATATCCACAACCCCATATCTAACAACAACTTGTCCCGGGTTGAATCAATATTGGTTATCACCCCAATAAATCCACCAATCAGGGTACACATAAAAACGGGAACCAGTACATACCACAAAAGTATCTTTATCTCATATTTATCATTTCCAAATAAGAAAGTCATATTCGATATACCCTGAAAACGGTTCCAATTTCATTTATTTATCAGATTACAAAATTAAGTTTATATCTCATTGCTGTCAAGGATAAATTTCTGACATTTTCTCAGTTTTTTATTTTAACATTGTCCCATTTTTGTTACAAAATATTTTTAGCAAAATTGATGGTCGACAATTGAAGAATCTTGCTTTAAGTTAAGGTTACTTAATGCTTCCAGTTAAGGAATGAGGGCTAAAATACCCCCCCCCAAGGACTTCAGGTACATTATTTTCAGGTTATATTCAATGAGACTACTGTTCTGTTTTAATTATCCAGCAAACCTAATTATCAGAAGTACAGGATTAGCCATACTTCTTTTTCTTCTATTCTCCTGCTCAAGCCAAACAACCAATTCCCCCTGTGTTCGGGGAAACTGTGAGAATGGATATGGTGGCTTTACCTGGCCAGACGGAACTTTGTATGTCGGTCAATGGAGTGACAGCCAGATGAATGGAAAAGGAACGATTATATATGCCAACGGAACAAAATATATCGGAGAGTGGCATAGCGGTGTTATTCATGGATTGGGAACCATTACCTTCCCTAATGGTGTTGTTCAAAGCGGATTATGGAACAATCGGAAATTTGTGGCAAAAAAAAAGGTTCCAGGCTATTCCTGCCGGGGCAAAAAATGTTTTACGATTGAAGATATTCAAAAAGGAATCCAAAACTCACAAGACCCAAAAAAACAAGATAGTTCAACTACATCCCCAACTGTTCCCCTACCGATAAAAAAGTCAATTGATCCTTCAATAAAAACCAAACTAAGCCCCATTCAGCTCGGACTCATTCCCTCAGCCAGTAAAAATCAGACTCCAGATAATAAACAAAGCGCAATCTCCGTCCAAAAAGAAAACCCTCTGACCAAAAGAGACTATTATGCCTTGATCATCGGTAACTCAGACTATGTCAATCTTCCGAAGCTTGAGAATGCAACTAAAAAGGCCAGAGAAATCTCAACTGTGCTGGTGAAACATTTTGGATTCAAAACACGGCTTTTATTAAATGCAAAAAAAGACCATATCAGAAAAGCGTTGGATCTTCTTAAGGATCAATTAGAGGCAAACGATAGTCTATTGATCTATTATATTGGTTACAAAGAATACAATGAAACCGATAAAAAAATTTACTGGCTACCCATCGACGCAGAGAATGAATATCCTCTTTTCACCGATTCGCAATGGATAAATGGTGATGAGATTAAAATCAGGCTGACAGACATCTCTTCCAAACATATCCTTGTTTTAGGCAGCGTTTTTTCCAATATATGGAAAAGAAAAACCATGGCAAAACAACCCCCAGACCATCTTAGAATAAAATCCCTTTTAAAACTGGATCAACTAAGATCCAGAACGATCATTACAAATAAGCAATTGGGAGATGTTTCAGACAAAAACGACAAGTTACAAACTCAGTTTGCAGACGCATTCCTTACCGGATTACTCAAAATACCCAAGGACATTTTTTCTATTGAGGAGCTTTACATCCAACATTTTCAGTCTTCAAAAGCACTAAAAAAACAACCGTTGTTTGAATATGGAGTATTTGAAAAGCCAAAACAACAAATGGGTGCTTTTATTTTTAACCGGGTAAAAAAGTGATTCGGTGAGGGCTTGAAAAAAACAGATTTGAGCGATCAAAAATTTTCGATTTCTGCATAGTCAGGAATTGAAACAGCAGCACCTTCCCCGGTCGCATAAATTGCGGCAGCACAGCAGGCCTCATCCAAAGCCGCTTCTTTTTTCTAAAAAGTTACTGTATTGAGTCATCCTACCTTCCTTAAATTCTGTTAAAGTTGTTTTTTCATTATGATTTTGCTATATTTTCAGGATACGGTTTTACTTCTGTTGACTGAGTTAAAAATTTCAAAAAAAATACCAGTTTTAAATGTTTTTGGATCGTCAATAATATCAATACATAATAAGCTAAGATAATGGATAAACAGAAAATAATGCTTGTCGATGATGATCCTCAAAATTCAAAGTTCATTGTGGAGGTTCTCAGTGATGAATTTGAGCTGGCAACCACATTATCAGGTGATGAAGCTCTGAGTATCATCGACGAATTTGATCCGGATATTATTTTACTTGATGTTATGATGCCTGGAATAGATGGCTATGAAGTCTGCAGCAGAATTCGGGCAAAAACAACCCACCCCCATGTCAAAATTATCCTGATCACAGCCAGAGCGATGTTAGATGAAAAATTGAAAGGGTATAAGGCTGGGGCAGATGACTATATGACCAAACCTTTTCAATATGAAGAACTTCAAGCGAAAATCAAGGTTTTCTGCCGCTTGGTGGTTGAAGAGAAAAAAAGAGCTAATGCTGAAATGCAGTTAAGAAACTCAAATGAAAATCTGGAACTGATTGTAAAAGAACGCACCAGAGAACTAGAAAAAACGAATACTCAATTAAAAAGTGAAATCGTTGAGCATAAGAAAACGGAAGAAAAATTAAAGGCTTCAGAAAAGACTTTCAGAAGTGTCGTTGAGTCCTCCCCAATGGGAATACATATTTATCAACTGGACACAGATGAAAATCTTGTATTTAGAGGAGCAAATCCTGCCGCAGATAGAATTCTGGGGATAGATAATTCTCAGTTTATCGGCGAGACTATCGAAAAAGCATTTCCCTCACTCGTTAACACGGAAGTCCCTAATCGATACCTACTCGCAGCTAAAGATGGTATCGCCTGGCAAACAGAGCAAATTGATTATATCGGTGGAGAACTTAGCGGAGCCTTTGCGATTCATGCCTTTCAAATGAATCCTGGTCACATGGCAACCCTCTTTTTTGATATCACTGAAAGAAAACAGGCCGAATATGCGCTCCAGAAAGGTGAAGAGCGGTTTCGACAACTTGCGGAAAACATTAAAGAGGTTTTCTGGATCGTTTCTCCAGACTGGCAGAAGGTTTTTTATGTCAGTCCAACTTTTAGAGACCTTTGGCAACTCACTGAAGACGAACTGTATGCAGATGCCTTTTTATGGTTCAAGGCAATTGTTGAAGAAGACCGAGAAAAAGTCGAGCTCTTTCTCAATAAGACACAAATAGATTCCTCCTCTAATTTTATTTTTCCCGAGTTTCGCATCGCAAGACCTGATGCCACGGAAAGATGGATTTTAGCCAGAGGGTTCCCTGTTTTGGACCCGGATGGAATTATGTACCGAATAGCCGGAATTGCCGAAGACATTACCGAAAGAAAAATGACCCGGGAGTTAATGATTCAGACTGAAAAAATGGTGTCGTTAGGCGGATTAGCAGCCGGTATGGCGCATGAGATCAACAATCCACTAAGTGCCATATTACAGGGGGCACAGAATCTGGAAAGAAGATTATCCCCGGAGCTTAAAAAAAATCTCCAAATTGCTGATAAGCACAATGTTGACCTACAAAATGTTCAGGCTTACATGGCAGAGAGGAAAATTCCCGATTTCCTACATGGAATCAAAGCATCTGGACAAAAAGCAGCAAAAATAGTTCTTGATATGTTACAGTTCAGCCGAAAAAGTGAGTCAAAGACAGAACTAACCCATCTGGCAAACCTGATTGACAATGCTCTTGATTTGGCAGGAAAGAGCTATAACCTGAAAAAAAAGTATGATTTCAGAACCATTGAAATCATCAAGGAGTTTGATCCGAACGCCCCCTCGATTCCCTGTTCAGAATCAGAAATTGAGCAGGTCGTTCTTAATCTTTTAAGCAACGCTGCCTGGGCAATGGCAAATGAAGAGAACCTCAATTCTCCCCGAATTATAATCAGACTGGGAATCGAAGAGAGAATGATCAAAATTGAAATTGAAGATAATGGCCCGGGAATGAGTACAAAAATCAGGGATCATGTCTTTGAACCCTTTTTCACCACAAAACCAACCGGTGAAGGAACAGGTCTGGGTCTTTCAGTCTCTTTTATGATTATCACCCAACATCATAAAGGAAGCATGTCTGCTGAATCTGAAGTTGGAAAGGGAACGACTTTCACCATAAAACTACCTCTGGATGCATAAACCCCAGCAAACAGTATTTTTATACTGTTTGCTGCCTGCTCAGCTTATCTTCTTAACTCAGTGCATAGGAAAATTACTGGCGAAGTTTCTGTCTGTACAGTTTTCAACAGGTTTGTCATACTGACATTTTAAAATTTCGATCCTTCTAAAGTTCCGTATACATCCTCAATCTCTTTCAACAGGACAAGCAGCAATGTTCGCAAGTTTTTTCATCCGCATCATCTTCGGAATACTACTCTTTTTAATAGCGGCAAAAAAAGGATATGGAAAACTATTTTGGGGAGCCATGGGAATTCTCTTGGGACCCATTGCGCTGTTGGGGATTTTTTTATACCGAAAAAACATTAATTATACCAAAGCTCTTTTATCGGGAGTAACCGGAATTGTGATTGGCGCATCTTTGGCGATAGGGGGGTGGTTTTTAATTTTACAATTTCCTCCGGAACAGCTATCACATATTAATCCAATTGAAAGTTCAACCTTTTGGAATATGGTATTACCTGTAATTTCATTACTCATGGGCCTTCTTTTCTTTGGCCTGACACTCCTGATAGCCCCAAAACATAAAATTCCTTAAATGAATCGGGTTTGTTTTATGCTACTAATTGGCTTTTTGCATATTTAAGGTCTTTTTGAACAGGTGAAATGGCGTATGAGTAAAAAGTGTTATCAATGTTTCCGACCCTTAAAAACGTGTTACTGCCAATCGATCACATCAATCGATACCGGTATCAAATTTGTTTTTTTAATGCATCCAAGGGAGGCTTATAAACAGAAAACCGGAACCGGTCGGCTGGCTAAATTGTCTCTGCAGGATTCTGAGTTGATTATTGATATCTGTGTTGTTGACCAAAAGTTAGTTAACACACTAATTGAAGACCCTGATTTTTTTCCTGTGCTCCTCTATCCCGGACCTGATGCCATTCAAGCAAACGATCCAATATTGAAAGATCAACTACAAGGTAAAAAACTGCTGGTTTTTATCATTGACGCAACCTGGTCACAGGCCAGACAGATGATGCGTTTAAGTACAAATCTCCACCCACTCCCCAAAATCTCTTTTCAAACTGAATATCGATCACAGTTTTATATTAAACAGCAGCCGAAGTCCTATTGCTTATCCACTATTGAATCAACCTACTATCTGATTAATGAACTAAAAGATGCAAAGCTGATTAACGGATCTGTCAATGCGGAAGGATTAATGACGGTATTTCGAAAAATGGTGGATTACCAACATCTCTGTAATGTAAATAATCCCAAACATAAAGCTGGTTATAATCCATCCCAGCGGAAATCAGCTCCTACCGAACAGCAGGAGTAAAAATCGTCCCTATTTTCGCTTTTTCAGGTTGCTGTTTTTTACTTTTGCTGGTGGTTTTCTTTAAAGCCATCGCTGCCTCATTTTCCTCAAAAAATATGGAGGGCTCATAGGTCCAACCCTCAGACAATCTTTGCTCCTCTTGATTTATTTTTCTGCTGATATAGCGACCCATTACCGGTACCAATAGCTTTGTTTTTAAACCGAAGGCACGATAAAGATCGTTTAAAAGTAAATCTAATTTTTTATTTAGTCCGACATCATGGACATACATCTTTTTCATTGCCCAGATTGCAGCAGTATAAGTCGATTTTAGGGAGCGGGTTTCCCAGGATATTCGGTCTCTGATTCGTTTTTCTGAGTGGTCTTTGTAAGTCAGCCAACCATTTAACAATACTCTGATCAATCTCGCTAAACTGGGGCCATTCATGCCGAAATCCCTATTAAATGCATCAACAATGTACTGTTCTTCTTCCCCATTTTGAATATGTGCATGTTTGTAATTAAAACGGTACTGCCCGTGAGTGTCGGCAGCTGGAAACTCTTTTTCAGAAAGAATTTTCCCCTCCTGCCGCATTTGATCATATAACGGTGTTCCCGAGACAGCTGTATAAAGCATAAATTGATGAAATACGGTATCATGAGAAACCGCATAATCAATCGCCTGGTAAATGTTATCCGGGGTATGATTTTCTAACCCAAGAATTGACGACCCTAAAACCCTGATCCCTGTAGATTGTAGCTCTTGAACCAACTTTCTGGTATCAATTCCTTTAAGCTTTCCATATTGGCTCTCTTCGCCTTCCAGTCCCATCCAGACCCAGGCAACACCTAATCCGGCTAGTTGTTCCATTGTGTAGGATTTAAGCACGCGGGCAGAACTGAAAAGAGACAGTGCCCAACTTTTCCCATGTGCTTCCATAAGATCTAACAATTCCAAAGCCCGCTGGCGATTCAGCAGAAAATTCTCATCCATCACAAAAAAGGAGTGAACCTTTAACTCTTTTTCGATTTCGCACATCACGTCAAACAGCTCTTTACCTGTTTTATAAAAATTGACAAAATTTCCCTTTCCACCAAAAAAGGCGGAAGTTGAGCAGAAATTGCATCCCAATGGACAGCCCACAGACGGTATAAGAATCGCGGCGGTATCCTTCGGCTTTTCCGGTAACGGAACCCCAAGGATTCGGGTTCCAAACCCAGAAAGCATTTTTGGATGTTTGATGGGGGCCTCAACATCCTGACCTAAAAACTGTCTGAACCAGGCTACCCCGTCTCCTTTAACGATATAATCGGCATCAATAATCTGTCCGATATCCGTTTTATTGGCAACATGGCCCCCGATGACAATTGTCACATCCGGTTGATAGCGCCGAACACATTCACACATTTTTTTTATTTTCCCCAGATTAGGAGTGATTCCACTGATACCGATTATATCATAGGTATCAGATTGGATTTCCTTGATAAATCGATCAAGATCTGGAAAATCCAGCAGCGTACAGGGGGCCTCAAGGTTAGATTGAATCAGCTTTAACCCAAACGAACGATGAAACATCCTTAAAGAAAAACTTCCCTGGGTCCGGGTGACCTGATTTTGATACAACTCCATCGGATTAATCTTCCGACTTCCATATTCATCGTCCTGTGCATAAGGTCCAAAGACACTTGACAGTAAAATCCTGGCTCGTCCGCCAAGAGGATGAATTGATTGGGTGGCTTTCATAATGTTTGTAAATATCAGAGTTTTTTTTAGAAAATAAAAGTGAACTGAACTTGTACTTATTATACTACAAAAAACTCTAATTTACGGCAGGTTACAATTGTTTTACACGGAGATAATTGCGGTTTTTTGGCAGGCACTACATGGTATTAAAGGCTTAAAACAAGATTTTCCAAAATTTGTATGACATTTGTTTTACATGAGCAATACCGGATACCTCTGGCAAAACAAATATCAACAATATTTCAATGATTAGAAAAGAATTCTGAACTCAGGTTAAGCATTTTTCTCAACAAATTCCTGCAATGGTTTAACAAGATTTTCCGTCATAGAGTTTCTAACCTGCTTTCGAAACTCAGGATCTTTGATGGCCTCAAGCATTTTAACACTGTGCTGGAATTCTTTTGAATTCTCATCAGGAAAGTCATAAAATCCATTGGCTTCATAGTACTCATGGTCAGCTAAAAAGGGGAATCTCATATTGCTATAAACTTCATCTCTAAATAGCTTCCTTCCACCAATCCCTAAAAAAGTCATTGGCTTAACATAATTGACATTTGCCGCATTCACCAGATTCTCAGCCAAGTCCTGAATCAGTCCATTGATGGATTGAGAATCCCCTGATTCATCGGTTACAATTCCAGCCAAGTTGCCCATATCCATTTCAATCATTGCCTGCAGTATCTCTCTGAGATTTGCCACCTGTCCCAAGGGTCCCGAAAGAATGAAAGCAATTTGTTTATCCCTTTGAACAGGGATATGTGTATTAAAAAACTTCCGATCAAAAAATTGTTTAAAATCAGCAGAAAGATACCGATCTTTAATAGCACCCGCATAAACAACAATATCAGCCGGAACGATTTTGGTATTAAAAAACTCAATATAATCGTCAATTCCTTCATAGGTACATTTATTTTCAAATCCGCATTTGATACATCCCAGACAACCCCCCATTATTTTCAGATCGCCCATGAACACAGTCTCAATCTGCCCTTCAAACGCCTCCTCAAATCGCTGAATCATCTTTCCTAAGTTAGAGGAGTGATCATTCTGATCACTGATGAGTAGAATTTTTTTGCCTCCGGTATCGATTTTTGAGAGGGGTGTTTCAGGAATAAACGCAACTTCCTGATATGCGATTTTGGGATAACAGCGTGCCGTTGGAGTCCCTTTTTCTGCGAGACTAAAAAATCGATCAGTAAAATAGTGTAATTTAGTACGCTCGTTTTCATCCAGCAGGTCAAACATTTTTAAAGATAAAAAATCCACAAATCGCATATCGAGATCATCGCAAATTGCACGCATGTAGCTGTTAGCGGTATGGTCATAAAAATGGATTGATGTGGTAAAAACAGCTGTATATTTGTCTTTGAAAGCCGCTTGGGCCTGATATTTCCAAATCAACTCAATAAACCGTTTATACTGACTGGGTACCAGCATCACATAAACAGGCACGACCCACCAAACCGCATCAGAACTCCCCACATCCTGTACTATTTTTTGAAATCGATCCTCTTTCTTCTCGATAGCTTTAATCTTTTGAGAAACATGATGAATATTGAATTCATGTTGAGGATACTTCTTCTGGATATAATGAATATACTGTAACGTCACGCTCAGATTCCCTTTTGGACTGCCACTCAGCACTGTAATTTTCATTGATGACTCTCTGTTTATTGTGTTTTATCGGGGATAATACTCACGGTATATATCAAATTGATAGTGTACTATTAAGAGTAAAAAATTGGATATTTATAGTCAAGTGGATTTTTATAACCCCTCCTCTATAGTCGTATTGACGGCTACTATATGTATCCGCTAGCATAACACGAATATTGGAGAATCACTTTTTAAAATAGTTCAATCGTTTATTATCAACATCAGTCAAAAAAGGAAAAAATGAATAAAACAATTTCAACGGACAAAGCCCCAGCAGCGGTAGGACCTTATTCTCAGGCAGTCAAATCCGGATCCTTTTTATTTGTATCCGGACAAATTCCACTAGACCCGAAAACAGGCGAAATTGTTGAAGGAGGCATTAAAGCACAAACCAGACGTGTCATGGACAACTTACAGGCGATCATTGAGAGCACCGGAATGTCTTTAAAAAACGTTGTAAAATGCTCCTGTTTTTTAGCTGATATGAATGATTTCACCGCTTTTAATGAAGTGTATGCGGAGTATTTTAAAACAGACAAGCCCGCCAGAGAGTGCGTTGAAGTGGGAAAGCTCCCCAAAAACGTAATGGTTGAAGTATCTGCTATTTGTGGTGAATAGGAATGGGAGGAGACGTTGCATTATGTGAGTCATTTATTAAAATAGGTTTTGAAAATACAAATGACGCAACGTTTATTTGTTTGACAAAAAGGTCTGGTCTGGTCAGACTATATATAGACATAAGACTGTTTTTGTTAAAACCCATTTTTCAAAAGGAGATATTCATATGCAGATAACCAATATTTCAGAGGCAAAAGCACAACTGTCAAGATTAATTGAAAGAGTGACAGCTGGGGAGGATATTATAATTGGAAAAGCAGGTAAACCAGTTGCAAGATTAGTTCGATACGAAAACAACAGAAAACTAAGAAAACCAGGTGCGTTGAAAGGGAAAATTAAAATCTCTGAAGATTTTGATGACTTGCCAGATGATATTGCAAACGCATTTGGAATGGGGAATGAATGAATCTTTTTCTGGATACCCATATCTTTTTATGGTGGCTTGGTGATAACCCGCTTTTGTCAAAAAAGGCCCGGAATGCTATTTCCAACGTTGATAATATAATCTTCTTAAGCGCTGTTAATATTTGGGAAATTCGTATTAAGCAGGCATTGGGTAAGTTGGAAATCACACCTGATTTTTTTAGTATTATGAAACAACAAGGATTTGAAATACTATCGATTACTGCTGATCATGCAAACAGGGTTGGTGACCTTCCAATGCACCATCGTGATCCCTTTGATAGAATGCTGATTGCACAAGCCATGGAAGAAAACCTCACTATTGTGACACATGATAAAGTTTTTAACTCCTATGAAATTCAGATCATGGAAGTGTAAAAACAGTATGGGAGCCCCACAAAAGCCAGATGTTGATGTAACAGCAGTAAATAGCCAGACAGCTGTCGCTTCGGCAGATTTTGATTTTTTAAAAGAGCAGATTGAAACCAGTGAAACCAGAGAGGCACACATGGTTTATATCTCAATTGGATATGCTTTTTAATTTTGTGGGAGGAGTATAAGAATATTTTGGATCAAACGGTAGCAGGAAGCTGAAGGACACCCCTTTTTCCGGGTTGTTTTCAGCCCATATTTTCCCTTTGTGCGCTTTGATAATTTCATCACAAATCGCCAATCCCAATCCGGTACCTCCTGCGCCTGTTTTTGTGTTACTACTTTGAGTAAATCGATCAAATATCAATTCCAGTTCATCCTCAGGGACACCCGGTCCTTCATCCTTGATGGAGATCAGGAGAGTGGGTGTAATCATATAATCTGTGGATCTTTTCCCCATAGGTAAGGCCTGCTTTTCAATGTGAATCGTTATTTTTTGATTATCGCCTGAGTATTTAATTAAATTAGACAAAAGGTTCTGAAGGACTTGACCGATTTTTTTACTATCACAAATCACTCTCGTTAATACCAGCGATCGTGTGATACTGGTGACAATACCTTTTTCATCAAACTGCTGTTTAAATTCAGATATGGCATCATGACATAATTGCCAAATGTCGGTTTCCACCATTTCATATTCTACCTTGCCAGCTTCCAACTTAGAAAGGTCCAGCAAACTATCAACCAATTGTGCCATTCGCTTTGTAGATTTAACAATATTATGCAGACAGAACTCGCTTTTCTCCACATGCTGATGAATTCGTTTTATCCCTATCAATGAATAATTTAAAATGTGGTGTAAGGGCGTACGTAATTCATGGGACATGTTTGCTAAAAACTCGGTTTTCAGGCGATTGGCTGTTTCAGCTTCTTCCTTGAGCTTTGTCAGTTCTCTGGTTCGCTCTTCGACTTTGGTTTCCAATTCATCATGAGCGATTCTTAGCTCCTCTTCATGCTTTCGAATATTTCTATTTGACTCCAGTTTCTCCAGACAGTTTTTCATACGAAAAAATAGTTCTTCGGGCTCACAGGGTTTCAGGGTATAATCATCTGCACCTAGTCTCAGGGCGTCAATCACCATATTCACTTCACCATAACCGGTCATAATGATCACCATAATTTCAGGTCCCCGTTTCTTCGCTGCATTCAGCACCTGGAAGCCATCCACGTCCCCCATCACCAGATCGGTTAGTATTAAGTCAAATAGCGACTCATTGAGCAGATCTATCGCACCTTGCCCATTGTCCACTGTCGTAACCCTGTATCCTTTCTCTTCAAGAGATAAAGCAATTGATTTTAAAATAAATGGATCATCATCGACTAGTAGTACCTTATAGTTTTCCATAGGAGATTTTTTCGTATACTTTTGTTTAAATAACCGGAAGAATTATCGTAAAAAGAGCTCCCCCTTCAGGAGAATTTTCCACCGTAATATTACCACCATGGTCCTTGATGATATCATGACAAATTGAGAGACCAACTCCCAGTCCCATTGCCTTTTTTCGAGTATAAAAGGGATCAAACACCCGATTTAAATCTCCTGCTGAAATACCCACCCCGCTATCGGAGAACCGAATAATAATATTTCCCTTTTTCAGGTTGCTCTTTATGTTTATTTCCCGGGTATCGGTTGAGTACGAGCTCTCTTTTTTCAACTTTCCCGACATCGCCTCCACTGCATTTTTAGTCAGATTTAAGAAGACCTGACTGAGTAATTGCGGTGAGGCTTGAATAACAGGAACCTTAAATGATAGATTTAAATTAGTTTTAATACGGCTTTTCTTCAATTGGTTTTGAAACAGAGCAACGGTCTTTTCGATAATATTATTGATCTTTACCGGTTGCCTTTTTTCCTGGCCAGGTCGGTTTAAATCCAAAAGATTTCTAACGGTATCCCGGATACTGTTAAAAGATCCTTTTAACAATTCAATATTTTCAGACAACTCCACATCTTGTCTATGCCCATTCTTTATCGTGTCCAGCATAAATGAAATCGCCTGAAGCGGAGAATTGATTTCATGGGCAATTGAGGCCGCCAGTTGACCCGTCGCACTAAGCCGTTCTGACCATACAAGCTGTTTTTGTAGTTGTTTTCTAATGGTAATATCACGATCATAAAGCAATGCACCACTAAAATTACCATTCGTATCTTTTAAGGGTAAACCGATTCGCCAGATATCAATGATCGTTTTATCTTTCTTAACCAGTTGAATTTCTGCCTCTACAGATTGAAGGTCCATCAGCAGAGGAAACTTCACTGCAAAAATATCTATACAATCGGGGGCCAAAAAATCAATCAGATGTTTCCCAATAATTTCATCCTTGGAATAACCCAAAAATTCACATGTACTGGCGCTACATTCAACTATCATTCCAAGAGAATCAACCAGATTAACACCATCCTTTATCGAATCGAAAAGCATTCGATATTTTTCTTCATTTCGCTTCAATTCATTATAAAGCCTTAATCTGTTTAATGATTCTGAGATCCGGTGCCCAATTTCTTTAAATAACACCCGTTCATCCTCTGTCCAGGTTCGTTCCTCATTGAATTGTTGAATACAGAGTATCCATGGTTTGTCTTTCTCAGACAAAATAGCCATCTGCATGGTAGATAAAAGAGTGGGTTTAGCCTCACCACCAGACCCAATATTATCTGCGATCTTGGTAAATACCTGTCCTTCTGAGTTCAGGCATTCTTCGAAGATATTCTGACATATTGAAGAATTAAAAAACGCGTATGCAGAGTCCTCCAACACCTGAATATCCGACTGACATTTTTCAAATTTTACATTCCAATGCCTGGTTTGAGAGCCCTCCGGACAAAGAAGTAAGGCACAGCCACAATCAAAGATTGTAAGAACAACATCAAGAACATCTTTCATCACCTTTTCAATATTATTTGATCTTTGCAGCACCTCATCAATTTGCTTGATACGTTTCTGTGCAGTAATATTGATGGCAAGTTCAAATCTGACATCATTGCCGTCAGACCATTGAATAATTTTGTCCGTAATCAAAAAATCCTGATTGATAACCGGATTATGGTACTCCCATTTGTATGGTTTTTTTTTATCCTTTAAAATTTTTTCATTGGTGCAAAATCTACACGGAACATCAAATCCCTGCAACTTTTTGTAGCAGATTTCTCCAACCAGGTTTTCTCCAAATAAATCACGTACCGTTTTATTCGCATATAATATCTTATAAGTGATTGGATCAGAAATATAGATAAACTCATTGATACTATCCAGAATAGAAACCATCTGTTCTCTTTCTGAAACAAGCAATTGCTTATGCGAAATTACTTTTTTGCGGACAAACAAGTATCCAATACCCAGCAGCATAGAAGATAATGTCACTATTCCCATCAATACGAATAAAAAAATAACAGAGCGATATGCGACATTCGTTTCCGGAATCTCCATCTTACTGAGCGATACACCTATCCATCCCGCGATATTTATAAATATAAGGAATGTAAAAAGAGCATAACCCAGATCCTCACCCAGTTTCCTCCTAATACTCCTTTTTGGACGGTCTAATATCAAATCAATTCCTGCTTCAATTGGTTTACTTTTATCTGAGTCTGGAAGGACAGATACGAATTATTTTTCCTGAACGGTCATTTATACGGTAATAATTCAGGTAAGGCAAATTGGAATCCAAAGATATAGTGCTGATTTTATGGGGTTGGTGTCGTGAATAAGGGAACCAGAATCTGTTAAATAAGGCTATTATGGTTTTTGCATTTTTTTTCTATTAAATTAGATCTCCTTAAAAAAAAATCACCCAACAATATTTTCCAACTAAAACCATGGTCCATTGAATTAATTTTTTCCATATTTAATCTACTAATTATAAAATGAAAAAAAATGAATCAAACCATTTCGACAGACAAACCAAAGAACCAGAATAATCAACGACACCATTTACACAGCGGGGCTCGAAACAATTCTAAACTATCAAGCCCAAACGGTTATAGTGATTGGATTTGGATACAACCCTTATTTTAACAATGGATGGACTCTGGGTATTGAGATGCGCATGGCATTAGAGGTACAACAAAAGCTAGTTATTGATATAACAGCCGCTAATAATCAAACCACTATCGCTTCAGCAGACTTAGTTTTTTAAATGAGCAGATAGAAACAAATGAAACCAAGGGATCACTCAGGGTTTATCTCTTAATTGGATATGCTTTTTAATGTTTATGAAGAATATGCCATTGAGTTTTTGTTAAAAAGGAAGGGCGGGAATCAATCAAGGAAATTGATTCCTTTTTTGAAGGTTAGCCACCTCTGAGAATGCTTACCAATTGGATTTTTTCTTCCGGCGTTACAATATCTTCGATGTTCTTTCGTTTACCATTGACAAAAATAGTAACTTTGAGTGCGCTTGGAAGATCTAACTGTTGAAGAATTTGTAGGTAGGTTTCATCCCCAAGAATGTGTAATTCATGGGGACGACAAAATTCTTTAACAGTTCCTATGGGTCTAACGGATACTTTCATCACTTTAGTCTGCCCAAATGGCTTTAGACTCATCAGACATTCCATAAGTTTCCAAAACAGACTGTAGAGGAATACCTTTGATTAGATCCATTTCCATCAGTTCGTAAAACTTACTTTTCATACCTTCAAAATTGATTTCAATTCCTTCAGGTTCAACATCTCTAGCAGGTTCGAGCATACGAAGTGTCAGTTTATCATCCTCAGCCGTTCGATTATAGCGGAAATTCATCAAACGTCTAAGGTAAAAAATCAGCCGACCGTCTGCCATCATGTCTTTGACATCCCAACCCAATCCGTTAATGAAATATCTCCGTTTGCAAAAACACACCAACATGCACTGTTTTCTACAGATCCTTTTTCCATGGCTAAAACTGCAGCCCAGGATTTATGCTCGTCAGTTGTCGGAAACAATTCAACTTCAAAATCGAGTTCCGGCCATTGAACCATTCCCATCTCCATAAAGAGCATTGGATCATTCACATGGCATGCCCCTCTGAGACTCATCGCATAAGATAGCGCTAAACCATGACCTCCACCTCGGGGATCATGCATGGGTGCTTCCAGGCCTTTACTTTGCGCTGTATAATCGATCGAGTTTTTCCCGATTTTATACACAGCAGCTGCAATAAGTTGCCTAATTTACCGTCTCTTTGGGCTATTTTGGGGAGGATAACCTCAACTACTGTTTCCAGGTCTGACCACTTAAGGTCGATACTATCAAGATCAGTAATTGATAAATCCCCTTTTTCTGCAGCTTCCATTGCCCAAGCAATTGTAACACCAGCGGAAATAGTGTCCATTCCAAAATCATTGCATATTCTTCCTGCTTTACAAGAAGCCGCTAAATCATCCGAATTCATTAGAGATCCAAAAGCAACAATGGTTTCATATTCGGGTCCAGACCCATTAGGGATATTGAAAGGGCCATCTTTAACTTCAACGACTCTTTTACAGGCAATTGAACAATAAGCACACGCTCGGCGCCGTGTCAAATAGTTGTCTGCTAAGGCGCTGCCACCTAAAGCATCCCCCATTTCCTCATTAAAATTAGAGGTGAAATTTCGGATGGGTACGTCACCTGCAAACATTCCAACCTCCAGATTTGCTGCGGTTCCATTTTCACCTGTTAAACCAGCAGCCAATGATTCTTTAATGGTAGAATTTATTGACTTGCGAAGTTCTTCATATTTTTCCGGCTGGGCTACGTCCACTATTCTGTTATGACCTTTAACAACAATTGCCTTCAGATTTTTTGAACCCATCACAGCACCGAATCCTGCCCGGCCAAAAGAGTGATGTCCCTCATTCATTATACAAGCGTATTTAACCAGGTTTTCTCCTGCAGGTCCTATACCAAAGTGCGGTGAGTTTTACTATGTTTTTCCTTTAGTGATTTATTGACGGTTTCAACTCCCTTTCCCCAATACTCTTCTGCAGGTTGAATCGTCACATCCTCACCCTCAATTGAGAGCATAACAGGTCTTTCTGATTTTCCAGTGAGAATAATGCCGTCAGATCAATGATAAGAATTTTACCTGTATTACATTTCATCTAGACCTCCAATTGTCTACAGAATAATATCTTCTTTTCCATTTTCTTTCAGAATACCGACGTAGTAGGTTGCAATTTTTTTTCAACTTAGGAGCCAGTTTCAAAAGACCGATTGCTGAACCTTTAACTCGGCTTTTCTTGCGGGTAATAGCCAGTACTGGATTTAGTTTATTTGACCAGGATCGATGAGCATCATCGACAGACAGACTCATCACTAAATCAGGTTCATCAGCAGGTTTTCCAGGACCAACTGACAGGTTACCGTTACGTGAATCCAAATGAAAGCAACAGTTTGGTCCGTCTTCTGTATAGTCAAACAGAACCAGTTGATTGACTTTTTTTTAAGCGCGGGCCGATTTTTTTATCTTCAAAAATCGTTTCAAATAGTTTGACAAAAAGTTCTACAGCTTCGTTTTCTGTTTTCCTTATCCTATCCTGCCTTAAAATGTTTTCTTTTTATTGATTTTTCAATACCTCCATATAATAGAGCTGTTTAACTTTATGTTCGTTTTTACCTGTCTATAAAGGATGAAAAAGGAAGAGAGTCGGTATCCCAATACATCATGAGAAATGTCTTTAATGCCAGTAAAATTAACTACATCGAAAAAAGTAGTAAATTCATTTACCACTCCAAAATGCAAAAAAGAAAAAATATGAGAAGCGAGTATGACTGAAAAATGAAGTTCAAGAAATTAAGGAGGGAGGAAGAGCGTCAACAGACATTGAAATCATTAATGTATCGAAATATCAGCCAAAGCCGGACTTCGCTGGATAAGTAACTTAATGAAAACAAGTTTTCTAAGCTACTAAAAAGTGCCGTCCTTGACCTAGCGTGAATGCATCGCGCTAGCGCGCTTGAAAAATCTGGAAAGATGATCCTCTAATCTGTCCTGAATGTTTGTCTGAAATGAAAGTGATTTCGTTTATTGAAAATCCGAGAATCATTAAAAAAATCCTGAAATATTTGAATCTATGGGAAGAGGAGTCATCTCAGGATCCGCCGTTTAAACCTGAAATACTGAATGAAATCGTATATGTTCCCATTGAGGATATCATGTGGGATTGCTACGAAAATCGGGGTTTTACTGGTTAACGGTTCCGAAACTTTTTAAATCAGAAGTTTAGAAGAAAGGTTTCGTTTTTTCTGAATTCCATAAAAATGTCTAAAAATACGACTTGTCTGACACTCGATTCCAGCCTTCGATTCAATTTTCCTTTTCCAATCCATTTTGTCCAAATGACAAGATTTATATAATTATCTGGGCGGTGTAAATATTGATTAGCTGATATTGTTGTGTGATTTGATTTTAGGGAGTTGCCATAAATTGTTTTTAAGAATTTTGGATCTCATTTACCCGGTTAACCAGATTCATGGCACATAACTCCCCTTTTTCTCCAATCGTTGCTGGTTTAATACAATGAGGTACCATGTAGAGTCCAATATCATTACTCTTCATAATCCAGTGAAACACTTCAACCTCTTTTTTCATCACACCAGTATTAATCTCATCCAGCGGTCCGCCACCAGTTGTAAGAAACGCAATATTTTTATCGGCCAGCAGTGACGTAGTGATCCCTTTTTCCCAGTCCAAAAAGTTTACCAACGCATAGTGTCTGTCTAGAAAGGTTTTTAGCTGCGCCGTACAACTCTTCCCGTATAGTGGCGATGCATACACGATTACATCTGATGCGAGCAATTTTGCAAAAAGGCTCAAAACATCATCGTGCTGACTACATCCCGGCTCTTCAGTCGTCTTTTTACATTTAAAACATCCAGAACAGTACTTAATATTTTGAGAAACGACATTAATCCTCTCTACGTTGTGGATGGCTGCCATTTCTCTCTCAAAAATATTTAATACATGATTTGTGTTTCCTTTCAATCTGGGACTCCCCAGAACTGTCGTTATCTTCATTTATCCTTTCTTTGGCTTATTATGAAATATGTATAACGAACCGCTTCTACATAAGGCTAGGTATCCAGGTTGCAATTGGCGGATATAGGACAACCAAAATCAAGACCAGTAACAGGACGACAATAGGTAGAAGAGCACCCTTAACAACAGTGGGGAAAGGAATATTTCCAACTTGCGCCACAATATAGAGAACGCCTCCCATGGGGGGTGTGATCAATGCTAGGTTAAAGTTTATCATGATAATGACCGCAAACCAGATATTATCCCACCCCATATGTAGAACCAAAGGGTATAGCAGGGGGACTGACAAGTATATCAGGGCCAGGACTTCCATGAACATTCCAAGCCCAAATAGAATGATATTTATAAACAATAGCAGGACATAAGGAGAAAAATCTTTGGCGATGATTAACTCAATAACAAGCTGTGGGATACGGCCATCAACAATCACCTGACCCAGCATTGCTCCGCCAATCACTACGATTGTGACCATGGCTGATGTAGATGCAGCTGACATCATTGCACTGAACAGTGCTTTCAAATCAAGACTTTTATAAACAAACAAGCCTAGAATAATACAGTAGATAACAGCTACCGCTGCTGCCTCATTTGTCGTGAAGATCCCCAGGTAAATTCCGCCGAGAATAATGACTGGAGCCATGAATGCCCAGAAAGCCTCTTTAAAAGCCTGTATCTTTGTCAGGCTTTCTTCCTCCATCAAAACTGCATCAGAAGAACCACTCATTTGAGCCAACGTCGTTTTCACTTCCTTAGGTGTGCTAAAACCGATAAGCAGCACCAGCGCGAAGGAATAAAGAACAATCATCAGCAGACCCGGAATCACACCGGCCATAAACAATTTCCCAATCGATTCATCTGTTAGGAACCCATATAAAATCATTACAATAGAGGGTGGTATAACACTTCCAAGGGAACCCCCAGCTGTGATTGCAGATGAAATGATTGTATCGGAATATTTGGCTTTGCGGAGCTCCGGAATAGCAATCATTCCCATGGTTGAAGCGGAAACAAAGCTTGACCCAGTCATGGCCGCAAATAATCCGCTACTTAAAATCGTCCCCACCCCCAGTCCTGCCTTAAAAAACCCTAAAAATACTTTTGCTGAATCAAACATCCGCTTTCCCATTCCGGTAGCTGATATTAATTGAGCGACAAATATAAATAGGGGAATGGCGACCAGGACCTCCGAATCCAGGGTTGTATAAGCCTTCTCTATAGCAACAGTCAACGCCATATCAAGACTTCTGGTAAGTGTTAACATTCCAATCGCCAAAAATCCTAAGCCAAAACCCACTGGAAAACCACTCATTAAAACCAGTAAAAAAATGACGATAAATCCAACTACAATTAGTGTCATAGAAACATCCTCTTTGTGTTATCTGATAGGCTGAATCATTTCAGTATTTTAGGCAGATGCCTGGTCTGATTATTAACCTGCGAGTTCGTCGATAAATTTCTTTAAAAACTGCAGGGTCAACAAAAGTCCACCCAGAGGAATTAAAAGCCCGGGAATCCAAAGCGGTGTTGCCATCATTCCCGTGCTGGCATCCTCCATCTCATATGAGAACTGAACCATATTTATGCCTTCATATATGAAGATTGTGGAGTAAACAATTCCTGCCGCACTTGTCAAAACCTTCATCCTTTTCTGATTTTTCAAGGATAACTTATCGGTGGCAAATGTGATGGAAAAATGTGAGTTATTTTTAAGTGCATACGCTGCCCCAAGCAGACCTATCGCAATGGACAGGTAAACACTCATTTCCAGAACCCATGTTGTCGGGCTGTTAAATAGATATCGTACGATTACTTCATACACAATAATAATGGATACCATTAGCAAGCAGGCCGCAGAGATAACACCTCCAGCATCACTTGAGAAATCAATCCATTTTAAAATAGCACTCCCTTTTTCTGGTGATTTTTCCATCTTTTTACCTGTTAATCAAAAAATTATTATCTACCCTTAACTATTGCCCTTCGAAGAAACAGGCCAAAAGCTATTTTTTTTGAGGATACGACCCCTGCATAGTCAATTCTCGAAACAGGTTCCTTACCATTGTGATCATTTACCCGATTGGAGCGACTGTCACACACTGGCAAAGAAGGCTTCATTTCCACTAAATGACAATATCAAGCAGTTTTGGTTATCTGTTGATTTCCAATAGCCGCTGTGCCACTTTTCCATGTTTTGCAGCCCATTGAACCCATACTTTTTCGCTTATTTTTTTGATTTTTTCCCTTTCAGTTTTAGGTAGGGTTGTAACAGATGCCCCTGCCAGCTTAAGTGCGCCAATAATCTTTTTTTCCCAACCCTTTGTTGAAGCAAATGCAAATGCTTCCTGTTTTTCCCCTTCCCTGAGCATGATGTCTTGAACCGATTTTGGTAGAGAGTTCCACTTCTTCAAGTTCATCGTTACCATAACAACCGGATAGGTAATGTTCATCAAGGTGATCTTGGGGGTGATTTCATGATATTTTTGAAAGTATCCGGATACAATTGTAGTTGTGACACCATCGGCGATTTTTCTCTTCAGCGCCATGTATTGTTCTGTATAAGGAATTGAAGTATTGGGGGATATGCCAATCTTTGTCATGATCTGAGTTGCCATCGGGCTGGTAGACAATATCTTCAGACCTTGAATATCATCCAGAGTCTGAACGTTGGTTTTGCTACTCCAGAGTTGCACAGCTCCAGCAAACATCGGGAAAATCATTTTCATACGTTTTTTTGCCAGGACTCTTTCAATGATTTCCAATGATTCACCCGTATAAGCTCTTGCGGCATGTTCCATATTATCGAATGCAAATGGGAGGTATACTCCCTCCAGCACCGGAACCATTGCCAGCATTCTGGGTTGAAGGATAACACCGATATCAACAACTCCTTTTGCCACGACCTTGTGCATCTCTTTAGGACCATACAACTGCCCGCCAGGATACTCGATAATCTTCACTTTCCCGGCTACCGCAGCGTTCACGTCCTTCACCCAGGTGGAAATGGCGACCGCTGCAAAATGTTTTGGAGAACCCCAGGACGCCAGTTTCAGTTGTATCTCTTTCGCAGACACTGGGTGCGAAACAAATGCGATCATGAATAACAAACATGTTGAGTAAATCGTAATTTTCTTCGTTAATTTCATGTTTTCTCCTTTAAAGTTTATTATTCAGCAAAAAACGCTGACATATTTTTGTTAATGACCATCGAAAGGGGGAAAACAGCCCACCTTTGTGAACTCAGCTTCCCGGCCATAGAGGGGGAAATTTAAATTTGCCGATGTTAACCAATCAGCTGACAATTTCATAGATGGAAATAAAACCTGCTATTAAAAACAGCAGGTGATCTTAACCCTTACATAGAATGCAATTCTTCGATAATTTCACAGTATTTATCAAAAATGAGTCTGCGCTTCAGTTTAAGGGTTGGTGTTAGAAAACCGTTCTCGATAGACCAATCATCCCAAACCAGAGAGAACTTGAGGGGTCTTTCAAACTTCTTGAAGGAAGATGAGTGTTTTTTGATCTCATCTTCGAAAAGATGAAAAATTTTCGGGTCGGTTTTCCAGTTCTCTGAATGTTTCTCAATCAAGTGTTTTTTAGCAAAGTCTTTCAGTGCACCCTCTTCAGGAATAATCAGGACCACATTAAACAACTGATTGGTTCCACTGACCATCGCCTGATTGATGTAAGGACTATTTTTTAGCTGTTCTTCCATTGGGCCGGGAGAAACGTATTTCCCGTTCTCCATTTTATAAATCTCTTTAATGCGACCCGTTATATATAGATATCCGTCTTCATCAAACCGGCCGATATCGCCGGTTCGAAAACCGCCATCCTCATCAAATGTCTCTTTTGTGGCCTCGGGGAGATTGTGATACTCTTTCATCAGCAATGGTCCATAAACAACAATCTCTCCTTCCCCTTCCCGGGCGATGTCAACAGTTGTATCCAAAACGACCTTGGCGTTTGGCAGAGCTCTGCCGACGCTTCCAAACCGGCGATGCCCTGGCGAATTCAGGGTCACCGCCATGCATGTTTCCGTCAGGCCATATCCTTCAAATACCGGAATTCCAAGACAATCCAGGAATTCTGTAATATCCTGGCTCAACGCTGCGCCACCACTGAACAACATTCGTAGTCGCCCACCTAGCGTATTCCGAATTTTGTTGAAGATGAGACGGTCTGCCACAACACTCCAAAACTTCTGTCTTAAACCCACCCGCTTTTTCTCAAATCTATGCCTGGATCCTTTCAGCCCCTTGTCATAAAGCATTTTGACAAAGCCTCCTTTGGTCTCCATTTTCCGACCAATACCTTCGCATATTTTATTAAGCAGTCTGGGCACACTGTAAAATATGGTGGGTTGAATCAGAGAAAAATCTTCTCCAATTTCGTTGATATCCCTTACTAGTCCTGATGAACAACCATAAAAGATTAACTGATGTACCTCCTGAATTTGCCCCATGAGATGCCCCCACGGTAAAAAAGATAGCCCTCGATCTTCCTCGGTTATGCGGTCTGATTGCCAGGCCTCATCAAGTGATCTTATTTCTGTGATGATATTGTTATGCGTTAATACAACCCCTTTTGGATTGCCTGTTGTTCCCGATGTATATGTTAATCCCATGGGTTCGTCAGGCCCAGGGGAATAGGCAGGTACCGGATGCTGTTTGCCGGCTTTTTTAAGTTCAGGATAACTCCTTAGATTTCCAACGTTCTCAAACATTGGAACAATATACTTTAGTGTCTCTATTTCATCGATCAAAACCTGGGTTTTTTGATAAATGTCTGGATTGCAGACAAACAGAATCTTGGTGCCGGAATCCTTTAAAATATATTTCCACTCTTTTACCAGCTGAGACTCATACATGGGAACATAATGAGCGCCTAAACCATAAGTAGCGTACGCCCCCACAGCCCATTCGACACAGTTATTGGCAATAATGCTGATTTTATCTCCCCGACTGACGCCAAGTGTTGCCAGCCCCCCACGAAACTCATCTACCTGAGCTTCAAATTGCTGATACGTAATCCAGGAAAATCCGTTTGGTCCCTTGGTTCCATACATTTTTCGGTCTTTATATTTCCGACACGAATGCTGCTGCATTTCCACTAAATTTTTGAAATTTATACTCATAATCACCTCATACGAAAGGAATCTATAAAATCATGTATTCTACATTAGGGAACGTATTCTACATTAGGGAATATATAATTATTTGATCATTGTCAATAAAAATATAACTAATTTAAATATATCAAATAATTATAATACCTAATAAATTGTTAAGTCGATAATTAAGTACTATAATAAATTTGTTATAGACTGATATATTTGCAAATTAGGTAAATGTTTGACAAAAAAGGGTTCTATTGTTATTCTTATTTTACATTATAAAATAATATATCAATAATTAAACAATTATTACAGATTTTCGGAGTATTGAATGGAGATTCCAACCAGGGCAACAATCATTAAACAAGTCAAAAAAAGTGGGTTAAAAATAGCGGCAGTTTTGCCGTTTCATTATCCTAGGGCGTTGTTACGTGTGTATGGGTTTCATCCAATGGAGATTTGGGGACCGCCCCATGTCGATCATTTGGATGGCCTGCAGCATTTTCCTGAATATACATGCAAAATAGTCCAAAACGCGACCCGATTTTTACTCGATCTTCCCACGGCAACCATCGACTGTATCTTAATCCCTCACACATGTGATTCGCTACAGGGGATGGCCTCAGTGTTGAAGGATTTCATCAAACCGGATCAACCCATTTTAACTATATATCATCCCCGTGGGCGACGGGAATCAGACCTGCTTTTTATGGAGAAAGAGCTGAAGTGCCTGGCAAAGAATTTAGAGGCGGTAAGCGGAAAAATGCCAACCAATGAAGAATTTTCTGCTGCGATCGAGTTGGAAGATGAAGCTACAGGGTTGTTGGCCGAAATCTCACAGCATCGCGCTACCTATGATGTCAGTGATAGAGAATTTTATACCTTGTTAAGGTCTAGAGAATATCTACCCACAGAACAGTTTATTCAGGTAGCTAATAACGTGCCTAAGGGGATTCCGGAATTAAAAGGTCCGGGGTTGATGATCAGCGGAATCGTACCCGAACCTTTAGAACTATTTGATCGAATAAATGACCTTGGTGCTCATGTAGTGATCGACGACCTGGCTTGCTGTAGCAGACGGATATATAAAACTTTTAAAGAAGCTGATCCTTTTAAACGGATGGCAAAACAACTCATATCCATGCCTCCTGACACTACGGTAAGCACACCTTATCGAGAGAGGTTTGATTACTTGACTCAGCAGATGCAAAAAAGCCATGCCAGGGGTGTGCTCGTTTATAATGTCAAATTTTGCGAGCCTGAGCTATTTTATATTCCCATGTTTGAACAAACCATGAAGGATGCCGGATGGCCATTTCTATTTATCGAGACTGAGCTATCACCGGAGATACCCCAACAAGTACTTAATCGAATCAATTCATTCGTCGAGGTTTTATCATAATCCCAGGTAATTTCATCAACTATATCTTCACTGCCGGTTTTGCCGGCAAGCAATACCTGCGGTCTCAAAAACAACAGTAAGAAAAACGGTTCAAGGACATGATAAAAAACGAAGATGGCCTGCTAAGTCCGCCTTTATTGGCAACTGCCCGTATGGGTGAACTATTAGCACAACAATATCTGGAAGGGAACACTGTCAATGGCGTTAAAAAAGTCGCCTGGTTTTCCTCTGGAGCACCTATAGAGATTCTGCAAGCGTTGGATTTTTTTCTGTATACCCCAGATAATCATGCGGCATTGTGTGGTGCTCGAAAAATGGGGGCAGAGTTTTCAGAGATTGCTGAAGACCACGGATATTCAAGAGACATTTGCTCTTATGCACGCACTGATTTCGGCTCTTACTTTGCTGGGCGGACACCTGTTGGTAAAATCCCCAGACCAGACCTGATTGTGGTCAGCAATAATATTTGCCAAACCATCTTGCATTGGTATCAAGCAATGGGTGCTTATCTCAATGCCCCCGTATTTGTGGTTGATACCCCCTTTTTGTATGAAGATGCAAAAGAGCATCAAATTGAATTTGTGAAAATGCAATTGGAAGAGTTGATACCCATAGCGGAGAAAATATCAGGAAAAAAGCTTTCCTATCAAAGATTGAAGGAGGTGATACGCCTGGGGAAAGAGTGTGGCGACCTTTGGATGGAGATTCTACATCGAGCCAGTACCAAACCAGCTCCCATTAGTGGATTCGATGCCTTTGTACTCATGGGGCCTATCGTTGCTTTAAGAGGGGAACCATCAACTGTTTCATTTTTTAATGATGTTTTAAAGGAAGTGGATCAGAGAATTGCGAATGGTATCGGTGCCGTCAAAAACGAGAAACACCGGATATTGTGGGATAATCTCCCTATTTGGTATCGATTGAGCTGGATGTCAAAAAAGCTGGCCTCATTGGGAATTGTTGTGGCCATATCCAATTACACATACATGTGGGGCGAACCTGCACAATATTATGATCTCGACCGACCGATCGAAGGAATCGCAAAAGTCTATCTCCATACGATCCTCAATCGGTCTACTGGATATAAGTTAGACCTGATGAAGCGCATGGTGGCGAAATTTAGCCTTGATGGTGTCCTTTTACATTCCGACAGGTCATGTAAACCCTATTCTTTGGGGCAATTCGATCAGGCAACGGCTTTGTTAGATGAATTAAAAATCCCCAGTTTGATCCTGGAAGCTGACCACAACGATTCTCGGATATTTTCCGAAGAACAGGTTTCAAGCCGATTGCAAGCGTTTGCAGAAATGATGGGATAGAGCAGAAAATTATGACATCGATATAGTAGGATAGATATTTTAAAGAAGGAGCAATCAATATGCTTTACCAAGGAATAGACATTGGCAGTTCTTCATGTTGTGTAGTTATTATTAATGGCAAAAAAGAAATTGTGTCATCTTCTGTCGTACCCACAGGGGCACGCAATTTTGAAGCTTTAAAAAGAGCGACTAGAGAAGTTTTTGAGAATGCAGGAATTTCAGAAAAAGATATTGGGCATACAGTGTCCACCGGTTATGGCAGAGAACGTGTCGAGAACAGAGATAAAGATATATCAGAGATAGCCTGTCATGCCAAAGGTATATCGAATTACTTTCCTGATACGAATCTGCTGATTGATATCGGAGGACAAGATAGCAAGGCTATTCGAATTCAACCTGGTGGAAAAGTGGTCGATTTCTCCATGAATGACAAATGTGCTGCTGGAACCGGGCGTTTTTTAGAAGCGATGGCAAGAGTGCTGGAAGTGGACATCGATCAATTTGAGACCCTTGATGCAGGAGCGGAAGGGTCACAGTCCATCAGCAATATGTGTACTGTTTTCGCAGAAAGTGAAATTGTCTCACTGGTGGCTCAGGGAATCGAGATCAAGGAAATCACCAATGCCATTAACCGCTCCATTGCTACCCGCACATTTTCGATGACAAAACGGATGACTATTGGCGTCCACAATTTATCAGTTGCTATGTCAGGAGGTGTAGCAAGAAATGGGGGAGTGGTTCGAATGTTAGAACGCTTGCTGAAAAAGAAAATTGCGATTCCCCCCGAGCCTGATAGAATCGGAGCATTTGGAGCCGCATTGTTTGCTATGGAATAGGGTTAAGACTAGAGACTGTGGACCTCCCCGGTATACCCCAATTGTTTGGAAATAGAAGAAGAAGTTATTTTCACTTCCTGAGCGATATTAGCTTCTTTATCTTCCATTTCCTTTGTCGTGCTAACAATTGAAAAAGAGGCAATGACCAGCCCGTTGTGATTGAAGATCGGCCCAGAAATAGTTGAAATACCTATTGATGATTCCTGCCTGCTGTATGCGATACCCTCTTCCTTAACAGTTTCCAATTCTTTTTCATAGTCAGCCCGATTTGTGATCGTATATTCTGTCAACTTCTGAAAAATGTAGGTCTTCAGAATTTTATCTCTCGTCGCATCATCTGCATGGGCCAATAATACTTTTCCGTTAGCTGTGTAATGAATTGGAACAGTTGCGCCAACATTGGGATAGGAGATAACCGGATCAATGGGGTCGAATTTATAAACGACGACCATTTTCCCCGCAATGAGCATGCATACGTTGACTGTTTTTCCATATTTGTAGGCTAGCCGCTCAATCCATACTCTCGTGGCAGACAGAAAATCACTGTTTCTAGCGTACTGCAGACCCAGACGAAAAAGAACCGGTCCGAGATGATATTTTGAATTTTCGGAATTTTGCTCTAAAACATTATAGACAGTTAGTGTATTTACAATGCTGTGAATTGTCGGCTTAGGAAGGTCAAGTAACTTGGAAAAATCTTTTATGGCCAAATCCTCATCATTTTCAAGGAAAAGGAGTATTGCTTTAATTGCCCGCTCAACTGATTGTATGATGCGACCTTCTGACCCTGTTTTACTACTCATGTGATTTTTTCCAAAGTGTGGACCTATTTAGTTGAAAGTACCTGTTATTTTAATCTTAATATAGAACATTTAAGTAGAAAAAGCTATGCACCAGATCACTAAAATTCCGTTATTTTCCTGTAAAATGACCCAATTAATCTTTAGTTAACAATAAGTACACCCATTGTATGTCAAAAATTACTTATACCAACCTGTGTGGACTCAAAACCACCGGTTACATAGAAGCGCAGTTGGATGCCGGCCTAACTGTTCTTGATCTGGTTAATCACAGAGACCGAGACTACATATACGACCTTCTGCGAAATCAGATTAAGTCAAACTCCAGTAGAAAAATCCCCATGCTGTTTTATTTTAGCCCGATCCTGAAATATGGAAAAGCGATTGGTCTTAGAGGCGTTGGAGTTGATATTACAGAAAGGAAAAGAGCCGAAAAGGAGTTGAGCGCTCTTTTTGAAGAGAAAAATGTAAAATTTTATCTTCAAAAACCCGAATTTAACGATACTCTCGGGATGGACCGAGAAAAAGTCATGCAGGTTGTAAGAAACCTGCTTACCAATGCGCTTAAATTCTCCCCAGAATTATCTACCGTGCGTGTAACGATTGTTGACCGAATTGAAACGCTATTGGTTTCCATCGCTGATGAAGGTGTCGGAATCCCTGATGACAAATTGGATTATGTCTTTGGAAAATTTACTCAAATTAAAGGAAAAGATAACACTCAAATCGAGACCGGCTTAGGCTTGGCAATTTGTCAAAAAATCATATCAGATCATCATGGAGAAATTTGGGCTGAAAACGGTATTGCCAAAGGCGCTATTTTTGGGAGAATATCCGTTGGGAAAACGGACGGATGATTTAGAGATCACCAGAGAATCAGATGAATTCGTAAAGAAGCATCTGAATGTGAACGGTTTACATTATTTTCTCTGGTCTCTAGGTGGATAGATTCGAAAAGGAATCCGCAGAATATAATCCGAGATAAGATTCAGTCTGGTTTTGACTGATTGATGATCTGGTACAGGGTCCTCCGCCTGAACCATCCCGCCTTGGGCCTCCACCTCTTCTCGAAGAAAAGAGCCCACAGCTATTTGTCAGTAGCAAAACCATGACAAAAATAGCCCCAGTCATAATGGGTCTTTTTATTTTTAACATATTATATCCTTAAACTTATCAAAAAGTTGTAACAATCCATGCATCATTGGGAGATTTTTATATTCCGGTAACGCTGAATAAACAAACAGGAAGAGCCGGTTTATTTCCATACCTGTTCTTCCTGTTTGTTATATTTAATCATCAGCTAACATTTTCAAGTGATGACTTCACTGAGTTTAAGATTGGGATTGATTATAAAGACATCCACCACCATTTCCCCGTCCCTGTCCACGATGAAATCCTTTGCCGCCTCTTCTGCCTTTTCCACGACCCTGTCCGACTCTCTCTTTCATGAAATCGGCCTGAGTCTGTGTGATTTTTCCATCATCAACCAATTTCTGAATCAGGACGTCTGACTTCACTTTCATTTTAGTTTTATAAACCGTGTAATCAATTTTGTACTCATCAATTACAGCCCAAAGAGGTTTATATTCCAGCTTTGATTTAATGACAGCCGCCGTTTGTTCTGAAAGCTCTGACAAGACTTCAACTCTGGCATTAAACATCTCGGTTCTTAAAAGGTATCCCGGTCCGGCCTGCTGACCATAACCACCGCCTTTCATCCCTTGTTGATTATTCCAACCCCGGGCTGATGCTGTTCCTGACAAACCTAAGATTAATCCGACAATTGCAGTAAATACGATTATTTTATACTTTTTCATTTTCCAGCTCCTGTTTTATTTTTTTTCAACACATCATTTTTTAAGCCACTCAAGTCAATTATCTGATTTTGGCTTAAAAGAATTTATAAAAACTGATCGTTAACGATTAATTACTATTATTGCCTTATTTGTGCCAAAAGTTGGAGTAAGATAAAATTTTGATATAATATATTGTAATTTATTTATATTTTACCATCTAATATTTTAAATAACCCCTTTGGATTTTCCATTCATGGATAAATAGTATCCAGTTTCACAGGGTAATAAAATTACAATGGTTAAAAAGTATCCACCCTTTCTGGTATCTATATTGTAATTATTCTGCAAAATTTACAGTATGGGTAAAAAATTAGTAAAATCAACTATTCTGAGATTGGGTTAAAAGGCAGCAGTGAACTGGCAGAAGGCAGAAGAAAAAGCCCGCTAGAAATTTGGATAGTATATTTTCAACACTTCTGGCTTCTGCCTAGTTCACTTCTGCCTGCGCAGTTACTCTATATCTTCAGATTATCCATTGACATAGTCAAAAAAAGAATAAAAATTGAAGTAAGGAAATGAAACAAGCGCAAAGAAAGATTAGAGTAATAACGCACGTATTACCCGACTTAAAAATGGAAGTATATGGATACAAACCCGAATAACACTTTAGACTGTTTTGCTGACCTGCTTTTGGAATCCATGGCTGATGGTGTTTTTACCTTAGACCATGAGGGGATTATCACCCTTTGGAATCCGGCAATGGAAAAAATAACCGGATTTACTAAAGAAGAAGCGGTGGGTAGAAGCTGTGATGTGCTGAGCTTTAATCTTTGAGTCGGTGGAGAATATCCCAAAGGTTTTGGGGAATGTGGAATTTTCGAAAATGGCTCGGTCGATGGTATTAACTGTTATCTAAAACACAAGGACGGTCACAATGTCCCGGTTTATAAAAGTGCCCGACTGCTGAAAGACAGCCAGGGAAAAGTACAAGGAGTTGTGGAAACAATCACCGATCTCAGCGAGCTCCAGGAGGCACGAATCCAAGTGGAACAGGTCAGCCGACAACTGGCTGAAATTCATCAGCTGGACAATATCATCGGTAAAAGCCACTCCATGCAGATCGTTTTCACCGCGATCAAAGCTGCTTCATCTAGTAATGCTACCATCCTGATTCAAGGTGAGAGTGGAACCGGAAAAGAGCTGGTAGCCAACGCTATTCATTACAACGGCGAGCGCAGAAACCATCCGCTGATCACCGTCAATTGCAGTGCGTTATCTGAAAATCTGTTGGAAAGTGAACTCTTCGGACATATTAAAGGATCTTTTACCGGTGCCATTAAAGATCGCATCGGACGATTTGAAGAAGCGGAAGGCGGAACCATTTTTCTGGATGAAATAGGAGAAATCAGTCCCTATATTCAGGTAAAACTATTAAGAGTTCTTCAAGAAAGAGAAATCGAAAGGGTTGGAGAATCTAAAACACGGAAAATTGATATCAGAATCATCACAGCATCCAACAAAAATCTATTTGATCTGGTGAAATCCGGTGAATTTCGGGAAGATCTCTATTACCGACTCAAGGTTTTCCCCATCAACGTTCCTACACTAAAAGAACGTAAAGATGATATCCCTGCATTAACCCACCATTTTTTAAAGTTATACAACAGAAGTACAGCCAAAAACATCAAGCGGATCTCTCATCAGGCCATGCAGGTATTGTTGGATTACCATTGGCCGGGAAACGTTCGGGAACTGGAAAATGCAATTGAGCACGCTTTTGTGCTTTGTGACGGTGAAGAGGTCGATATCTTTGATCTGCCCGTTGAACTTAGAAAAACAGAGTATCAGCATATTCCCCCTCAACAGCCAGCACCTGTTATTCACAAACCACGTAAACCCATTAAATTTAACCGGGATGAGCTTTTACAACTCTTAAATGAATGTGATTGGAACAAAGCAGAAGTGGCCAGACGCATCGGGTTGAGTCGAACTGCCGTCTGGAAATATATGAAAAAATGGGATATTCCTTTGCAAAGATCCGATATTTAAAATAGTTACACCCTTGTAGCTAGTGCCTGAACGAAAAGCCCCTGTTTTCTAATATAATCTCGTTTTAAAATTAACAGTCAGTATGAAAATCGACAAGCCGTCAGTAGTCAGCGATCAGAATTCAGTAAAAACAGACATGTTTTCAGTCACTGAAAACTGATCGCTGATTACTGAAAGCTTGAATCTTCACTATGGATATAAGTCGGCTAAATGAATAGAAGCTGAATTTTTCAAGGTTTTCGTTCAAGCACTAGCTAAATATTCCACCCACCTCTCTTTATTTATTAAAATCGAGATTGTTCCATATCAGATTCAGATCATTATCCATCAGACAATCGCTTTGACCGGAGGGGTAGCCCGGTGTACTTTTTAAAAAAAGAGCAAACCTTAAAAATATCTGATTCCCGAATGAGTCGTAGAAAATGTCTGAATCCCAATCTTATAAAAACTCTGAATCCAGTGAAATAAACGGAAAATCGATCTGTCTGGTAGGTAATGTCAATGTTGGAAAGTCAACGCTTTTTAACGCATTGGCTGAAAATCGACAACATGAAAAAACCTGCCCGGGAACAGTCGTTGTTTATAATACCGCCAGAATCAAAGGGGGAGATGATACCCTGATGGATTTACCGGGAATCAACTCCCTGCTGGTTTCTAATGAGGATGAGAAAGAGGCCCGAAATTTAATTATTAAAGGGGAAGTGGGAACTATTATTCATGTTCTGGATGCCCATAACATGATCCGGAGTATTTCTCTGGCTTTACAAATGGCAGAATTTGGAATCCCGACAGTATTTGCCTTGAATAAGGATGACATGGCACAGGTCAGGGGTATCAGAGTTGATATTGAAAAACTTGCTGTATTATTCGGCGTTAAGGTCACACGAACAGTAGCCAGGGAAAAATTGGGGATTGCGAATCTGAGAGACTCCCTGGTGTATTGTGCCGTCCCCAAAAAACTCTTAAAATTTCCTGATGATACCGAACAGGCACTTCGGGAAATAACCGCACTACTGGAAGGAAAGGTCTATTCTGCGCGAGGGATTGCGATGCTTTTATTAGCTGATGACGCATCTATCAAGCAACTGATCGAATCCGATGTGGACCCGACCACCCTTTTTGAATGTGGACAAATCGTCCAGGAACTGCAGGAACAACGTCGAAAACCAATCAGCTTAACCCTCTCTGAACATTTCATGTACCAGGCAACCCGTTTGTCGCGGGATTTCCAGCAAAAAAAACCGGATCAAAAAACCCAATTTTTAACTGAACTGGGCCGCAGTTCGACGCGGTTAAGTCTGGGTATACCCCAGGCACTATTGATGATGGTTTTCATGTATCTACTGGTAGGGAAGCTGGGCGCGGAATACCTAGTTGGACTACTGGAAGGAAAACTGTTCGGAGAATTTATCATCCCGCAAGTTACAAATTTGCTGGCACCGCTAAACACCCCCTGGATCACCGATCTCTTTTGCGGAGATTTCGGACTGGTCAGCATGGGGCTGGGCCTGGCCTTTGGAGTCTTACTGCCAGTCCTTCTGACGTTTTATATCTTTTATGGGATACTGGAAGACTCAGGTTACCTGCCCAGACTTTCTGTCTTGCTGGACAACCTGTTGCGAAAAATGGGGATGAATGGAAAGGGAGTCATGCCGCTGATTATGGGTTTCAGCTGTATCACAATGGCGATTATGACCGCCCGGATGCTGGATACTAAAAAAGAAAAATTCATTGTCACCCTTTTATTAACCTTGGGTATTCCCTGCGCCCCCCTTTTATCAGTGATGTTTGTGATATTTGCTAAACTCCATTGGTCCGCAATGCTGGTGGTGTTTGGTGTTTTAATTGTGAAGATTATTATCGTAGGTATTATTGCCAATAAACTGGTTCCCGGACAGCGAGGCGCATTTATTATTGAGATTCCCCCGCTTCGTATCCCTGATTTTCATCCGGTTTTTAAACGAGCCGTTTTACGCCTGACCGCTTTTTTAAAAGAGGCTGTACCGGTCTTCCTGTTTGCATCCGTCATACTTTTTGTGTTTGATAAGATGGGTGGCCTAGATGCCATGCGGGCTTTTTTCTCACCCACCGCAAAATGGCTTCTCGGGTTACCGGAACACAGTGTGGAAGTTCTGGTTATGACCCTTGTACGCAGGGAAGCAGGAGCAGCCCTGCTGGATCAGTTTTTTAACAAAGGGTTGTTTAATGGGGTTCAGGCGGTGGTTATTCTGATTGTAATGACATCTCTTTTACCTTGTGTAAATGCAGTTATCGTACTATTTAAAGAACGGGGCTGGAAACAGGCATCTGTCATTGTCGGTGTTGTTATGCCAGCTGCAATTCTAGTCGGAACTATTGTAAACTATGTCTGTGTCTTCACCGGGGTCACATTTTTACCTTAAACATGAGTAAAAACTATGGAGAATTATAAAGAGGAAATCCTTGAAGCCGTCTGGATTGCTGAGGAGCAGAACGATCAAACGATTAAGATGATACAGTCAAGATGCCCAAAAAAAGTTGAAATCAAGCCGGAGAACATCCAAGAACTCGTTGAGGATGAGTTGGTTCGACTGGAAGGTGAAAAAGTCTATTTTACCCCCAAAGGACGAAAAATAGCCCGAACCATTACCCGACGTCACCGACTAACTGAATGTCTTATGGGATATGTGCTTAATCTCGATCCGGAAACTATGGAAAGAGTGGCTTGTGAAACAGAACACTCCTTGCTACCGGAAGTGGAATCATCCATCTGTATTTTATTAGGACATCCGGAAACAGCGCCGGATGGAACGCGTGTACCCCCCGGTGAATGTTGTACCAATGGCAGTCGAAATATCGAAAAAACAATTGTCTGTATTTCAGAATGCGAACCGGGTGATACGGTAAAAATCGCGTATATTCGTTCCAAAAGTCATGAACGGCTTCAACAGCTTTCCTCTTTCGGTATCATGCCCGGACTGAAACTCAGACTCCGCCAAAAAAAACCGGCTTATTGCCTACAATTTGAAAACTCCGAAATCGCCATTGATCAGGAAATAGCCCACGACCTGTTTGTCTGGAAAGTAGAATAGATAACTCATGAGCGATACGACTTATTTTGTGGCAGCCGTTGCTGCGATTATTTTTAAAGAGGATAAGGTCCTGGCCATGAGGCGGGCGCTGACTAAGGACGCCGGCCCCGGACTATGGGAAACCCTTTCAGGCCGTATCGAACCCAACGAAGACCCACTGGACGCGATTAAAAGAGAAATCACTGAGGAGTGTGAACTCACCGTCCAAGTAGATCCCCGCCCGGTAATAACTTACCACGCCACCCGCAAAGACAAGCCGATGATTCTGATCATCTATCGGGCCGAGTACATATCCGGCCAAACAGTTCGTAGCATCGAACACGATGATCATGCCTGGCTAACCCCGGATGAGTTTGCCCAGCGAAGTACTCTGGATAGACTTGTTGACGCCGTTTATCAGTGCGCCAAAATGCCTTTTTTGAAAATACTATAGTTTCATACGATACGGGAAAGACTAAAGGCGAAGTAGTACCGTCTGTATCTATTTGAAAAAGCACATAAACGCAATGACTTTGAAAATTGCAATTCTTTTATCTCAATCCATCTTAGATTAGGCTAACCCGTTTGAATTCCCAAAATCTCAGAAGCAGCCACCTCACCACTAAGACGACCATTGGTTTTTTATGAACAGTTGCAGAAAGTGATTAGCCAGTAGTAAAATATCCTCCTCACGACATGAGGTCAATAATAGATCTGATCTTTGAGGATTATATAGTTTTTTATGTAAATCTATGTAGACTACCAAGCACAATATTTAAACAGTCAATAAACTGATTGTCTCTGAACAGTATGCTGATTCAACATGCACTCACAATCACTAATTTAATGAGCGAATTAATCAGCTTGTTTCTCAATATTTGTAGATTCCATGACAGAATGAGCGGGACGTTGCGTCATCTGTAGCCAATGTTTATTGTCATCAAGAAAACCATATGTGATATATGCAATCCGAATTTTCATTGTTGAGTTGATGCCTATGTTAAGGATGGTGTTGTCATCAAGGTTGAAGGAACGCTAGAAAACCCTCACAGCGGAGGAACACTCTGCGCAAAAGGCGCTGCCAATCGGCAATATGGCTATTTTAAGCCTTACTTCAGTTTGGCCTTGACTAAAGTAGAATAGAGTTTAAAATAGCCATATCGCACATCACTTTATTTGATTCGAATTTCCAGAATTTTTATCCGGGAAAGTTCATGAATAAACAAGTTCAGCGGTATATATATTCATCCATAAAAGATGATTTGCAGAAAAAAATGGTTTTCGTTGGCGGACCAAGACAGGTTGGAAAAACAACTCTGGCAAAATGTCTGATGGAGGAATTGGATGATGAAGGCATCTATTTCAACTGGGACAACGATGAAGATCGACGTGACATTATCGCCAAAAAATGGAGTCGACAAAACCGCATTCTTGTATTTGATGAAATCCACAAGTTCCCCCGTTGGAAAAACTGGATAAAAGGGGTTTATGATGTTGAAAAAGCAAATCATCAGATTGTTGTAACTGGATCTGCCAGGCTTGATATCTTTAGAAGGGGCGGAGACTCCCTGATGGGCAGATATCACTATTGGCGATTACACCCTTTTACTCTGGATGAGATTCCCAAGGGGATGAAAAAAGAAAATGCCTTAAAACGATTAATGGAAGTCGGTGGTTTTCCTGAACCTTTTTTAGATGGAGACGAACGTGAAGCAAGGCGCTGGCGAAGAGAGCGATATGATCGTGTCATCAAAGAGGATATCCGTGATCTGGAACCCATACGAAATATTCAATTAATAAGTTTGTTAATTGATAGCCTTAGAACCCGAGTGGGAGGGTTAGTCACCATTGCCAATATCGCAGGAGAATTGCAGATTGCTCACCAAACAGTAAAAAATTGGCTGGAAATCCTGGAAAGAATGTATCTCTGTTTTGCTGTTCGACCCTATACTAAATCTATCGCTCGAGCTGTCTTAAAACCCCCAAAGGTATATTTTTACGATAATGCCGATATCATTGGTGACGAAGGGGCTCGTTTTGAAAACCTTGTAGCGACGACCCTGTTAAAAAGACTTCATTTGATGACCGATCGAGATGGATACAATTATCAATTGAATTATATTCGAGACAAAGAAGGCAGAGAAGTCGATTTTGCCATCACCAAAGACGGTATGTTGGAAGAGTTAATTGAAGTAAAACTGTCAGATGATAAACCATCCAGATCTTTGCTTTACTATGCGAATAAACTTAACCCCAAAAAAGCTGTTCAAATTGTAAAAAATATCAAACGACCCTATGAGAAAAATCAGCTCTTGGTGACCGATCCGATTGAATATTTTTGTGGTTTTGAATAGAAATATGTGAGTGAAGGAAAAATGAAATTATGTATTGCTGAAAAACCATCCGTAGCCAAAGAAATTGCCAAAGTATTAAATGCTACCCAAAGAAAAGATGGATATTTTGAAGGTGCCGAATATTGTGTCACGTGGGTGTTTGGACATTTTTTTGAGTTAAAAGAACCCGATGAGTACCAACCAGAATGGAAACGGTGGGACCTCAAGTTACTACCCATGTTTCCTAAAAAATATGAAGTCCGAATCAAAAACGATGCGGGTATCAAAAAGCAGTATAAAACAATTCAGAATCTACTATCTAAATGTGACCAAGTGATAAACTGCGGTGACGCAGCACAGGAGGGAGAGCTCATCATCCGAAGAGTACTTCAGGAAGCCGGTTATACCCAACCACACAAACGTCTTTGGATCTCATCACTCACTATAGATGCTATTAAAAAGGGTTTTGCAAATCTCAAAGATTCCAAAGGATATGACCATTTACATGATGCAGCAAAACTCAGAGCTGTGGGTGATTGGTTATTTGGTATGAATGCTTCCAGAGCTTACACCAAGAAATTCGGTGGATTTGGAAACGTATTATCAATCGGACGGGTTCAAACACCCACTTTATCCATTTTGGTTGAACGTCAAAAGGAAATTAACAACTTCAAACCGGAAAAGTATTTTCAAATTACAACTAAATATCGAGATACAAAATTCAATCATCAACAAAAAAAAGTAAAAAACAGAGCTGATGCTGATACGATATTGTCAGCAGTAAAAAACGATCCATTAACCATCAACGACATCCAAACAAAAGATCAAAAAATACATCCACCCAAACTTTTTGACCTGACAAGCCTACAAGTTGAAGCAAACAAAAAATTCGGATTCTCCGCGGATAAAACACTTAAAATTGCCCAGCAGTTGTACGAAAATAAACAAATTACTTATCCCAGAGTCGACAGTCAATACTTATCAACAGATGTCTTTAAAACCACTCCGAAAACAGTGCATATTCTGTTGCAGTTATCGAGATTCAGATTCCTGGAAAACTCAATTTTAAAAGCACCTAAAACGATCTCTCGATATGTGAACAACAGTAAGGTAACGGATCACCATGCCATCATCCCAACCGGACAAAAAGTATCTGTAAAATCGGATGATGAAACAAAAATTCTTGGATTGATTATCAGAAGATTTCTAGCCATATTTTTACCCATTGCCATAGAACAATCAACCAGAGTTTCTGCTTCCGTTTGTAAACATAATTTCCATGCAACAGGGAAGATTTTGAAGGAAGAGGGATGGAAAATGGTTTACCCGGTCGAAGAAGAAAAAAAGGGTGATGACAAGCAACAGATTATGCCTGGTTTTAATAAAGGTGAATCAGGATCTCACAAACCAAAGATAGAAGAGAAAGAGACAAAACCACCAAAAAAATATACGGAAGGAACTCTGCTTAAAACAATGGAAACATGTGGAAAAATGGTTGAAGATGAAGAACTTCGAGAAGCAATGAAATCGAAGGGCATCGGTCGTCCATCCACACGAGCATCAATCATTGAAACATTATTATCACGACAGTACATAATACGGGTCAAAAAGACTCTGGTTCCCACTGAAAAAGGTATCTATCTGATTAATAATATCCAAAACGACACTTTAAAATCACCAGATCTCACCGGGGAATGGGAACACAAGTTACGGTTGATTGAGCAAAATGAATATAAACCCATGAAGTTTTACAATGAATTATTAGATCTGGTTTCAACTGCCGTTGAAGAGGTAAAGCAGGTTGATGATAGCACGGTTCAAATCCCGGAATCTTTAATTTCAAAAACAGAAGACAATCGAAAAATTGATGGGATTGCATCCTGCCCAAAGTGTAAAACCGGTATGGTCATTGATAAAAACAAAGCATATGGATGTTCAGAATGGAATAACAGAGGATGTGATTTTACAGTATGGAAGACCATGTCCAAGAAAAAAATATCCGAATCAATGGTGAAAACGTTGATAAAGAAAGGAAGGACTGAGGTGTTGAAAGGTTTTGTTTCGAAAACAGGTAATAAGTTTGATGCGGCATTACTGCTGGATCAGGATTGTAAGGTGATATTTGAGTTTATAAAATAAATCGTTAGAAGGGAGCGAATCATGCAATATGAAGGAACAACCTATCGACCGCCACCAGAAGCAGATACACCCCTGTTACAGGTAACGGTTGGATGTGCTCATAATCGTTGTACATTTTGTAATATGTATAGAGATGTCAATTTTCGAGTCATTAGTATGGATCGAGTGGAAAATGATTTAAAGGAAATACATTACATCTTTAATCGTGTGGAACGATTTTTTTTGGTTAATGGTGACGCATTCGTTTTAAGTGTCAGACAGCTGAAACAGATTGCCGAAAAAATCAACAAGATTTTTCCGGAATGTCAAACCATCTCCATGTATGCTTCTATTCGAAATATTCAAACCAAAACGGACGCCGAACTAAGAGAACTCAAGGATCTTGGGATCAATGACCTGTATATAGGTGTGGAATCCGGTTCCGATACAGTGCTTTCAAATATCAATAAAGGCAACACCGTCGCCGAAGCAAAAATAGCGTTACAAAGAATAACTGAAGCAGGCATTGATCATATATCCAATGTAATTCTGGGAGCCGCAGGTGCGAATAAAGGCTTGGAGAATGCTGAAGCAACGGCGGCATTCATCAATGAAACCCAGCCAAAAATGATCTGGATGGGGAGCCTGGCTGTTTTTAAAGGCACAGAGTTATACAATGAGATCCAATCCGGTCTATTTAAACAGGCTACAGAGATGGAAATTCTTCAGGAGGAGCAAGCATTCATTCAGCAGCTTAAATTGGAAAATGTACGGATATTAGGCCAACATCCAACCAATACAATTCCTATCGGAGGAGTATTACCTGGGGATAAACAGAAAATGATCCAGATGATTGATGAAGGTATTAAACAAATGAGTAAAGCCCAACTCCTTACCGTTTTCAATAGAGCAATAATGTAGGAATAAGGGGGACGTTGCGTCATTTGAGTCCTCTGTTGCAAA
>Ga0307989_1000106_pt1 | contig 61656 bp, 49 predicted proteins | sample EllFjometagen185_FD_203164 | JGI IMG/M metagenome (GOLD analysis project Ga0307989, IMG submission 203164) | Marine microbial communities from Ellis Fjord, Antarctic Ocean - #185 | ecosystem: Environmental > Aquatic > Marine > Unclassified | place: Southern Ocean | collected 2014-10-08 | reverse complement strand
AACTTTCGGCAGCCCACTCACCCCTTGTCTGTATACCAGGGAACGGTTGGGTTCTAGACGATCTGATGGAAAAGGAACACAGTTTTAATGGGTATCAGCTTAAATACGCTGAGGTAAAAGCCGAAAAAAACCAAAGTCAAAATCTTATTGTATACTGGTTTCAGGCTTATGACAAATCAGCACCCAATATGTACATCAACATCTATCATGCGCTTGTTAACTTAATGACAGGCGAGCCACCAGAGACCGCTTTCATAAGAACGATAGTCCCTATAAGAGAAGGGGATAGAGTAAAAGCCCGTGAGACTGCCTTAGATTTTGTCGAAAGATTCTATCCGACCTTTATGGATTATGTAAATGATAGACAACAATAGTTCAGGTGAAAATACAAGTGATTGCTACAATAGCATTATTTGGCTGTTCACTTTTTTTGATCTGCTTCATTGTTCTTGGCAATAGAAAGGCTGAGGAGAGGTTCTGAAATTAACAAAATGACAAACTTAATCCAAAAAGTAAATATAAAACGGCACCGTTATAAGTTGTTTGGGCTGCCAGTGGATAATATAACGCGTGAAGAGACCAAAGATCTGCTTCGAGGTGGTCATTCCGAAAAAAAACCGATTGTTTTGTCTACGCTTAACATTAACTGGGTCGCGGAAGCCCATCGGGATAAGTATTTCCAGCAGTCTATTCTTGATAGCGATATTGTGGTACTGGATGGTAAACCGTTACTTTGGTTTGCAAAATTGAAAAGGCTTCCCTTTACAGAAACAGTCCCCGGCTCGACTCTGGTTGAGGCGTTACTTCTTGAACAGAGTGTAAAACAAGTAAAGATTTTTTTATTGGGTGGTGAAGACGGGGTAGCAGAACGTGCCATGAAGAAGGTGAATAGGGCTGCCCTTGGTATTAGAATAGTAGGGGCTGTTAAAGCCGGATTTGGCCGTGTGGAAGAAATGAGTGGTGAGCGATTAATTTCCCAGATCAATGAAGCCAAGCCGGACCTGCTTCTGATCGCATTAGGAGCTAAAAAGGGCATGGCCTGGATTACCCGTAATAGAGCAAGCCTTTCTAATGTAAAGGTTGTTAGCCACCTCGGCGCGACAATCAATTATTTAGCCGGTACTGTAAAGAGGGCTCCTAAGTGGATGCAGTATTGTGGGCTGGAGTGGCTTTGGCGGATTGTTCAGGAGCCAAAACTCTTCCATCGGTATTATTCTGATGCGAAAATAATAATATATTTGATTATTCGTGGTTTATGGAAGGCTTGATTTCAACTAATTTATTCGAGGATAAAATGAAAAATTACTTAAAACAGTGTTATAAATCCTGTGAAATTTAAAGCCCTGGGAAAAGTTATCAGAAATTCAAATTGCCATAAATTGAGGGATTGTGAAAGACCTCACCAATATAGGAGTAATAGGTACCCTCAGAGCATTCTTCAAAGCTTAGTAAGCGGCAATCAAAATATCTCGTTTTTATTTTCTTTTTTAATATTGATTTTACTTGGAAATAGTTGTTTACCCACAATAGGCAAAGCTGATAATACTGAAATTTTTTATCCTATACCGCAGAATTCACGCGACCAATCTCCTTTTGATTTACCTGATTATGAAGGGGTTGAGCAGATATTAATTCTTTCAGATCGCTGGGTTATTGTAGTGACCAATTCTATGGATGAGTTGTATAAAAAAATTAATGACTTGTCTGAGGGAAAACTTACTCAATCAGTAGAATCATGGTTTGCCAGTAAAGACAGCTCACGTCCAAACTGGAAAGCATATAAATCTCGTTGGAAAATACGCGATAAATTTATAGCTGAAGCTCGTTCTCTAATTTCTGAAAGTAAGACCATGTTAGCTTCGAGTTTTAATATTCATAGTGAGGAGGATGCTAATTATCATATACCCAAATATCCTTCGCGTTCTGACCGTTTATTTGTTTCAGCAGGACATAACAGGAAACACGGAGGTGTTTTCCCTATTGATTATAACATTTACAGTTATCTTGAAATGCCTACACCAATGCAGGAGGGGGCTGAATATCAGATAAGGTTAAATTTAAATGAAAAGTCTGTTTCTTTTAAATATGATCGGAAAAAAACTATTTCCAGGGCGATCAAAATAAATCAGCTAGGGTATCTTCCTGAAGCGAAACGGAAAATAGCTTATTTAGGGGCTTATCTCTACCGTTTTGGACCGCTGGATCTTTCTCATGTAAAAACGTTTGAGGTGATAAATGCTGAAACTGGACAAGTGGCTTTAAGTGGAGATTTGGAACTATTAGAAAAGAATCCTCGTTTTGCTCCAAAGAATAAGGACCAGAATCCCAAGGATCGTCCACTTATGTACGGGGAGGATGTCTATGCTGCAGATTTTAGTGGTCTGAAAGATGAGGGTTACTTTTTTATCAGCGTGCCCGGTGTTGGCAGGAGTTGGCCATTCAGACATGCTTCTTCAGTATACGGTGAGGCCTTTTATAAATCAATACGAGCGCTTTTCCACCAGAGAGGAGGCATGGAAATTACTGAAAAGTTTTCATCGTGGACAAGGCCGAAAGTAAAAAGAGGGCCGTACTGTGAATCTGAACATATCTATTTTCCTCCCCATACTGATGGTCCAAAAGGATATGAAAGATTTGATGTGATCGGGGCTACAACTGATTGCAGCAAAACCACAAATGAAACTGCCGGGGGGTGGCATGATGCGGCTGACTGGGATTCGAACCTGGCGCATTATACGGTTATCTTTGATTTACTTAATGCATTTGCTTTCAATCCTGAAAACTTTATAGACGGACAGTTGAATCTACCTGAATCAGGGAACGGTATTCCAGATATTCTTGATGAAGCGTATTTCGGTTTAGAACTGTGGCGGATTTCCATGGATGAACAGGGCGGAGTTTCTGGGATGCTGGAAACATGGACCCATACCAAGATGATGGATACGAATTTTAACTATGCCTTTTCGCAACGGACTCGTTGGTCCTCACTCATTTTTGCTGCTGCTGCTGCACAGTTTTCAGAATTAGTTTCTATATACAATCAGAAAATAGGTAATACTTATCGAGAAGCTGCTATCAAAGCTTATAACTATGGTATAGACTCAAAAAACTCCCTTGGAAAAACTATAATTAATGCCAAGAAAAAAAGAGGGAAAGGACAGTCTTACACTTTTGAATGGACCGAAACAGATGAGCATGTTCTTCCATATTTACTGCATGCCAAACTCAGATTGTATCTGTTGACTGGAATAAGAGAATATTTAAATGGGATTGCAAAACTAGTCAAACACAGTAAAGAGCCATATCAATGGCATTTTAATCGTAAAGACTTTTCTCCATGGATTTATTATAGTTTGTTAGAGGCTTCTCAAGCGCTGCCTAAAACGATAGGGTGGCAATGGAGAAAGTGGTTTATATCAGACGCAGACAAACTGCTGAACTATCTTGATCAATCACCATATGCTGTAACCTGGCCAAGGAGCAAAGATTATTGGTTGGCGTGGGGTGCAAGTAATATGAATAATTTTAACCGTTCGTTATTTATCGCCTATAAGTTGAGCAACGATCGGAGATATGTAGATGCAGCCATTCAAAATATGGATTTTATGTTGGGCGCAAACCCAATGGGAATGTCATGGACAACGGGCTTAGGATTTGTATATCCAATCGATATACAACATGAAATGAGCGAAATAGATGGAATCTTTGATCCTGTGCCTGGCATTACAATTTATGGAATAACAGGTGGCCCGATTTTCCATAAATTTAGAGAACAGGTCTGGCGATCTCCAGGTGATAAAGGTGAAATCGATTATGTTACTGACGATACACAAAGAAAACCGCCGTTATGGAGAAGATGGATGGTTCACCCTCATTTAAATGTAGCCCAGAATGAGTTCACCATCCAGGAAACTATGTCTTCAATGATCTTCACTTCGTCACTGTTGATGAGTGAAGGCTGGTCCCCGACAGAGTCATTATTACAACTGAAACCTCGAAAAAAGGACGATTTATTTGGTCGATGGTATTTGCCTTAATTTATGAACTTTAAAGGGGTTTAGCCTCTCACATCATTAATAGTTAAAAAACATCATGACAGAGAAATATACGGTATTTTTAATAGGATTGTTTGTTTTTGTTCCGATTGCAACCGTGATTACAAGATTTGATAAAAGGTTCTTAAATCTGGTTTTTGTGGCACTCGTTTTTGGGACAACTCAGCCAGAAAGTTTATTTGGATTGCCAGTTGATATTAATTTTTTAAGCAGAGAATGGTACAGAGGTACGGCTAGAGGTATTGAAATATCATATTTGGATTTTTTGGCGCTATTGCTCTATTTTGGCAGTCTTTCTTACCGTTCTAAAGAACGGGATATGTTTATAAAACCTCAAATTTACAAATATTTGATGCTGTTCTTTATATGGTCATTATTCACTGTCATACTGATAAGTGATCCTAAAATATTTGGTTTTTTTGAACTATCAAAGATTGCCAGAGGGATTTTTATCTTTATGGCCGTATCGGTATTTTTACGTTCTCCTGAGCACCTTCGTCTTTTTCTGTATGCATTATTAATGATCGCATTTTTCGAGATCTCTGTTGCGTTAATTGATCGCTACTTTTATGGAATTCATAGAGTCCAAGCTACTCTTCCACACCCTAATTCTTTGTCTATGTATTTGTTGCAGATACTCCCATTTATGATATCTGCCTGGTTTGCACATGATGTTTCTCCAACAATAAGAAACTTATGTGCATTAGCGAGCATATTGATTGCGGGTGGAGTTATCTTAACTATCAGCCGCACTGGATTTGCTGCCATGCTAATTATTGTTTTTTTGTCTATCGTGCTAAACACCTATGGCCGTTGGACTTCAAGAAACTTAGGTGTTTTATGTCTGGCTGTAATTATTGGCTTATTGATGGTAGGAAAATCATGGGACTCTTTATCATCTAGATTTGTAAACTATACATTTAAGAACGAGTATTTATCCGATAAGGGTGATCGTGGAAGTTACTTTAGAAAAGGGCTGCCGGCATTATATGAAAATCCGATTTTCGGGGTTGGTCTTAATAATTGGAGCTATTGGATCAGCAATAAATATGCCGTACAGGCAGGTTATGAGAGCTACACATATCCAAGTACCAAATATCCGCCTGAGGATCTTAACAGGCAGCAACCGCCTGCACATAACTTATATTTAATTACTGCAGTGGAGCTTGGTTTCATTGGGTTTATTCTTCTGATGGCGCTGTTTTGGAAATGGTTGCGTATTGCCAGTATTGGAATGTTTTCTGGTAGAGGTGAATTATCTGATCGCATTCGAATTGGAGCACTGCTAAGTTTAATAGGTGTATTAATGCAAAGTGTAGGGCAGAAAGAAATGGCCGACGTGATCGAATTCGGCGACTGGCAGATTTGGGAACTCCGCTTCGGGGAGGGCGGAATCCGGCTGGAGATCGACAGCGGGAAGGGGGACGGCAGGTGAGGACGGGCGAGAAACGGTACCAGGCGCTTTTGCTCGCGGAGGCGGCGAACCCGGCGCTTTCGAGCGTGGCGTTGATCGGGTGGTCGATGTCGAGGGCGCTGATGGGGGAGGTCGACGGGCTGCTGGTGACGGAACTGCGGAACCGGGAGGCGATCGAACGGGAAGGCGGTGTTTCGGAAGGGGCCGTGGAGTACATCGATAACCGGACGCTGCAGAACGGGGCGTTTCAGATTTCGAAATGGATCCGGGGAGGGAAGTCGCTCGGTTGGACGGCGCATACAGCTCTGAACAGTATGGTTTACCCGTTTTTTGAGAAAAAGGTATGGGCTGAGTACGGGGATCGGATTCAGGCGGGGGAGTTTGATGTGGTGCACCGGATCACGCCGGTGAGCCCGACGGCGCCGAGCCTGTTGGCGCGGAAGTGTGCGGAGGTCGGGGTGCCGTTTGTGTTAGGTCCGATCAACGGGGGGACACCGTGGCCGGACGAGTTTGCCCACCTCTGGAAGAAAGAACGGGAGTGGTTGGCGCCGGTGCGGTCGGCGCACCGATGGATGCCGGGGTTCCGTAGGACGCGGGCGGCGTCGAGCGCGATCCTCTTGGCCTCGAAGCACGCGTTCACGGAGATCCCGGAGGAATATTTGGAGAAGTGCCTTTATCTGAATGACAACGCCTTTGACGTGAACCGGTTTCCGGAGCCGCCGGGGAAGCCGAAGGTGGGGCCGCTGCGGGTGGTGTTTATCGGGAGGCTCGTGCCCTACAAGGGGGCGGACATGCTGATCGAGGCGGTGGCGCCTTTGGTCCGCGAGGGAAAGGTGGTCTTGGATCTGATCGGAGACGGTCCGGAACGGGGAAAGTTGGAGAAGATTGTGGACGCGGAGAACATCGGGGGCGGGGTGACTTTTCCCGGATGGTTGGATCACCGGAAGGTGCACACACGGCTGGGCGAGGCGCATGTTTTCGCGTTTCCGAGCGTGCGGGAATTCGGCGGCGGTGTGGTGTTAGAGGCGATGGGGATGGGGGTGGTGCCGGTGGTGTTGGACCACGGGGGACCGCCGGAGTTCATCGGGGAAGGGATGGGGTACGCAATGCCGATGGGAAATCGCGATGAGGTGGTGGCGCGATTCCGGGGGCGGTTGGATGAGATGGTGGGGCGGATCCCGGAACTGTTGGAGATGGGGGCGCGGTGCCGGGAGCACGTGTTGAAGTATTACACGTGGGAGGCGAAGGCGCGGCAGTTGAAGGAGGTTTACGCGTGGGTTTGTGGGAACCGGGAGGGGAAGCCGTGCTTTGGGTTTGAGCCGAGGGGGTTGGGGTTGGCGGTAAACTCGGATGATGGTGAAACTACTGAGGATAAAACCGAATGAAATTCCTCCACACTTCAGATTGGCACTTGGGGCGTTCTCTTTATGGACGGAAACGCTACGATGAGTTCTCCACATTTCTGGATTGGCTCAGCACTACGATAGAAAATGAAAAAATTGATGCTTTGCTGGTCGCAGGAGATGTGTTTGATACCAGCACACCCAGTAACCGCGCCCAGGAACTGTATTATCAATTCCTTTGCAGGGTTTCAGCTTCATACTGCAGTCATATTGTTGTTATTTCCGGTAACCACGATTCTCCTTCGTTTTTGAATGCCCCTAAAGAACTCCTTCGGGCATTGAATGTATATGTTGTTGGCTCAACGACTGATAATTTGAAAGATGAAGTGATTGTGTTAAATGATGATCAGAATCAACCGCAAGCCATTGTTTGTGCAGTGCCTTATCTCAGGGATAAAGATATCCGCATTGTTGAGGCCGGGGAAACCATTGATGATAAAAATACCAAACTAATTAACGGCCTTAAAAATCATTATGCGGATGTCTGTACCATCGCGGAACAAAAACAAGCTGGGTTTCAGAAAAAAGGATATTCTGGTGTGCCGATTATTGCCATGGGACATCTTTTTACGTCCGGAGGTAAAACTGTTGATGGCGACGGTGTAAGAGAATTGTACGTCGGCTCTCTGGCCCATGTCGGTAAAGAGGTGTTTTCTTCGTCGATTGATTACCTTGCTTTGGGGCACCTTCATGTTCCCCAACGAGTTGGGGGAGCCGAGCATGTACGCTATTGTGGTTCCCCGATTCCCATGGGCTATGGTGAAGCCAGACAGACAAAGAAAGTGATAGTTGCTGAATTTAACAACACAATGCCGATAATCCGTGAATTGATCGTTCCATGCTTTCAGCCGTTGGAGAGAATTGTTGGTTCCCTGGATGACATACATTCAAAAATAGAACAATTGAAAAGAGATGAAAGTACAGCATGGCTGGAGATTGAATATACCGGTTCTGATATCATTACCAACCTTCGGGAAGTTCTCGAGGACGCTTTAGCAGATTCTTCCATGGAGATCCGACGGATAAAAAACAAACAGATGACTGACCAGGTTATCAATGCAATTCAAGAACACGAAACCCTTGATGATCTGGATGTAAATGATGTTTTTGATCGCTGTCTGGAAACGTTTGATGTCCCTCTTGAAGACCGGATTGAATTAATCGACACCTATAATGAAATAATCAAGTCTTTTCATGAAGAAGATACGAACGCAGAATAGACCTTAACGTTGCTGCCTTGAATATGAGAGCTTCATGGCTTTTGCAACGTTAGCGTAGAGGAGCTGACGATGAAGATTCTTGAACTTAGATTTAAAAATTTGAATTCTCTTTATGGTGAATGGTTCATCGATTTCACGGATCCAGAATATGTATCAAATGGTATCTTTGCCCTTACCGGTCCAACCGGAGCAGGGAAATCGACCGTTCTTGATGCTATTTGTCTGGCGCTTTATGGTGCAACCCCCCGTTTAGGAAAAATTACAAAAAGCGGTAATGAGATCATGTCCCGGCAGACAGGAGAATGCTACTCCGAAGTTATGTTTGAATCCCAGGCAGGTAGATTTCGTTGTCACTGGGGGCAGCATCGCTCCCGTAAAAAATCAGATGGGAATCTTATTGAAGCCAGGCATGAAATCAGTGATGTAAGCACAGGAAAACCCATTGAGACAAAAAAGAGTCTTGTTTCCGGCATTGTGGAAGAAAAAACAGGAATGGATTTTGATCGATTCACTCGATCCATACTGCTTGCCCAAGGCGGTTTTGATACATTTCTCAAAGCCGATGTAGAACAAAAGTCTAAAATACTCGAACAGATTACCGGCACTGAAATTTACACAGAGATTTCACGGCGTGTCCATGAACGAAAGCGGGATGAACGTGAAAAGTTGAATATATTAAATGCTGAAACATCGGGAATCGTTATACTTACACCTGAGCAGGAAAAGGAAATCGGACAGGATTTCGAAGACAAACAAAAGCAGGAAACCCAGTGTGCAAATCGTTTAACCGAAACTGGGAAAGCAATCGCCTGGCTAACCGGAATTGAAGGGTTAAATAAAGAAATAGTCTCTTTGTCTGAGAAATCTGGCCAGCTTAAAATTGAACTCAAATCCTTTACACAAGAAAGGGAACTGCTCAGCCGGGCAATTAAAGCTTCAGAGTTTGACGGGACATATGCAACACTTACTGCAATTCGAAAACAGCAGGATTCAGATCAATCTGCTTTTAAAGCAGAAGCCTCCAACTTGCCTGAGTTGGAGGCTTTTTCTGAGCAGAAATTGGAAGCATTAAACGTTGCCGAGCAGAAGACCTTCAAGGCAAAAGAAGATTTGAAAACTGCAGCTCCTCTGATTCAGAAAGTGCGTTCTCTCGATCAGAAACTTGTGGACAAGAGGAAAATAGTTGAAAATGGTGAAACAGATTGCAGGAAAGAAACAGCACAGATTGAGGACAACAGAAACCGTAAACTTAAAGAGCTAAAAACCCGCGATAAAGCCAAAAACAATTTAAAAGTTGTAGAGGACTACCTTAAGGCACATTCCAGTGATGCCTGGCTTGTGAGTGGTCTTGCCGGGATTGAAGAACAGCTTGGTAATCTTCTCATAAAACAAAAAGATATCAAAAAGAAAATGGATGAAGAGCAGAAAGCTAAAGAAGCTCTCAAGTTGGTCATTGAAAAACTTAACGGGTATACGGTGCAACTCAATACCCGAAAACAGAAAATGGAAGATGTTGTAAAATCCCTTGAACAAGGGAAAAGGGATTTAAGGTCACTCCTGGGTAACCGCATGCTTCGGGAATACCGTACTGAAAAAGAGACGTGGCTTCGTGAGATGGCATTTCTCACGAAGATCTCTGAATTAGAGGATCACCGTTCCAAACTGGAAGATGGCAAGCAGTGTCCGCTATGTGGAGCAAAAGAGCATCCTTTTGCTGAAGGTAATGTTCCAATGCGAGATGCAACAGAGAAAAAAATCGAGGGCCTTACTGTATTAATTCAGAAAGCTGAAAAGCTGGAAACAATTATTAATAAGCTGGAGGCAAAAGAAAAAGAGGCCCGGAAAAATTTGGTTGAGAAAGAAAAATTTGAAGATAGGGCAGCTAATGAAAAACAGTCTGTAGAAAAAAACCTAACCGATCTGGCTGGTGATTTAAAAAAAATACGGTCTGGTTTTGTAGATCTAAAGAAAGCTGTTTTAATCAAATTACAACCACTTGGCATAGAAGAAATTTTTGATTCGGATGTATCCATACTTATTGACTCCCTTCAGAAGAGACTTAGGAAATGGCAGGATCAGGGTAAGACAAAAACTGAAATAGAAAAAAAGCTTTCTGACCTGGACAGTGAAATGAAACGTGTCGATGCCGTGATTGAAACTCGAAGCAAGACATTGGCCGAGAAACAAACTGCACTGGATTCGGTGAAACAAGAATATGAAGCCGAAAATTTGAAACGTCAGAAATTATTTGGAACAAGGTCCCCTGCTACTGAAGAAACAGGTTTAAACAAGGCACTAACCGATGCAGAACAAGCGGAAAAAGAAGCAAGAACACTACACAATGAAGCACAGCAAAAGCTCAATTTAATGAAGGCCAATATAACTTCATTGAAACAGCGGATTAAAAATAGAGTTTCTGAACTAAAGCAGATGGAATCTGAGTTTGTCAGCCATCTACAGGCTGCAGGATTTGCGGATGAAAAACAATTCATTGAAGCACGCCTCACAGTTTCAAAAAAAGATAAGCTCAAATTAAAGGCAAAGGATTTGGATGACAGACAAACGGATTTAAAGGTCAGACAAAAAGATCGTGAAAACCGTTTGTCCATCGAATTAGCCAAAAAAATAACTGACTCAAAACTCAAAGAGTTGGATCCACAATTCAAAGAATTTGAAGAAAATTTGAAGCTTCTCAGGGATTCCATTGCCCGTTTGAAACACCAATTGGCTGAAAATACGGCTGCCAAAGAGCGGATAAAGAAAAAACAGGCCTCAATTGAAGCACAGAAAAAAGAGTGTCACCGATGGGAAAAACTGCATGGCCTTATTGGGTCCTCCGATGGAAAAAAATACCGGAACTTTGCTCAGGGCCTGACCTTTGAACTGATGGTATCACATGCCAATAGACAACTTGAGAAGATGACCGATCGCTATCTGCTGACTCGGGATAAAGACCAGCCGCTTCAGCTGAATGTCATGGACAACTATCAGGCTGGAGAAATCAGATCAACAAAAAATCTCTCAGGCGGTGAAAGCTTTATCGTAAGCTTGACCCTTGCTCTTGGACTCTCAAAAATGGCCAGCCGTAAAGTCAGGGTCGATTCACTTTTCCTGGATGAGGGCTTCGGCACTTTAGATGATGAGGCTTTGGAGACTGCCTTGGAAACATTATCCGGCCTGCATCAGGACGGCAAACTGATTGGTATCATTTCTCATGTCTCTGCTTTGAAGGAAAGGATTAGCACGCAAATCAATATCAATCCCGTATCTGGAGGAAAAAGTGCCATAACAGGTCCCGGGTGCAGAAAAGTAATGGAAAGCAAATAAGATTTTTTCAATAGCAATCATTACCCTCATAGAGATGATTTTGCGACATCCGGGACTTTGGAATATACGTAAACCGATTAGGTGATCAACGACAAATAACTGGTTTCCCTATGATCAAGGTTCTTCTGATAATTCCCAGGGTTCTTTTTTCCTGCATTCTTTTTACCATATTTCCCGTAAATCTTTCCGTTGACAGGGGAGTATCTATTAAATGGGTTATCTTCCATCCGGATTGTTCAAGCAATTTTGCATACTCTAAAATCAGGATCGCGTTTTCAGGGTCTTCATCAGAAGCCGGTATCCCTTGAAAGTCCCTGAAGTCGGCATTCAGAAAGGCAATATGGGTGGAAGGCTTTGAGTTTTCTTTTATTAGAGAAAAAAGTTCTTTAAAAAAATTTAAGTATCGGGGCTTGGAAAAACCTGAAATACTGCCTTTCATGTAATGATCAGCCATTTTTTTAAAATAGGGGGGATCAAAAAAGATAAGGTCAGGTTTTTTATCTGTTTTAACAGGCCAGGTAAGGTTTTCAGAGTCCCAAAAAAAAGGTTCTATTTCAGGTCTTGCATTCAGCCGGTCTGAAAGATCAAAAGACCAGCATCGTCTGTTAAAGGCAAGGCAGGTATCTGCAACCACTGCTCCGCCTGCCATGGGATCAAATACAAGATCATTTTGTTTTGTAAAATAAAAAAGTGTGTGGGCAACCAGCTGGGCTGGGATTCTTCCAGGCCATGGATCTCCGAATCTTTTATCCACATCATTAAAATTCCATTGATCCCATGTCCGCAATCCCCAGTTCAAAGCTTTAAATCTTTCCTGATCAGTTTTTTCTTTTAAAACCTGGGACCATACCAAAGCCTGCGGAACAGAATATGTTTTAGCAATATCATGTACAAGGGCACTGCCTTTAAATGCCTGAATAATTTTTTTAAAAAACCTGTCATTGGTTTTCCGGGCATAGTTTGAAATGGTTTGTCTGTGGATATTTAAGCGCTTTGCAATACGAACATTGGGGATGCCAAGAAGGGCCATTACTGCAGCCTTGATTTCAATGGGAAACTCTCGCTTCCCTTCCTCTTTTTGTTGCTCTTTGATTTTGTTTCCTTTTTCCAGGCGTTCTGTAAAAATCCGGATCTCTCTTGCGCTGATTTCATTTAGCTTAGGATCCGGTAAAAGATCATTCTGACGGCCTTGAACTGGGATAGTTCCTTTTTGAGCGACCTTGCTAAAATCCATTTTTGATACCTGTTCAAGCATTGCAATAGCTTTTGTCTGGGCCTTGTTCAAACCATGTTTTACAGAGATTTTTTGGACATTTGGAGCAATGTCGGCTAATAAATTCAGATCATTTAGCAGGAAAGACCTCCATTTCAAGGGTTTGGGCAGATTTTTAAAAATCAACTCTACCTGTTCTATAAATTTATAGAACAGGTCATCCGCCTCCTTGGAAACCCGGGAGCCTCTATCCTTGCTAACCCATATGGAATCTAACTTTGACAGCAATTTGTGCACCCTTTCAAGGGGTGTTTTTCCCACCGTCAAAGCCTTATCGATTTTACCTATTTCCACATCAATAATTTCAATGGTTTCTTCAATGGTTTCTATGGCGGATAAATCTTCTCTTAAAAGGTTTTCCGCAGCACCTATTCTTCTTGCCTTAAGAGCATCCACTTCTGCGATCTTAGCCTGAATAACACTGAAATCCGTGTAATCTTTAATTGCCCTGAGCCTTCGTTCCCCTGCAATCAGCTGAAATCTGTCTTTTTTGTGCGGCCGGACGATAACAGGTTCAATCAATCCATCCTGTAAAATGCTGGCTCCAAGTTCTCTTAACTTTTCTTCACCAAAGTATTTACGGCGCTGATAGGGAGAAGGATCAATTTTTTCAATATCTATCGTGCTGAAAGAAAAATGATAATTTTCATTGTCTGTTGTCGGCATGATTTAACTCCAATAAAAAAAAGAAAAATCGCATTGATCTGGTTTAAAAGTGTAGATCGTTTATAAAAAATATTATCAAAAAAGTAAAATAAATTCCGTTCAACAAGTTTTTTGTTACTGTTTCGTGAATTGGTTCTATTAATTCTTTAACCAAAAATACAAACATTTAAAAACTTTCTAAAGAAATTGTTTTTTTGGGCTCAATTTGCAAATCCTGCCTAAAATATTAGGAAGATAGAAAGAATTCAACATCAAATTTTCCATTAATTTTTGACGATTAAATTATAATTCATTCGCTTTCTCATAATTGAATCATGAAAAAGCTAAAACTACAGGGAATAGCCCGGGGTGGTTTTTGAATTCTGATGGGGCCTGATTAACAGGGATAGTGTTGGGGCATTTTAAAATCCTGAGAGGCCCTGTTTATAGCCAGAAGTGTTCAGTAAAATTTTTATATTAAAGAGTTGAATTTGGGGAAATGGGTTTGATTAAGATTGTCAGTAAATATAGTTTAACGGTTTGCGTAACCTGGCGGGTAACAAATGATGCGGATTCAGATGCGCGTTTAATGATAAAGTCAAATCGAAGCGGCAACGGCTCTTGTTACCCGCTCAGAGTTCACGCTATGGTTGGGCATTATATTTTAATTGCACCTACTGTGCGATTGTTTCATTCGGATAGGAGTCTGTCTAACTTTCTTTCATTCTCTTCCAAAATTATAAGAGTGTCATTTCTTGACGCCTCAAATTCCTCGAAGCTAATTGCTCCAGATGTTAATGCATTTACGATCAGAGATCCATTTTCCATTTGATTTAACCTTACCTCCAGATACCTTTGGTATGTCATTATCAAATCAGCTATTTTTATGTAATCAGAATTCCCACGTGTGTCCCTTTTTTGAACATAACGTTCTTTCAACCTCAAAAACTTACTATACACTTTTTCTTCATGAGCTTTGGCAACCTGAGCAGCTTTGACCCTTTCATTTATTTCCTCTTCAGAGTAGGCTGTACGTTGAGCCTTGGCGCCTGAATGCCATTTCTCTGAATGTTCTAATGCGGAGTCAATATCTCGTTTTGTATGAGACAAGACGGTCTCGTACATTTCTTCTGTCTTTTTTATAAGTTTTACAAAATAGAATGGGCGATAAAGATGCATGCAAAACTTTAGCAGTAGGTAAATCAAAACTCCGGCGACAATGATTGAAATTAAAATATTCAAAGCAACCTCTAAACTGATAAATTTGATTATATTTTCTTGTAGCCCAATGTTTAGCTCACTGGCTTGTCCATGTGTAGTGGCTTGTTCAACGGCCCGGGGAGTGGGGTGGTAAATTCACCTTGACTGCTGCTGAAGTTTTTCTTCGCCTTGTCCGCCATAACTCCGTTATGCGGCTGTTGAAGTAAAGCTTCAGCAGTAGCATATAATTAGATAATTTTCCAGCCCGCCCACGCGTGTCCTGGTGAACAAACTAATGTGCTGATCAGGATATCTTGTAAATTTGGATGATATCTGATCAGTCTTTTAAAACAGAATTATGACTTCATAACAATTTATTAAAGAACGGTAAAGATATTTCAGAAATTCAAATTACCTGAAAATATAATTGATTCAGGAAGGGTTTGTCAAAAGCAAGTTAATTGGAGATAAAATTGACAGATACCCATTCTGAAATGGTGTTGACTATGTCTATCTATCAGCTGGGTTGGCCAGTGTTTTAAAGATCCGGACTATTATTATAATCTTGGGTAATTGTATAGTGGCGCAACAGCTGCTTCTATGCCGATGATAGTATATCAAGTGGCTGAACTGGGGAATGAGATGTTCTGTAAACTTAAACCCTACTGTTACCCACCCACACCAGAAGAAAAAGTGAACTACGAACCAGAAATCTAATCAAAAACTTCGTACTTGTTAAATTCGATTTATTTATCAAACGAGAATGGATTTAGGAACTGACGTTTCCATAACAGTTTTTTGTCTATGTCTTGAAGCTGAGCTTTCTCACATACTTCATCCCAATATTTTCGAATAACACTCTCAATATGCTCACAAATTTCCAATGCATCCTTCTGAGAAAGAAGGAAGTGATGTGCCACTTCAAGGCAAAGTTTAAGCTGGCTCAGATTGCGGTCTCCTGAAATCTTCATGGCCTGGGATGCTTCATTTCCTGCCCGACCTTGTGGGCAGATATCATATGCAGGAGTAAGCGTAAGCTCTTTACCGTCCCAGAAAGCAGCATGGTTTCTGGCGTGATCGTCTGTGTTTCCGCACAATATATTAAATATGAGGCGGCCAAACATTTCCCTGAGAGTAGCTTTAGGATCAGAAAAACGATGACGGATGATTTCTGCAAGGTCTTCATAACTTGCGTATCGGGCTGTCATATCGTTTAAACCGAACATAGTCAAAGCTGAAATCATTGATTTGCGTGTCCAACTATTTTCAGATTTGATGCGATCAAAACGCTCGATCAGCAGAACATCTTTGCCCGCGGCTTCAACCAGTTTAACCGGGACAACATGAAGCCCTGCAAGTGCTGCCAATCTCATGGCAATAAATTCCGCCTTAACAACGCTATAGATATCACTGCTGGAAGCAAATTTAGCAATGTATTTGGTGTCATGATCTTCAATTAAGGCTTTTGGCCGCGCACCACCAATTGAACTACCGTGGAAAAGTGCTTGATCCAGTTCTTGCGTTAACGGAACGCCTTGTTCAACCCTTTCTGCAGATTCTAACAATTCTTCTAAACGAGCATTATTAGGTAATCTGGGGGTATATTCAGTTGGTGAAACTTGAAAATCAAGTGCGCCAATCCGATCAGATCCAGATTCCAAAAGATAGGTAAGCTCACTCAAGTCGGCTGTATCCGTATCTTTTCCTTTTCGCCCCAGTTTTCTATTTATAATTACACGCCGCCCCCATGCATCTGGAGCTGCATCCCTTATGCAGTTGGGCATTTCCAAGCCGTTGGATAGGGGTAAAACTCCTGATTTCAAAGGCAGTTCTGGTTCATATATTGAAATGGCCGGATTCTTGTCGTTTATGCGCTCAAGGTAACTCTTACCATAGTTAAAATGGATAAAACCATTCTCAGCCTCAAGTTTTCCAGCTACAACGGGCTGTGTTTCACCCGGTAGCCATATCCAAACAAAGGCTTCATTATTTTTCTTAGAAGTCATCATCTACCGCCTTTGTTTTAGGTTTGATACGGCGTGGCATGAGAGCTAATTTATTGTTTGCATTCTCTATGCTTATCGAAAGAGGGAGTCTGTCTTGTTCAAACAAGTTAAGGCCCACTAAAGCTGCGGTTTCAAAGGATAGCCCAATTGCACAGGTCATTTCACCACGTTCTATCTTTTGTAGTGTCGCTCTTGATATGCCAGCCCTGTCAGCCAAATTTTGCTCAGACCACTTTCTTTGTTTACGAGCAAGCTTGATTTGCTTTCCAAGTAATTGAGCCGTTTCTTGAGCGTATTTCGAATATGTTCTTTGTTTCACCATAAGTGCCACCAGAAAAAATGATTACTATAATAGCCATTAACTATGATAATGAGCATTGTAACAGTCATTATGGTAGCATCCTTTTTGGATTAGATCAAGCTTTGACTATTATAATGGTCGTTAGGTGTGTTAACGGCTACTAAAATAGTCGTTTTGCTGAGCTTTAATTTTTTTTTTCAATGAACGTGTTTTCCAAATTTAATATATGAGATGAAATTTTACTGAAAAATGGTTTTAACTGATGCAAATAATCTTCAGTTTCATCCAATCAACTTAAATTTCCAATAGAGTTTATTTTGCTACGAGTGTATTTCTGCCCAGAGGCGGCCCAGTTTTCCCATCCTGTTATAAAGAGGCAGGCCCAGGGTGAGAATCTTTAGGGTGAAAGGGGTCAGGTATGCCAGTTTGATCAGCATCCCATACAGTTCCTGGAGGTTTTTTGCGTCCAGGTGAAGATCTGCCCCCTTCTGGGTAAAGTTCCACTGAACAGCAATTTTTCGGGCCGCTTTTTTCCCTTCCCTCATGGTCACCACGGCATGGAAGGGCCCCGGAGGATTGTGTACCCGGGCATTTGTTTTTTCAATTGCCAGTACAGCCATGGTCGCCAGTTTTTCCCTCCAGGAAACGGCATCAAAGGGCCTCTCTCTGGAAAATTTATCAATGGCAAGACAGGAGATGCCTTTAATGGTTGTGTTAACATGGTCACACGCCTCTGGGCAACCTGAAAAAAAGAGTGGTGCTATCCCAAAGGGCGCAAGTGATGCTGAAAAAAGTTGGGCTTCAGACATGGGTCTGCCATTCACCATGAGTCTGGATATTCTGGAAGTCAAAGTATGGGGCAAAAAACCCTCGACTCCGGAAGGCGCATGCATTCCCACCATGATCAGGCCGGTTGCATCTGTGGGATCCCCTATACCCGGAACCGGTCCTTTGGAATAGCCTTGGATCAACGTGGCCCTCGAATCAATCATCCGGGGAAAAAGATTATAACCTGTTCGGTGGAAATCTTTTACATAAACGTTTTCAACCCCGGCATGAAACAAGGCGGCCACGACAGCATTAATATCAAGGCTCATTTCCCGGCAGGCTTTAGGCCACCCGGTCCCCATGAAAGAGGAAGCCCCATAGTCGAAACAGCCGGAACTGCCTTCTATATCAGCAATGATGAGAATTTTTTTATGTTGCACTCTTTCCATCCTTTCTATTGGGAAAGTCTGTTTTACTTTAATTCTCTTTGAATAATTGCGTTCCCGGTAATGCTTGGAGTACTGGGGACTTTTAATTTGTTCATGAACTCTAACCCCTCTTCATCAACTCCGATGGCCACTTTCAAATCTTTTAATCGCAGTGTAAAATAAATAAGTGGAGCGTTGACAGCCACTTTTAGGGAAAGGGCTGGGTATTGTTCAATTGACCTCAGGAGATTCAGATTGAATCCGACCTGGTGTCCTTTAAAGAACCTTTCTTTGAAGTTTGGGTCCAACCAGAGTACATTCTGTTTTTCGTCGTAGGCCATTATGCGGGCCTTGAAGTGTTCTGTAATAAAATATAGTTTCATTTTCTTTGGTCTCACTATCCAATAAAGTTAGAATGATATCTTATTACATACCACAGGTTTGAATTTTTTCAATTTTTTTTAGAAGAAGACCCCGCTATCTGTCTATTTTTGTTGATCCATGCCATCCTGATCTTTACTCGATATTTTGTGCACTCAGTTAAACTATTTTTTATATGCGATGGAAGTGGTATTGAGGTCAAGGATAATTATCCCTGGAAGCATTGGGCTGATCCTACTTGATCTTGGGATTATCGTTCTTATATTCAAAGTTAAATCCTCTTGGGAATTGCATAATCAAATAATGAGGTGCTTGCGATGATTCCAATATCCGAAAATACTGGAACCCTGAAATTCCAAAAAAAAAAATGTTTATGCAGATCCGAATCTGAGGCTGAACTTATATTTATCATAAGGAGATTAAGATTATGGAACCTGAACGTATATCAGCCCCTGTTGTCAGGGATAAATTAATAAATGAATCCGCACTGCTTGTCTGTGCTTACGATGATGACGATAAATTCAAACAATTTCATTTGTCCGGAGCGATCTCCCTGACGGAATTTAAAACGAAAACCAATGAACTTAGTAAAGATCAGGAAATTTTTTTCTATTGCGCCTGACCGGCAGAAGGTAGTGCTGCAGGTATGGCAGCACAATATTATGATCTTGGATTTAAAAATGCCAAAGTGCTTGGAGGTGGGATTGAGGCCTGGAAAGATTCAGGGTTCCCTCTTTAGAGCAGAAAATTAATATAGCAATTTACAGAAAGCAAAGGCGGATAAACGCCAATTGTATATCACAAAAGCTATAGATTGGCGACAGATTGACTGAATTTAAAGGAGCAGTTGCCATGACTTTACATACCTTAGAAAATTTCAGTATAGATTATTTACAAATACTTGATGAAAAAGGGAATGTTGATAAAAGCCTTGAGCCGGAAATAAGCTCTGAGGATCTTCTCAAGCTCCATTATTATATGACATTCTCACGAATGGTTGATTCGCGGATGCTGAATCTTCAGCGCCAGGGTCGACTTGGAACTCTACCGACTGCTACAGGACAGGAGGCTTCCTTTTGTGCACCTGTTCTGGCCATTAAGGATACAGACTGGTTTGTTGGGACTTACAGGGAACTTGGTGGCCGTTTGATGAGGGGTGAACCTCTTCTCAATATCCTGCATTTTTACAATGGGTTTGAAGAAGGTAATTTTAATTTAAAAAGCCCCCGGACACTTCCAGTTTCAATCATCCTTGCATCACAATTGCCTCAAGCCGTCGGACTTGCCTATGGTTCCCGCTTACAGGGAGAGAAGGACATAGTCGCCCTGGCTATTTTCGGTGATGGATCCACTTCTGAGGGTGATTTTCATGAAGCCCTAAATTTTGCCGGAGTTTTCAATAGCCCGGTTATTTTTCTTTGCCAAAACAATCAATTTGCTATTTCCACCCCCCGGGAACTCCAGACCAAGTCTGCTACCATTGCACAAAAAGCGATTGCCTACGGCATGCCTGGTATCCAGGTGGACGGGAATGACCCATTGGCCGTTTATAAAGCAGTTAACGACGCTGTAAAAAGGGCCAGGGAGAACAAAGGGCCATCTTTAATTGAAGCGGTTACCTACAGGATGCTGATGCATACAACAGCAGATGATCCGACCCGGTACAGGGATGATGCCCAGGTTGAATCCTGGAAAGCCAAAGATCCTTTGAAACGATTTTTTAAATACCTGACCGGAAAAAAAATCTGGGACGAAAAAAAACAAATAGATCTTGAGAAAGAGTTGAAGCAGACCATTGACCAGACTGTAAAAGAATTTGAATCCAAAAAGGAATTTAAACCTGACGCACCCTTTGATCATGTCTTTGGTAATTCTTTTTATTTGATTGAGCAACAGCGGGCACAATTTTTGGATCAATTAAAAATTGAATCTGAAAAAGGAGACTGAAAATGGATAAAATCAATATGGTACAGTCCCTTAACAGGACGCTTCACGATATCATGGAAGCGGATGAAAAAGTGCTGATCATGGGTGAGGACGTAGGTCTTAATGGTGGTGTTTTCCGAGTCACAGACGGCCTGTTTCAAAAATTCGGCAGACAGCGGGTTATAGACTCTCCCATAGCAGAATCCGCCATTTTAGGAACAGCCATCGGCATGGCAATTTCCGGGCTTAAGCCCGTTATTGAAATGCAGTTTTCCGGTTTCTCATATCTGATGATGCACCAGCTTGAGGGCAATGCCTCGAGGATGAGAACACGATCAAGGGGACAGTTTACAGTGCCCCTTGTTATCCGAATGCCCTATGGAGGCGGTGTAAGGGCATTGGAGCACCACTCCGAAAGCAAAGAAGTTTATTTTGCCCATACGGCTGGTGTTAAAGTGATTATTCCTTCAAGTCCTTCAAATGCAGGCCCACTTTTAATGGCTGCCATTGACGACCCTGATCCAGTGGTCTTCATGGAGCCCAAACGATCTTACCGCTCTTTTAAGGAACAGGTTGAAGACAAACTTCCCATGATGCCCATTGGCAAGGCACATATCCTGGAAAAAGGAGATGATATCACTATTATTTCATGGGGTGCCATGATCCAGGATACCATCAAAGCTGTGAAACGCCTTAAGACAGAAACAGGCTGCAACCCGGAAGTGATTGACCTTCTTACGATATCCCCCATGGATATCGAAACTATTATTGATTCCGTTATCAAAACGGGACGATGCGTCATTGTCCAGGAAGCCCAGAAATCCTTTGGCCCTGCTTCTGAAATCATTGCCCTGATAAATGATCATGCCCTTATGTATCTGGAAGCTCCTGTTAATCGCATCACAATGTACGATATCCCTGTTCCGCTTTTTGGAAGGGAACAGATGTATCTCCCATCCCAGGAAAGAATTTTAAGGGCAATGATAAAAACACTCAATGAATAGGAGGAAATTATGTTTGAATTTAAGCTTCCTGATCTTGGTGAGGGTATACACGAGGGCGAACTTTTGAAATGGTATGTAAAAGAAGGGGATTCAATCAATGAAGATGACCCGCTTTGTGAAATGGAAACAGACAAAGCAACTGTGATGATTCCATCACCAAGAACGGGGACCGTTTTAAAACTTAATGGAAAACCCGGAGATACAATTCTTGTAAACCAGGTTATGGCTGTCTTTGATGATAACCTATCCACAAAAGCAGAAACTATTATTGATACCAGGACTTTGGATCATAAAACGACAAAAAGAGTAGCTGCAGCTCCGGCCACAAGGCGGCTGGCTCGTGAGATGAAAATCGATATCACCACTGTTACGGGGACAGGTTCTGCTGGAAAAGTCACTCCGGATGATGTCCGACTGGCAGGTGAAAAAACAAACAGCCCATATAATAAAACTGATAATAAAATAGATAGTAAAGATGTAACCATCTCTGATCCTGATACACAAGTTCCCATAAAGATAGATGCAAATGCCGGTATACCCTTTCTTGAGATATCGGCATTGCCTGATTATGCTTCTGCAGGGCCTGTTGAAAAAATCCCCATGCGCTCTTTAAGGAAAAAAGTGGCTATAAAAACAACCACATCCATGATTCTGGTTCCCCATGTAGCCCATATGGACGAGTGTGATGTAACTGAGCTTGAAACTTTACGAAAAACATTAATCCTGAAAAACAAAGAAGCCCAAAAGATAACCCTGCTTTCATTTGTCGTAAAGGCCATAGCTTCACTTTTAAAGCAATACCCTGAATTCAATGCCAGTGTTGATCCTCACAAGATGGAGATAATCCATAAAAAGTATTATCATATCGGATTTGCTGCAGACACACCAAAGGGATTGATTGTTCCAGTCATTGAGCATGGTGATCAGAAAAGCGTGTCTAAAATTGCCGAAGAAATAGCTTCTCTTGCCGGGAAGGGACAGGATGGAACCATTACGGCAAAAGAGCTTTCAGGATCAACTTTTACAATAACCAATGTGGGTGCCATTGGCGGCACAGGGGTTATCCCAATTATCAATTATCCTGAATGTGCCATTCTGGGCATGGGAAGGGTCATTCCAAAGCCCGTAGTAAAGGACGATGAGATCGTCATCAGGACAATTCTTCCTGTGACCCTGTGCTTTGACCACAGGGTGGCAGATGGTGTCAGAGCTGCTTATTTGATTAGGGATTTAAAACAGATGCTTGAAAACCCTATGATTTTTTTGACAAAGGTTTAGTGCCTAATTAGAAAAGGAGATTAGCCATGGTTGTTGGAGAACTTGTTTATGACACAGATGTGGTTGTGCTGGGAGGGGGCCCCGGCGGGTACACAGCAGCAATTCATGCAGCAGACTTAGGATTTGAGGTTATACTGGTTGAATCTCATCCCAATTTAGGCGGTGTCTGTCTTACTGAAGGATGTATCCCGTCCAAAACATTGATCCATGCAGTTGGGCTGGCCGACTCTTTGAAACATGCAGATGCCTTAGGATTGATTTACACAGGGTTTGAATTTGATATCCAGCGGCTTCGCAATTGGATCAATTTTGTTGTAGATTCACTTTCAACAGGGATTTCAAAACTTCTTGAAAACCGGGATATTGAAATCGTTCAAGGCCACGGCCGATTTACTGAAGACCATAAGATCTACATCGAAGGTGCTAATACGAATATCCGATTCAAACATGCCATTATTGCAACGGGATCGCGGATCAACGAGCTTCCGGCCGGCATAGATCTTCCCCTGTGGTCTTCAGCAGAAGCCCTTAGCCTGCCCCAAATTCCCAAAAGCCTCCTGGTAATCGGCGGCGGATATATCGGGCTTGAAATCGGTCAGGCCTATGCCGGTCTCGGCAGCCTGGTTTCCATGGTTGAGTTCAATGAAGATCTGCTTCAGGGAGCTGACAGAGATCTTGTCAAAGTGGTGATTCAAACCTGCCAAAAGCAGTTCTCTGCAATTCATACCCAGTCAAAGGTTCTCCATATTGATAAAACAGAGAATGGATATTCAGTGGTATTTGAAAAAAATGGGGTAGAGCACAAAGAAACCTATGACCAGGTCCTGGTCGCCACGGGAAGACGACCCAATACAGATGATCTTGGTCTTAGTAATATTGGGATAAAAGTTGATGACAAAGGATTGATCCCAACTGATGATCAATGCAGAACTCAACTCCACCATATTTTTGCAGTGGGAGATGTCACCCAGGGCTTTGCCCTGGCACATAAGGCCAGTAGAGAAGGCAAGGTGGCTGCAGAAGTTATTGCAGGTAAGCCGTCAGCATTTGATAATGTAGCTGTTCCTGCTGTATTATTCACCCGTCCTGAAATCGCATGGACGGGTCTTACAGAAAAGGAAGCCAAGGTCCGGGATATCCCTTTCAAAGTGGGCAAATTCCCCCTGACAGCACTTGGCCGTGCAAAAAGTACGGGAAAAACCAAGGGATTTGTAAAGGTGATTGCCCACAAGGAGACTTCCCTGATCCTGGGTGTGGGAATAGTTGGAGAGAAGGCGTCCGAGCTGATATCAGAAGGTACGCTTGCCATTGAAATGGGAGCCTGTCTTGAAGATTTGATTGTCAGCATCCATCCCCACCCCACTTTTTCCGAATCCATCATGGAAGCTGCTGAAATGGCTGCCCAAGGGTCTGTTCACCTGTTTAAAGGAAAAAAATAATGCTGGACCGCCTGACTCCAAATATAAAACCATTCACCTGGGATGATGTCTTAATTGAGTCGGTAACTACTAAAAACATCCCAAGATTTTCCTGTTACCCTTTTTTACATACGGCAATCGTGGCAGGCTATGGAAGCAATTTGTCAAAAGAGGTCCGGTTTGAAAACATATTTATGGACCACATACCGATTTACAGACGCCAGGGAGGCGGGTGTTCGGTTTTTTTAGACCAGGGATGCCTGATTGTTTCAATAGCCTTTCCAGCCAAAGGATTTTCAGGGATTAAAACACATTTTGTCAAGTGCACCCGCTGGCTCTTGAAAGGTCTTAAAAAAACAGGTATCAATGGAATCTACCAGGACGGGATATCCGATCTTGTCATTGATAACCATAAAATCGGGGGGTCCTGTTTAAAACGCTCAAAAGGGTTTGCCTATTTCTCAGCTTCTCTTCTTGTTTCAGCTGATCTTGACCGGATGGACAATTACTTGAAATATCCCCCCAGAGAACCGGAATACAGAGATGGGCGATTCCATCTTGATTTTGTAAAAAACCTCAACCAATATCATCATGAAATCACTATTCAAGATCTTACCCTGGGTCTTGAAAAAAACCTGGCACTTGGCTTTTCATAAACCATAAACCTTTGGGAAAGGAATTTAAAAACATGACATCTCAAAAGATTTGTCCGACATGCAAAGGGAAAAAAATTATTGTAGGCAATTGTGAATGCAATGCTGAATGGCGAAGCATGGACAGTGAGAACGGATTTGATGACTGCCAATGTGAACCAGATGTTGAATGCCCTGAATGCAAGGGTAAAGGGTATCTTTAAAGATTAAACCTTTATAAAAATATCTACGCCTTCGGCATATCCGAATTTTTGAGGCATAAAATCATTCCTGATTTATTATCTCCTCATATTCTTAATATCCCATTGGGCGTTTCTTTAAATTCTCGATTAAGGGCCACTGACAGGGAAATTCCTAATACCTTGCGGGTATCGGCAGGATCTATTATTCCGTCATCCCACAACTCTGAGGTGGAATAGTAGGCGCTACTCCTTTCCAGGTAATCCTGGGCTATGCTGTCGTATATTTTCTGTGCTTCTTCTTCAGGTAAATTTTTGCCCTGACGTTGCAAGGCTTTGAGGCGAATTTGGGTCAGGGTTTTTGCTGCCTGCTCCATCCCCATCACGGAAATCTGTGAATTGGGCCAGGAAAACAGGAAACGGGCATCAAACGCCCGGCCGCACATGGCATAATTGCCGGCACCAAAACTACCATTTGTCATGATGGTCAGTTTAGGCACATCCAGATTGGCCTGTACCATTAACATTTTGGCACCGTCCTTTGTAATTCCTCCATGTTCATAACCCTTGCCGATCATAAATCCAGTGATATTCTGCAAAAAGATAATCGGTACACGATCTCGATTACATATCTGCATGAACTGGGTACTCTTTTGTGCACTGTCGGAAAACAGCACCCCGTTGTTGCCGATGATCCCCACCTTCCAGCCATACAAAAAGGCAAAACCGCATACCATAGTCTTGCCGTAGTCTGGTTTAAACTCATGAAATCGACTGCCGTCCACAATGCGGGCAATTACATCATTCATATCAAATTGTTTTTGCACATCATCGGGAATAATGCCATAGAGTTCCCGGGGATCATAAAAGGGTTCCTCAGACTCCCTGCGCTCCACTGCAACTTTAGTTTCCCGGGGAAAGGTTCCCACGATTTCACGCACAAGCGCCAGGCCTTCTGCTTCCGAATCCACGGCATAGTCTGCAGTGCCGCTGATGCGGGTGTGTACATCTGCACCACCCAGTTCATCGGCCGTCACCTCTTCTCCTGTGGCAGCCTTTACCAAAGGCGGGCCCCCCAGAAAAACGCCTCCAGTACCCCGCACCATTATGGAGTAGTCACACAGGGTGGGCACATATGCACCGCCTGCAGTGCTGTGTCCCAGCACCAAAGCGACCTGTTTCACACCCTTTGCACTTAAGATGCATTGATTCCGAAACATGCGACCCGCCATGTGCCTGTCGGGAAAGAGCCCTGACTGCAATGGCAAAAATGCACCGGCAGCATCCACCAGATGAACCATGGGCAAATGGTTCTCAATGGCTATATCCAGAGTTCTAACCATTTTTTTCACTGTAAGCGGATACCATGCTCCTCCCTTGATGGAAGAGTCACTGGCCATAATAAGAATCTCCCGACCGCTGACAATACCCACACCAGAAACCACACCGGCAGAAGGTACTGTACCGTCATAGGCCATATTGGCCGCCAGAGTGGAAAGCTCCAAAAAAGGTGTTCCCGGATCAAGAAGCAAATCAATACGCTCCCGAACCAATAATTTTTTTTGATCACGCAAGCGTTTAATATCCCGTTCCGGGCGATCAAAACGGGCCTTTTGCTGGCTTTTGTGAAGCTTGTCCATTAGTTTATGATTGTGGTGTTGAAAGGCACGAAATTCAGATGACTGAGTATCTATGGTGGACTTGATTCGGCGCATCTTACTCTTTCTCCTTTTCTTTCAGGGTGATCAGAGGTGCATTTCTATCAAAGGTCTTGCCCTGTTCAAAATGTACTTGGGATACCTCACCGTTGCGGGGCGCTGTAATCACCGTCAAAATTTTCATGCTCTCAATGGTGATCACAGGCTGGCCCTTGAGGACTTTTTCCCCAACTGCCACATGGACTTTCACCACCATACCGGGCATCGGGGCCAAAGCCGTATCAGCACCACTGCCTGCATCCTGTGCAGCTTGCTCCACCGGATTCACAATACCCAGAGTAAATGTCCGGCCAAATGCGCGGATATAAGCTTTTTCACCCTTAACCACCATTTGTATATCCGCTTTATAATCTCCCAGTTGAATTATGCTGTGATTATCTTTCCCAATAGTCAACACAGCAGGCTGAGGCGTGCCATCCGCAACTTGAAGATATTGCTCTTTGTGTTGATCAAAAGCTGTAACCATATAAGGTTCATTTAATAAATCGATTCTGCGTTGCATATCAGTTTCTCCAGTCTCCAAAAAAAGCATAGGGTTCAGGTACTTTAAAGGCCGGATCAATAAACTCTCGACTGCTTAAAGCTGCTGCGGCCAGAAGCATATTGCGTTCTTCAATGCTCAATTGTGGTGGTTTAAGGGCCTGTGCATGCATAGGAATAAAACCCGTATGTATCCTTGACTCTGCAAAGGCTGGAAAGCAAAGAATCCGGGACAGATAATCGGCATTGGTGGTTACACCCAGCACCAGAGTATCTTCCAAAGCCTTTATTCCTAATTCAATGGCCTTTGTTCGATCATTGCCATGAACAATCAATTTGGCCAGCATGGGGTCAAAGGCTGTAGAAACGGTCATACCCTTGGCAAACCCGTTTTCCACCCTGACCGCATCCCCGGACGGCATCTGGTAAACCAATAACTGACCTGTGGACGGCAGGAAGTCATTTTCCGGGTCCTCGGCGTATAAACGCAGCTCAATTGCATGTCCCTTTGTCTGAACCTGTTCCTGGATCAGGGGCAGGGTTTCTCCCCGGGCAATGCAAATCTGCAACTCCACAAGATCAAGGCCTGTTACCATCTCTGTAACCGGATGTTCCACCTGGAGTCGGGTATTCATTTCCAGAAAGTAAAATTCGCCATCAGGTGCCAGGATGAACTCTATTGTTCCGGCATTTCGATAGCCGGCCTTTCGGGTAATTTCCACTGCTGCAGCGCAGATGCGCCGACGAAGCTTTGGATCCAGAGCCGGTGCCGGGCTTTCTTCAATAATCTTCTGAAATCGTCTCTGAATAGAGCATTCCCGTTCACCCAGATGTATAACGTTGCCGTAATGATCAGCCAGCACCTGTACCTCTATATGGCGGGATTTTTCCAAAAACCGCTCTGCATATACCAAATCATTTCCAAAAAATCGTTGCGCCTCATCCTTGGCCAATAGGACAGCCTGTTCCAGGTCACCAGGTTCCTGCACAATATGCATGCCTTTTCCACCCCCTCCAGCTGCCGCCTTAATAAGTAATGGAACGCCGATTTTTTTTGCAGACGCTATAAAATCTTTATTTGTGCCCGACTCTGCCACAGAAGGAGCCAGAGGAAAATTATTTTCTAAACAAAAAGTACGCGCCGCAACCTTATCCCCCATCATTTCTATAGTTTCCGGCAATGGACCTATAAAAACAATCCCTTCCTGTTCGAGGCGCCTGGCAAATCCTGCATTTTCCGCCAGAAAACCTACGCCCGGATGGACCGCATCGGCTCCCGTCTGTTTACAGGCCCTGATAATTTGTTCCACATCCAGATAGGCAGATACTGGCGTTGTGCCATTGACCTCCACCTTTTCAAGAGCCATCTCGATGGCCGGAGAATCCGCATCAACAGGGTGATAGACTATTACACCTGGAATATCCATTCGATTCAGTGTTCGTAAAATTCGACATGCAATTTCTCCCCGGTTTGGAATCAATACTTTTGTAATATTTTTCACAGAATAATTCCTTATACTTTTCTCTGGTTCTTTTGCTATTTGTAATCAACCTCTCGAACCCCGGGAGCAGGATGTTCCTGGGGTAAACCGGCAAATGCCTGAGCGATCGTAAGCCATTTTGCAACATTCTTTCCCTGGCATTTCAAACCCGTATCCAGAACATTGCGTCTTTGGGTAACCACCAGACAAAATTCTTCTGCACTGCCCCACACCCGTTCCATTGCATCGGGTTCACCCCATTTCCACACTTTGCCGGATGGCCCTGTCAACTCTACTCTGGGAGTAATCCCCGGAACCTGCAACTTTCTTACAATAAAGCTCCAATTGAAAGTCTTGACACCAATGTGTGCCACGTGAATGAGTCTTGTGCAATTAACCCTTCTTATCTGGATCGCATCAAAGACATCCTGAGAGTGGGCCCAGGCCTCCATCAGTCGCCCTGTGACAAATGAAGGCCCGCTCATGTCAGGCCCATACCAGGGCAGCCTGTCGTTAGGAGACATCTTATTTAGCCTTTTAATTAGACTCTTGCGGATATTTTGCCAGAACAAAAGCAAACTTTCAGGTTTTTTATTATCCAACAATTTTGAATTCAACAATTCTGAATTCAACAATTGATTGGTGTATGCCCGCAAATTTCTGCCTGACACGATGACATCCATTATCCCTTCCGCTCTTTTCCTGAAGCGGTCTGGGTCCTGGATGGCCAGCAAAGCCTCATGATCAAAAAAAGCAATATGAGCGACTTGATCAAATATGGTCCAGTTATAAAAAGGTGTTCTGTGTTGCCACAGTTTTACATCCAACCCTGAAACCATGTCGTCAAATTCCTGATATTGTTCTTCAAGGTTCGAGCATATCTGTTTCAAAATATTTCCTTTTTTAAGGCTTGTTCATTCATCAGTTTTTTGGTTCTTTTTTTCATGTCTTGATGGCATTTTCAACTATTAGAAATTTTCTAAATCTATATTGTTAAGCAAAATTAAAAGAATAAAGTTAATTAAACCATTATAAAAATATAACCGCCTTCAGCATATCCGAATTTTTGAAACATAAAATTATAATTATATGACAATCCTTTATAGAAAGTATCAAAAGAAATCTGATAGGGATAGGTCTGGGTAGAATCAACATCAAGGAGAGTGACTTCCCCTGACTCAGTATCAAACCCGCCCACAGGGGATATATGGGGGATGTGAAGTTCCGGTAAAAAACTGCCCTGATCAAAATGCGAAATAAGCAGACAATTACCTTTTTTTTCAAATTGTTCAAGTCTATGGCGCAGCACCTGTTTGGTCTCCTTTGATCTCACAGCATCCCTTGTGGTCTGAACCATTTCAACTAATTCACAGGGGATATTGTAAGCTGTCAGGCTGGCTTTTACGACCTCATACAGGGTTTGAAGGGGAAGCCCCCTGCGACCTTTATACCCGTCGTCGCTCATGCGCTCCTTCCAATGAGCGGCTCTTACCTTTTCAAGCAGGTCCTGCTGGGTGAAGGGAAGCTCGTTCAAAACACCTTGTTTGTCAAGGAGGGTATTTACAACGGATACAACGGTGGCAACAGAACAGGAGGATTCATGGAATTGTTTGACATGGTATTTGAACAACCCGTCTTTTATATTATTCCCAATATTTTCATAGGGGGTTTTAATATAAATTCCCTGATCCTTTCCAAAAGAACCTGTTTTTGTAAATTTCTGGAAAAAATATTTAAAATAAAGATAGGGGCGGATAACCCATTTTAAAAAAATCATAGCTTATTCTTATTTACCCTTACAATTTAAAAGTTTCTGTAACTATTCAGCTCTTATGTTTGAAATCGCCCTATCCGATGGATATTTTTGTTCGATGCTAAACGCTTAACCTCCTGCAAATATCCATCAGACAGGGCTTTGAGATAACGTCTTTTAACGGGCTAAACAATTTAAAATTTTCTTTAAATAATGTCCTGTATAGCTTTTGGAAGATTTTGTAATTTTTTCAGGGGAACCTTGTGCAATAACTTCTCCTCCGCTACTTCCCCCTTCAGGCCCGAGATCAATAATCCAGTCAGATGTTTTAATAACATCCAGATTATGTTCAATAATAATCACTGTATTACCTGCGTTTGTAAGGCGGGAAAGAACCTTGAGCAAAAGTTTTACATCCTGGAAATGAAGCCCTGTGGTTGGTTCATCAAGAATATAGAGGGTATCTCCAGTATCCCGCTTTGCAAGTTCCCGGGCAAGCTTGATTCTCTGGGCTTCTCCGCCTGAAAGGGTTGTGGCTGCCTGTCCCAGTTTGATGTAGGAAAGCCCTACATCCAGTAAGGTATCCAGGATATGTTTAATTTTCGGATGGCTTACGAACAGATCCCTTGCCTGAACCACGGAAAGATCCAGAATATCTGAAATGGAATGATCTTTATACATGATTTCAAGGGTTGCCCGGTTAAACCGCTTACCATGACAGACTTCACAAGGAACAAAGACATCCGCTAAAAAATGCATCTCTACCTTAATATGTCCATCACCCTTACAGGCCTCACATCTGCCGCCCTTGACATTAAAAGAATATCTTCCCTTTTTATATCCCCTGGCCTTGGATTCCGGCAACATCTCAAAAAAATCCCGGATATGGTCAAATACTTTGGTATAGGTGGCAGGATTGCTCCTGGGTGTTCGGCCTATGGGCTTTTGATCGATATTAATAATTTTGTTTAAATGGGAAAGCCCCATGATTTTCTCATGCCTGCCCACGATCATTTGTGAACCATGAAGATTAACAGCCAGGGCCGGATATAAAATTTGATTGATCAGTGTTGACTTACCGGCACCTGAAACACCTGTTATTGCAACAAGTAAACCCAGGGGTATTTTTATAGTGACATCTTTCAGGTTATTTTCCGATGCCTTGACAATGGTGACCCATTTGTTTCCGCAGGTTTTAGGAGTTTTTCTTTTTTTGGGAATTTCTATCTGCTCTTTACCCGTTAAAAATTGTCCCGTTATGGAAAAAGGATTTTTCTTAATCTGATCCGGTGTGCCCTGGGCCACGATCTGTCCACCAAGGTGGCCGGCTCCCGGGCCGATATCCACTATCCAGTCTGATTTTTCCATTGTTTCCTGATCATGTTCCACAATGATCAGGGTATTGCCGATATCCCTTAAATGATGAAGGGTTTGTAATAGTTTTATATTATCTTTCTGATGCAGACCGATGGAAGGCTCATCCAGGATATAAAGAACCCCTGTAAGTTCCGATCCCACCTGGGATGCAAGCCGGATTCTCTGGGATTCACCTCCGGAAAGGGTTGGACCACTCCTGTCCAGGGATAGATAATCCAGGCCCACATTTACAAGAAACCCAAGCCGGTCTGATATTTCCTTTAACAATTCTTCGGCTATCAGCTTCTTATTTCCGCTCATGTTCATGCCATTAACAAAATCAAAGGCCTGCCTGATTGTCATGGCCGTCACATCAACAATTGATTTTTTATGGATATGGACATGAAGCACTTCATTCTTCAGCCGCATGCCTTTGCAGGCAGTACAGATGCTGGCTGTCATAAATGCAGAATAGTATTTTTTTTGTCCTTCAGACTGGGTATCCCTGTATCGCCTCATCAGGGTGTGGATCAGACCTTCATGGGTTCTGGTGAATTCTCCCTGGATCTTGGCTGAATTCCAGTTTACCGTCATTTCTTTATGTTTGGACCCATACAAAAGAAGATTTTTATCTTTTTGAGGTAATTTTTTCCATGGGATGTCAAAATTTATTCCCCATTGTTTTTCCATGGCGTTAAGCTGGCTCATTCCCCATGAATTATCATTTTGATACCGTGGTTTTTTAATAAAATAATTTTTCCAAGGGATGACAGCACCCTGCCTGATACTTAACTCCTGATCCGGTACAATCTTGTTAACATCCATGGACAGAAGCGTTCCAATACCATTACAGTCCGGGCACATGCCCAGAGGTGAATTAAAGGAAAAAATCTGAGGGGTGAGTTCAGGGTATGCCATCCCGCAGCATGATCTCTCCTCACTCATTTTAAGATCTTCTCTGCCCAGCATATGGACAATCATCTGTCCGTTTCCAAGTTTAAGTGCAGCTTCCACGGAATCGGTAAGGCGGGATTCAAACTTTTTATCATTTTTAACAGTTAAGCGATCTACCACGACTTCTATATGATGTTTCTTATTTCTGGCAAGGGTTTGAACATTTTCAAAATCCTGTACAACCCCGTCCACCCTGACCCTGGCATATCCCTTTTTTTTCAGATCCTCAAGTATTTCCTTATGCTCTCCTTTCCTGTTTTCCACGACGGGGGAAAGGATGAGGATTTTTGAGTTCCCGGGCAGGGACAAAATCTGTGATACCATACTCTGGGCATGTCCCCGGCCTACTTTTTCCCCGCATTTATAACAATACTGGGTTCCGAGCCTGGCAAATAATACCCGCAGGTAGTCGTAAATTTCTGTTATGGTTCCCACTGTGGATCTGGGATTTTTACTTGCCGCTTTCTGTTCAATGGCAATGGTGGGGGACAAACCTCTTATGGTATCATACTTTGGCTTTTCCATCTGGCCGATGAATTGTCTGGCATATGAAGAAAGAGATTCAACATATCGCCTTTGACCTTCGGCAAAAATCGTATCAAAGGCAAGACTTGATTTGCCGGAACCCGACACCCCGGTAAAGACAACCATCTTTTTTTTGGGAATATCTATATCAATATCTTTAAGATTGTGTTCCTTTGCCCCTTTTACAATAATCCTGTCAAGCTCCTTGGAATTTGAGCCTGGAATTTTATTATTTTTTTCTTCTACTCGATCCTCTATTAAGTCCAGCAAACCAGCGTTTTTCATACCTTAGTTGTCACCTTTTGCAATGCTTATTTTATTCTTTTCAATATTCAGAAATCATAAGCATGACAAGATAAAAGTAAAGTTGACAAATATTAAAAATCAAATTGCTTTTATGGTGCTCCATTTGATAATAATAATGAAATGAAATCAAATCAGACATATAAACTTGCCTTTTCAAGCTGCCCCAATGACACCTTTATTTTCAAGGCCATTGCCAGACAATTGATTGACCTTCATGGATACTGCTTTGATATTGTACTAGAAGACGTGGAAACCCTTAACCAGAGGGCAGCCAAAGGTACCTATGATATTACCAAGCTTTCTTTTGCCGCCTTTGGCAGTCTTGCTCAAACCTATGCCCTGTTAAGGACCGGGTCTGCCCTGGGTCTGGGTTGCGGCCCTTTGATCATCTCTCTTCCAGGCCGATCCCTGGACGACAAAACCAAACCAGTGATTGCCGTACCAGGCATGGGAACCACTGCCTATCATCTTTTCAGACTCTATGTGGATGATAAGTTTATTGACATGGAAGCAAGCATTATCCCTATGCCATTTGAAAAAATCATGCCGGCTGTGATTGAAAAAAAAGTGGATTTTGGTGTGATTATCCATGAAGGACGCTTTGTTTATCCAGACATGGGACTTGAATTAAAAGCTGATCTGGGGCTCTGGTGGGAAGACAAAACCTTTTTACCCATTCCTTTGGGTTGTATTGCCATTAAACGCGATATTGATCCGGCTATTGCCTGTGACATACAAAAACTGATCGGCCAAAGCATTGACCATGCCTTTTTAAATCCTTCCATGGCCTATGATTATATTCAAACCCATGCCCAGGAACTGGATGAAGATGTGATTCAACAGCATATAGAGCTTTATGTAAACAATTTTTCAAAAGATATCGGGGAAAAAGGAGAAGCAGCCATTACAACGTTTTTTAAAAAAGCCCGGGCTTCAGGATTGATTAAAAATTTTGAAAGCTCTCTATTTGCCTGCTGATATGACAGACCAAACAACCATAAAAAACGATTTCATTAAAGCCATTGCTAAAGCCATTGCTGATTTTAATATGATAGATAGTGAGGATGCGGTTCTGGTTGCAGTCTCCGGCGGCCCGGATTCTGTTAGCCTGGTGTTGTCTCTGTTGGCCCTTCAAAAAAAACACACGATGAAAATTGGAATTGCCCACCTGAACCACATGTTGCGGGGAGAGGAATCCATAAGAGATCAATCCTTTGTTAAAGAGCTTGCAGACAAACTTGATTTGCCATTTTTTGGTGAACAAAAAGATGTAAGAGCCTATGCAAAAAAACATGGGCAATCCATCGAAGAAGCAGGACGGGAGGTCAGGTACCAATTTTTTGACCAGGTTGCCAAAAACCATGGATACAAAAAAATTGCCACGGGTCACAACAAAGACGACAATGTCGAACTTGTATTGATGAACCTGTTAAGAGGCTCTGGCCCCAAGGGGCTTTCAGGCATCCCTCCCTATAGAGAGAAAAAATATATCAGGCCCTTGATCCGGATGTCTAAACCCAGGATACTTGCTTTTTTAAAAAATGAAAAAGAATCCTATGTGGTTGATTCTTCAAACACTGATATGGCGTATTTAAGAAATAAAATCAGGCACTCCCTGATTCCCCATCTTCAATCGGAATACAATCCTGAAATCACCGATGCCTTGGACAGGCTGAGCAATATATTAAAGCAGGAAGAAGACTTTTGGAACACTCAAACCGAACACGCATTTCACAATTGTTTGATCAAATCAGAAATCGATTGTCTTGTGTTTGCAAAATCTTCTATGTCAAATCTACACCCGGCTCTTTTAAACAGGGTATTCAGAACTGCAATTTTTTGTATCAAAAAAGATTTAAAGCGTATTTCCCATTCCCATATAAATGATGTGGTTCAATTTTGTTTTAATAGTACCTCGGGTATCAGTCTGGATCTGCCGGATCAAATCAGGGTTTACAAAAACAAGACCTCCATTATGATTAAAAAAGAGAAGGAACCCTTAAGGCAAATTGGGAAAAAAGAGAAAGAATTAAAGCTACAGGTGCACAACAAACAAGGAAACAAAAGCTAAAACTTTTTCTTGTATATTAAGATTTCATGTTTATATATTAGTAAGATTTCAAGAACAAAAGCAGTTATAAGTTAAAAATCGGTGGAGAAAAAAACAACCGGTTAAACTTTCAACTTAAGAATAGATTGTGTTTATAAAAAAAAGAAAGGAAAAACCTTGAATCAATTTTATAAGAATATTTCTCTGTGGCTGGTAATCGTCCTGATGATGGTCATGCTTTACAATATTTTCAATCAGCAACAGGTCGGACAGGTAGAGGTTGGCTATTCACAATTCCTTGCAATGGTTGAAGACGGACGTATCCAGAATGTGATTATCCAGGGTCAGGATTTGTATTTAACCGATTCAAGTGGTGCCAAGTATAAAAGTTTTGCACCGGATGACGGTGACCTGATCAGTTTTTTACGTTCCAAAGAGGTTACCATACAAGCCAAACCCCCGGCTGAAAACTCCTGGTTTATGTCCATCATTGTTTCCTGGCTGCCCATGATTGTCCTCATAGGCGTATGGATCTTTTTTATGCGCCAGATGCAGGGCGGTGCCGGTGGAGGCAAAGCCATGTCTTTCGGAAAAAGTCGGGCAAGGCTGCTGGATGACAAGGGTGAAAAAGTCACCTTTGCCAATGTCCAGGGGATTGACGAGGCCAAAGAAGAATTAGCCGAGGTTGTGGATTTTTTAAAAAACCCTGAAAAATATACCCGGCTTGGCGGACGCATCCCAAAGGGTGTTCTGCTGGTGGGGAATCCCGGAACGGGAAAGACCCTGTTATCCCGTGCTGTTGCCGGTGAGGCAGGCGTACCTTTTTTTACCATCTCCGGATCTGATTTTGTAGAAATGTTTGTGGGTGTCGGCGCTTCAAGGGTAAGAGATCTTTTTGCCCAGGGCAAAAAAAATGCACCCTGTATTATATTTATTGATGAGATAGATGCAGTAGGACGGCAGAGAGGCGCCGGTTTAGGCGGAGGACACGATGAAAGAGAACAGACCTTAAACCAGCTTCTTGTGGAAATGGACGGTTTTGAATCCAATGAGGGTGTTATCCTCATGGCTGCCACCAACCGGCCCGACGTTCTTGATCCTGCCTTGCTTCGCCCGGGACGCTTTGACCGGCAGGTCGTAGTGGACATGCCCGATATTAAAGGACGCGAAGGTATTTTAAGGGTTCACATGAAAAAAACGCCTCTGGCAAGTGATGTCGATCCAGTGTTACTGGCAAAAGGAACACCCGGCTTTACGGGTGCAGACCTTGAAAATCTTGTAAATGAAGCAGCGCTGCTGGCTGCCAAGCGGGACCATGAAAAACTGAACATGAAAGATTTTGAAGATTCAAAAGACAAGGTTTATATGGGACTTGAAAGAAAATCCAAGGTCATAAAGGAAGAAGAAAAGAAAACAACTGCTTATCATGAGGGTGGCCATGCCCTTGTGGCAAGGTTCCTGCCATTTACTGATGCTGTCAATAAAATTACCATTATCCCGAGGGGAAGGGCTGCCGGGGTCACCTGGTTTTTACCGGAAGAAGGGGATTTCAAATATAAGGACCAACTTGAAAATGAGCTTGCCATTGCTTTTGGCGGCCGGGTGGCTGAAGAATTAATTTTTAAAAGAATCAGTACGGGTGCATCCAATGATATCAAACAGGCCAGCAAACTTGCCAACAAAATGGTCAGAACATTCGGCATGAGCGATAACCTGGCACTGCTTTCCTATGAGGACCATGATGACAATATTTTCATTGGTCGGGAAATGACCCAGGCTAAAGCCTATTCAGAAGACACTGCCAGAAAAATTGATGCTGAAGTTAACTTGATTGTTGATCGGGCATACAAGGCCGCAAAAAAGGTTCTTAAAGAAAATATCGACATTCTTCACGCATTAACCGATCTGCTCATTGAAAAAGAAACAGTGATGGGACCGGAACTGGATGACCTGATAGCATCCATGCGACCTGATTTTGATTTTTTCGGCAAACAAAATCTAAACATTCCACCTGTACACCCTGCTGAACCTGAAGATCAGAAAAAACCTGTCGAAGATGACAAGGATGGCAAAGAGGATGTGCCAAAAAGTTCTGGTAATCAGGACCCGTCTGAAGCCGATGACCAAACTCCAGACGATACAAAGACATCTGATCCTGAGTAAAGGAAGCGTATGCAGCCCTGTACCATTGATTTTAAAGGATTCCGCCTCGAATTAGGACCTGAAACCTGTATTATGGGAATTTTAAATGCCACCCCTGATTCCTTTTCCGACGGTGGAAAGTTCAATACCTTTGAAACGGCAGTTGCACAGGGTCTCAAACTGGCTGAAGACGGAGCCCATATCCTGGATATCGGCGGAGAATCATCAAGACCTTATGCAACACCCATATCGGAACAGGAAGAACTTGACCGGGTCATACCCGTCATTGAAACTCTTTATAAACAGATTGATATTCCCATTTCCATTGATACAATAAAATCAGGTGTTGCTAAAGAGGCCCTCAATGCCGGAGCTGCCATCATCAATGATATTTCAGCCTTTGAAAATGATCCTGCCATGGCCGATCTTGCTGCTCAGAGAAAAGTGCCTGTGGTGCTGATGCACATGAAGGGAACCCCTGAAACCATGCAGATGAACCCTGATTATGAAGATTTAATGTTTGAAATCACAAACTATCTTGCGTCACGGGCAGCATATGCCTTGGAAAAGGGCATTAAAAAAACTCATATTATTCTTGATCCTGGAATTGGTTTTGGTAAAACGATCGAGCATAACCTGGTCCTTATCAACCACATTGAAAAAATTGCCGCTCTTGGTTACCCTGTTCTTGTGGGACCTTCGAGAAAATCTTTTATTCAGAATATCCTTACTAAAAAAGAAAATACCACAGTAGGAGCAGATCATATAAAGACTGAATACGGCACCCTGGCAGCTGTTGCCGCATCCATTTTAAATGGTGCCCATATTGTAAGGGTTCATGATGTTGAACGTCTCAAATCCTTTACCCATATCATAGATTCGATCAGGAATGCTTAAATTTAAGTTTCATTACGTTACCTTGCTTCTTTTATTTATCCTCATTGTTTTTTATTTTCCCGGCTGTACAACAGAAGCCGTTGAGACAGATCTTCTGCTTCCTGTGGACTTTTCCAATGTACCGGAGAATTTGGTCCTGACGAGTTTTCAAACTGATAAAATTGAAATCAGAATCCAGGCTCATCCGAGATTGATAGAACTTATCAACAAAAAGAATATCCACTATCCCGTGGATCTTTACACAGACCTTGAATTCGATCCTGCAGGCGATTCTGATTCCATTGAACCCGGCTCATATCTGTTCCCCGTTGAGGAAAAACGAATCCCCATGGACCGTGGCATTAAAATCTTGAGCATTACCCCCCCCTATCTCAGTGTTCAGCTGGAAAAGAAAGTAAGAAAAAGCTTTAAAATAACAATTCCCTACATTGGAAAGCCTGCCAAGGGACATATTGCCCTGGACGCTGCTGCAGAGCCTGCCAGTGTTGAGCTGGTCGGCGCTTCCACATTAATTAATTCCATCAAAGAGTTAAAAACAAAACCCATTGATATCACAAATATCAGCGAAAGTTTCAAAAAAAAGATCCCCCTGGATCTGAAAAATCCATCTATCATTTCATCTTCCGACCCTATCATTATTGTAAGTGTCCCTGTTCAGCAACAGCGGGTTTCAAAAACAATTGAAAATATTCCCATCCAGGTATGGAATTCCACATTAAAGGTCAGTATTGAGCCTTCAAAAATAACAATCCGGATTAAAGGTCCCTTTGAAACATTAAGTAATAAAGAAATTACGGATCAAATCTATTCATTTATTGATCTAAAGGGACTTGAGCCGGGTGTGTATGCCAGACATGCCTATATTAACATACCCTGGGACATGATAATGACAAAAGCTGTCCCCCAGGTTTTTACAATAAAAATAGAATAAAGGAGAGCCATATGCTTCTTGTGATTGACGTGGGCAACACAAATACGGTTATTGGAGTCTATGACGGCGACATTCTCAAACATGACTGGAGAATCCGGACAATTCGGGACTCAACTGCTGACGAATTCAATGTGCTTGCCAATGGACTTTTTTCATATAAGGGTGTTGATCCTAAAGATATTAAAGCAGCGGCGATTTCATCCGTTGTTCCTTCGTCCGTCCCTATCCTGAATGCATTCTGTGAAAAATATATACATGTAACACCCTTGTGGATAAAGCCGAACTCAGTTAAAAAGCTGATGCCTATTCTCTATAATAATCCAAATGAAGTCGGAGCCGACAGAATCGTTAATTCAGTGGCTGCATATCACAAGTATAAAACGGCTCTCATTATTATCGATTTTGGAACAGCCACAACCTTTGATGTTATCTCGGAAAAAGGGGAATATCTTGGCGGTGCCATTGTGCCGGGTGTCATGATTTCTTCGGAAGCACTTTTCCAAAAAGCCTCCCGACTGGCCAGAGTGGAAATATTCGAGGCCCCTGAAAAGGTGATCGGCAAAGACACCATTGAAAGCATTCAATCCGGCATTATTTATGGAAATGCCGCCATGGTGGACGGGATGGTTCAAAGGATGTCAAAAGAAATGAATGCTTCACCCAGGATACTTGCCACTGGCGGGCTTGCTCCACTCATATCCAAGGTTTCCAGCACCATTGAAAAAGTAGAGCAATCCTTGACTCTCGAAGGGCTAAAACTTATCTACAACCAAATTTGAGGCTGTTTTTTACGATAGGAGCACTATAAATAACCTGAATTTAAAAACTGTTTTATCCGTTTGCATCCTTATGGTTTTCTGTTCTGGGCCCCTTGCCATGGCCCTTGATCCAAAAGAAGTTCTTGTAGTTGCAAACTTAAATGCAGCAAAGAGCAAAGGGCTTGCTCTGTACTACATGGAAAAAAGACAAATTCCTGAAAAAAATCTTGTTTTATTATTTATGACGGATAAAGAAACCTGTTCCCGGGATGAATATACAAAAAAAGCTATTCCCCCCATCAGAAGATTCCTGGATGCAAACAGTCAAATCAGAGCCATAGTCACTATTTTCGGAATTCCATTAAGAATCTCTTCTCCAGGAAAAACCCTGGCTGAAAAAACAAAGCTGCATGGGCTTGAAATAGAAAAGAAAACTTTGGAAGATCAATTGAATGAAGGTAAAATCATTGATTATAAATTGCAGCAGGAAAAACAAAATAAATTAACCACCTTAAAAAAAACAATTTCCAACTATTTAATACAAACCGACAAGGTTGCCTCCTTTGATTCTGAACTATCCCTTATTAAAAAGGAAAACTATGATATTAACATGTGGCTACCTAATCCGTATTACCTTGGTTTCAGAAACCAGAAAACGAATTTAAAGAAGTCTGAAGTCTTAATGACCAGCCGTCTTGACGGTGGTAATGAGGCCGTCGTAAAACGCATCATTGACGATAGCATTGAGGCTGAAAGAACCGGGTTAAAAGGTCATGCCTATTTTGATGCCAGATGGAAAGATCCGGGAGATGCTAAAGTCTCGGGGTATACCTTTTATGACAAATCCATTCATCGTGCCGCTCAAAAACTTTTAAAAGAAAATCGCATCAAGGTTGTACTGAATGACGATATGACATTATTTCAGGCCAATGAAAGCCCTGATGCAGCACTTTATTGCGGCTGGTACAGTCTGGCAAAATATATTGATGCTTTTACCTGGACAAAGGGCTCAGTAGGATTTCATATTGCCAGTTCCGAATGCACGACTTTAAAAAACAAAACCAGCCAGGTCTGGTGTAAAAAAATGCTGGACAAAGGAATCGCTGCTACAATTGGCCCTGTGGGAGAACCTTATATACAGTCCTTTCCCATACCGGAGATTTTCTTTGATTTTCTAACGGAAGGGTATCTCACGCTGGCCGAATCCTATATTATCAGCCTGCCCTATCTTTCCTGGAAAATGGTTCTTGTGGGCGATCCTTTATATCGGCTAAATTTAAAATAATTTTTATTGATATTTTTCAATATTTAATATCTAATTCGCCCTTTAACTTTTGACTTAAGAAATATGTATAAAAATGAAATAAAAAAGACCCTTGTTTTGTCTCTTCCCATTGTTGTGGGCCAGCTTGGACAAATGCTCATGTCGGTTGTGGATAATATCATGGTTGGCAAAGTGGGGACCCAGGCCCTTGCGGCATCATCCCTGGCCAACGCTATATTTATGCTGATTATGGTTATTGGATTCGGAGTTACCATGGCCGTCACACCGCTAACGGCCATTGCTTATGGTAGAGGGAGATACGAAGAATGCGGCATTGTTTTGAGGCAGGGGATTTTATTAAATCTTTTTTTCGGTATTTTGCTGTGCGCCATTACCCTTTTTTTATCGGAATGTATTCAATTTCTAAATCAGCCTCCTGAAATTGTAGGTCCTGCATCCATTTACTTGAAAGTATTAGGGCTTTCCATGCTGCCTTTAATGCTGTTTCAAAGCTTTCGCCAGTTTGCAGAAGGGGTAAGTTTTTTAAAACCTGCAATGATAATAACTCTTCTCGCCAATTTTGTTAATATCCTTGCAAACTGGATATTTATATATGGAAATCTCGGGGTTGCCCCCCTTGGTCTAACAGGTGCCGGTATTGCCACCATCAGTTCACGAACATTTATGGCTATAGCACTTGTGATAATTATAAGAAAATCTTCGAAAATGAAACGCTTTGATCCCTCCTTTAATTACAGGAAGATTGATTTTCCCATGATGCGGCGCCTCCTTGCCATTGGGATTCCTGCAGCATTTCAATATTTTTTCGAAGTCAGTGCCTTTGCAGCCTCATCTATCATGGTCGGCTGGATGGGAACTATAGCACTTGCCGCCCATCAGATTGCATTAAACCTTGCATCCATTTCATTCATGGTTGCCATGGGAATTTCGTCTGCTGCAACCATCCGGGTCAGCACTGCAGTAGGAAAGAGAGATATTCGTGGAACAAGGTTGGCCGGGTTTACTGCCGCAGCTTTGTGCGCCGTGTTTATGGCATCAGCCGGATTGGTCTTTATCGGGTTCAGATTCTTTTTGCCAACCCTCTATATTTCTGAAAAAGAGGTCATCGACATCAGTGCATCTTTGTTGGTGATTGTTGCATTCTTCCAGATATCCGACGGTACACAGGCCGTGGGGTTAGGAATATTAAGGGGAATTACGGATATGAAAATTCCTACCCTGATCACCCTTGCCGCCTACTGGCTGATGGGACTTCCTTCAGGGTATTATATGGCATTTAAGCTGGACATGGGCATTTCTGGAGTCTGGTATGGACTTCTTGTAAGCCTTACTATTTCCGGGATTTTTATGATGCTTCGTTTCAATTCAAAAAGCAAAAAAGAAGTTTATCTTCATTAAACTACAACGCTTTGGTATTTATAGGAAAACTTTTTGTAACTATTCAGCTTTTATGCTTGACGTCGCCCTGTCTGATAGATATTTTTGTTCGATGCTAAACGCTTAACCTCCTGCAAATATCCATCAGACAGGGCTTTGAGAGAACCGCTTTTAACGGGCTGAACAATTACAACTTTTTCTGTGTACTATTTTATCTGGATCAGACGGGTCGTAATATTCACCGGCTTTTTAATCTGTTTTTCTTTGAGCATCATTTCTTCAGTCTGTTTCCAGGCCTCCATATTAATGGTGCCGATTTTGACGGATGCCGATGGTTTGATAAGGCTTCTTGTGGCGTTGAGCTGCTTTTTTCTGATCACATCTTTATTGCCCTTATCCAGTTTTTTTACCACCTCCAGGGTGTGGGCTTCATTTGCCGGGTCCATAGCAGCCTCCCAGCCTTTAAGTAGAGCATTGAGAAACTTTTCAACAATATCCGGGCTTTTTTTCAGCATAGCCTGGGATGTAATCACGGAATTGGCTACAAAATTTACACCAAAATCTGCTGGATTAAAAAAATAGACATCCTCACCTTCCCTGGCCAGCCTATCTTTCAGTATAACTCCCTGGGAATTTCTGTATACGGGCCATACATCCACTTTCCTTTTAAAAAACGGCGTAAAATCAAACCTGACACCTGTGATTATCACATCTTTTTTGGTGATGTCGGCTTTTGCAAAAAGGGTGTTCATTATTGTTTCATCATTTCCACCAAATGTAATACCTATATTGCGGCCCCTAAGATCCTGAAGCGTTTTAATTTCAGGCTTATCTCTTCTGTATATCCATTGCATTGGATTCACCTGAAAAAGCTGGGCAATAACAAATATTTCAGCCCCTTTGTCCAGAGCCCGGATGACCTGATCAGCAGAGGCCACACCAAAATCCGCATACCTAAGCTCCAGCTCATTAATGGCATTTTTTTCAGGACTTCCCTCCTTAACTGTTACCTTAAGGCCGGCATCTTTAAAATATCCTTTTGCATCTGCATAAATATCTCCTGCAACACTGGTATTGAACAGCCATTTAAGTCTGTAGTTCACTTGAGATGCCTTTGCAAAAGACTGTGCTGCAAAAACAAAAACCAATAAAAAAAAGAGAATTGAAAAAATACTTTTTCTCATAAGACCTCTCCTCCATTTGAAATAGACCATTTGGTTTTAATTTGTTCCCCAATTGTTTCCAAAAATCCCTGGTATATGGAAATAATAATACCGATCATAAACAGGGCCACCAGGATTTTAGCCAGATCGCTTTGATATAAGGCGATCCTGATGCTATAACCTATCCCGGCATTGGCTGCAATGAATTCGCCCACAATGGTTCCTGCCATGGCAAGGGTTGCACTGCCCGATATCACGGTTGTAAGCTTGCTTAAGTTTTCAAATGCCCTTATCTTAACCTCGAGCTGCCATCGCATCCTGCCTGTGACATTATAAAAATGTTCAATATCTTCCACAGGAGTTGCCATAATACCCAGTACAGATAAAAGAAGAGGAAAATAGCAGATCATGGATGCAATCAAAAGTCTTGTAATAAATCCATCCCCCAGAAGGATAAAAATAATAGGAGCAAGGGCAACAATGGGATATGCCTGTATATTATATGCTGTTACTTTAATAAAAGAACCCACCCAGGAAGATTTCCGGCCGGCAATACCAATAGTAAAGGCCAGGGCAATTGAAAGTGCCTGTCCCAGAACAGCCACGGACAGGGTATTTAACACATCAAAAAAATATTCTTTGGTAACCTCACCTGCTGTTTCAACAATAAGGGCAACACCCGGAATCACGTAATCAGACAGGGATAATCCCGTCTTGATCATCAATAATAATAAGATCCCAATTATATATACGATTAAAAACTGGTAAATTCTTCTAAAAAGCATTCATAATCTCCAGCATTGTCATATCCAATAATTTTTTGTCCAGAAGATAACCCTTTTTGCAATCCTGCCCTTCTATTACAAAGCACTCTTTTTTTTCCGGGGATTTCCCAAAAACAAGTATCTGGCTGCAAAATTTTGAAACCTCCATGAGATTATGGGAAATATATAAAAACATCTTGTCGCTGAACAATTCTTTGATGGCAAGGATGATGGTCTCCCTCAGCTTTTCATCGACATTGGCAAGACTTTCGTCCATGATTAAAAGATCAAAATCCTGCATCAGATACCGGATAAGGTTCATCCTGTTCTGCTGGCCCATGGAAAGCTTGGAAAACCTTGAATCCAATACATCATTTAATTCGAAAATCTCTATTAGTTGTTCTTTTAATGATTGGTTTTCAGGTGATGTAACTTTGTTCAGATGTTTTCCAGTACTTGACCACCCGGGAAGCCTTTCCAGGTTATACGAATATAGGATGGTATCTATTTCCTCAGTGACAATATCGCTGTTACTCTTAAAGTTTGAATTGGCAATCATTTTTGCCAGCGATGTTTTTCCAACTCCGGACGGGCCGAACAAAGAATTGAATCCAGGGTTTTTCATTGAAAAGGAAAGGTTATTAATGACGGCAATTCTGCTGCCGGGATATGTGAAATTCAAATTATTACATTCAAGACGCATGCAAGACTCCAGGATATTATCCGATCAAATTTAACTTACACTTACCGATCTTTTGGTTAAAAATCAATAAAGAATAAACACAGCTTAAGGACGAAAATAAAATTCCAATGACCCCATATCTATTTATTGGTCAGCTTTAATATTCTGGGTGATTTAGTAGATTCTAATTTCAACTGGGAATCGAGAACACGGACATATTTTTTTTTGCACAATTCTTTCTGAAATTTTTGTAAAAATCCAAAGGCCTTAAAATAGAACAAATGTGATTCACAACGACAATCTGAACAACCAAAGCCAAGGATTTTATCTGATGCGATTTCCCCTAATGTTGCTGCCCATTCATGCTCAAGTTTTTCTCCATGGTCAGATACCCACACCTCTTTAACTGCTGGATTCAAATAATCAATGTGCCAATGATAACTTTTTTTAGGTTCAACATGACGTTTTATCCTGCTCTTTAACCCACCTGGACCAAATGCGCTACCGACATATGCATAATATCCTTTTTTAAATTCGAACTGACCAAGTTTACCGATTTGAATCCTTTTCTTCTTATTCAAATACAGGACGATAATATAGGTTCCTTTGCCATAAACATCATCATTTTTCATAAACCACCATTAAGTGAACCGGATATCGTGATAATATTTATCATCCTATGATTAAACAGGAGATACTTTTTCCTGTCACTTAAAATATTATAAATGACTCATTGAAATTTTAAGCAGCCAGGATCTCTTTCACAACCCAAATTTCCTTTCCCCAATATATACAAACATCACTTTGATTTCCACAATTTAAAATTCATAGAACTTCCCTCCCCCAAGTGCAAAATGCCAATAACAGATTCAACTCCATATTCGTCATAACCTGGAAAAGGAGATCTTCATGTATCTATCAGAAGAAAAATGGGCCGGGATCCTGAAATAGGGGATTGCAGAATAGATTTAAAAGTAAATTCAATGGTTTTTAAAACACATATTATATGGTAGCCTCATGGCTTTCTATTTATATTAGAAATAACCATAGAACTATGGAGATTTTATGATCGGCTTTTGTCAACGTGTATTGCAGCTAAATTTTCAGTCCATAAGAATAATTATACTGCTTTTGTTCCTTTGCGCCCCTCTTTGTTTTGCAACACCGACAACCCTTTTTGCTGCCACCAGTACAAAAGCCCAAATAGCAGGCCTTGATTTTCCCTCCTATCCATCCATTAAACCAAATGTTGATTTCTGGATAAAAATATTTGCGCATACTTCAAAATCCCAGGGAGTTATTCATGACAACAAAAACCTTGGTATTATTTATGAAGTTGTCAGTCTTGATGCATCCAATACTGTACGGGGCAATAAGAAAAATAAAAAAATAAAAAAAGCTGCAAACAAGAAATATAAAACCATCCTTATAAAACTTTCCCAGGGGAAAAAACCAATATCAAAGGAAGGAAAAAGGGTTGCAAAGCTTTTTGGTTCCAATGCAAAACCATCGGATTTTAAAAATGCAGCTTTTAATATACGCTGCCAGACTGGATTAAAACAACAGTTTATGGATGGTCTGGCCCGTTCAGGCGCATTTATTGATGAATTCAAACGAACTTTTTTATCCCATGGTCTTCCTGTTGACCTTGTATACCTTCCCTGTGTTGAATCTTCTTATAACTTTAAAGCATATTCCAAATTCGGGGCGGCCGGAATCTGGCAGTTTACACGTTCCACGGGCCGGCGCTATATGAAAATCAACTATGTTGTGGATGAGAGGCGTGATCCTTTTATTTCCACCGATGCCGCTGCCCGTCTCTTAAAAAAAAACTATGCAGAGCTAAAAGAATGGCCCCTGGCTATAACAGCCTACAATCATGGCTTAGCCGGTATGAGACGGGCAAAAAATGCCAAAGGCAGCTATGAAAAAATTGTAAAATCATATAAAAGCCGTTCATTTAAATTTGCATCAAGAAACTTTTATTCAGAATTTTTGGCAGCCAGAATTGTGGCTAAAAATCCTGAGAAGTATTTTGGCAAAATCAAATATAGAAAACCATATTCTTTTAAAGAGATAAGGACCAAAGGATACCTGCCGATTAATGACCTGGCAAAGGCTTTGAACTTAAGCCTGGAAAAAATACAAGTCCTTAACCCTGGTTTACGAAAACCTGTTTTTAACGGACAAAAATATATCCCCAAAGGATACAGATTAAAAGTACCTAAAAATTTAACCGCTCCAAAAATCAATAAAAAGCTCACCGCACTTTACCGGGACAAACAAAAACCCAGCCGGTTTCACAGGGTTCAAGAAGGTGATACAGCAGGTTCCATCTCAAGAATTCATTCAGTCAGATTATATGATCTGATCCTTGCCAACGGTCTGAATCGTAAAGCAACAATATATATCGGACAAAACTTGAGGCTTCCTGTTAAAGATGAAATCATCCTGGCTAAAAATATACCCATTGCTACTAAATCCAGGAAAACAGCTAAAAAAATAAAAGTCCGCAAAAAAAAGCAGGTTAAATCTGTTCCCAAACCCAAAGAAGCACCTGTAAATGATGCCATTGCAGAGACCATAATAGCGCCTGTAATCACAGAACCGTTGCCCCTGGCAAAACCCTTAAAAAGTAAAACCTCCATAAACCCGAATATTGTTACCAGTAATCTAAAGGTTCTTAAAACCATTCAAAAAGGCAACTCTACAATCGGAATAATAAAAGTTGAAGCAGAAGAAACATTGGGTCACTATGCCGACTGGCTCGGGGTACCAACACAGGAAATCCGCGCTTTGAATAAATTCAAATACGGCAAATCAATTTCCATTGATCAAAAAATCCGAATCTCCATGAGAAAGAAGACTGTCACGGAATTTGAAGAGTTGAGATATGAATTTCACAAAGAGATTGAAGAAGATTTTTTTGAATCCTTTTCCATTCTTGGGATTGATACTTATGAAGTCAAAGCCGGGGATAATACCTGGAATCTTAGTTTAAATGAACTTGAAATTCCTTTCTGGCTGATAAAAAAATATAACCCGCAAATAAATTTTAATTCCCTTAAACTATCACAGAAAATAAAATATCCCATACTTAACAAGCTATAATTTTTCTCCGGTCAAACCCTGTTAATATATTTTTTTCTAATACCCCGGAACTGATCTTAGGATAGTCCAAAACTCTGTGCAGCTTTTAAAAGATAATTTGTGGCCTTAAGTGGATTATTAACAAAATCATCGCCTTTTAAATTCGGGGCTGAAAGCCACTTTAATAGACAAAGTCCGGGGTTCCCATTTGCAGGCTTTCCAAAATACGTCATGACATTTTCTAAGGAGTGAAATTTTTATCCCCCGCTATTAATAAAAACGACAGCCACGCAGGCCAGGATGAGAAACAGGTAATTGGCAGGCCGAAGTTTCTCTTTCCACAGCATCTGACTGACGAGTGTGGTTGTTAGGATGATGCCTATGCCCAAAGTCGGATAAGCCACAGAACCTGGGATATTTTGAAGGGTCCTTATCCAAAAATAAGTTGCCAGCAGGTTGCTGAATCCCAGGATCACTCCCCACAGCAGGCCGGATATCAATGGAGGTCGGCCGTTTTTCAGACAAGGCAGGGTCAGTATTAGTGCTGTTGCAAAGATTCCGGACATAAATGCCTTTGGGTCCACAGACGGTACAAATTCGGCCTGAACTTTAAACATAAAATCCGTAATCCCATATGCAACGAAAAGAAAAAGTCCCCACATGATTCCTCTAAACGCCTTTTTTCCTGCCATGTTGAATTGTATCGGTTCTCTTCCGGCAAGGGGAAGGCTTAAAAAAGCCAGACCGATTCCTATAAGCTGACAGAATGTGGTTGCTTCGGAAAAAAAGAATAAAGATCCCAGTGTCGGAATGACGGCAGACAGCCGCATAAGAGTTGTGGACAGGGCAAGTCCCTGTGCGGATATTGCCTTATTGAAAAGCCACAGGCAAAAAACAAACATGGTTCCGATAAAAACACTTAGACCCCATGTCAGAGGGGTGTTTGACTCAAGAGTTTGAGCGCCTCCCCATGCCAAAAGACAGATCGTGCACACAAGGTAGTTAATTCCCAGAAGCGGCCAAAACGGCACTTTCCCTGCATTGGCGGCCTTCATGGTTAACGCAACAACGCTGGAGAAAAGGATGGACAGGGTCAGATAAAAAAAACTGCTCATGGTTTATTATTTCTTTTTACTCATTTTTTTGTAAATTGACGACTATTGTTTCATCAAACGAACATGAACTTATCGTAAAATCAAACAGATGCAAAGTATTTCCTTTCGTTTGTTAAAAGTAATGGACCATCTAAAAAATTTTATGTGTTTATTTTAACGTGAAGTCATGATTTTTATCTGAAAATGCCAACCACAAGATTTGGTATCTTCAATTTTTAATTCCCGGCCATGAAATTAATTTTCAAAATTGAAATGTTTTAAAAAGGCGAGAATACTGGCTATAGTACAGTCCTTGATAATACTCTATATCTCCAATATAACGTAATGGAGTCTCTTCAAATTTGATTATTCCTGTTCCTATATAATTGATTTTTAATTCTGAAGATGAAAAACTTACTCATACAAGATGTGGTAATCACGGTAAATCTTAAAAGCCCGGACTGGTGGATGAAGCGCTCAGTAAGCTGTCGAAATTGACTCCTGCAAAATAATACCACCTATAGTCGCTATTAAATTAAATATATAAGGCTTCAAATAATAAGAGAAAAATGAATTTTCTTTGAATTTTTATTTCTGAAATTGGCTTTAAATTATAATTTGCCAATTTCACGGGTATTTCTATGCTTCGTTTCAGGCAGGCTTTTGAATTCATGTTTTGTCTTCTTTAATTTTCATATAAAAGGCAAAACGATCGCCCTCAATACAGGAGAAGGATCAACACGCTGGAGTTATGTTCGAATTTGACTGTCTGTACTTTTTTTACTTAATCAAGAAAAAACGGTTGAAATGAATTTTGAAAAATTTATTTCAATAATAATTATTTGAAATAAAAACCTTGATTTCTTCGAACAGATATGTGAGTAGTGTGCTCAAGGAGAATTATGGTTTGCTAATAATTTATTTAGAACAACCCGCTGGTAATCACTTTAGAATATGAATAACAAACCGGGTAAAGAATAGTTTTCAAGGAGACTGAAACCCCCAATCAGACGCATCACATATGATGCATCTAATATTTCATTGACCCGACTCTTTTACAGCCAAATAGGAGCATTCCCAATGTATTCTGACACGGTACTTGACTTCATCGAAGATAGCCAATGGGATAGCTTTCCCTCACATGTTCAACACCAGTCTAAAAGATGCCTTTTGGATACCCTGGGGGCTATGATTGCAGGGACCCGGACACCGGTATATGATCTCATGCACCGCTACGTTTTGAGCCAGATGGGAACAGGACCGGCAGTGCTCATGAACAGCCCTGGTAAAACCAGTACCACCGGCGCGGCACTGGCCAATGGGTATGCTGCAAATGCGCTGGACATTGATGACGGCTGCAGGCTGGCAAAAGGGCATCCCGGGGCCAGTGTTCTTCCGGTCACCCTGGCCGCTTCCCAAGGGATTGAGGTCTGTAATGGGAAATCTTTTTTGACCGCTCTCATCATTGGATACGAAACTGCCATCAGGGCTGCGTATATACGGCATGCTACCTGTTCGGTCTATCATTCATCCGGGAGCTGGGGAGGGATAGGTGGTGCCGCAGCTGCTGGTAAATTGATGGGGCTTAATAGAGATGAATTGTTCAATGCGTTGGGAACAGCCACTTACCACGTTCCCAACGCACCAATGATGTTAGGCATTGAAACCCCTTGCATGGGAAAAGACAGCATCGGCTGGGGTTCCTTTGTCGGCATGGCAAGTGTTGAAATGGCCAGGGTCGGTTTTACCGGCCCAAAGCCCATTTTTGATGAATCTCCAAATCAGGAGTGGATTACCTCACTGGGTAACACTTTTGAAATCATGAATTTATTTTTCAAACCTTATGCTGCCTGCAGGTGGGCGCAACCGGGTGTTGACGGTGTTTTAAAGATAATGGAAAAAGAAACCTTATCCGTTGGTAATATTCGGAAGATACGGGTTTATACCTTTTCAGCGGCAGGGGCATTGAGTATGAAGCCGCCTTTGAACACAGAGGACGCCCAATACAATTTTGCCTATCCCATTGCAGCCGCAGCAATCTATGGAAAGATCGGCCCTGACCAGGTGCAGCCGCCCAAAATTTTTGATAAAGACGTATTGGAACTGATGGATAAAATAAGCGTTATTGTTGAAGATCAGTATCAAAAAGAATTTCCTGCAAAAACCTTGGCGAATATAGAGATTGAAGATTTTTCCGGCAATTGTTATCAATCGGGTGTCATGTCTGCCCGGTGGGACCTGAGCAACACACTTCCAACGGATGAAGAGCTGGAAACTAAATTCGTGTGGATAGTGGAACCGGCTCTTGGTAAAGAGAAAACCATATCCCTGGTAGAGCTGATTCGTAATTTTGAACACTGTGAAACCATTGATTCCCTCATAGCATTATGTATAAAGTCCACATAGAAAATAAACCTTTTCCAGGTGTTCAACCTGAGGCCCGTTTTATAGTACCATTAAATCGAATTCGCCCTAAGGATTGGAATAATACCCCTACAATCAATATCGTGTCCAAAGAAGATCCTTCCTGAAAGGGCACACTGGAGATAATTTATGATCAAATTCATCACAAACAGCCCGGTGTCCGCCAAGACAAATGCTGGCAGATCCGGATATCTGCTTTACACCGCCACCGGTACAACAACAGGGAAATCATAGTATCTGCTGCCATCTGTCACGGGAAAAACTAAAGTCCATTCCCAATATTTTGGAGGAAACAGCAAGTTGAAGCTTTGGATTTATCCGAATGGCCTATATGACAACCCATAAAAAAAACCAATATTTTAAATTAGATTTTTAAAGGAGATATAAATGAGCACCGGAGGACAAATCGGAGGTATCTACAAACCTCTGTCAGACCAGGAAATTGAAACCATCCATGTAAAGGCACTTGATATTCTTGAGCAGGTCGGTTTGGGGTATGAAGATAATCTTGAAGCCCTTGATATGTTAAGGGATGCCGGATGTACTATTGATGAAAAAGAAAAGAAAATTTTCATGCCCCGGGATCTTGTTACGAAAATGGTAAACAAAGCGCCGGGGGAATTCACCCTTTACAGCCGGGATGGAAAAAACGATTTATTCATTGGAAAGGATCGTGTATATGCCGGTACCGGAGGCACCACCATCTCCATCCTCGACCTTGAAACCGGACAAATGCGCGACACCTGCCTTGAAGACCAATACCGGATAACCAAACTTGTGGATACCCTGGACAATATTCATTTTTATCAAAGCGCGGTCGTACCCATGGATATTGAGGGGGACCGGTATGATTCCAATATTCTTTTTGCCGCCATGATGGGTACCACCAAGCATATCATGTTCGGCTGTAATTTTGTATCAGGTCTGAACGAAGCCTTTGATATCGCCTCCATCGTTGTTGGGGGGGGTGACAAACTTAAGGCAAAGCCTGTTTTTTCCATAGCTGCCTGTGTTATTATAAGCCCGTTGAAATTTTGTTCCCAGAGTGTCGCCAATATCCAGCAAGCCGCACGTCTGGGCGTTCCAACCACCATTACCAGCGCCCCCATGAGCGGTTCCACCGCTCCCATGACCATGGCGGGCACCCTGCTTCAGTCCCATGCAGAAGAATTGGCAGGAATTACCCTGCACCAGTTGACCGCCCCCGGGGCGCCCGTGCTTTATGGCGCCCTGCCGGCAAGGGCAGATTTGAAAACCATGGGATACAGAGGAGGCGCCATTGAATGCGGAATGATGCAGGCGGCACAGCACCAGCTTTGTCAGCGAATTGATGTTCCCAATTACGCATCTTCCGGATTAAGTGATGCCAAGATCCCCGATGCCCAGGCCGGGTGGGAAAAGGCCATGACAACGCTTTTGGCTGTCATGGGCGGTAACAATTATATCCACCATGCTGCAGGCATGCTGGAATCAATGAATTCCGTTGCCTACGAACAATATATCATTGACGATGAAATCATCGGCGCTAGCTGCAGTCTGCTCAAGGGAATTCCAATGGACGAGGACCACCTGGCCTTTGATACCATCAAAGCTGTGGGACCCGGCGGCCATTACCTGATGAGCCCCCATACCATGAAACACCTTCGTACAGAATACTTTGAGGGGAACGGTATCAGTCACACAGGCAACCGAAGTAACTGGAAAAAACAAGGGTCCCAAGACACCTGGCAGCGGGCCAATGAAATGGCAAAAGCCATAATAGCAGATGATACCCCGCCGAAGTTGGATGAATCCATCCAGAAAACGATCCGAGAAAGATTTGACATTGCGTTGAACATAAGCAATTAGCATCAAACACCTTTTTACGGCGGAAATTGCCTTCAGGTAAAAAGGGTTTGGGGGGATAATATGGAGGGGAGGTTGAGATTCCCTTCCATGGTTAACCAATCAAAAATCGGCATATTCAACTGCCGTCCTTTTATTATGGTTTATTTTCATGGGGAATTTAATTTAAAAGAATTCCAGATCAACGGCACACTCATCGTATTTTTTAAGCTTTTGATCCGTCCCGTTGGGCAGTCGACTGCAATATTCAGCACACAATACGGTTAAAAAAGCAATGGGGCCGGTATAGCTCTCGCCAAAGGGAAGCAAATTCAGCGGGATAAAAAAAGATATGTCAGATAGAGCCGTAATCGGGGATATGGGAGTATCGGTGACGGCGATAATCTTTGCCCCCTTTTTTTTGGCATATTGTCCTATTTTCAGGGTCTCTTTTGGGTACCGGGGAAAGGATAAAAGAAACACAACAGAATCCGGTGACAATTTTTCCACGGCAGAAAATGAAGAGATCCCGGAGCTGGTAATGATGTCCGTATGGTGATTCAATTTGGATAGATTCAATCCCAAGTACATGGCCAGGGTGGTTGCAGCAAGGGTACCAACTACACAAAACCTGTCCGCGTTTGCCATAAGGTCTAGGGCCTTCATATAATTTTGTTTGTCAATACTTTCAAGCAGTGTTGCCGTATTTTCAATTTCACCCTGCAAAAGTTTGTGATAAACGGATTTGGGTTTTTTGTCCCCTGTTATATCTTTTCCTAAAAACGTCCTGAGTTTGTACCGGTTAAAGGCGGTCAGGTCCAACTGAACGGACTGCCGGATCACTTTTGTAAACTCGGGATACCCTTTAAACCCCAAGGTTCTGCAGAACCGGACGATGGTGGCCCCGGATACCCCGGATTTTTTCGATACCTCCGCTACATTTAAAAATGCAAGCTCATTTGAATTTTTCAAAACATAATCGGCAAATGTTCGTTGTTGTTTTGTAAAGTTATTTTTTTTATTTATAATTTGTTCAAAAAGATTTTCCAAAATAAAATTGCCTTTCGATTTTCTGTCTGTTTTTAACAATCACTGGATCAACCATTTTTGTGTCATCGCTAAACAATGGATTTCAAAGAGACTCATTTTCGCTACGATTTTGAAATAATTTAACAAACCAGAGATCAAAAGTAAAGGTATGTGCCACCAATAAAAAAATGAAATATAAATTTCAGAACAGAAGTAGCCATTGTTTTCCAGGACTGAATGAACATAAATAATGCACAAATAAATTAATAATTTTGTTTGACAAACATAGTCGGATCGACTAAATCATTTTATGAAATATATATTTCATTTTTAAAAAAAAGGATTAATTTATTTCATAAAATGACTATAAACCGCTTACTTAAGGATAATCCTATGAATTACGCTAAATTTCCAAGAAGAACGTATATTACCTCCCCGACCCCCATTGAGGCCATGCCCCGCCTGAGTAAGGTACTGGGATCCGAAGTAAATCTTTATGTTAAACGTGATGACTTGCTTCCCGGAGCTTCCGGCGGTAATAAGACACGAAAGCTTGAGTTCTGTATTGGAGACGCACTAAATGAAGACGCTGATACCATCATCACCTGTGGGGCGGTTCAATCCAATCACTGCCGGCTGACAGCCTCCTGGGCCGCCAAGGAAGGGCTTGACTGCCACCTGATCCTTGAAGAACGGGTGGAAGGTTCCTACAAAGAAAAGGGTACGGGTAATAACTTTTTATTTGAACTTCTGGGTGTCAAAAGTATTGATGTCGTGAAGGGTGGCACTGATATGATGGGTGCAATGGAAGAAAAAACTGCCGCCTTAAAAAAAACAGGGAAAAAACCGTATATTGTCTCCGGCGGCGCGTCAAATCCCATAGGATCGATTGGCTATGCCGTTTGCGCTGAAGAAATTATGAACCAGCTCAACCAAATGCTCCTGAATATTGATCATATTATTGTGCCTTCCGGGTCGGCAGGGACCCATGCCGGAATGGTGGTGGGTATGACCGGTATTAATGCAAATATACCGATCAGTGGCATAAATGTTTCCAGGGTTAAAGATGTCCAAGAGGAGATCGTATGGGATCTGGCCCAAAAAACTGCCCGGCGGCTCGGCATCAAACAGGAGATCCCAAAGCAGGATATTGTATGTTACGACGCATATGTAGGACCGGGATATTCCCTTCCCACGGATTCAATGGTGGAAGCCGTCAAGCTGTTCTCCAAAAACGAAGCCATTCTTCTTGATCCTGTCTATTCAGGCAAGGCAGCTGCAGGTCTCATAGATCTTGTCAGAAAAGGCTTTTTCAAAAAAGGAGCAAACGTACTCTTCCTTCACACTGGAGGATCACCGGCATTGTATGCATATCTGGAAACTTTCAGAAAATAGGCAAACCTTTTTTTACCGTCATTTAACTAAAGTTAGAAAGAGGTAACCCCTTATGGGCAATAAACTCAAACGCATGTGGCCGGAAAACGGCCTTAAATCTTCATACGATGCAGTGATCATCGGCGGAGGAATCCATGGCTGTGCCACGGCCTATTACCTTGCCAAGGAACAGGGTATGAAAAACATTGCCCTCATTGAACGGACCTGTGTCGGCTATGGTGGTTCCGGCAGAAATACCGCTATTGTCCGGGCAAACCAGAGAACCCAGGCTAATTTGCGCCTGCACAAAGAAGGGCTCGAATTGTGGCCGGTATTAACAAAAGAGTTAGATTTCAACCTGATGTTCAACCAATCCGGCCATTTAAGTCTTGCACATTCCGAGTCCACCATCGGCGCATTCAGAATCAATGTTTCATCTGCCCAGTTGTCTGGTGTGGACTGTAAATTCATTGATGCAAAAGAATGCAAGGAACTGGTCCCGGCCCTGAATCTGTCCCGGGACATCACCCATCCGGTTTATGGAGGGATTTATTCACCGCCAGGCGGTGTTCTGCGCCATGATGCCGTCATGTGGGCCCTTGCACGCGGGGCTGCTGAACAAGGCGCTCATATCCATCAGGGTGTGGAAGTGACGGGAATTGAGATGTCGAATAATAAAATCACAGGGGTTACAACCTCCCATGGCAAGATCAAGACCCCCAACGTCATTGTTGCTGCCGGGGGATACAGCGTCCAGCTGGCTGAAATGGTCGGGATCAAATTACCGGTCCACCCTCTGACCATTCAGGCGATGGTCACCCAGCCCCTGAAACCTTTTCTAAACCTGGCCTTAAGCTCCGGGGCCTATGATATCTATATTACGCAAACCCTTAAGGGAGAGGTCGCCACAGGCGCTCACATGGACGAAGCACCCAATTTCACAAGTGCCGTCACAAGTATCTGCCTCAAACACCAGGCTGAAATGCTCACCGAACTTCTGCCCTGCATGAAGGGGGCAAGATTCATGAGGATCTGGGCAGGCCTCGCAGACATGGCCCCGGACATGGCGCCCATCATTTTTGGAAATGATGAAATAAAAGGGTTCTATTTTAACGGCGCCTGGGGATATTACGGATTTAAATCCGGTCCAATTGTCGGTAAATACATGGCCAAGTTTATAGCCGAGGGGAAAACGCCCCACCACTTAGAGCAGTTTACTAATAAACGCTTTGCCCGGTTCAGGTACACTGGAGAAAAAGCGGTGCCGGCGGAAATCGGTCCCTGGAACTAAAAAGGAGTTGTAATGTATACGATAACATGTCCCATTTGTGGAAAAAGAAACCAGAAAGAATTCCGCTATGGCAACGAAGATGTGGGTCCCATGCCCTCCTACGAAAATCTTACCCCGGAAAAATACCTTGAAAATCTATACAGCAATGGCAACCACGCCGGTGTTCAAAAAGAGTGGTGGTGCCACAGGCAAGGCTGCGGTACATGGTTCAAAGTGGAACGGAACACCCTGACAAACTTGCAGGTAAAAACGGGAGAAGCCAAATGAAACGGTTGCGCCAGCCATTAACAACTCTGATTGATGAAAGTCAAAAAATTACATTTAAATGGCAGAAAAAAAGTTTTTCCGGCTTTCAGGGAGATACCCTTGCAACGGCCCTGCATGCTTCCGGGGTAAAAACTATCAGCCGTAGTCTTAAATACCATCGTCCCAGAGGGTTATACAGTCTGGACGGCGAAGGGGTTTCCACAATGGTGGAAGTGGACAAGCTTCCCAATACTCGTGCAGAAACAACCCCCATTGAAAACGGAATGACTGCCATTGCCCAAAATTATAAAGGTTCTTTAAATTTTGACCTGATGGGGATCAATGATAAGTTGTCCCATTTTATGTCAGCTGGATTTTATTACCGAATGTTTCACAAACCCGCATTTTTATGGAACAAGGTGATTGACCCTATCCGCAACGCCGCAGGCACCGGTAAACTGGATATTACCCACGATTATGGCAAAAAAGTGGAGGAACGATACCTCCATACGGATGTCTGCGTGATCGGTGGAGGCCCTGCCGGGATGATGGCGGCCATTGCCGCCGCAAAGTCCGGTGCCAGGGTGATCCTGTTAGAACGACGCAACGCATTGGGTGGTTTTTACAATTGGCGGATCGCAAAGGTCAATGGACTGCCTGCAATAAAAAGAGCAGAAGAATTGGCAAATGAAGTTCGTTCCACCTCCAATATATCCGTAATGGAAAACACATTTGTTATGGGGATATGGGGGGAACGCCAGGTTACCGCCTTTCAAAAGGGAACCGGTGACGACCCGTTTTTCGAACAATACATTGAAATTATGGCCAATGCCGTGGTGTCTGCCACCGGCTGCCTTGAGCGCCCCCTGATCTTTGAACACAACGACCGCCCCGGCGTCATGCAGTCCGACTGTGCCCACCGCCTAGTCCACCAATACGGTGTTTCTCCGGGAAAACAGCTTGTGTTCAGCACCGGTGACAATTTAAGCCTTGAAGCGGCCCTGGATCTTGCCAAAATGGGCGTCAACATCGCATTGGTGGCAGATTCAAGACTTACCGGTCATGATCCGAAACTTATGGAGGAACTGAACAAACGGAATATCCCCTTCTGGAAAAACTATGCCGTTTCCCGGGTATGGGGGAAAGCCACGATCAAAAAGGCACGGCTGACGGATATTAAAACCCTGGCATCAGTTACTGTCAAGTGTGACACAATTGTGGCCAATGCCGGACGCTCCGCCGATGTCAGGATCATTTCAACTGCAGGTGCCAAAGTCCGCTATAACAAGGCCACAGGCTTTTTTATACCTGAAGTCCTGCCGGAAAACATCTTTTTTACCGGGCGGGCCACAGGTCTTGAAAAAAATCGAAACATTGAGGCTTCCGGTTACCAGTCTGGACTGGATGCGGCCCAGACGTCAGGATTTGATACGGATGGCTTCAGAAAAGACAAATGTCTGGAAAAAGAGACCTATTCTCCCTGTTTGATTGCCCACTCTCCCCACATTGGCAAGGGCGAAAAAAGTTTTGTCTGCTTTGATGAAGATGCCACCTACAAAACGATTGTACAAGGGGTCCAGGCCGGGATGGAACGGCCGGATCTTGCCAAGCGGTTTGTTTCAGTTGGTCTGGGTGCCGGACAAAGTGCGCTTCCCGGAAGCAATCTGTCCCTGCTCCTTTCCGAAATTACCGGTAAAGACATCAATGGTTTCTGCCCGACAACCGTGCGGCCACCTGTTGAACCTGTCAGCCTGGATACCCTTGCCGGAGCCAACCATGCCATATTCAAGGTCACCCCGCTCTATGACAATCTGATGAAATCAGGAGCCTTCATGCAACGCATGGGGATCTGGAAACGAGCCAAATATTTCAGTGATGATAAAAACTGCCGGGACGAGATCAACAATGTTAGAAGCAATGTGGGAATAACAGATGTTTCTACACTTGGAAAATTCAGGATTTTTGGTCCCGATGCAAAAAAAGTGCTGGAGCGAATCTATATCAACGCCGTGTCAGGTTTCAAGGAAGGAAAACTCAAATATGTTGTTGCCCTCACCGGAGACGGGTGTCTCCTGGATGACGGGGTTGCAGCCCAGTTGGGTAAAAACGATTATCTTTTCACGACCTCTTCAGGACATGCCGCCAAGGTCATTGAATGGTTCCGTTTTCACAGCCGGTATGAAAATTGGGCGTATAATATGGTCAATCTGACAGATTATTATTCCGGGATCAATATTGCCGGTCCCAACAGCCGCAAAGTGCTTGGAAAATTGGTGGATATCGACCTTTCAAATGAAGCATTTCCCGCCAATGGTATAAGAAAAGCTGTCATCAACGGTGTTTCCGCCTGGCTGATGAGAGTCGGTTTTGTCGGCGAACTTGCCTATGAAATCCATTTGCCGGCTTCTACGGCAACTTCCCTGTGGGATGCGCTCCTGGAAGCGGGCCGTGAATTTAACATTCAGCCCTTTGGACAGGAAGCCCAATTTACCCTGCGACTGGAAAAAGCACATGTGATCATCGGCCAGGAAACCGAATCCCGGGTAAACCTTCTGGATGTGGGCATGGGATTTGCCTGGGCAAGGCAGGATACTGAACATCAGAAAGTCGGCGCCTATGCCCTTAAGGTCGCAGAAAACCAGCCTGACAGATTAAAACTGGTGGGGTTCACTGTGGATGATCCAGAAAAAGTTCCCGGTGACGGGGCCGTTATTGTGGCAGATCAAAACGATGTCATCGGTAATATTTGTTCATGCCGCAAAAGTGAGATCCTGGGAAAAGCGTTTGGTATTGCCCTTGTGGATGAATCTCTCTCTGACATTGGATCCAGGCTTGAATTTTTTGAGGACGGCATGGATATAAATGATCGAATTTTGGCCACTGTTTGTAAAACACCCTTTTATGACCCCAAAGGTCTTAAGCAAAAGGCTTAAGGAGAAAATTATAATGAATTCTTTATCACGAGTTTCACCCATCAGCCTGCCCGGAAAGATATCAAAGTCTGAAAACCAGTGCGGATATTCGGTTGTGCTGTCCTATAAAAACGAACCCCAAAACACGCCCTGGCTTGTTGATCTCTCCCACAGAACAAAACTGGATTTTCAGTGCAACGGGAATGTACCGCCGTCAGCGATGGGAATCGACCTGCCAAAGGCCCCGGGCCAGGCTGTGGTTGAAAAACAATGGATAGTCAGTTCGCTTGGGACGGCACAATTTTCCTTTATCCACATCGGCAATGAAACCGTCCCCCCCCAGAATGATCCCGGATTTACGGATATAACGGATGGAAGATGTCTCTTTGCCATCGGTGGAAAAGGTGCATCAACGCTCATGGAAAAGCTTACCCGGATGAACTTTAATGATCCTGCACTTGAATCACCCTGTTTACTCCAGGGCCCTATGGTTCATACCTTTGGGCAGCTTCATATCCTGGGAAAAGAGGAGCACAGGATTTTTTTGATCGCCCTAGGAAGGGGATACGCAAGAAGTGTGGCCCATGCCATACTGGACACGGGCACCTCGATCAATCTGGCTCCCGCAGGGGAAAACAGGTTTACCCAGGCTCTGGCGCATGTGTAAAAACACTCATGGTATATGAATATTTTTCAGTTTCGAAATTTTGATTCCACTATACGAGCCTCAACCGCTGTTACAAGCCAATCTTGCGCAGTAATTTTTATAATATACTTGACGTAACATATCTCGATATTTCTTGTTAAATCAACACGTTATGCACGATGCTAAAAACATACTTTTTTGATATTATTTAACATAGTTCATAAT
>Ga0307989_1000105_pt1 | contig 64538 bp, 55 predicted proteins | sample EllFjometagen185_FD_203164 | JGI IMG/M metagenome (GOLD analysis project Ga0307989, IMG submission 203164) | Marine microbial communities from Ellis Fjord, Antarctic Ocean - #185 | ecosystem: Environmental > Aquatic > Marine > Unclassified | place: Southern Ocean | collected 2014-10-08 | reverse complement strand
CCAGTCAATTACCGGTTAAGGAGTGGTACAGTATTTTTAAAAACCCGACCCTGGCTGATGCCATTATGGACAGGGTCATTCACAATGCACACAGATTAGAACTGGAAGGAGTAGATTCTATGAGAAAACTCAAAAACAGGGTAGGTCTCTCGGACACCCCGCCTTAAACTAAACAGACCTGAACAGGGGCGAACAGGGTGTCCGAAACTTTCCGGAATGACTGTCCGAAACTTCCGGAATAACCAAAGTAGACCTTGAAATGGTCAATTACGCAGATTCTGCCCCAGCCCTGGAGCCTTATCACGGTGTCCAGTCCACTCTATACTCTTGGCATGTCGCCGACCCTGTTGATGATTTTGAACGGAATCGCAATGATATAATTCATGATTATCAAAACAATCGAAATCCATTTATCGATCATCCTGAATATGCCAATTATATCTGGGGTGGGGAGAGTCCATCGACCAATGTTGAACCTACCAATCATGTAACTAATATTACTGCTGGGAAAGAAATTACAATCACCTGGATAGACCCAAGCTCTGGGACTTTACCCGATGGATACCTCATTAAAATGAGTTCCAGTAGCTATGCCTCAATTACTGATCCATCAGATGGTATAGTTGAAACCACAAGCAGTGCAATAAAATATGTGAGCTACGATGTACAAGCCGCCACGATGGGTCCCCTGGCTGGCAATACTACCTGGAACATTAAAATATTCCCATATACAAATTCGGGAAGCAACATAGACTATAAAACAAATTCACCACAACAAACCAGCTTGGAGCTGGATTAGGAGGAGAGAGATGAGAAAGCAAAAGGTCACATTAATATTATTCATGATCCTATTCGGGTTAGTGCAATTTGGATGGAGTGATGTGATAATTTCTGAGATGTGTGATCCCCAGAGTGAATATGCGAAAAATAGATTTATTGAAATTTACAATACAGGATCCTCTTCAGTTGATCTAACTGGGTGGAAGGTGGAAGCAATTACCAATGACGGTAGTAATATAGCATTCACTTGGAATTTGTCGGGGTCTATAACATCTGGCGATGCTTTAGTTTGTGGTGATGATGGGAATACTCTAATAACATGTGATTTTGCAGAAGCTGACTGGTCCTCAAGCAATAGTTCATGGAATGGGCAAACTGATGATGGTGCAAAATTGCTAGACGGCACAACACTAATTGACAACGCTGCTAGCCATGGAAATTTTGAGAATAAAACCGCAACACGCGCGGCCACGGTTGAATCTGCTGTCACAACCTTTGCCAGTGGAGAATGGTCTTCAACCGCTACAACGAATTATGAAAGTGCTTCGCCTGGGTCACACACATCAAATTACCCGGCGGGTGCCGTAAACAATCCAACATCTCTTTCAGCTTCAGTACAGAGTACAGCACAAATTGACCTCTCTTGGACAGACAATACAGCTGCTGACAATGTTTTACTGGCATGGAATAGCACCAGCACATTTGGTACTCCAACAAATGGTCAAACCTATTCTGCTGACGACGCAATCAGTGGCGGTGGTACAGTTCTCCAATATAATGCTACCGAAAGTTATTCTCATTCCAGTCTGACGGGAAATACAGCTTACTATTACAAAGCTTGGTCTTATGATGGGTCAACCTATTCATCTGGGGCGACCACAGATGCAACAACTTTAAAGATAGAACCCACCAACCATCCAACAAGCCTCTCAGCAGCTTCATCTTACCAGAGTATCCAAATTACTTGGACAGATGCGGTTGCAGGTTCACAGGCTCCTGATGGATACTTAATATTGGGTGAGACAGTTGCATCTATCACTGATCCATCAGATGGTACAGCTGAGAGCGATGATACTGATGCCGCTGGAAATGCCGTAGCAAAAAATGTTACTCATGGTTCTGGAGGTTCATACACTTTTAACTCACTAACCGCCAGCACTACATGGTATTTTGAGGTTTTCCCATATACTAACTCAGGAACCGATATTGATTATAAACTGAACGGGACTATACCAACTGCTAATGCAACAACGGGAGTAGCACCTGTTTTTGTCATCAACGAAATTCATGCTGATCCTGATGCAACAAACGGTGATGCAAATGGGGACGCAATTGTAAGTACCTCTAATGATGAATTTGTGGAAATTGTTAATAGAAGTGGTTATTCAGTTGACATTAGTAATTGGGTAATCTCTGATGGATTTAGAGACCGACATACCGTGACAAATGGTACAACCATTGGAAATGGCGTCGCTTTGATTGTGTTCGGGGGTGGGACACCAACTAATATCAGCGGAATTGCACAAACCGCATCCTCGGGTGGGTTAGGACTAAATAACGCTGGTGATGATGTAACCCTGAAAGACTCTGAAGGTGGAATAATTGTAACATACTCATATGGTTCAGAGGGTGACGATAATCAGAGTATAGCACGAAATCCTGATTATACGGGTGACTTTGTGAAGCATTCGACAATCACTGGAAATGCTGTACTTTTTTCTCCAGGAAAAACAAATGCTACTGACTCCTCCCTTCCTGTTGAACTTTCATCCTTTGCGGCTAACACTGCTCGCAGTAATGAAATTACACTTACCTGGGTGACTGAGAGTGAAATCGAGAATCTGGGCTTTATCCTTGATCGTCGTGATGCAGAATCCGAGTCTCAAGAGTGGATACAGATTGCAAGCTACCAAACAAATTCTGCCATGGTTGGTCAAGGCAGTAGCTCAGAGAGAACCGAGTATAGCTACATAGATGAAGCAATTGAACCAGGTATGGTGTATGAATATCGCCTTGCCGATGTGAGTTATCAGGGAGCATTTGAGTATCATACTATGACAGTATTGGCTACAACATCTGCATTAGAGTTGCCAAGTGAATATACTCTGCATCAGAACTACCCCAATCCCTTTAATCCCAGCACAACCATCAGTTACTCACTACCAGAACAGTCAAATGTAAAACTGACATTTTTCGATATTCAGGGGCGAGAGATCATGACACTTCAGGATGCCTCGCAAATTCCAGGCAGTTATGAAGTGCAGTGGAACGGGATGGATCAGCAAGGCAACCATGTGAGTACAGGTGTGTATTTCGCTCGTCTACAGGCTGGAGCATATAGCAAAACGATCAAGATGCTATACCTAAAATAATCTGCTGCAAGACTTTGACACAAGCCCCCCTGACCTCAAAATCAGGGGCTTTTGATGTCACAAGTTATCTATCCAGCTCTCGCAACATGCAAAACACATCGCAAAACGAGTAAACGGTATGTTACCGGTATGTTGTACCTGTAAGTATAATAAAAACAATGTATAAAAATTGATTAAAAGTCAACTGCTCTACCAGCTGAGCTACGCGACCTTGTAAAACGAGGAATTAGAAAACGCTATTCTCTGATTTACGACTTTTCAAAAAAACCTTTTTGGAGGGATATATCTTTAGAAATCTGTGACGGCATTACCGAACACACCCCTTAAAAAGCGAGGCAACATAGTTTTGTCTATACGGCAGGCAAAACAAATTCAGGGCTTAAACCTAGTTTTTAAAAATAAGGCTTAATATCGATTATACTTCAAAATAGTACCCAGCTTCGTCACCTTTGGTATAAATGGATTTGGTTGTTATAATTACTCATCTATCTTTCGTGCTATGGGAAAAAAAATAAATAGCCCTTGGCGCACGCTGTCAACAGCAGTTTATGGTGCTCCCAACGAGGGCAAGATATACGGCATGATGGATATTGATGTTACTGCGGCCTGGGAAATGATCAAAACTCACCGTGGGGAAGGTCGACGGATAACGATGACTCACATGGTAGCCGCCGCTGTTGGGCGATCGTTTGGTTGGGATATCCCCGAAATGAATGCATTTGTCAAGCGGGGCAAGGTCGTTTTACGAGATGAAGTCATTGTGACTGTTGCCGTGAACATGCACGGTGGTCGTGAAATGTCCAGTGTGAAGATCTATGATGCCCACAAAAAAACTGTATTTGAAATTGGTGATCGGATCCGTGGTAAGGTAGCTGAAGCCCGCAGTGGTTCTGACAACGATACCATGGAAAATAAGTCCTTCATGATCAGAGTCCCCTGGCCTTTTCGCCGGATGCTCTTTTTACTTTTCAGGTTCATCACCAGCTCCTTGGGACTGGAAATCAAATCATTAGGTCTTGGACACAATGCCTTTGGTTCCATACTCCTTTCGAATATTGGATCACATGGATTGACAACAGGGATGGCGGCCTTATTTCCCGGATCCAAATTGCCAGGTGTGATCACCATGGGTAAAGAGGAAGATAAGCCGGTTGTGATTGATGGTGAGATTGTTATCCGAAAGATTCTACCTCTGACCGGTACTTTCGATCATCGGATCATTGATGGATTCCACGCAGGAATGCTGGCCCATAACTTGAAACGTTATCTTGAAAACCCTGAATTGTTAGCTGTTGCTCCGGTTGAACTCAAAGCCGAGGCTATCAACTCTCAACAAGTTTAACACTAGTACATTTGGGCTGGATTTATACCAAATGTATCTCCACGTGGCAAGTAACGTGTCATACTTCGAGAGCACTTCGACAAGCTCAGTGTGACACCCTCAGCAAGATACTTCCGTTTGTTTCCCTGAGGTGGTTACTGAGCTTGGTCGAAGTGCTCTCGAAGGGTAATGACTCCTCCGTTTAAAGGGTCATCTGGGACTGAGATTTGTATTAAATCTCATCCGTAAAATTAAGTCTTCCTGTAGGAATGTTCCAAAATACCTGAGATAAACAGTAGTCCCATATTTTGTAAAACCTTGAATGACCCAAGGTTATCATTAGCAGATTCCAGGTTAAAACATCCACAATTAAAATCAAGTCCTCTAGAAATAGCTAGAAGTATAGCTAAAGTAAAAACCAAGGTCATACTTCCGATAAGGATGTTGGCAGCTCTTGGATAGCGACCGCTAAGCAGAGCCAGGCCACCCACAAACTCTAGCCAGGGAAGAATGATAGCTGTGGCATGCAGCAGAGGCAGGGGCAGAATACGATAATTTGAGATGGCTTTTGCAAATAAGCCGGGGTGAATAATCTTGTCAAGACTGGCATAGACAAATAGAAGTCCAAGTCCAACTCTAAGTGCAATCAGACCAAGGTCATAAATTTTTGTTTTCGTAATCATGGGTAAGAATTTTGACATTTAATGGTCTGTATCTGTTGGGAAACCAGCATCTATCCATTCCTGCCAACCACCAAAGAAGAAATGAACCCGAGCAAACCCCATCAGTTTGAGGTCAGCAGCCAAATCAATGGATGCGTTACAGTCGGCTCCATCACAATAGGTAATAAGAGTCAATTCCAGGCTAAGCTTATCCAGAAAAACTAGGGAATCCATGAACGCGTGGGCTGGTAGATTGATCGCGCCACGGATATGCCCGGATTGATAATCCTCCTGGCTACGGGCATCCAAAAAGAGTGCTGAACCCTGAGTAAAGGCTGTAAATGCATCTGTCAATAAAATGTTAGAGGTTGAATCATCCCCATCCTGAGAGTTGATAAGAATTGTGGGTATTTGGACAGCATCAGAGTCTGCTCCAATTATTGTAATATCTGTTTCTAGACCAATTCCATTTGGAAGAATGGTCTGAGCGAGTATTCCCAACGCACTTGAAATAAGAATAAGTACAATAATTTCTTTTAGGAGGCGGGAGGTGTTGAACATAGCGACAATATTAATTGCTACTAAAAAACATCCAAATAGAATTATTGTAATATGCGAATCCAGTTGTCGAAATAATCGGTTCATAGCTTCGGATTTAGCTGACTTTCAGATACTCACCCTCTATATTGGCTTGCTATTATATAGGAGGACTTATGGCTGGAAAACGTATTGTTATTGGAGATAGTGAAATAGAGATTCCAGATCTTGGAAAGAAAGCATTCATCTATCCCGTTTTATTATTGGTTTTGGTTTGGATTTTCTTTGCTGGACCATTTTATGTTGTGGCACCGGAAGAGAATGGTGTTGTTCGAACATTTGGAAAATTATCACAAGTTACCGAATCTGGTTTGAGGTTTAAATTTCCCTGGCCTATTCAGACAGTTGACCTGGTCAATGTAGAGGCTGTCCGTCGTCTGGAGCTGGGCTTTAGAACGGTGAGGGCAGGTAGTAGCCAAAATTCCGCTCAGTATAAAAAGGTGCCTTCAGAGTCGTTGATGCTAACGGGTGATGAAAATATTGTGAGTGTTAATCTGGTTGTGCAGTACAAGATTAAAGATGCCGGCAACTTTCTTTTTAGAGTTGCTGATCCAAATCGTTCTGTATCTCACGCTGCAGAAGCTTCTATTCGGCAGATTGTTGGGTCCCAACCCATTGATGAAGTCCTCACTTCGGGCAAAGCGATGATTGAAGCAGCAACCAAGGATCTTCTGCAAGGGATTCTGGATGGGTACGAAGCAGGTATCTATATTGCTCAGGTAAAACTGCAGGATGTAACGCCACCGGGTCAGGTTGATGCGGCCTTCAAGGATGTTCAATCCGCCAAAGAAGAAAAAGAAAAAAAGGTGAATGTCGCTCTGGGGTATCGGAATGAGATTATTCCCCACGCTCGTGGTGAAGCAGCCCAGGCCATTCATGGGGCTCAAGCATATAAGCAAACACGAGAAAAAGAAGCAGAGGGTGATGCCTCTCGATTTACTCAGATGTTGAATGAATATCGACTGGCTAAGACGGTCACCCGCACGCGCATGTATTTAGAAACCATGGAAGAGATTCTTCCACGAATGGACAAGTATATCGTTGATGGGAAAGATGCCGGGGGATTGGTAAATGTCCTCAGTCTTGAAAAGGTTAAAGGAGGTTCCAAATGAAAAATATAGGAACCATAGTCGTTTTAGTGATCCTTTTGTTGATCGGTTTTGGCGGCATTATGATTGTTGATGAAACTGAGCAAATCGTGATAGTGCAGATGGGAAAACCTGTTCGTAATATCACTGAACCAGGTCTGAATTTTAAAATACCATTTATTCAATCTGCAACTGTATTTGACAAGCGTTTATTGGAATATGACAGCGCTCCCAATACGATTTTGACCGCAGATAAGAAAAATCTGACCCTGGACAATTATGCACAATGGAGAATCTCGAATCCTCTAATATTTATGCAAACCATGCGTACCCAGGCTTTGGCTCAATCGCGTTTGGATGATATTATATATTCCAGTTTACGTGTCCAATTGGGAACTCATAAAATGCGTGAAATCGTTTCAACCATGCGTGATTCATTGATGCATAAGGTGACGACTAATGCCAATCTTACAGCAAGTGAATATGGTATCGAGATTGTTGATGTGAGAATTAAGCGGGCTGATCTCCCTCGCGAGAATGAGCAAGCCGTATTTGATCGAATGAAAGCTGAGCGTAATCGCATGGCCAAACAGTTCCGCTCTGAAGGAGAGGAAGAAGCTGTGAAAATTCGGGCAGAGACGGACAAAGATCGTGAGATCATACTTGCTGATGCTTATAAAGATGCCCAGGTTATTCGAGGTGAAGGCGAGGCCAATGCAATTAGAACTTATGCCAAGGCCTACGAGCGTGATCCTGATTTCTATGAGTTTATGCGAACCATGGATGCCTATCTAGAGGTCTTCGACGAGAATACAAAACTGGTCCTTACACCAGAATCTGATTTTCTCCGATACTTAAAGAAAATGAGATAGATAGCTAAACATCAAGTAAAAGCCATTTAAAATATAGAAGGGTAGAGGTCCAAGTGGCTTCTACCCTTTTTTTAGGGTCTCCTTGATTCGAGGGGAGCAGGTCCAATGAGACTCGGGCAAGTTTCTAATACCTATCATTTCATTGGGGGCTCTGCAATAATGATTGCTGACATTCATGACTAATCTATATTCAGCCGCTTTTAGATGAATGAAAGCTGAGCTAAAATGAGGCCGATATGAACATGTTTCCCGATTTACACGCAACAACAATTCTGGGAGTAAGCCACAACGGTAAAGTTGCCCTTGGTGGTGATGGTCAGGTGACATTTGGCGATACTGTTATGAAGCATACTGCCCTTAAGGTACGTTCGATTTATGATGGTGCTGTATTGGCAGGATTTGCTGGTTCAGCCGCAGACGCCTTTGCATTGTTTGAAAAATTTGAAGCAAAACTAGAAGAATCTAGTGGTGATCTGGTCCGTGCCGCAGTGGAGTTGGCCAAAGAATGGCGCATGGATAAAATGCTCCGCAACCTTGAAGCAATGTTGGTGGTTATGGATTTAGAACATAGCCTGATCATTTCCGGGAATGGAGATGTGGTTGAATCTGATGATGGGGTCCTCTCCATCGGATCAGGGAGTCCTTATGCTACAGCTGCTGCTCGTGCCTTTATTGCAAGTGGCAAGAAATCGCCAAAAGATATTGTCCGGCAATCCCTGGAGATCACGGCTGACATCTGTATTTATACGAATAAAAATATTAATATTTTAGAATTGAAATAAGAGACAATTGACTGTATGAGCAAGTTTTCACTGACACCTAAAGAAATCGTTCAAGAGCTGGACAAATATATAATTGGCCAGGATAGTGCAAAAAAATCAGTAGCCATCGCCCTCAGGAATCGCTGGAGGCGTCAGCAGGTAACCACCGAAATCCGAGATGAGATCATGCCAAACAATATTATCATGATCGGCTCTACAGGGGTTGGGAAGACTGAGATTGCTCGCCGTCTATCCAATCTGGTTATGGCTCCATTTGTAAAGGTGGAAGCGTCTAAATTTACAGAAGTAGGCTATGTGGGACGCGATGTGGACTCAATGATTCGTGATTTGGTTGATAATAGTTATAACATCGTTAAGGCTGAACATGAAATCACCGTGCGGGAGAAGGCGATTGATATGGCCAACGAACGCATCTTAGACCTGTTACTCCCCCCACTGAATGATCCTGATAAAGAATCAAGTGATTATGAGCGGTATCTCAGTACGCGTGAGAAGATGAGCCTCAAATTGATGGCTGGTGATTTTGAGGATCGTGAAGTTGAACTCAAGGTCCATGAAGACGCAGCCTCTCCGATGATGCAGGTATTTGGCCCACTTGGGATGGAAGACCTGGGGATGAATATTCAAGACATGCTTGGCAATGCTATGCCTAAGAAGAAAAAGGTTCGTCGTCTAAGCGTTGCTGAAGCCCGTATATTACTGATTGAAGAAGAATCGCAAAAATTGATTGATGAAGAAAAAGTTCAGCATGAAGCTGTTTTTCGCGCAGAGCAGGATGGTATCATCTTTATTGATGAGATTGATAAAATCGCCAGTGAGCGAAGTGGCGGTGGGCCCGATGTATCCCGAGAAGGTGTGCAAAGAGATATCCTACCCGTGGTTGAAGGAAGCACTGTCAAAACAAAATATGGGACTCTTGTTACAGACCATATTCTGTTTATCGCTGCTGGGGCTTTTCACATGAGTAAACCCTCTGATTTGATTCCTGAATTGCAGGGCCGTTTCCCTATTCGGGTTGAACTTGAGAATCTTACAGAAGAAGATTTTGTTAAAATCCTTACCCAGCCCAAATCAGCGCTGCTAAAACAATACACTGCTCTTGTTGGGGCAGAAGATGTGAAGATTAGTTTTAACAAAGATGCTATTGATGAGATTGCGCGAGTCGCTTTTGAAGTCAATGAGAGTATTGAAAATATTGGGGCCCGCCGATTGCATACGATTATGAGTCGGTTGCTGGAGGAAACACTTTTCAATCTACCGGATGCCGAAATCACCAGTATTAGAGTAAACAAAACAATGGTAACCAGGACCTTCAAGGAAACCATGGCTGACCAGGACTTAAGTAAATATATTCTGTAGAGAGAATTCATTGATGATCATTGTCATTAAAGACATCGATATAATTAATAATCCAGACTCCGTCTTTATGGCGGAGTTTTTTTTGCCCGGAATCAAGGAGGTTTTATGAAGAGAGATTTTTTAGCGGTAACCGACTTTAGCAAGGATGAGATATTCGAAACTTTTCGCATCGCAAAGCAACTCAAGGCTGATGTGAAAAAGGGTAAACCACACCATTATTTTGCCAATCAAACCATGTCAATGGTTTTTGCCAAACCATCCCTCAGAACCCGTGTTAGTTTTGAGACTGGTATGGCCCAATTTGGAGGACATGCGCTCTATTTAGGACCCAATGACATTAGTATCGGGAAACGGGAATCCGTAAAAGATATAGCTCAGGTTATCTCACGCTACAATGATTGGATCATGGCCCGTCTTTTTAAACATGAACACATGATCGAATTTGCAAAATATGCTTCCGTCCCAGTAATTAATGGACTGACAGATTATAATCATCCCTGTCAGATTATGGCCGATATGTTAACCATCCATGAACATCGTGGGACAGTGGAAGGTCAAAAAGTCGTTTTTATTGGTGATGGAAACAATGTCTGTAACTCTTTCTTGAATTTTGCCGCAGTGGTACCTTACCACTTTGTTTTGACCGCTCCAGAGGGCTACGATCCAGACCCGGTCACCCTTGAAAGAGCCAGGGCAGCAGGTCTGAGTAAGATTGAAGTCATTCGAGACCCCCTGGAAGCCGCCCAGGACGCCGATGTGTTATATACAGATGTATGGACATCCATGGGCCAGGAGGAAGAACGGAAAAAGCGATTGGATGATTTTAAAGGATTTCAGATCAACAACGAATTATTGAGTCATGCAAAATCAGATGCTCTGGTGATGCATTGTTTGCCAGCTCATTATGGTGAGGAGATCACTGAAGCAGTTTTAGATGGTCCTCAGTCTGTGGTTTTTGATGAAGCTGAGAATCGGATGCATGCCCAAAAGGCTGTGATGGTTATGTTGGCCAAAGCATCTGGAGCTGATATCGATATTTAGATTAGATCTTGAAAAAATGGTATAAAAAAAGGCTCTGCATGCAGAGCCTTTTTTGTTAATGCTTGATTTCTTAAGGCGTACGAAATGCATTTACATCCGTAAATACATTTATGCTCTCAGTATCTTTTGAATAGCCAGAAACAAACCAATAATAGAGCGTATTGGTTAACAAGGGATCATCATGATTGCTGGGGAAGGTTGCAGACATTTGTGCATCAGTCGTGGCATCAAGAGTTTCAACCCATTTATCGCCAGTTATTGCTGAAGTTCTCACTGTTAGGGTGTATTTGACAGCTCCGTCCACATTGGTCCAGTGAAAGGTTGGCGTGAGACTATCGATTGTGTCCCCACCAATAGGTGAAATAAGGGTTGGCTCAATAAGTGGGATATCGGTGGCAGGTCCCGCAGCTGAACTTGTGAAATCACCCCGGTCAAATGCAATCAGTTTATAATGATAGCTGGTTCCAGGGGTTACATCATTATCTGTATAATGATTTGAAGGGGTTGAATCCAAATATGAACTCTCATTTGTAGCGAATAGATCACTTACATCTGAACGGTATACTTTGTAATGTGAGAAATCAGTTTCCGTATTGTGAGTCCAGGTTAATGAGACGTTAATATCAAATTCAGAGGTATTGTGGGCCTGGGCTGCGAAATCTGTAGGCTGTGCAGGGGGATCAAGATTAATGGGGGTGACTGACAATTCGGTGCTAAAACCACTCTCATTCCCATCGTCGTCGGTGGCAGTCAGTTTGTAGCTGTATTCCGTATTGTAATCGAGGCCAGTGTCCAGGTAGAAGTTTTCAGGGGTTGAGACAAGGGCTGGAAAATCTGTGCCATCAATACTACGGTAAAGAGTATAAGTTGCCAGGTCATTTTCTGTATTTTCATCCCAGATTAGGTAAATTTCTCCATCACCAGTCAGGCTGCCATCACGATCAAGATTGCTTGGGCTTGCAGGTGGTGTTGTGTCGTCTTCAGCAGGATCAGTACAGGACCAGACGAATAGGCCAAGTGTTATTGATAAAAGGATAAGCAGGTGACGAGTTTTCATAAGTTCCTCCAGTTAATTAGGTCGGCTAAGTTAATAATATCAAACATAAATCAAGCCAAATATCCTGAGGCTGAATGGGGAACTGATTATTGTATTGGGTGACCATTGGTTCCAGTATGCACGATACGAATTGGCCATCAAAATAGCATTATCATATACATGAACGTTATATGATAGTCCCCTCCTGGGAGTGGGTGGGGTGGGTTAGCTAAAAGCAAAGCGGAAGCATTGTTGGTATTGGAGGTGTTTCTTCCAGACTATTTATACGGATTTTGGAGGGGGATTTTCCCGATTCCGCCTGGGCGATCTAAAACGTAGTGGGGCATAGCATAGCCAGGAATTTCACCTTGAAGCTCTTTTATCAGCTGTAGACCTTCCTCAATGGGTACTCGCAGGTGACTGGTGCCTTGGACCAGATCGGCCTGGTGGAGATAGTAAGGTTTGACTTTAATGGAGATCAAATCCATGAAGAGTTTCTTGAGGGTTTTTGCCGAATCATTGACCCCACGGAGGAGAACACTCTGATTGAGAAAGGGGATACCCATTTTAATCCAGGATTGAATATATCCACTGGAAACACTGGTTATTTCCTGGGGGTGATTGAAGTGTGCTGATATCCAGATAGGTTTCTTTCCTGAAGCTATTATTTCTCCCAATTCTGGTGTCAATCGGTAAGGGTTGACCACAGGTAGACGGGTATGAATTCGAATCAAGCGGATATGTTTGATCTGCTCGATATTCTTGATAATATGGTGAATTGCCTGATCTCCAAGTGTCAGCGGGTCACCGCCCGTGAGGATAACTTCTTCAATTTCGGGGTGTTCTTTAATATAGGAAAAGGCTTGTTCCAGGTCTTCTCCACGAGCGTTATGGGTGGTGTCACCCACGAGGCGTTTACGAAAGCAGAAACGGCAGTATACTGCACACTGGGCCGTTGGGAGCAATAATACCCGGTTTGGGTAGCGATGGATCAACGCCTTCAACGGCCTTGACCCGCGGCCCGGATTTTCATCACTAATTGGATCTATTTTTTCCTCAGTTGTGATGTTCAACTCTTGACTCAAGGGAATGATTTGGCGATAGATTGGATCAGATGCGCTAAAGGTTTTGATTAGGCTATAATAATAGGGGGTGATACCCATTCTGTAATTGTCGATCAGCGCTTCGAAAGTATCAGATGACAATCCAAATGTGTAACCAGAGGATTGCACCCAGTCTCTTAAGGTATTCAAATCCTTGCAGCTTTTGGCGTGTTGCCATTTCCAGTCATTCCAGCCTGGTTCGGATTGGTTAAATTGCATCTTTTAATCTGTGATTTGTTACGATATGGCAGAGGTGTAGAGCGCTACACCTCTGCCATAATAATGGACTCTTATTTAGTCTTCAATGGCATCTGCTAGATATTGAGCAATATCTTTGCTGGCAGTTGACATATCTAATTCTTCGGCTTTAATCCCATCGTTGATCATGGTTGCACAGAAGGGACAGGCAGTTGCAACTTCATCAGGCTGGACGGCCTTTACATCTTCCATTCTCTCAATATTGATGGTTTTTTCGCCCAGGGTTTCTTCTAACCACATCCGACCACCGCCAGCACCACAACATAGTCCTTCACTCCCAGACCGTGGAAATTCTTCCATCCGTACACCAGGGATAGCACTCATGACATCTCTAGGGGCATCATAAATGTCATTGTGTCTCCCGAGATAACAGGAATCATGGTAGCTTACCTTTGCATTCTGAGTTCTTGTTGGGGTAAGTTTACCTTGCTTAACGAGGTCGTCCAGGAATTCTGTATGATGGACAACCTCATAGTTCTTACCCAGGGATTGGTAATCATTTTTGAGGGCATTCATGCAGTGAGGACACTGGGTGATAATCTTCTTAACTTTATATTTATCAAAGGTATCTATGTTTTGTTGAGCCATCATTTGGAATAGATACTCGTTGCCCAGGCGGCGCGCTGAGTCTCCAGTGCAGGTCTCCTCAGTACCGAGTATAGCATAGTCTACACTGGCCTTGTTCAGTAGCTTGACCATGGCCTGTGAGACTTCCTGGCCTCGGGAATCATAGGCACCAGCACAACCGACCCAGTAAAGGTATTCTGCTTCACCCTTATCCCGCATTTTGGGTACATCCAGGTCACCGATCCACTTTTCACGGTCTTGACCTGATTGGCCCCAGGGATTACCATTAACTTCCAGGTTTTTAAAGGTTGTTACAGCTTCTTTTGGGAATTTGCTTTCCATCATCACGAGATCTTGGCGAATGCGGAGAATATCAACCATAGGCTCGTTGGCCACAGGACAGACTTCAACACAATAACCGCAACTGGTACAGGCCCAGATAGCATCCTCAGAGAGGAGCCATTCTGAGAGTCTATCTTTTGTTTCCTCGCCTTTGGCTATCGAATCGGTGTGTTCCCGTATATAGTAACGTTTGTTCACTTCAAGGGCTGAAGGGGAAAGTGGCTTGCCGGTGATATAAGCTGGACAAGCATCCTGGCAACGATTACACATAATGCAGGCATAGGCATCTAGAATAGCTTTCTGGGGTAGATGTTCTAGGAGTGCAGCACCGTACTGATCCAGAGTTTCATTTTCAAAATCAATGGTTTCAAAAGAGGCTGCTGTCATGTCGCGATCATTAATCATGTGATTCAGCGGACCCATGAAGAGGTGGGCATGTTTGGTCGTTGGGAAGTAGGGGATAAACGCGAGGATTAATCCGATGGCTAACCACCAGGCGACATGTTCACTAAAAATGAGGGTGCTCATCTCCATGCCGCCCCAGGCCATTGCCAGGGCTGAGGCCGCGGGTTGGAAGATATCTGAATGACCTTGAGCCAGTTCAAATGATGCGCCTACAAAACGAAATCCAACATGGAAAAAGATGAAAAAAGCAACCAGAGCAGAATCCCGGAAAACACCACCACGAGCTTTTTCATTAACCATCACCGTTTCATTAATATGCAGATCTGGATCATCCTGGATAAAACGTCGAATAAGAAAATACGCGACACCTGCCATTACAATGATGCTGAAAATGTCTACAAAGAGACGATACAGCCCTCCTAAAATGGAGTCAGGCAGAAAATGGAATCCAGGGACTAGACCATAAATGATATCAATTAGGTTTACGAGCATGTAGAGGATGAATCCCCATGCTACCCCAGTATGGATGACGGTTACAAAGGGACGGGTTTTGAAAAGTGGCGTCCCGAGAAAAGCGAGAAATCCTTTGGGAAGACGCTTAAAAATTAAACCCCAATCAATGGGGATCGTTCCACGGGAAATAATCCCAAACATTTTACTAAATGTAATTCGAGTGGCCCCTAAAGACCCGAGTAGAACCAAAATAAATATAGCTTTTTCCCAACCTGTCAGCATAAAACTTATCCTCCGTAGTGCCAGCCTGTCTCTGAGAGACACATTGCTTGCGCTTCTTTATTAGTTATCCCAGTATCAACAACTTGGACAATGATCACATGGTGATCGCCCTCTTCGACAATGGAATTGACCTGGCAGGCAAGCCATGCTGGACTTGCATCTAGGATTGCCCCCCCCAGTTTGTGTGGTGTTGCTGAGAACCCGCCGAATTGATCAGCTTCCCAGCCTCCTGGTTTAAAAAATGCTCCCGCTAAATCTTTATCCCCCTTGTTTACCAAGCTAATAATCAGTTTTTTATTTGTTTGAATAGCGGTGTATAATCGACTGTCTGCCTTGACTGCCATAGTTACCAGCGGTGGTTCAAAACTGCTCTGTGTGAACCAGGTAACAGTCGCTCCAACAGCATCTTCAGCGTAACCTGAGGAAACGATAGCGACGTTATGGTGGAGTAAGCGCAATGTATGTTTTTTTGCTTCTAAATCGAATGACATATTGATGTTCCTTTTATAGAGATTGGACTAATCTAGCAGATTAGTGACATCAATCATACAGCATTTTAGGTCATTTTTGAACAAGGGAAGATTGGATATACCGATTTCCCTTTAGTACTTTGGTTTAAGCAAATATTACACCGAAAACAAGGTGCGGGGTTCTTAGAGGTTTATGATTCCTGGGCAGCTGTGAAAGCTTGGATCAACAACTGAGTATCTTCATCCCGTAAGGCATGAATTTGACCCTGTAATCCAAGACGCCAGTTTTTCTCGGGCCATTTCCTGAAGTGGAGCAATTTTTGAGAGAAATCAATCATATCCATCCAGCCGGTTTCATTTAGGATAATTTGAGGTATAATTTCAAACCGCCAGGGATAGCACTCTTCAGGATCTTTCCCTAAATTCACCCAAATCTTATCATCTGCTTCTGTCACGAACGATTGAACCTTAGCCATTGCAGCTAATTTCTGCTCTCCCGTTATGTAATAAAAAAAATAGTCATCAGGTTCAATCTCAAGCGCCTTTTTGCGGTGGCGTTTTTTTAGACCCTGTAATTGAAATTGGAGATCTACAGTGATTTCAAGGTTCTGTTTTGATGATATGATTAACCAGCCAGGCATGGGCTATTATAAGACTTAAGTAAATATTTAGCAACAAATGGAATTGTCGGGGTAGGGGGAATCCTACTTCACTATAGGGGGTGTCCTGATAGTAAGGCTTTATTGATTCTGTACTTTAACCACGGATGAACAATAAGCCTTTTGGAGACTAATGATGAAGACAAGACTAAACCAAATGATTCTGACCTTACTGATCTTGAGTGTGTCAGCTTATGCCGGACAGACTTTTCCAGAAGCTCGATACGATGACTTGCCAAAAGGGGTTTACACAACATTGGTCGGTAGCGGATTTTTTGACAGTTATGAAGTATATTTTGAGATGAGTCCCTTCTTTCAACGTGGGGATTTTAATGGTGATGGTGAATTTGATATTGCCATCCAGGTTGTCAGCAAGACCTCACGTAAACGAGGAATCGTCTTCCTCCATAGTAGTGACCTGAATTATTACGTGATAGGTGCGGGTAAAAAGTTTGGTGATCTGGGTGATGATTTTAGTTGGTTAAAGAAGTGGCGGATTGACTCATTCAGCCTACAGCAGAGCCGCATCTCTGCAAGTGCAGAAGCTTTGATATTAGACAATCCGGACTTCCCAAAGAGTCTGGTATATTTTGATGGTAAGAGTTATCAGACCTATGGTTTAGATGCATATTCATATTATTCAGATGGTCCAGCATATAGCCAGGCATTACCTCAGTTATAAGCAGATATGAGTTTGTAAAAACAAAATCCTCTGTTGGATTTGTTCATCCAGGTGTTTTTTTGACACCGACCCTGTGACAGCTTCTCCCCGAGGCTGTCACTTTTTTTATGTAGACTCTAATGTCTTATGGTAGACCTACCTTCAGATTCTCAGGATGAAAAAATGAACCCTCAATAACCATGTTTGTGTTGGCGGCGTGGTGTCGTAGAATACTATAAATAAGAATTTCTTGATCGCCCATACCCAATCGGTTACAAATATCGGGGATGGTCAGAGTTCCTTCGGTATTTTGTAGAAGTTCAACCAAGCGATTTTTGGTTTCAAGAACAAACCCTGCGGCCAGTTTTCCTGCCTCTACACCCGGTTGATGGTAGGCGTTGATGTTGACCAAACTGGCATAAAACCCAACTGCTCTTTCATATAGAGCAATCAGTGCACCAACACTTTTAGGGCTTAGATCAGTAATGGTTATGGTAAGAGATCTTCGTTGATTTTCATGAAGCGCAGTTTGGGTGCCTTTATAAAATCCGAATAAATAGTCACCACTGGTGTTTTGATCATCGACTAAAATGGAGTCACCCTGGCGGTCCGTTAATACCTCAATAAATATGACGAAGAAATTATCAAGTCCATCCCTCAATTGTTGTACATAGGCATGTTGATCTGTGGATCCTTTATTCCCGTATACAGAGATCCCTTGCTGGACTAATTTGCCATCTAGATCGTGACTCTTTCCAATAGATTCCATAATAAGTTGCTGTAGGTACCGACTAAAAAGAAGAAGTCTATCCTTATAGGGAAGAATAACCATATCTTTAGCCCCTTTTCCATTGCCAATTGCATACCACGCAAGGGCAAGGAGAGCAGCTGGATTATTTTTAATGTCATCCACGCGAGTCAGCTCATCCATTATATTCGCGCCCTTTAACAGATTATGAATGTCAATACCAGCAAGGGCTGCAGGTAATAAACCTACTGCAGATGTAATCGATGTTCTGCCACCTACCCAGTCCCACATAGGGAAAATAGATAACCAATCTTCTGATTTTGCTGCCTGATAAAGGCGACTGTTTTCGCCAGTGATTGCAACGGCATGTTTAGCAAAGTCATGGTTCATTTTCGAAAATAAATTCTGAGTTTCTAGCATGCCATTTCTGGTTTCGGCGGTTCCTCCTGATTTAGAGATCACCACCACCAGGGTCTGAGACAACTCTCCCACTAATTGATTAAGCGTGGTGTCAATTCCATCTGGATCAGTATTATCAAGAAAGGAAACCTGCAAGCCCTTGTGATTCCCAAGGGCCTCAGCAATAAATTGGGGACCTAAAGCTGATCCTCCAATCCCAATAACCAGAAGCTGGGAAAAGGCATGTCCTGAGGGTGACAAAAGTTTTCCAGTTAAAACATCATTGGAAAAGGCTTCAATCATTTTGAGAGACTGTTTAATCTGATGTTTTATAATTGAGTTCGGTGCCAGTTCGGGATTTCTAAGCCAATAGTGACCGACTTGTCTGTTCTCATCTGGATTGGAAATGGAGCCTTGCTCAAGTTTGTGCATATCAGAGAAAGCTGTCTCGAACAGGGGTTCTATTGTTTGGTACTGTGAATCATTGAAGTCAATACAACTTAAATCCAGGAAAAGCCCTAAATCTTCATTTGTAAAAAGTGAATTGTGATAATCATTCCAAGGGGTCGTCATTTTGAGTCCTTTATCAGCAAGATTAATATCCAAACCCAATATATCAAAGCCTGACCTTGGGTGAAGGACATTTTCTAGAAGAAGGAACTAAAAAAAGAGTGATTAATCTTCCATTTATGAAAAATGATGGGATAAAAAAAGTCCCCCCACAGTTTACACTATAGGGGGACGCTAGCGGAGTTTCTCGATGCGAAACGTTAACTTTATTAAATATTAGTCAGAGTAACTGTATAGCATAAATAGATGCTTAATAACAGAGCGCTTGCAATCATTGAACTGGCGACTCCACTGATAATTTGGCTGAGGGTTGAGTGAGTTAATTTCATTTGACTTATCCTTTCAGTGTGCGTTCATTGCACATGTGCCAAACCATATCACAAGAGCTGTGCCAGTTAGGTAAAAGGAGGTATAAGTTACTGTATTATCTATTAGATAGGAAAATTATGGAACGAATGATTATGGAAAACATATTTGTATTTGGATATAATTATATATCCAAATGATATAATGAAAAGCTTAATTGTGGTGAAGCCGTGGGGGTGTGTTAGAGGATCTTAATTCTATCGAGGATAAATTCTTTTGGTCGCATTTCTTTGATAACACCTTCTATGCGTAATTTGCCCTCTTTTGTCATCCAGGACTGGTCCTTGTAGTCTCTCATGTTAAGATCACCAATGATATGGATATTTCGATTATCCTGAAAGTCTAACGAGACCTCTCGGTAAGTACCTCCCTTTTTGGAGCTTTTACTCCCTGTAAAAATAGTCCGGATTTCAACTTTTTTTCCGATATACTCGTCTTTGGCATTTTTGAGTTCAGATGGTGCAAGTTTGAATATTCGATTTACAATAGCCTCAGGATTGATTTCTGAAGAGAGTTTAGGGCTTTTTGCGGTTTTAGATTTTGCTCGACCTTTCTTTTTACCGCCTTTACTCGAGAGTAAGACAACAACAATTAATAAGATAAGAATGGCCACGCCGCTGATGACTAATACCGTTGAATCCATTTTATTTCCTTTTACATAATTCGTCTTATTAGATAGTGTGTAAATTATAAGATTGCATCTCGATATTCAATTCAATTTATCAGCTATTATGATTAAGAAATTCTTGCCCCATTTCATTGAGATAAGTAAACCCCATACACTAATATTGGGCAAAATAATAGGGATTCTATGCTATCTAGATGGTGATTGGAAATGTTAAATAAGTGCAACAATAAGAGCATGTAATGATAAAGGCATTATATACCATTAGCATGTCTGCATCGACGAAGTGCAATATATTTCTAATATATAAAATAAAATGAACTGATACTGATAGATGTCTAGAAGAGTGTCGAGCTTAAAAAAAGTTTTGAGATATTATTCCGTCTCACCAATTAATGGATATTCAACAAATAGGGTAATAATCGGTAAAAATACTACATATAGAGGTATTGTGTAAGTTTAGCGACTAGATATTGCGTCGGGACTGAGCTTGATAATTATTGCAATAAACAACCGAAATAATTATCGGCAAGGAAAAATGAGTCGGTTAAGATGATTTTATTCACGCTGAAAAAGGACAATAAAGGACCAGGATACGAGTGGAAATACCCATGACTTGTACGTTAATAAATAGTAGTATCTAGCAAGTAATGCTAATAAGCTCATATAAAATAGACCATTTAAAGTGGACCTAAGGTGACGAAAGTGGGAGTCGTTTTCAATCATGGGGATGGTAATTCGGGTAAGTAATAAATTCTAAGTGATGTGTATTCTTATAAAAGATATTATTCTTATTTGACAAGCTAGATCTGGAATTTGTGATATTCAAAAAAAAATCAGTGTGCCAACAGATGTTAGCTTTTAAAAATAGTAACTCGAGGGGGAGGCTCTAAAGTTTAACTGAAGCAGCAAATTTCAAATATTATGAGCTTTCAAAAGTTCATTTCTAAGTGCAATTATTCGTTTGTTTGAACCGTGTTTCAGCTGTCTAAAGTGGGCTTTGTAATATTAATATTCAGAACCTACTCTGTCCTGTCATTTATATACGACAAAAATTGTAGAACCATTAGATGAAACACAATCAGAACTACAATAACTAAAATATAAACAATAACATAAGGTGCCATAAATGGCATGGCATAGCATTTGACTATAATAGATGAGTATATATGAAACTTAGAAATAACACATATCACAACTTTACAACCACCGACAGGGGCTTTCTTGTTTCTGGAGGAATTGGTTCAGAGGTTGCCATGACAGCACGAGTACAGAAGGGCTCTCAAAATGAGAGCCCTTCTGTAACTATTAAGCATGCCATGACTCTACTTGTTGGCCAGGTAAATTCAATTATGCTGAAGCAGGTTGATGTGATATTTGTCATTGGAAAACTCACGAAGTGCATCCTGAAAAATGCTACTAGTTCTACGGGGCTAATACCTAGATGGAATGTAACAGTGACGAACAAAAGGAGAGAGATGATGGGAAATGCGATTCTCAATAACTTAAAAAGCGCAATGGTTGCTATGGTCGGACTTTCTATGGCTTTTGCAGAGGGTATGCCAAAACTAGATATCCGGATTGATGATCAAAAAATTAACATGACCCAAGAGGAATCACTTACACCTGCTATCGTAAGCTACTATCCTGGGGATACCCTGCGTTATGTGATTACAGCATCCAATGTTGGTGATGGTCTTATGACAGAACCTTCCATTGTAGATCCTATCCCAGAAGGTGTCACGTACATCCCCAATACTGCCACTGGCAAAGATGCTGAGATAAGTTTCTCGATCAATGAGGGCAACACTTACATGTCATGGCCACCCTACTACACCGTCCGAAATTCCAAGGGAATTTTGATTAAACGCAAGGCAACGGCTGATATGATATCTCACATCAAGTGGAACATATCCCGCGGGTTAAGGCCATCTGAACGATCTGATTTAGAATTTTTAGTTGTGGTAGACGGATAATGGCTACCACAATTCCTAAAGGTATCTCCACGATGGGGATCAAAAATATGAAACAAACACAGAAGCCAAATAAAGGAGGGTTTAAAATGAAACCTACACGCTTCTTAACCGTTGTATTGGTCCTATTGGGACTGGTTGCAACACTGAGTGCAGCAGGAACGCCTGCTGGTACATCTATCTCAAACCAGGCGCAGGGCGCTTATGACGATGCAAATGGAAATGAGATTGCAGGGGCCACAGAGGGCTACTTGCTGTCTAACACCGTAACGACAACCGTGAGTCAGGTTGCCGGAGCTTCTCTTGGAATTGATCAGGCTGAGAATGTCTCTTCACTTTCATCAGTTGTTTACTCCGTGCTTTTTACCAATACGGGTAATGGCTCGGATACATTCGGCCTGTCTACTGGTGCCGGAACAGGGCAAACTGGAACTTACAACTATGAGATTTATTCAGATCTCAATGATGACGGAATCATCAATACAGGGACAAATGGTACTGATGCGATCGTGACTTCAACGACAGCTTTAGATGCCGATTCAACATATGGATTGTTGATCAAAGTCACTGACACAACGGTTGGTGGTGCTCCTGAAGGTGATATCCTGGTCGTTACTCTCACAGCCCTATCTGGGTTTGATGGTGGCGTAAATGATGCAACCATACTTACAACAACGGTACAGGCCGCTACGGTTACAGCTACCATTACTGCTGATAACCCAACGACCTCAATTCCTGGTGATGTCATTACCTATACGGTTTGTATCACAAACAATGGTAGTGCAATCGCCTACGATGTTGTTTTTACAAACCTCATTCCTATCAATACAACCTACTCTACAAGTTCGATCCGTGAGGGTGACAATACTGGTTGGGCCGGTGGTTCCCTGCTGACTGATGCAGGTAGCGATGATGATGGCGATTATAACATCACAACTGCAAGCACCATTACAGTGAGCCTGGGCAACCTGGCTGGCGGTGGTGGCAATGTTTGTGTCTATTATAAAGTCGTTGTTGATGCTGGTGTTGATCAAGGTACAACTATCACAAATAATCCAGAGATAGATTTTGACAATGGTGGTGGAACTCCATACCCAACTGTTGATCCTTCAGGTCATACAGACATTGATATCGCTGAGAGTTTTGGTGTAGACATAGCCTCTACTGGGACTACCATCTTTACAGGCGATCCAAGTGATTCATTATTCTATGCATTTACCGTAGAGAATCTTGGTAATGGTACAGACAATTTCGATTTGACTGATGCTTCTACCTATGTTGTTTGGATATATTACGCTGATGATGGTGATGGCTCCCTCTCTACTGCCGAATTGGACGTAGCAATTACCAACACTGGTGATCTGACAGAAAACCAAGTTGGCAATTTTGTAGCTGTTGGTGTGATTCCTGCTGGAACCGCAGATACAGCCACGGATGCTACAACCTTCACAGCAACCTCAGTTGGTGACGGGACTGAAACAGATACTGATACTGCTGCTGCTACCTGTACGGCTCCAGTGTTAACACTCACAAAATCGGTGACCAATGCTGGGACGGTCTATGGCACAGGTGATGCAAATTCAGCTGTACCAGGCACTGTGTTGAAATATACCATTACAATCGCAAATGGTGGATCGGGTGTAGCGAGTACAGTAGTTATTTCTGATGCTATTCCAACCAACACTACCTATGTAGCTGAGAGTATGATTATCGATGCTGATGCTACCATTACCGATGCTACTGGTGATGATGAAGGTTACCTGAGCGGTTCCATTACGACAGGCTCAATTGTATTTGAGTTTACCACAATGGATGCATCAGGTGGCGCCGATGATGAGCATATCCTATCCTTTGAAGTAACCATCAACTAAGGTTGCCAAAGGTTAGCTAGTGATTTTTAGGTTCAAAACCCTCCACACGAATCCCGTGAGCGGATGATGAGACGAATACTCGCCTTAATCTCCCTCATGGGAGCCGTGGTTTTTGGTCAGGTTCCAGCAGGGTCCGAGATCACCAACATTGCCCAATCATCCCATCAGGATGGTGGCGGTAGTACTTACGTTGGTGAGTCAAATACAGTCACCACGACTGTGTCTGAAGGATACGTGCTGGACATTACCAAAAATGCTAGTGCAACGGTTGTTGCTCCAGGCGAGCATTTGACCTATACAATCACTGTTTCAAATACAGGTAATATTTCCCCTGTACCATTCACAATTACAGATACTCTCAGTACGGGGCTTGAAGTAACATCAAGTTTCCCGGAAGCTTTAATCTCAGGACAGGTCGTGACCTGGAATGTGGCATCCATTGCTGCAGGTCAAACCCTGAATTTTGAGGTAGAAGTCATGATTGATACCAATCTGCCTGCCGATGAGGTGATCAGTAATATCGCCTGGTTAGCAATCCCAGATGGCTTCGAAATTTCCACTGAAGCGGTTGACGTAAATATTGGTTCATACTCAGATCTCATGATTACAAAGATGGTTTCTGAAGGTATCTCCGCTATTGGTGATACCGTTCATTATACAATCGATGTATATAATACTGGTAACGTTGTTTCATCGGGTACGCTTGTATCAGATGAACTATCTGACCACGTAACCTTTGCGAATGCTTCCCATGATGGGACGCTGGTTGATGGAATCGTGAGTTGGTCCCTTAATGATCTCGCTGAGGGAGATTCTTTAAGTCTCTCCTTGGATGTGATTATAGCTGAGACTATGCCGGCAAATGCAGATCTGCTAAATACAGTAAGTGTTGCAAATGAACTGGGTGCTTCTGATGAAGCTTCGGTAAGTTCCATTGCAAACCCCTGGATTCAGACTATTGAGAAATGGGCTGAAGATATGGAATATGGTTTTGAGGATACGGTCAAATTTGTTATTACTATTAACAATACATCACCAGATCCTGTACATACCATTTCCGTTCGGGATACACTACCAAATCCACTTCAATTTGTTTCAGCTTCAAATGGGGGAGTTATTGAAGATGGTGTCGTGGTTTGGAACCTTGGTACTCTTAATGCTGGAAATATTATAAACCTGAATGTTGTAACGACGGTTGGCTCTTTACTAGAGGCGCGACCGGAAATAACAAATCGAGCATGGATATCTACATCAAATGCTGGAAGTAGCTTTAGTGATCATATCGTTTCACTCTCAGCCTTTCCAGATCTGGTTCTAGAGAAATCTACATCTGAAAATATCCTGGCTGGGGATTCACTTGTTTACACATTTATTATGAGTAATAATGGTAATTCCATGGCCCATGATGTCATCTTGAAAGATACACTCTCAAGTTTTCTGACATTTGGCTCGACTGATTTTGCCCACATGTATGATGAAGTTTCTCATAGCATTCTTTGGAATATCCGTGAGCTAGCTTCAGGTGCTACTGATACTCTGGTATTGACAACCCATGTTGATTACCCGGTTATTGATGGTACTATTATCGAAAATACAGCCTATCTCTCTTGTGTCGAGGGTAGTGTTGATCAATCAACTGCAATTACTGAGATTCTGTCCACTCCAGGTCTGTTTATGGAGATTCGCGGAGACCGTTCAGCGACTGCAGGTGACACTATTCATTATCAACTTGATTACAGAAATTTGGGTACGGAAATAGCAACAGCTGTTGTCTTACACGACACCTTAGCAGCAGAGATGGAATATATCGATGCCAGCCCTGCCCATAGTTTTAATGTTGAAACTGGGATTATTACCTGGGTCTTAGAAGACATGATGCCCGGTGACTCAGGAGTCGTAAATGTAACCGCCCGTATTCGGGAGGAAATCAACTACTCTGCTCAAGTGAATAATGGAGCATATCTTGTTTGTGAACAAGGTGCGGAGTGTGTTGCTACCCACAGCTTAACTGTTAGAGCACCGTATCTTAGCATTGAGCTAATTGGAGATACCACTTACATCACTGCTGGAGAGTTTGTTACTTATGATCTTTCCTTTGCTAATGTAGGTGATACCACTGCAACCAACGTCATTGTCGTTGATTCATTGCCTAAGGATGTGACCTTTCTAAATGCCACAAATGGTGGTGTATACGATTCAACCAGTCATTCTGTACTTTGGATGGTTGGTGATCTTGAACCAGTAGAATCGGATTTAGGCAACTCTGGGAAACTCAGTGCAATATCCTCAAAACAATCGGACCGCATCACAGGACTAGATGGTGCAGGAACCGAGTTTATCATTGATGTACGAGTAAACTATCCATTACCCAATGGAATGGAGTTACCCAATACTGCCTACATCTACTCGGATGAAAGTTTACAGGCAGAAGCAACTTGGTTGGCCATTGTTGAAGCCAGCCCGGAATTCCTATTTACAAAAATAGCTGATATTGAAGTCTTCCCTGGCGATACCGTTCATTACGAATTGGATTTTGCCAACTATGGAACAGATCATGCCTCAGCTGTAAGTATCCTGGATACGCTTGATTCACAGCTCACTTTTGTTGATGCGAGCGGAAACTATGTCTATGATGCAGTTACCCATTCATTGTCATGGTACATTGGTGATCTTAACGTTGGCAATGGAGATAGTTTCAATATTACAACCATCGTTGATGGAGATTTAGGTCACGGAGCACAAGTTGGTAACAGAGCTTGGTTGGTTTCAAATGAACTTGAAGATTTACCAGCTGATGCCATTACAACGAACATCTTACCCCTGTCCATTAATCTTGAAGCCTCCCCAAGGATCATTCTTGGAAACGGTTCCTCAACCTCGACCTTAGCGGCCAGTGTTTTCTCATTCCTGGGTAACCCGGTTCACGATGGGGTTACTGTTAATTTCTATACTGATGCAGGAACTATCCCAGATTCGATGTTCACCACATTTACTACTAATGGTGTGGCATTCAGTACTCTGGTTGCAGATACGGTTATTGATGAGGCAGTTATTGCAACACCTTATGCAAGAGCGCTTTTCTCAACCACTGACTATGCCGATGATACGACTCAAGTAACCTTTATGATTGGTGCCTTTGATGGAATGATTTACAACTACGAAGGTATTCCACAATCAGATATTAGAGTTGAACTGAGATGCGCTGACACTGGTGAATATGCAGGCCATGACAGCACAAATGCTGAGGGTTACTATCTGATTCCTATCTATAGAGATGATCTCTATCAAATTATTTATACCCTGATAGGCGATGATGGTGTTCCCTACGAAACGGTACAGGAGATCACCATTGAAACACCTGATGAAGGTACATTGGTAACAAATCTGAATTCAGTTTCTGGTTGGATTTATGATGAAATTACGGGTGAAATTATTCCCGAAGACAGTATTCTTGTTATTGTTACAGGTACCCCTGACTCGAGCGGACTGGGTAAAATGGCAGGTGGCGAATTTTGTGATTCCACCCTTACTGATACAACAGGTAGATTCTTTTTTACAAATTTACAACCTGGCGATTACAGTGTTGAAGTGGTTTACAACGGTATCAGCTCCTATAGCGATGGTGCCATTGATGTAAACCTTAGCATGCCAGGTCTCTACGTGGTGAACGCCAATATTACATTAAGAGCTTCACCATTCTATATCTATAAAACAGTTGATCAGGTTGAAGCAGCAGTGGGTGATACACTTCACTATACATTTCATTTTGGAACTCAAGAAGGCATTACCTTCAACGATTCAGTATCTATTGTTGACTATCTCCCCACCGGACTTGATCTAATCGAAGGCTCTATCCAGACAGACCTGAGTACCGTTTATAGTGGCCTTGATCCCATATCAAATGAGATGAGATTTGCAAGAAGCGACGTTCAAGTTGGCGATTCACTGCATATTGAATTTGATGCTAAAATCACCCTGGATGCAGGATTAGGTTGGGTTGAGAATAAAGTACTGGTATCTAGCGCGATTGATTCCACCTGGAGTGACCGGAATCCACTATCCTCTGCAAAAACAAAAATTATTTTTCCTTTCTTGAAAGTTACCAAGCAGAGCAATCGCCGAGTGATTGAAATTAGTGATGTTATCACCTACACTGTAAAAATCACAAACACCAGTTCCGATGATATCGTACATGACTTTGTTATTGAAGATGTGCTTCCATACGGTTTCAAGTACAGAAAGAATTCTACATACTGGAATGGCACAAAACTCTTTGATCCAATTATTAAAGAAGCTGTTGGCAAACGCCTGATGATGAATTGGTTGATTGGGGATACCCTCCAACCAGGTGAAACATTTGAGATGAAATATCGCATCATTGCCGGTCTGGTGAGTAAAGAGGGGACCAACACCAATGAAGTGATGGCACGGGCCCATACACTTCAGGGTTTCCCAATTATTTCGAATTTGGCAACATCAGATGTAATTGTTAAACCAGGTCTCTTTAGTGACCGCGGTCTGATTATTGGTAAAGTCTACTATGACCGGAACGGAAATACAATTCATGATGACAATGAAGAGACAGTCAAAAATGTTGAGCTAATCATGGAAAATGGCGCCCGCATTCTGACTGATGAATATGGTAAGTATAGTGTGCCAGACGTTGCCGCAGGTATGCACGTTATTCGTGTAAATGAAGTTACGCTACCTGTTCTAACTGAGATTATTCTTGATTCACCAGATTATCTGGGTGACACTCAGAGTAAGCTGATCCGTGTTGCTGCTGCTGGCATTGCCAAAGCTAATTTCGCACTGCGTGAAATCGCAACTCCTGGAATTGTTACTGGAACCTTATACTATGATATGAACCATAATGGTGTTCGTGATCATGATGAAGATGTTCAATCTGATATTATGATGATTCTAAATGATTCAACCCTGGTTAAAACAGATAGTCTAGGTCAATTCATTTTTGATAGAACAGCGCTTGGTGATTTGCATCTGAGTATTGATGAAAGTAGTCTGCCCTCTTACGGATCACTGATTATTCCTGACACAACTACTGATTCTACAGCACTGCCAGCAAACCTTTGGGAGATGACTGTTTTCTCTGGTGACAGTGTGAATATTGATATTCCATTACAGAAACTTGAGTTGTTCAGTGTGCTCAGCAAAGAAGCAACTCTTGAAATGAAAACAGAGATGTTGACTGAAGAATTTAGACTCCTCGTTTATAAACCATGGAGCTTGCTTATTCGAGTTGGATTTAGGTCAGGTTCAGAAACTCTTCAGAGTGAGATTTTTAATGAGCTGAGAAACATCGGTGACTTGATGAAATGGCAGACCCAAATTAACCTGGATATTAATGGCCATACTGATAACGTTCCCCTTTCTGCTGGTGGTACTTATGCGAGTAACCAGGCCCTCTCTGAAGCAAGATCTCAAGCGATCAAGAATTATCTAACTCAAACCATGGGGATCAGCGCGAATCGAATCCAGGCTTTTGGTCATGGGGATACGATTGCTATGGCAGACAATGCAACCTCAGAAGGTCGCGCCATAAATCGTCGTGTTGAAATGGTTTTTTACAATGCTGAGGAAGAAGATTCTGAATTTAACCAGTTGGAGTTCATGTATAATATCGACTATACAGGTGAAATTGCTGTTCATGATATTCGCTTTCATCAGGAATTGCCACCTGGATTCATCTATAAAACTGGCACTGCCACATTGGACTCAACTCATATTGAACCAATCGTACATGTTGAAGAAGCAGATACTTGGGCTTTAGGCGATTGGACATCTGAGAAACATACTGCTTTTGATATGGCCATGAAACCGGATGATTATGAGAAAGTTAAAAACTCAGGTATCGTATCAGCCTATCTCGACCTAATAGACATTGATGGAAACGCCATTGTCACCGATACTCTGGAAACACGCATTTCCACACTGATTGAGGAACTCTCCTTTAACATGATTCTGGAAGGAACTCAGTTTGATGTGGGTTCAGCAGATCTCAAACCATCAGCTTATCCAAGTCTCCAAAAAATGGGTAAATTCCTGGCCTGGCAACCAAATATTGAAGTAGTCATTGAAGGCTTTACCGATAGCCGTGGAAGTTTGGAATTCAATATGCTCCTCTCTGAATGGCGTGCGACCAGTGTGAAGAACTTCCTGGTTGAGAATTTTGATGTTAATCCAGATAATGTGCATACCCATGGTTTGGGTCCTCACTATCCAGTTGGGGATAATGAAACCTGGTTGGGTAGAGCAGAAAATCGTCGTGTAGAAGTGTTGGTTAATGCTGAAGTTGGCGAAGCTGCATTGTTAGAGCTTGATGTGATTAAGGAATCTCTCAAACGTAAGATTAAGATCCCCGTAGATCCGCTGAAAACAATGAGTCCTGATTCGGCCCTAGCAATACCAGCAAATCAAGCATCAACCATTTTGCTGAACATGAGTTTTCCAGCCTTCGCAACGGCTGATTCCATGGCAATTACGCTGGCACTGCCAAATGATATGGAGTATGTTGATGTTGCTGGTACATTTAAATCATGGGGTCTCCCGATTACCGGTTACGATATGGAAGAAACACCAGCCGTTCAGATCGTTGCTCCCCAGGGTGTCAACGGTGTTAGAGATCTTTATATGAGTGTCCAGCTCTTCGAGAAAGGGCTTCCTCTATCCAGCAATATTGAGCGAATTTTGAAAGTGAATATTGAAGAACCAGGTGTGGTAGATGAATAAACTGATAACACTAATGGCTGGCTTGCTCCTGTCGACTGCTTTGTTTGGACAAGTCATCATGCTTGAGCCAAAAGACAAGGCCGTGAGTAAACTCAATCACATCTCGGTTACCATTGCTGGAAAAGCAGGATCCCCGGCAAAACTTTTTGTAAATGATATAGAGAGTGCCTCCGATATCATTCGTATTGATGGACTATTGGATTTTCTGAGTATCGAAGTTCCAGCTGGTCCAGTTATCCTGAGAGTTGAAGCTGAAGGTGCTGGAGAACGCATTTTTAAAGCTGAAAAAACGATTCATGTATTGGGACAATTGCAACAGATTCGGAACGTTTCGGAAAGTATTGCCCTACCGGCAGATGGACGTAGCATTGGAACATATAAATTTGAATTGCTCGATGAATGGGGCTATCGACTGCATGATGTGGGTAATGTTACTGCACGAATAAGTTCTGGTGATATAATCAGCAAAGATTTAGATGAAGAAACTGTGGGTCATCAGGTGAACTCGGTTGAAGGCTTTGTCTCTATTGAAATACAGTCCTCTCTGGAACCCAGCGAGCGGTCCGAATTAAATCTTGATGCCCGTGGCTATTCTCAGGATTTTGAGGTGAAATATAGTATTCCTGAAGAACCAATAATATTAGTTGGGGCGCTGAGTGGTGCTTTATCAACTTTATCAGATGGTCAGGAATCAAATGCATTGCCCCATTTTGGGTTGGTCAATGAAAACAATACAGAGTTGGGAGATAATGCACTCCTCGGCGGACGAGCTGCTTTTTATGCCAAGGGGAGTATAAAACCAGGTCTTAGGTTAACCGCTTCACTGGATACAGATAGAGGCTATCTCGATCAACTTTTTGTCGATGTTGATCCTGAGGAACTCTATCCAGTCTTTGGTGATGCCAGCTCCATCAGCTATGATGCTCAGAGTAAGAGTAAGCTCTTTGCCAAATTAGAACAGAATGAATCATTTTTACTCTTTGGCGACTATAATACCAATCTCTCAGAAACAGAATTTACTGCATATAATAGAACCTTTAATGGAATACTCGGGAAATACCTGTACAAGGATCACTCTGTCCAAATTTTCGGGACAGCAACCGATCGGTCAATGGAACAAGAAGAGATTCGTGGTGAAGGTATCAGTGGGTTCTATTATTTATCACATGGAAGCCTCACTCGCTTTTCTGAGAAGATTCGGATAATCACAAAAGATCGCTATCACCCTGAGATCATTGTTGAGACCCGAAACTTGACCAGGTTCTTTGATTATGATATCAACTATGTGGATGGTACGCTTATGTTCAAGCAGCCGGTTGCTGCTTTAGATGGTCTGGGAAATCCCATCTTCATCGTCGTATCTTATGAATTCCAGGGGGCAAATTCGACTTCGCTGATTGGTGGTATGCGTCACACGAGTACCTTTGGCGAAGAGCGGAAGATATCCGTTGGAACGACACTTATCGCCGAAGAGCGGGCAGATGCAGCCTATTTACTTTATGGTGTCGATGCACGTGTACCCATCAATGACATAGTAACTATTTCAGCCGAAATGGCTCAATCCCGCGCTCCCATAGATTTCGTTGATTCCACATCAGTGGGTGGTGCGATACGGACAGAGATACTCGTGAATCCTATTCCTGAATTAAATATGAAGGGATATTTTCGAAGCGTTGCGGATAATTTTTCAAATGCCTCACAAGTTGGCGGGACGAGTGAAAGAGGTTCCACTAAATACGGGCTGGGCGCAAATTACAAGTCGGCTAAATACGGATCCCTGACATCTGAATACTATGAGCAGACTGGAAACATGGGGACCAGTAATACAACCAACAGTCGCATCTTTAATATGCAAGTTGAACGGCGGGTGAATGAAACTGCAACATTCAAAATGGGTTATGAAAATGCCTTTAGAGAACGTCTGGATGCCGCGGATAGTCTTTTAAATCAAGATCATTCCAATTTATTGAAAGCCCAGTACAATATTTTACTTCTGGATCATATCCAGGCAGTATTTGAACATGAACAAAATCTAAATTTTAAAAATCGAACCAAACCAACCAATTCAAGTGTGGGGTTGATATATCCAATATCCGAACAGCTTGAAGTTTTCTGGAAGTATCGGTTTATTCAAGGATCAGGGGTTAAGCGACAGAGTATTCTTGGATTTCGGTCAAGAGTCGGTGAGAATACTGATATCGAGGGTAAATACGAAATTGGTGGAATCACTGGAGAGCAGCGTAATAAAGCAAGTCTGGGTCTTAAGAATAAATGGGAAATTCGTGAAGATTTGATCCTCAATGTTTCGCTCGAAAATACGGCCACTGTTGATTCCTTTGAGATTCCAACTCCCAGCCATCAGGCCATGGCTCTCTCTTTTGAATACTTACCAGATATGCCCTGGAAGGCTGTTGGAAAGTATGAAGTTCGCGATGACATCAGTACGCTACAGCGGGTAATTACCCTGGGTGGTGATATGCGAATATTTGCTGGCTTTGGAGCTATTGTTAAACTCGATCACTGGGAAAATCGATACAAAGTTGAAAATGGCGGATCACAGACCCGTGAGAATTTTCAAGCAGGTATTGCCTTTAGACCTGAGGAATCTGATAAGATAAATGTCCTGGCCAAGCTGGCTTATGTCTCCGAAAGAAATAGCCATATTGCTATTCCACAGAGACAGGATCGCTATATTCTTTCTGCCCATTCATATTACCAGGTCAATCCCTGGATAGGGATCGGTTCACGGTTCGCAACTCGGTATATCTTTGATCGGGATGAAGCCTTTGATGAAGATATAAAGACATCCACTTACTTCTTCCAATCTCGGGGTGAATTTGCCTGGAACTTGAAACTGAGTTCGATTATTGATGCCCGATATATTTATTTGACATCGTATGATGAGACCAAGGGTGAGGGGATTTTTGGTCTGGCAACTGAAGTTGACTATCTCGTCATGAAAAACCTTCAGTTCGGTGTCGGCTATATTCTTAAGAACTATTCGGATCCAGATTTTGAATTTGTGGATTACCAGTATCACAATCTATACTTCACATTACACGCCAAATTCTCTGAGGATATCTTCAACTGGCGTTAACTAGGAAGTGATCGACCATTTCTGTTTAGAACAATTTTGAGTAATAAAAAAGCCACCTGATCGGTGGCTTTTTTTGTGCTCATACATATTAGATTTATGTAGAGCTTAAATAGGGGACATTTTCCCTAGACAAACTATGTGCTCCCGCCTATTTGCGGGATGTACCACTACCATATTCACTTCCAAGTAGCCCTTTAAGTGGAGTTTATTGACCCTTAGAGAGCACTTCGATAAACTCAGTGTGACACCTCAAGGGAGACGCGCGAGAGTGTCCCCGACCACTGCGGGATGTACCACTTGCTGAGGTTCTCGAAGTACGACACGTCACATGCCATGTCAGTTTTGGGATAAAACCGTATCATCATAAAGTGACTCAATCTGATCTTTATGAAGCAGTTCTTCACGGGCAAGTAGCGTAAAGAGTTTGAGTAAGATTTCATCAAACTGAAACTTGTCGGCTAACTCAGCATACAAAGCATAGGTCTTTTGTTCCCGCTGTGCAGCAAGAATCAACGTTTGCTGAAAGCTCAAATTCTCACCCGGTTTTACCTCAACCAAATAGTCAGTTAATTTCAGGTTGAGTAAGGGTTGATCCGAATGACGCTTCTTAAAGTCATTATTATCGAAGCTTTCAAGATTTTCTTTGTGAACGATTTCCATATCTCTTAACTCAGCAAAAATTTCCTGAGCTTTTGGATCCTTAGACTTCTCCAATAGGGAGGCGTATAAATCTGCAGCCTGGATCTCCTGGTCTACGGCGAATTGGATGGCTGATTCAACAGTTACATTATCCATGTGTTATTCCTGACCTTTCTGAGCAAAAAGTTTTTCAATACCCTTCACTGCCTTGTATCCATCAGCAATGGCTGAAATTGCATCGGCGGTGTTGTTGGCAATGTCACCACCAGCAAACAACCAAGGTAATTTAGTTTCTTTTAAATCACCGGTGACCATACGACCGCGACTAAACTCAATTTGTTCCTTAATAGCATCTGGTATGAAAGAATAATCAGCTTCTTGACCGATGGCACCAATGATATTGTCAACAGGCATGATATGCTCATCACCTTCAATCAAACGAGGACGGGGACGTCCACCTTTTCCATCGTCCACCATTTCAGCCATACCATATTTAATGGATGTCACCTTGCCCGTGTCATCGGCCAAAATTCCCAAAGGAATGGCCTGAGTTAGGATATGTACACCTTCCTCCTCAGCACCTTCAATTTCTTCCCAATCAGCTGGCATATCTTCTACCCGACGGCGATAAAGTATGGTAACATCTGAACCAAAACGGCGAGCGATTCGAGCGCCATCAATGGCGACATTTCCACCACCTATCACAACCACATTTTTACCGATTTCGACAGGTTTTTCAGCATTCACATCTCGGAGGAAATTGACTGCCTGGATTGAGCCTTCAAAATGTTCACCTTCAATACCGATGGTATAGGGAACTTCAAAACCAATACCTATGAAGAGTGCTCCGTGTTCTTTTTGCAATTCTTCAAAGCTAATATCAACACCAATTTTGGTATTAAATCTAATTTTCACGCCAATGGACTCCATATACCCAATCTGTTTTTGGAGACTTTCCATGGGCAGACGATACTTGGGAATACCATACATGGTCATTCCACCACCATGTTCCTTGGCTTCATAAATGGTGACATCATATCCCTTTAGCGCGAGGTAGTATCCAGCCGTTAATCCTGAAGGACCAGCGCCAATGATACCCACTTTATGACCATTGGGCGGTAGTATTTGAGGATCAACCATCTCACGGATGATATCGATATTGGCTGCTTGTTCTGTTGCATAGCGTTTGAGCCAGCGAATAGCTATGGGTTCACCGCGGACGGCGATTGAGCAGACATCTTCACATCTACGGGTACAAACTTTACCACAAAGCTCACCCAAGGGATTGTTATCGTAAATGATCTTCACAGCCATGTCAGCTTCACCACGAGAGATCGCGTTGATATATTCTGGGATGTGCATGTGTTCTGGACAGGCTTCCACACAAAGTCCACAACTGATACAACGCTCAGCTTCTGCTTGAGCCTCATCTTGAGTATAACCAAGGACAACTTCAGCAAAAGATTTGACGCGCTCCATCCCTTCCAATTCAGGCATGGGGATTCTGGCGTAATCAAGCAGAGATTCTGCATTGGTTTCAGGATAAAAAGATTTGATCTCACCACCCTTAGGATTGTCTACACCAGGTATCCATAAAAAGCTGTCAGCGTCATCAGTTACATAGAGATAATCCTGGGTCAGGCTGAGACTTCCAGTAGGACAAACATCTACACACAGTCCACACCAGCAACACCGTCCATTGTCTACTCTTGGACGCAGACCACTATCACCTGTTTTGCCTTCAATACCATCAAGTGAAATCATATCAATTGCACCGTTCTGGCAGATTGTGCCACAGGTACCACAACCAATACACTCCTCCAGCTCATTGTAATGGAATCCCCGATAGCGCTCTGCTGTCGGTTTCTTGACCATGGGATACTCAACGGTGTGCGGTGGTTTGCCTAGCTGTTTGAGGGCCGTAAATGGTGCTAAAATACCCTTTAAATTAAAAGCCATGATACTATCTCTCTATTTCAGGTGGGCAGGTGCCCAAACTGTTCATGATAAAAGCGACATCAGCAATATTAGCACCGACCAGAATTCGTTCTAAGAGTGAAACAGCATGGACATAAGCGGGTCCACGGACGTGTACTCGACGAGGTTTTGTGGAGCCATCACTTACGACGTAGTAGCCAAACTCACCTCTCACAGATTCGGTTTTCACATAAGCATCACCAGGTGGAATAGTCCAGGTTAGTGGATTGGGAACTTTATTATAAAATTCACCACCAGGCATTTTCTCGATGACCTGGCGAATAATACTAATGGATTGTTCATATTCACGGCGACGAACCAAAGCTCTGGCCCAAATATCCCCACCTGTCTCAGTAGGGACTTCAAATTTTAATTTGTCATAAATTTCATAGGGCTCGTCAATGCGAACATCATTCTTAAAACCACAACCACGCAGGGGAGGACCGACAACACCCCATTCACGGGCATGTTTTGGATCGATATAGCCAACACCTTGGGCTCGTTTCTGGAATATAGCATTGTCAAACATCAGGTTATCGATAGCAGGCAGTCTACTTTCCAGATAGTCCAAAGTTTTTAATACTCGATCGGTGAATCCCTCTGGCAGATCCTTGCGGACACCACCGGGCCAGATATACATGTGGTAAACGCGACCACCGGTTAACTCTTCAAAGAGATCCAGGATATAATCACGATCACCAACCGTCCATTGGGGTATGGTATAGAGTCCGGCAGTACCAGACTGACCACCCATCCAGAGACCAAATGAGGCCAGCCGCGCCAATTCTAAAACCATCACGCGGATATATTTTGCTCTCTCTGGAACTTCGCGACCTTCGATTTCTTCGACTGCCCGTGCAAAATTCTCTTCATTGGGATCTGGTTCAGGCACACAGATTCGGCAAACAATGGGAAAGGATTGCATCCAGGTACGGGTTTCCATGAGTTTTTCAAATGCCCGGTGTAGATAGCCTACATGTGTTTCTGCTTTTACAATGGTGTCTCCAGCAACCTTGAGTTTAACCATCATGTTACCAGTAATTCCAGGATGCTGAGGTCCCAGATATAGAGTTGTTTCTTTTTCTCGAATCATAATGTTATCCAATTATCGCAGAGAGTAGGGTTTTGCAAAATCCGGCATTTCTTCGCCGCTGCGTTTGGTAATAGTTTCACGTACATTTTGAGCATCCTGACGCGCATCCATCCGATCTTTAAAATTCTCTTGAGAGTATTTTACCGTATCGAAATCACGACGCATGGGTGGAGGGCCATCCCAGTCTTCCAGGAGGAATTCACCTAAATTATCGTTTCCAGCGAAGGTGATTCCATACATCTCATGAATCTCACGTTCATAGGTTTCTGCATGATCCCAAATCTTATGGATACTGATAAACTCGGGCTCATGGCGAGGAATTCGACATTTAACCAGCAATTGGATATTCATTGAATAGGACCAGAGAATATAGACCAATTCAAAATGACCTTCCTCAAGCCAGTCAACGCAGGATATGTGCGTGAGGTGTTCGAAATCATGTTGGTTCTTGGCATGTGTCAGGTAAGGAGGGATCATATCCGCCGACATAATAACTTCAACCCGTTTCTCGCGGACAACCCGCACGCGGGCAGTCTTAAACGTCTTTTGAATCTGATTGGCGAATGCCTGTTCGGTCTTTAAATCTTTTATGGTGTCGTTCATCATATCACCAGTTATAATCTGGCATCTGCCAGTTTTTGATGACCTCTTTTTGCTGTGAGCGGTAGAGGTCTATATTATCTCGATATTTTTCCCAGCCTTTGGCTTCACCATTACTAATCATCTCCTGGAGTTTTACAAAACCGGAGATAACTGCCTCAGGACGTGGCATACAACCATTGATGTATACATCCACAGGAAGATAGTGATCTAGGGATTTAATCGTATTGTAGGAATCCCAGTACATGCCACCATTGATGGTACAGGAACCAAATCCAATCACATACTTGGGTGATTGCATTTGTTCATAGGAACGAATAACGCGTTTCAGTGTTTTGGTTGCTAGGTAACCTGTAATCAAAAGTACATCAGCCATACGAGGTGTCGGCCGTCCTGTAATTCCAAATCTCTCCGCATCATAGCGGGAGGTCATGGTAGGGGGGATTTCGATAGCTCCGCATCCTGTACCATAGGCGAGTACCCAAAGAGAATGTTTGCTCGCATAACTCTGAATGATGTCAACAATCTTGCGACCGTCTTTATCATTTATATTGATGTCCATGAAATTCTTATCCTTTCCAGGCAACGAGCAGAAGGGCTAAAGCACCAATAGCTGTGGGCCACTTCCACCAAAATTGAATAGACTGTTCTGTACGGAATCGGGGATTTACTAACCCAACGAAGAGTGCGAACAGGTATAACACAAAAGTCTTGATGAGTAGTTCAAAAAAGTTGGATGCACCTCCAAAGAAGAGATCCACAAAAAGAACCAGTTTTGCAAAAGTAAAGATGGATCGACTGGTCATCATCAAGGCGAGATATTTCCCCCCAAACTCTGATGGTGGACCCGATGCCAACTCAGCAGGGGCAAAAGGTACATCGAAAGGGGCATAGGCCATAAATCCCAGATACGCAAGTAAGCCAGCGATTGAAGCTAAAGGCATCTGGAAAATCATCCAGTTACGAAAACCATCCTGTACAGCGATTAATTCCTGAAGATTTGTGGTCTTAAAATGCACCATGATGGCAAGCAGACCTAAAACGTAGGGCACTTTGTATCCAACCATCTGGCTCAATCCACGGGACACACCAATAGCTGAGTTAGGATTACCTGTTTGTCCAGCGCCCAGGGCCATTCCCAATTGACCAAACACCATGATATACATGAGGAAAACCAGGTCTCCCCGGAACGAGAAATTGGCGAAAAAGAGTGAATCTTTAAGCACTGGAATAAAAAAGAGGGTGGTGATAGAGGCTGTGATCGCAAAAACTGGACCCATGTGTTGCATGAGACCATGATGGATCGCTGTTTTCTTACTATAGAGTTTCACCACGTCGATAAAACTTTGGGAAACACTTGGCCCGACTCTGTTTTGGACCCGGGCTGTAATCTTACGACTTAGCCCCATATAGGTAAAGCCAACCACACTGGCAATCAGCGGTGTAACAATAAAACCGAGTAATTTAATCCAATCAAAACTCATAATGATTGATCCTTAATATTGACAATCTCAAAAAACAGCCTCTCGCGAGACGCAGAGTATCAGCCAGGGCATATTCTCTGAAGTAGAGCATTAAATTTGAATCCCGAAAATCCAGCCAGAAAATACAATCAGGAGAACCAGGAAAATGACCACATAGAGCGCATAAGTCTGGGCATTTCCTGTATACACGTGGCGTAAGAGATCGAAAAGATGTTCAGCATTCTCAGCAAATGACTCGTAAAAGTGCGTCACTTTGTACTTGAAAACAGGTGCTGCAGCCCTTTCGAAAGGACGATAAAAGTCAACAGCATAAGTCAAGTTTTCATTTTCAGTAGGAATCTCACCAGATGTGTGAATATCCTTAGTGGTTACATAGCGCGTAGTTTTGTAATTCTTCCAGGTGATAAATGCAAGGCCGAGGAGAAATACGCTAAATATGGAAGTACTCATGGCCAGCAGATCAATCTGATTGCCCCAGGTATTGAATAAGACTGACATCTCCCAGTTCACTTGCTGGAAACCCAAGAACTTCATGGCCTCTGCAATGGGTTCAAAGAAAAGCCCAGGCATAAGCCCTGTCAGCATGGTCAAACTGGCCAGGATGAGCATGGGTACCCACATGGGCCAAGGGACTTCCTTGATATGATCAAACTCCTTTTCTTCCTGTCCCAGGAATATGGAGAAGATCAAGCGATACAAATAGAGGAAGGCAGCTGTACTGGAAATGAAAGTAACAGCAACTAGAAAATAGTGCTCAGAAGTGATCAGTGATTCATAGAGTAGCCATTTTCCCACAAAGCCACCCAGTGGTGGAACACCAGCAACTGTAATAATTCCCATCAGGACAGTCACAAAACTCAAGGGCATACGACGGATTAGACCGGTTAGCTCATTCAAATCCAGGCTACCAGTCTGGAGAAAGACAGAACCGATACCCATAAAGAGCATACTCTTGAAAATTCCATGCATGAGAGCCAGGAAAATTGCGGCCATGACACTCATGGGAGTTCCTACAGCCAAACCAATTGTGATATAACCCAATTGAGCTATTGAACTATAAGCCAATAGCTTTTTGGCGTCAGTCTGAAAGATGGCATAAAAGGTTGCCAGTAGAGCCGTAATACCACCGAGCCAGGCCAATATTTCACGAATGATATGACCTTGTTCCAAACCACCCATAAATTTGAAAAGGACCAGACCCATACCAAAGACGCCCATCTTTGATAGTACGCCAGAGAATAGGGCTGTAAAGGGTGAGGGCGCACTTCGATAAGCATCTGGGGCCCATACATGAACAGGCATGAGAGCACTCTTTACACCAAACCCAAGTAGGAAGAGGATGGTGATGAAGGTTATCTGAGTAGTGTCTAGCTCGGGAATTACTTTGAAGGTTGCAGCCAGGGAAAGATCACCGGTAAATGAATAGAGGTAAACGATGGCTGTTAGTAATGAGTACGCACCGATAGCACTGAATACAAAGTAGCGAATACCTGCCTTCTGGTCTTCAAAACTGTAATAGATAACCAATAAGAAACTGGCCCAGGTCATAATCTCCCAGAAGAAAAACAGTGAGAGTAGATCCTGACTGAAAACAATTCCATACATGGCAGAAATAGTCGTCAGAAAGGCGAGATAGAAAAACCCAAGCCTGGATCGCTTTTTCATAAATGATATTGAATAGATCGTTGCGAGGACACCAATACCAGCAATGAGTAGACTGAAAAGTCTTGAATAAGCATTGGTTCCCCAGCTTAAATCAAATCCGCCTAAAGTGAAGTGAACGAGCCCACTATCTGCAGGTAATTGCCAGACAAGGTATGCTGGTAAAATCGTAAAAATCAGGATGATAGCAGTTCTGAGTTTCGGAAATACACTGTGGGTGATGAATACCAGAATACTTCCAGCGAACGCAATAGCCAGGATGGCAGGAATATTAAGTAATTGATCCATCTTATTGTCCTATCATGGCATATTGTAGATATGCAGCTTTATCCAGAAGTTCGTTGGCAGCTGGAAGAACCAGTTCATGAATGAAATCAGGATAAACACCAATCACCAGGGTCACGATGGCGAGAATACCCATCGCTAATAAACCAGTAAAGGGAGTTTTCCGAATTTCAATATCATTGAATTTTTTAAAGTACAGTCGACCAACCACTCTGAGGTAATAAACAGCTTCGATAATTGCTGAAAACAAAATCAATGCAATCAGGAATATGTGGGAGGCGTTGGCTGCTGATACAAGGAGGTAAAACTTAGCCCAAAAACCTGAGAACGGAGGCAATCCGATGATTGCCAGAGCACCTAAGGAGAAGAAGAATCCCGTCCATGGTTTTTCCCGTCCCATTCCTTCCAGATCAGAAATATTCTTATGCCCGGAAAAGAAAACCAGATAACCAGCACTAAAGAAAAGCATGGTTTTGATCACAGCATGGCTAAACATGAGGAATAACGCCGCAGCAATACCTTCTTTTGTACCCAATCCAAAAGCAACCAGGACCAGACCCATTTGTCCAATACTTGAGAAAGCCAGCATGCGTTTGATCTGTTGTTGCCGCATGGCAGACATCTCAGCAACCAGAAGCGTAATTGTTCCCATAACCACTAAGAAGTGGGAGGAGGTAGGTAGGTCGAATAAAGTAAACAGGACGCGCATGAGGGCGTAAACAGCTGCTTTCACGACGATACCAGCAAAGACAGCACCGATGGGAGAAGGCGCTTGTGAATAGGCATCAGGAGCCCAACCGTTTAAAGGAAAGAGTTCAGCTTCAATCCCCAGCCCCACAATAAAGAGGATCATGATGGTCAGCTTTATCTTATCAGGTACATCACCCATTCTCAAGGCAATATCAGCCATGTTCAAGGTACCGACATTGGCGTATAAAATTACAATTGCTAGGAGTACGAACGCAGATGCAAATGAGCCGATGAGCAAATATTTAAAGGCTGCTTCAGCACCGTTGTGATCTCGTAAGAATGCTGTCAGCGAATAGGCCGCAATGGCAGTGATTTCGAGAAAAACAAACAAGTTAAAGATATCGCCAGTCAGGATAATCCCCGTTGAACCAGCAATGAGGAGCATAAATAACATGTAGTATTTTTCAAGAGGCTCACGGATGATAAATCGGTAAGAGTAAAGCCATACTACGAAACCGATCAGGGTTATCATGGTGACCAGGAATGCTGCCAATGGTCCAAAAACCAATGTGATTCCAAAGGGTGGACGCCATCCCGCGATGATTTCGACAATGGGGGTGTCATAAGCCTGTGGGAAGAGGGTAATCGCGACAACTGACAAATAGAGTAACACAACTCCTGGAACCAGGGTGACCAGCTTTTGGGAAACACGCCCTAAAAGTGGTAATAGGAAGGCGGCAAACAAGGGTACCGCGATAAAATGAACAGGTGAGAAATTCAGTTCCATAGCACTACCACTTCAACTCTCTAATCTTATTGACATTTAAGGTCTTATGATGGTCATAAAGCCTGATAATGATGGCCAAGGCGACGGCTGTTACCGCCAGTCCAATAACAATGGCTGTGAGCACCAGCGCCTGAGGTATGGGATCAACCATATCAGCAGCTGTGAGGCTTTCTTTGGAGAAAATAGGCGCCGTCTTATTGTCCACATACCCGATGGCGATGAAAAGCAAATGCAAACCACCATCAACCAGAGAAAGTCCTATGATCATTTTAATCAGGTTCTTTTTTACGAGAACGGCATACATTCCAATGAGAATGAGTGCAATTGATGTTATGTAATAAATCATATCAAATGCCCCTATCGAATCGTTTTCAGAAGGGTGTCAAGCACACCGGTTAATTCAGCACCAACCTTGAACCCTACAGCACTATAAATAATTGGAATAATTCCAGCACTTAGCAGCGTGTTCGGTGTTCCCAGGGGAAGGAAATTCTCAAGAAAAGTTTGTCCCAGGATTAAGCCTGTCATGCCGAGGGTAATGAAGGTTAGACCAGCCACTGACTCAATTATCGTAAGTGCTTTATGGTTGGTCTCAAACTTCCGGTAAGACATGTACATCATGAGTACACCTGTGGCAATAATGGCACCACCCTGAAAACCACCACCTGGGGTTAAATGACCATGTACGAAGACATAGGCGCCAAGTAGCACAATGAGTGGGTAGAGTAATTTGGAAGTAGTCCTAACCAGTGAGCTGGCATGTTGCTTCCGTCGTTTTTTACCACGCTTGTCAAACAGAATAGCGCCCAGCCCTGTTGCTGCCAGGAAGAGGACGGTAACTTCACCCAGCGTATCAAACCCTCGGTAACTAACAACGATTGAGGTTACTGTATTGACAGAGCCAGTTTCTGAAACGGTATTCTCCAGGTAATAACGACCGACATTCATGCGATCCTCACCAAAGGGAATCTGATTCATTAGATTCACCATGTAGTATCCAAGAATCGCTAAAAAGAGAAATGTAATGATTTTTCTCATTCTTCGTACCGGGTTGTTTTTTTAATGGTGATGATGAAGATAATCGTGGTCAGGGCAACACCAATTGCTGCCTCAGTCAGTGCCACATCAGGAGCTTGAAGCATGAAGAAGAGGACTGACAAAATGAGACTGACAATGGAGGTTCCAATGACAGCGAGCAGAAGATCTTTTTGACGCACAGCATAGATTGCTGCAGCCACAAGAACCACGGCGAGTAAGGGAATCAGAATGACAAGTGCGTCACTCATAGTTCTTCCTCCAATTTTTCTTTCATAGTTGCATAGGCATCGAAATGGGTCTTACTAAAGGGCTTGATACCTGCTTTGTGTGAACCGCGTGCCAATGCATGGGAGCTGATCGGGTTTGAAATTGCAATAAATATGGCAATAATGAGTGTTTTTGTAAAGAATTCGGGTTGGATCAGACCAACACCAATGATGAGACTTAAAGCACCAAGAGTTGTCGCTTTAGTACCGGCTTGCATCCGAGTATAAACATCTGGTAATCGGAAAAGACCAAGTGCACCGAGGAACAGAAACACGCTTCCCAACGCAACCATTAGATGTCCGACGATGGAAAGATAAATCATAATCCTCCCTCCAAATATCTAGCGATGGTCAAAACACCAATAAAGCCCAGAACACCATAAATTAGGGAAACATCTAAATAAATAGATCTGTCAAAGAAGAGACTTAGAAAAACCAGGCCAGCAGTGGATATGATAGTCAGTGTATCCAATGCCACTACACGATCTGATGGTGTGGGTCCTTTTACAAAGCGGATACTAACCAAAATGATGGCAAGTGATAGTAAAACCAAAACAATATAGATCATCCGAAAATCTCCTTTAAAATAGGTTCGAATTTCCCTGCAATGGCTTCTGCTGCTTGTTTGGGATCGGTGGTTTCAGAATTCAACCAATGGATGTAATAAGTGTCTTCTATTACATCTACAGTTAAGGTACCCGGTGTAAGCGTAATCGTGTTGGCCAGTATAAGACGGCCCATCTCAGATTTTAAACTGGTTTTGAATGCTACAATCTCAGGATTGATCGGCATTTTTGGATTTAGTACACGCAGTGCCACATCAATGTTTGACTTGACCAACTCAACCACAAATATTAACAGATATTTAACAATATATGCCAATTTTTTGGGTGAGAGGAGCCCCAGTCCAGCCTTGGAGAAAGTCTTGTAGGCATAGATTGATATGATGAGACTGATGGTAGCTCCCATCAGAAGCTCAATGCTATCAAGGGTTCCCGTAAAGCCAATCCAGGTAAGGATTAGGACTCCCCAGGTAAAAATAAAACGACTCATACTTTCCTCATCAACTTCTTAATTGTTTTTACGCGATATGTGCGATTGGTTGAGTGTCTGCACATTTTATGCCATCTAGCAAACATTGCGTTGTAATAAATGCTTCCTATGCAATAATTATGTAAATCAACTAATGATTTAGTCAACAGGCGGTGACGGGTAGGACTTTAGGGTTTTTGCTCATAGGATGAAAGCCAGGGTCACGAGTATCCAACCCAAAGTAAATATTTAGATATTATGTAGAAAAAAATGTTGAGGGTGTAAAGATTTCTTGATGTTAAACGAGAATAAGGATAAGGGAATGCGACTGGAAATAATGTAAGCACAGGCGTTGTTAAATGCGCACAAAGGGTAGGGTGGACCATGCTTAAACGATTTAAGTCAGCATCAATTTTTACAAAAATATTCGGGACAGTCATCGTCATGTTTCTGATAATGGGTGCTATATATCTTGTGAATTATCAGAACTCTGTGACTGCCATGGTGAATGATGAATTCGAGCGCACGCTGCAAACCAAAGCGCTTGATATGAATGGCAATCTGCTTCGGATTGGTAAAAAGGCTTTGGCAATGTCTAGCTTACAGGTTGGGTTACCCATTGTGAAAGAGGCTTATCGTCGCCACTATGCGGGAGATAGTCGAGAGGAAGCTATCAAGGATTTATTCGCCTATTACAAGAAACAGAAAATAATCATTGATAAGCAACTTGGGATGAACCTTAAGGTTCATTTTCACTTACCACCTGCCACTTCTTTTCTGCGTATATGGAACGGTAGTGGTGGAGATGATCTGTCCAGCTTTAGAAGTACTGTTCTAGATATCTCTAGAAGTCATCAACCGGTTTCAGGAATTGAAATAGGACGTGGTGGATTCGTCAGTAGAGGATTAGCACCTATTTATAATGATGAATCAAAGTATCTAGGATCTGTTGAGACCTTAATCTCAATCAGCTCTATGCTAAAAGTTTCGAAAGTAAGAGAAGAGGAAGAGATCGCTCTGTTTATGAATGGGGACCAACTCGAGATAGCTACATCATTTAAGAAGCTGGTAGACAAAGAAGCTGTATATCGAGAAAAAAGTCACGGCTCCTTCACCTTTAATGCTGAGTCCTCTTCCAAATTTAAGCATGAGTATTTAGATGAAGAAATACTTCGTCGGGGTGTCAAAGAACAGTACACCTTTGAGAAGGATGGATTTTATCATATCGTGTTCCCCGTAAAAGATTACTCTGGAATTCAGATTGGTGTCTGGGTTTATCAATTAAATGGAACTGCTGTCTTAGCTGAGTTGCATTCTCAGATTGTCACGATGATCATATTCACGTTAGTCATGATTTTTGTAGTTGCAGGTTTGATCTTTTTTATAGCACGGTTAATCGCCGCACCCCTGGCAAATATTGTAGCAATATTGAAGGATATCTCCCAAGGTGAGGGTGATTTGACGGTCCGTCTAGATGTAGACTCAAGTGATGAAATTGGTGAACTTTCAAAATGGTTTAACACTTTTGTAGAAAAAATCCAGACCATTATTGCCAGTGTTCAACAAAGTGCAGATCAGGTGTCTCAAGCATCTAATGAAATTGCCGCCTCAGCTGAACAGATGGCTGCTGGATCTGAGGAGCAACAAGCCCAACTCTCTGAGGTTGCGACCTCAATTGAGGAGATGAGCGCTATAATCCTTGAAACCAGCAACAATACCGAAGAAACCCAAAAGAATGCAGATGAAGCAAATAATGCAGCTGGAACAGGTCGATCTACTGTCTCAGAAACTGTTACTGGGATAGAACAGATCGTGTCTGTTGTGGGGGCCGCAACAGACCAAATATCAACATTAAAGAGTCGATCTGAAGAAATTGGTTCAGTGATTCAAGTAATTGATGAGATTGCTGACCAGACAAACCTGCTTGCGTTAAATGCAAACATTGAAGCTGCAAGAGCTGGGGATGCTGGACGTGGATTTGCCGTGGTCGCTGATGAAGTACGTAAGCTGGCCGAACGCACCGTTACTGCAACAGCAGATATCACTGCAAAGATCGCTGAAATCCAAAATGATGTAAATACATCTGTAGATGTCATGGGTGATATATCTGAACAATCACGGAAGGGTCAAGAACTGGCCAGCCAATCAGGTAATGCTCTTGAGAATATCAGTGAAGCTATAGATGGTGTGACTGGGGCTATAACCCAGATCGCCAGTGCGGCAATTGAGCAAAGTGCCGGTGTTGAGGAGATATCAAAGAATATTGGGAGTGTCTCCACGGTTTCAAAAGAAGCTGCCAGTAGTGCTCAGGAATTAGCGGCAGCTTCAGAAGGCTTGAATCGTGAGGTTCAGGATCTGAAGTCGCGAGTAGATCAGTTTAAGGTCTAAATAGAAAAGGGTGTGCCTGGATGGGAGTACTATCCGGGCACATTCATTGATCAACGGAAGGTGAACGAAACACGAGCCTTCACATCTTCCCAATTTCACAGAACCATTCCTATCTGCATAGAGATTCGAAATCCGAACTTTTTGACAAGATCTTACTTCGAGATTCTTCAAAAACATAGAATTGGTCATACCTTTTGCCAAGGCTATTACATGCCCGATATCAGGCAAGTTTATGAGAAATATGGCAAGCTTCTTACAGGTACATCAGTTGTTAGATTGCTGGGGTCAGATCGCCAGGGCATTGAAAATATGACAGGGAATGAGTGGGGGAAGATTGTAAATCCTCAGGATGAGGAAATTCCCGGTATTGCTAGACTGATTCATAAAATGGTTGATCAATCAGGGTTGGATGTCTATTTCAATGTAAATAATCACTATGAAGGATCAGCGCCCCTTAGCATTGAGCGGTTGTTACAATATCTCTAGCGAAATGCCTTAATAGTTATTGTGTTTATTTTCAAATTATTTATGATACCTCGCATACTAAATAAGGTGGGATGAAGATGCAGAATCAATTGAGAATAGATGTTGAGGCATTGGCGGCTCCAGGTAGTCGCAAAGTGGGTACCCAAGGCCATGATCAGGCCAAAGAATACTTGATTGAACGTATGAATACAGCTGGATTACTTCCGTATGCTGGCCAAAGTTTTGAATTGCCCTATCAGGTGGAAACCGCAAATTATATGAATTTGGCTGGCGTATTGACGGGGCGAGATCGATCTCTTCCACCGATTCTAGTCGTGGCTCATTACGATACCTGTGGAGATCAGCCTGGTGCAGATGACAATGCTGCTGCCATTGCAGTCTGGTTTGATGTTCTCGAACATTTGAAAGAATCTACATTTCAGCGAGATATACTATTTCTGTTTCCTGATGCTGAGGAACCCCCACGCTTTCTCACAGAGCATATGGGATCCACTCATTTTTATGAGAGTCAGTTAGCTGGAGATATTCACGCTGGATTGGTTCTTGATCTTGTGGGACATGATGTTCCCCTGAAAGGTATGGAAGATTTACTCTTCATTTTTGGAGCAGAGAGCCACAGTAGCTTGGCTGGCTTACTAGAGAAAACGGAATTGCCAACTGGCCTTAGAAATATTGCAACCCTCAATCGCTATGTTGGTGATTTAAGTGATCATCATATCCTACGGGAGAACAATAAACCCTATCTGTTTTTCACCTGTGGCCGATGGGAACACTATCACCAGGAAAGTGATCTCCCTGAACACCTGAATTATGTAAAAATGGATCGTATCTCCGGGTACCTCTCCGCACTGATAAAGAATTTAGATCGGTCAGTATTTGACCTAGCTGGCTATGATCAAGACCCGATTGACATGGAACTGAAATTAATCAAGCGAGCTCTGGGACCCTACCTAGGGCAGGCTGGTATTCCCATGAATAACCGAGATGACATGCAAAGATTTGTCTTGAGTTGGGTGAAAGAATATCAACTTTAAGAAATCAGGTTCTGTACTTATACCACAATTCAATTCCATATTGTCTAGAATATTATTCTAAGTAAGTGAGCCATGAGGCGAACCTAGTCCCCTTTTGGGAGGGGATACAGGGGTGGGTAAGTTATGGCTAGATTTGAAGTTAAATTGGTATTAATCCACCAAGTACTGTTGAAAACCACTTGTCATATATTCTTTAAAAGTTCCATCGGCCTCGCGGGTAATCAATAATCCCTCAGCATCAGGATAGGCTTCCAACCAGATTAATCCTGCATCTGCGCCCAAAACCATAACCGATGTGGCAATGCCATCTGCAATAAGGCATTTGCTAGTAATAACGCTCACTGAGGCAAGGTTGTGGTTGATTGGTGAACCCGTTCTTGGGTCAATGGCGTGGGTAATACGCTTGCCTTCAACTTCTCTATAATTACGGTAATCTCCACTTGATGCAACTGCCATGGAACCCAATTGAATAATATGCTGTAGGTCGGCACCAGGTGCACCGCCAAAAGTTGGACGATCAATCCCTACCTTCCACGGTTCCTCGTACTTATTCAGCCCTCTGGTGACGATTTCACCGCCAATTTCGACAAATATATTTTCATAACCCATTAAATTGATAAAATTAACAACATGGTCAGAGGCATCGCCCTTTGCAATAGCACTCAAATCGATACTGATTCGGCGGTCACTTTTAGTGATCGTGGAATCTCCCAATTCTAATTTATCGCATCCAGTTAGTTGTAGCCAGGCATCAATTTCTTGAACCGTTGGAAAGCGGTCCTCACCGGGTTCAAAACCAAATCCAAAAAAATTCACGATGGGCATTACCGTAATATCAAAGGCACCCTCTGACTTTTGACAGAACATTTGTCCCGCTTTCACAACGTGTAAAAATTCTTGTGAAACCTTGATCGGATATGTGGTTTGGTTTCTATTAAAGCGAGAGATTTCACTGTTTTCTTCATAGGTGGAAAGAATCTGATTGAAGTTTGCTAAGAAACTATCAACTCGGGTAGAAATAAAACTACGTTGTTGGGCATCAATGGGGTCTCCAACCACTACCACGCGGTATGTTGTCCCCATGGTTGCACCGTTAAATACGAATTCGTGCAACGTGGGTTTGTCAGAACCACAGCTCATGAGAATCAAGAGCAAACTACCGAGCCAAAGCAACATTGTCAGGTTCTTCGTCTGTCTGGAAAATAATTTCATTCTGTCCTCCTGTGGTTCCTCAAACTTAATAAAAAAGGTCCGGATTACCCGAACCTTTTTTAAGATTAATGTGTGTAGTATTAACTAGAATTTATCGTAATCGATCATCTCTGGTTCTACACCCAAGTTGTACAACATGTGATCTACGGCATCAATCATCATAGGTGGTCCACACATGTAATACTCAATATCTTCTGGAGCTTCATGTTCAGCTAGATAATTATCTTGAACCACTTGATGAATAAAGCCCACAGGACCAGTCCAGTTATCTTCTTTCATGGGATCAGATAGAGCTACATTATAACTGAAATTTGGAAATTCTTCTTCAAGCGCTTTAAACTCGTCATCGTAAAACATTTCACGTTTTGATCTGGCACCATACCAAAAGGACACTTTCCGCTTGGTACGCTTGGTTTTTAATAGATCAAAGATGTGACTACGCATGGGGGCCATACCTGCACCACCACCTACATAAAGCATCTCACGCTCAGTTTCTTTTGCAAAGAATTCACCGTAGGGGCCACTCACCATCACTTTATCACCTGGTTTCAGGTTAAAGAGGTATGAGGATGCCAACCCGGGAGGAACATCCATACCGGGAGGAGGACTCGCGATACGCACATTGAGCATCACAATATTTCCCTCGGCTGGATGGTTAGCCATGGAGTAGGCTCTAAAGATGCTTTCGTCCATCTCTGAATGATATCGCCACATATTGAATTTATCCCAATCGCCACGATACTCTTCTTCAATCTCGAACTCAGAATAATCCAGTTTATAAGGTGGAATATCAATCTGAATATATCCACCAGCCCGAAAATCAAGGTTCTCACCCTCAGGAAGTTTAACGATAAACTCTTTAATGAAAGTTGCCACATTCTCATTTGAAACGACTTCACATTCCCATTTCTGGATATTGAAGATTTCATCGGGAATCGTGATTTTCATGTCTGTTTTTACTTTGACCTGACAGGTCAATCGGACATTTTCCTTAATCTCAGCCCGTGTCAAGTGAGGCTTTTCAGTAGGTAGCACTTCACCACCACCGTCTTCAACCACACAGGTACACATTCCACAGGTTCCACCACCACCACAAGCTGATGGCAGGAAGATTTTCTCAGCAGCCAGGGTTTGGAGGAGGGTTGATCCTGCTGGTGTTGAAATCGATTTTTCTTCATCACCATTGATTAGGATCTTCACATCACCCGTACTTACCAGCTTTGATGTGGCGTAGTTTAGAATAACGACTAAAATCAGAATTGTGCCCGTGAAGACAACTGTACTTAGAATAATTAAACCTAGAATACTCATGCTGTCCTCCCTACAGACTGATGCCGGAAAAACTCATAAAGGCCATGGCCATGAGTCCGGTGATTAACATTGTGATACCCAGTCCGCGTAGTCCCTCTGGAATATGAGAGTAGCGCAATTTCTCACGGATAGCAGCCATGGCAGCTATCGCCAACAGAAAGCCAACACCCGATCCTAATCCAAATACAGCAGATTCGGTTAATGTGTACTCTCTCTCTACCATGAAGAGTGATGCACCAAGAATGGCGCAATTCACAGCAATCAAGGGTAAGAAAATTCCTAGAGCGCTATACAAGGAAGGACTGTAACGATCAATGACCATTTCAACCAGCTGTACCAGAGCAGCGATCACAGCAATAAATGAGATGAAACTCAAAAAGCTGAGATCAACATCAGGTAAACCAGCCCAGGATAATGCGCCAGGAGCGAGAAGATAGTGATTCAAGGCCCAGTTGACCGGGACCGTGATCACTTCAACAAAAATAACAGCTAGACCAAGTCCAATGGCTGTGTCCACTCTCTTTGATACTGCGAGAAATGAACACATGCCTAGAAAATAGGCCAGTAGGATATTGTTTACGAATATGGATTCAACGAATAGACTAATTAGATTTTCCATCATCAACCTCCTAGTCCGCTACCGTACCGGTGAGGGTACGCTGAACCCAGATAATTAAGCCAAGGAGGATAAACGCTCCTGGGGCCAATACCATGAGTCCCATATTTTGATATCCTGCTGCATACGCTGCATCGGGGATAACCTGTATGCCGAATAAGGTACCTGAGCCTAAGAGCTCACGACCAAATGCAACCACAATTAGAATCATACTATAGCCTAAACCATTACCCACTCCATCAAGGAAGCTGGGCCATGGTTTGTTCTGTAGGGCGAAGGCTTCGGCACGACCAAGTACAATACAGTTGGTAATGATCAAACCGACAAACACACTTAATTGTTTGCTGATGTCGTACAGATAAGCTTTTAGCACCTGGTCTACCAAAATAACCAGGGTAGCAATAATGGCTAACTCCACGATGATTCGGATATTTGAGGGTACTTTATTTCTAATTAATGATATCAGGACGTTTGAGATTGACACAACAGCAATTACGGCCAAAGACATGACAATGGCTGTTTGCAGCTGTACCGTTACTGCGAGGGCAGAACAGATTCCCAGAACCTGAGTTGCAATGGGGTTGTTATCCATGAGTGGATCTTTTAGGAAACCCATGTCCTTTTTACTGAGGATACTCATGATGTCTCTCCCCGAACAGTCTTAAAGTAAGGTTCATATTTTTTCAATGTAGTTTTAATGAATTGATTGAGACCCTTGGTGGTTAATGTGGCACCACTTATCCCATCGATCAGATGTTCTGGACCTTTTTCATCACCGCGCAATTTCCCTTTAACGATGTGAATGGAGACTGTTTCACCAGCATTATTTAGGATGCTCTTCCCTTTGAAGCCATCTGTGAACCAGGACTTGTCAATTTCACCACCCAGTCCTGGTGTTTCACCATGACTATAGAAAGTGATTCCCTTTACCGTATTTAAGTCCTGCTCAAGAGCAATGTAGCCTTTCACTGTGGACCAGAGTGCTTTTCCTTGAGTTGGGATACAATAAGCAGAAATCATTTCGCCATCCTGGCGGGCATAGACAGGTAAGAGGTCGGGTTGTGATCGAGGGTCAATCTCCTCAGCAATTTCTCCAGATACCAGTTTACCCTCAAGATCGACTACGAAGGTTTTTACATTATTGTCATACAGGTCAAAGATAGTTTGGGCATCAACATCTTTGTTCTCAGCAAGTCCAAGGACACTGAGGATATTATACTTGATGTCAAGTTCAACATTTTGATCCTGACGTTCCTTGAGTAGGGTGGCAGCGGAAGCGAGCAATATGCTACAAGCCATCGTAATGGCGGCGGCAAAACCCAGGGTGTATGCTTTTGTAATACGAGGCTTACTTGCCATAATTCAGCCTCCTTTTAATATTTGCCTGGACCACAAAATGATCAATCAGGGGTGAGAATACGTTACCAAAAAGGATGGCTAACATCATTCCCTCTGGATAAGCGGGGTTGAAAGCTCGAATAAGGATCACCATGACTCCAATGAGAATTCCATAAACCCATTTTCCTGCATTTGTACCAGCAGCAGAAACAGGATCAGTGGTCATAAATACGGCACCAAACATAAATCCACCCATAACCAAATGGTAATGAGCAGGTAGGGTTCGCATGCCGCTAACCACATCTCCACCGAAGAATTGGACAATCAAGGCCATTCCGTAAGCTCCCAGGACAGTCGCCAGCATGACTCGCCAGCTTGCAACCCCGGTGAACAAGAGAATCACCGCTCCAATCAAAATGGCAATAGTGGAGGTTTCTCCAATACTACCCGATGTAAATCCAAAGAACATTGTACTCAAAGAAAAACCTGCTGTATTCAAAGCGTCAACAGCTGATCCAGTTGAGGATGCTGCAACAGCCAGAGGTGTTGCTCCAGTAAAACCATCCAAGGCCACCCAGACACTGTCACCAGAGATATCTCCGGGATATGTGAAGAATAAGAAAGCACGAGCAGTTAAGGCTGGGTTTAAAAGATTCATTCCTGTACCACCGAAGACTTCCTTACCAATAACAGTTCCAAAAGAAACGGCTACGGCCACTTGCCATAACGGAATAGTGGGAGGGAGAGTGAGGGGCAGTAGAATTCCTGTTACCAGGAACCCTTCGTGAATATCATGTCCATTGATGTGACCAAAAATCATTTCCCAGCCAAGACCTACAGCATAGGTAACCACAATGATGGGTAATAATTTTAGGAATCCAAACATGAAGGCTGCAAAGAGACCTTCCACGCCAGCTTGGGCACCGATATTATAGGAACCCACCAGGATACTGGGTATCAAAGCAAAAATCACAATTCCCATAAATCGTTTCATGTCGATGGAATCGCGAATATGGGGTCCAGTTGTTGTTCCATGACCCGGTGTGAATAGCATGGTGTTAATGGCACCAAACATGGGGTGGAAAACTTTAAATGGACCTTCACTAAGTGTCTTGTCCATGTTGTTGAGGAAGCGTTCAAGAAATTTCATTCGATTAAACCTCCTTTTCCATGGCTAAGATGCCCTTTTCGATGATATCACCGAATTCGATTTTTGAGGGGCAGATATAACTGCACAATGCGAGATCCTCCGCGGACACTTCATAAATGCCCAATTGTTCCATCAGTTCAATATCTTCTACAAGGATGGCTTTACAGAGATGGACAGGTAAAACATCCATGGGAACCACTTTTTCATATTCACCAGTAGAAACAAATGCCCGCTCTTCACCATTCATATCAGTCGTAACTGCAAGTTTTCTCTTTGGAGTAAATTTGGACAGGAACAGCCTCCAGAAACTATTGGAGTTCAGTCCCAATTGGACCCATCCCATAAACCTGCGCCCGGCAACCTCGGGGATCACTGTGATCATATCATCATAGAATCCAACAAAGCCATCTGCCTTGGTTTGCTTACCGGTCAACACATTCCCGGAAATCACACGTTGTTTACCCCTGGCGATTGGGGTGTTTACCAGGTCACTCACCAGAGCGCCTTCAGTCGCTTTTGCATAATGGCGGTTGATCAATTCGGAGCCAGTTAGGGCAACGACTTTTGATCCTGGGTACTCGCCCTTACTGAGGAAACTTCCGATCTGTGCAATATGTCGCGGTGAGATATACCAAACCATATCTCCAGCTAAGAGTCGATCGATGTGATGAATTTGGACACCCACATTTCCTGCTGGATGGGGACCAGAGAATTGATGGGCTTCAACACCAGTAATTTTGGAGAAAAAGGACTCAGTGCTACTTGAAGTGGAGAGATGAATTTTACCTTCAGTCAGTTTGGAAAGAAAATCAATTCCCAACTGGAAATCTTGAACTCTACCATCCAATAGCATGTCTGTTTCTGCCTGGAGTGGAGCAGTATCTACTGCTGAAATGTAGATTGCTTTAGGCGTCTTGGTAAAATCTGCAATTTTGTTAAAAGGACGCTGACGCAATGCAGACCACAATCCACTCGCTAGGAGTATTCCTTTGGCTTTGTCTGCTGTAAAATCGGCAACCTGGGTCTTGCTGAAGCTGGTGAAGCTTTCGCTTGTGTCAGCACTCACATCAATGATAACCCGTTGGATTGCTCTTCGGTCACCTCGTACCACTTCTCTTACAGTACCAGCAGCAGGAGAACGGAATGAAATTTCTGGTCTTTGTTTATCGACAAACAAGACCGTCCCACGTTTAACCGTATCACCATTATCGACCTTCATCCCTGGACGCATGCCAGGAAAGTCGATTGGTTGAACGGCAATCGCTGTGGTTTTTGGGGAATTCTCAACACGCCGTTCTGCAGAACCTTGCAGCGGTATGTCATATCCCTTGTTAAGTTTAAACACTCCCATTAGAATGTGTCTCCGTATTGGTTTCGTTGTACCCATGATCTGATTGAATCGGTGCCCGACTATCAAACCATGAACCAGCTCTCAAGTGGCTTATGTACATTCTCATAAAGCACTTGTCAAGCTGTTCTCAAAGTAAGTCATAGTACTATTACAAAATATATGCCATGGGAATTTGATTTCTTTAAAAATGATTGTGAAGAGGCAGGTATAATGATCAATAAGTTGGGGTTTGTAAGGGCACAATGCATTGTGCCCTTACAATGCAATTGGTAATAATTGGGCAATGTGTTAATTGATAAACTCGTTGCTCACCCATGGTCGGCCGTCTATCTTCCCCGCGCTTTGTGACAGACTCATATATTAATGTAATAAATTATAGATAATAATGAGTTTGACTCAGCTGGTAATTGACGATTAAGAAAGCAGGGAAATGCTAGAACAACTCTCACAAAATCTCGAAGGTGTTTTTAAGAAACTTCGGGGACACGGCAAGCTATCTGAGGCGAATGTTTCAGAGGCCATGCGTGAGGTTAGACGGGCATTGCTCGAAGCAGATGTCAATTATAAGGTTGTACGCTCATTCGTCAACTCCATTAAGAAAAAAGCACTCGGCTCAGAGGTCCTGCGTTCTATCACGCCAGGGCAGCAGATCGTAAAGATCATCCATGAAGAGCTGATTGTCCTTCTCGGAGGGAAAACTGCAGAACTTGAACTCTCTGGAAATCCTGCCATAATCCTCTTGGTAGGCCTTCAAGGTTCAGGAAAGACAACAACATCGGCAAAGCTTGCGCGCAGTTTGCGTAAAAGTGGTCGCCAACCCTTACTGGTTGCGTGTGATGTTTACCGCCCGGCAGCAATAACCCAGCTGCAAGTTCTTGGTAAACAATTAGATATTCCAGTTTATGCTGAGGAAGGGAATCAGGATGTGGTCCAGATTGCCCAGGCAGCTATCCGGGAATCTGTTCGCTACGCCGCCAATGTTGTGATTGTTGATACTGCAGGTCGATTACACGTCGATACGGATATGATGGATGAAGTTAAACGACTTCAGCAAGCGCTAAAACCAGCAGAAACCCTGTTTGTGGCAGATTCCATGACAGGTCAAGATGCGGTGAATGCAGCAGGTACTTTTGCAGAAGCGGTTGAGCTAACAGGTGTTGTGCTTACCAAACTTGATGGTGATGCCCGTGGTGGTGCGGCTTTGTCCGTACGAGAAGTCACAGGTAAACCGATCAAGTACATTGGTATGGGCGAACACCTTGATAAGCTGGAAGTGTTTCACCCAGACAGGATGGCCGGCCGAATTTTGGGCATGGGCGATATCGTCTCTTTGGTTGAAAAAGCTCAGCAGGATATCGATGTTGAAGATGCTGCGAAACTGGAAGAAAAAATGCTTAAAAGTACCTTCGATCTGGAGGATTTTAAGCAACAGTTAAAGCAACTCAAATCCATGGGGCCACTTGGTGATCTTATGGGGATGATCCCTGGAATGAAGGGAATTAAAAATGCTGATATCGATGAAAAAAGGTTGACTAGGATTGAAGCAATTATTAACTCTATGACCCTTATCGAAAGGCGAAAGCCTCAGATATTGAACGGCAGTCGGCGTAAGCGGATCGCCACTGGGTCTGGAACAAAGGTTCAGGATGTGAACCAGTTGATAAAGCAGTTCCAGTCAATGCGGAAGATGATGAAGAAATTTGGAAAAATGAATAAAAGGCAGTTGATGAAAAACTTGCCTATGGGATTTTAAGGAGGACACCTTTTGGCTGTCAAAATCAGACTGAAGCGGCTTGGAAAAAAGAAACAGCCCTTCTATCGTATTGTTGTTGCAGATTCTCGGGCCCCACGTGATGGGCGCTCAATTGAAAAACTTGGGCATTATAACCCAATTACTGATCCAGCTGAACTTGTGATCAATGAAGAACGTCTTTTCCATTGGATGGATGAAGGCGCTACTCCAAGTGATACTGTGTTTAGTTTGCTTCGTGGACGTGGATTAACCCTTCGGTATGAGTTGAAAAAACGGAATGCCGATGAAGCCACGATCAATAAAGAAATGCAGAAGTGGGAGTTAGCTCAGGGCGAAAAGGGCAAACAAAAAGCCGCTAAAGAAAATGCCAAGCTTGCTGCTGAAGAGGCTGCCAAACAGGCAGAATTAGATGCTGAAAAAAAAGCTGCTGATGAAGCTGCTGCTGAGAAGGCCGCCGCTGAAAAAAAAGCTGCTGATGAAGCTGCTGCAGCTAAAAAAGCTGAAGAAGCCGAAGCTGGAACAGAACAAGCTGTAGAAGAACCTACTGAGAACACGGAGAACGAAAATTCTTAATAAGCTGAAGAAATTCCTCTCTAGCAATCAGGAAGGTGCACTAACCCACGGAGGTATGACCATGAAAGAGTTTGTGGAGTACGTAGCAAAAAGCCTAGTAGATAGTCCAGATGAAGTGGAAGTCAACCAGGTCGACAGTGAGAGGGTAACAATCTTCGAGTTAAGGGTTGCTAAAGATGATATTGGCAAGGTAATTGGTCGTCAAGGACGTACCGCAAAAGCCTTCCGCACGCTATTGGCTGCGATTTCTGCAAAGGCCGGTACCAACCGGGCAATGCTGGAAATCATCGAATAGGGCCAATGCAATCAGCTGAGGTGAATAGAACTGCCATTGGTGTAGTTCGTAAGCCTCACGGTGTTCGGGGGGGACTCAAGGTGACCCTCTATAGTATCGACCTTGATACGCTTCAAAATTTGAAGCAGTTTTTTGTTAATACGGGTAATAAATGGGAAGAACTTTCTCTGAGAAGTTGCCAGGGATATGATGATTTTGCAATTCTCGCCTTTCATGAGATTTCAGATCGTACCGAAGCAGACACATATCGTGAACGTGAGATTTTTGCATATCAGAGCGAATTGCCACAGTTGGCAGATGACGAGGATCTTTTAGAAGATCTTGTCGGATGCATTGTGGTAGATGAGGATAATAAAACAATCGGTACAGTGGTTGAAGTCCTTAGCCCAGCATCACATGATATTTTGGTGGTGCAGGAGGGTGACGCTGAGAGAATGATTCCCCTGGTTGACGACTGGGTTCTAGAAGTTGATCTTGATGCTAAACGAATTCAAGTCAACAGTGTTGAGGAACTCTGATGATCATTGACGTGATCACCACCTTTCCTGATACGGTGAGAGCCTTTCGGGAAATGGGTATCGTTGGTAGAGCTTTTGACAATGGACTGGCTGAACTTAAATGCTGGGACATTCGTGATTTTGCTGACGACACATATAAGCACATTGATGATGTGCCTTATGGAGGTGGCCCTGGGATGATTATCAAACCAGATCCCCTTTTTAGGGCATTTGAGGCAGTTGCTGAATTTCGTAAAGATACTGGCCATCGAATCTTTCTGACACCTCAGGGGAAACCCTTTGTACAGGATGATGCTGAAAGCTTAGTGGATCGGGAGCATGTTGTTTTGCTTTGCGGTCGCTACAAGGGTATCGATCAGAGAGTCCGCGATGAGCTAATCGATGAAGAAATCAGTTTAGGAGATTTTGTCCTATCTGGAGGTGAAATCGCTGCATTCGCTGTAATAGATGCAATGGTTCGCTTGCTTCCTGGTGCAGTCAGTGATGATGGTTCAACAAAATCGGATACTTTTCCTGTTGGATTATTGGATGCCCCGTATTATACCCGCCCCGCAGAGTATCGGGGACTAAAAGTACCTGGTGTGCTGCTCTCTGGGCATCATGCAGAGATTGATAAGTGGAGAGAACAAAAACGTCAGGAGCGAACGAAGATTAAGCGCCCTGATTTGTTTGATAGATATACGAGAGGACTGGAGGAAAGTCATGGATAGAGTAAATAACCTGGTAGCGGAGCATCTGAAAACAAATCGCCCCGATTTCAAACCTGGTGATACTGTTGCAGTAGACGTAAAAGTTATTGAAGGTGATAAAGAAAGAATTCAGGTTTTTGAGGGTAATGTAATTGCCCGTACCGGTAAAGGCATCAATGCCTCATTTACCGTTAGAAAAATCTCAAATGGTGTTGGTGTTGAAAGGATTTTTCCACTTCATGCTCCAACCGTTGCAGATATCAAAGTATTGCGTCGCGGTAAAGTCCGTCGTGCAAAACTATATTACCTACGCAAACTACGCGGTAAAAAAGCCAGGATCAAAGAACTCACATCTTTCTAAGCCCCTGTCTTTCAGGATCATAACGATCCAATCATTAGAAGGCCATCCTCATCGGGTGGCCTTTTTTGTTAACAAACCTGTTTCCAGTGAGCAATCCATGTTTTCTATACCAGGCTGGGATTCTCCATACCAAGCTGGGATTTAAATCCCAGCCTGGTTGTGATAAAATCCCCCCAACCTCCAAACCTCCAAACCTCCAACCCCCAACCTCCAACCTCCAAACTTCCCAAACCTCCAAACCCAAAACCTCCTAACTTTATATAGCATTACCCCCCCTCAACTATTAAGGTGGCTCCATGCTCGAAAATCTGACTCCCATTAACCTTGCCGCCGTGCTCTTAATTGGGGCTGCTGCCGGCTTTATTAACGTATTGGCTGGAGGGGGATCGTTCTTGACCTTGCCCCTTCTCATATTCCTGGGGCTTCCACCAAACCTGGCCAATGGAACAAACCGTTTGGCTATCCTGATGCAAAACGTCTTCGCTGTGGGACGGTTTGTGAAAAAGGAAATCAACCCCGGGGTTTTTGCAATCAAGGCAGCTATATTCACCATTCCAGGTGGAATGCTGGGCGCTTATCTGGCCACTCAGGTTAGCAATGATCAATTCCGTGTTAGTCTAGCTTTGGTTATGATCGTAATGTCATTATTTACACTTTTATCTACCAATCGTGAAGGGCCAGATCCCCTGGATCCTGAGTTTTACCGTGGAAGCTGGCTGGGACCAGGGATTGCTTATTTCTTCGTAGGAATTTATGGAGGTTACATCCAGGCTGGAGTGGGATTCCTAGTATTGACCGTACTCCTTTGGCAAAATATTAACCTGGTTCACGGGAATGCGGTAAAACTGACGATCATCATATTTTTTACAACGATTGCTTTGATAATATTTGCCTTGAATGATCAGGTAAATTGGGGGATGGGGGTAATGCTTGGTGTTGGAAATATGTTGGGTGCCTGGCTTGGAACCCATGTAGCTATCACAAAGGGCCATGATTTTATTAAAAATGTCGTTACCGTTGCGGTTATTGGATTTGCGCTTAAACTATTGATAGATTTATAATACCAATTGTATGTTATATCATATTCACTTCCAAATTAGCCATAACTCCTGCATCTTTTCCATTTTCACTTCACTTAAAATGCTCACCATAGCTACTGTTATGCTTCACATTTTAAGCTTGTGAAAAAGAAAAATATTTTGGATTTAAGGTCTACTTTAGAACTGAATAGTATAATTGGTATAGAACGTTTTTATTACTAAGTACGCGAAGAGTGCAAAGCATAAATATCACTACTCGGGTTACCTTAGATCGATATCCTAAGCAGCGTCGAGGGATATGCGATTGCCCTGAGACTAAAACCTTTTATTTTAGCGCACCTCGACTCCGCTCTGTATGACGAAGAGAATGATGTTTGCATGCAAGAAATCAAGAATGCTAATTTAGAGCCCAGCTTAACAGAGTTAATTAAATAATTACACAGGGAAATTGCATGAATAGTAATAAAACACCTTTTAACCTGTCCACTCTGCCCAGTGTAGACACGCTTCTCCAGGGTGTTGAGGGATTAGATCTACCCCACAGTATGAAGAAAAATATAGCCCGTGAATTACTGTCTGAAATTCGACACATCGCGTCTAAAGGTAAATCGATTAAGGTTGAAAATATATCGAATCAGTATTGCTCACGGCTCCAAAAAATTACTTCCTCACTTCGAAAAGTAATCAATGGGACGGGTGTCATCATTCACACCAATCTGGGACGGTCACCACTCAGTCAGGAAATGTTTAAGGCCCTGGAATTACTCAGAGATAGTTATGTGAATCTTGAGCTGGATTTGGATGATGGACGTAGAGGAAACCGACATGATCACCTCCGTCCCTGGATTCAAGCTCTAACATACGCAGAAAATGGTATTTTGGTAAATAACAATGCGGCAGCTGTCTTGCTCACATTGAATTCTCTGGCAGATAAGAAAGAAGTTGTCATCAGCAGAGGACAGCTAGTAGAAATCGGTGGCTCTTTTCGAATTCCGGAGATATTGCGGAAGGCTGGTTCTAAACTGGTTGAAGTGGGAACAACCAACAGAACCCATTTAAAAGATTATGAGGAAGCGATCACCCCGAGAACTCGATTGCTCCTTTGGGTACATTCATCAAATTATAAAATTACAGGTTTCACCAAGGAAGTTTCACTAAAAGAATTGGTTGCGCTGGGTGAGAAATACGAGATTCCGGTGATGGCCGATTTGGGCAGTGGTGCTTTAGTGCCCATCGAAGGTTTTGGCTTACAACGGGAACCCCTAGTTTCAGAAGTGATCAATTCCGGTGTGGATGTCGTCACATTTTCAGTCGATAAATTATTAGGTGGACCCCAGGGTGGCATCATTGCAGGTAAACATCCAGTCTTGAAAAAAATAGAGAAAAATAATCTATTACGTGCCTTACGACCTGATAAGACTCAGATATTACTGACACTGGAAGGTCTGAAAGCATTTTCAAAGGAACTTAAGGTGCCGAAAAATATTCCGATTTACAGGGATCTGACAACCACGATTTCAGCACTTGAAACGCGTGCTAATCTTATCATGGGAGCAGTCATCCATCAAGAACTCACACTCAAGGTTGTCAATACAACTGCCCAGGTTGGTTCAGGAGCTTCCCCCTCTGAGACAATGACATCGATTGGGATCACGGTTAGGCACAGTAAGATGAAAGCTGCCAAACTGGCTGCCTGCCTGAGGTCGAATGATCCAGCCATCATGGGACGAATCAATGACAATCTATTTATGATCGACCTGAAAGCAGTGCGTAAAAATGAAGATGCTACTATTATTCAAGCATTAAATGAAATCGAGTCAATTTGAGCCACTAAATCCCCAAAGCATTAAGGATTATTTGGATGTTTATAAAGAAAAATGTTTGTGTTCCTTTGAGACTTGGTGGCTAGAAACATATTATTTGAATATATATCAGATTCTAAGTCTCAAATTTCTTATTGAAGGAGTCTAAGCAAATGACCATTCCCTCAGTCTGGCAATCCAGGTTAAAAGCCCTCGGTCCTGGTTTATTATGGGCTGGTGCTGCAGTCGGTGTTTCCCATCTGGTTCAGAGTACACGCGCAGGTGCCAGTTATGGGTTTGCTCTGGTTTGGGTCGTTCTGATTGCAAATATTTTCAAGTATACTGCATTTGAGTTTGGTCCTCGCTATGCAGCAGCAATGGGTGAGAGCCTATTGGATGGTTATCAGCGTGTTGGGAAATGGGCTCTGGTCGCTTTTTTAATCCCAACTTTTGGAACCATGTTTATTCTACAGGCTGCAGTAACAATTGTGACAGCTGGGTTGGCCTCGAAAATTTTTGGAACGAGCATGAGTCCCTTGGCTTGGAGTGCAGTGATCCTGGCTGTCTGTGCGGGTGTGCTTACGATTGGCAGGTACCGTGTTTTGGACAAATTGATTAAAGTTATCATTGTCATATTAAGTATTTCAACCGTAGTTGCTGTTGTCTCTGCCTTGGGGCATGGCTCTTCTACTCCAAATGATTTTATACCACCGCAGATATGGAATGTAGCAGGTATCTCATTTATGGTTGCCCTGGTAGGCTGGATGCCATCAGCCATTGATATCTCTGTGTGGCACTCCCTTTGGACAATTGAAAGAAGCAAGGAAACGGGCGAGGCACCCAGCTTGGCAGACTCCCTGTTTGATTTCAGGTTGGGATATTTTGGTACAGGAATACTCGCGTTGGGCTTTCTGAGTCTGGGAGGTATGATCATGTATGGTACAGGAGAATCATTCTCTCCATCAGGCGGAAAATTTGCTGGGCAATTTATAAGTCTCTATACATCAACTCTGGGGAGTTGGAGTTATCCAGTAGTGGCTATTGCAGCGCTTACCACAATGTTCAGCACAACATTGACCGTAACAGATGCCTTCCCCAGAGTGTTAAAACGTGCCACCGAATTAGTGTTTCCCGAAAAGTATGAGCAGCAAGATGATAAATTCCTTTATTGGCTTTGGATGACGATAGTTCTGGGGGGAAGTTTGGTTATCATTGGTCTCTTCATGAGCGGAATGACCATTCTAGTAGATTTGGCAACTACCCTGGCTTTTCTGACGGCGCCAATCCTAGCCTATATCAATTACCGTGCAGTCACAGGTGACTGGATGCCTGAAGGAACTAAACCGGGACCTAAATTGATGATGTTGAATTGGGTCAGCATGATTTTCTTAGCTGGTTTTGCACTATTCTTTCTTATCTGGCGCTTTTTCATAAACTAGAAACTAGAAACTAGAAACTAGAAACTAGAAACTAGAAACTAGAAACTAGAAACTACGAATTTCGCGAATTAGACAAAAAAAGCTTTGCGTGCTTAGCGCTCTTTGCGGTTTAAATATGGG
>Ga0307989_1000103_pt1 | contig 65203 bp, 35 predicted proteins | sample EllFjometagen185_FD_203164 | JGI IMG/M metagenome (GOLD analysis project Ga0307989, IMG submission 203164) | Marine microbial communities from Ellis Fjord, Antarctic Ocean - #185 | ecosystem: Environmental > Aquatic > Marine > Unclassified | place: Southern Ocean | collected 2014-10-08 | reverse complement strand
CTCGACTCCGCTCGGGATGACGAACATTGATCATACGACTATCTAGAGCCAGTTTAATAGAAAGGAACCCGCCTATGCCTTAGTAGGCTGCGCCGAGCTGATACCAACAATTTACAATTGATAGAATAAAAAAGACCGGCTAAAAACCGGTCTTTAAATAAACATCTTATGAAAAGCTATTTGAGTAGCAAACAGCCTTAGGAAAAACTTGCGATGTGCTTAGAAATACGTGATTTCTGATTGGCAGCTTTATTCTTATGAATAATACCATGAGCAGCAACTTTATCAATTTTGGATATAGCATCACGACCAAAAGTATTAGCAGCTTCTGCGTCTTCGGCGCCGAGAGCTTTTTTGATAGCGTTTTTCATAGTTGTAGTATAATGTTTATTGCGTACGCGGGCTTTATCAGCTTGACGGATACGTTTGGCAACAGTTTTTGTAACAGGCATATTTATTCATTCTCCTCTAAAAAATGCTCGCGAATATAGATGCACACCACACCTCTGTCAACGCTTTAAGTGAAATAAAAAGAGGGCGTTCTAGATCGCTATCATAATGAAGAGATAAATGATAATATTTGGTAAAATCAAATTTAGTGTTTTCCCTTGGGTAGTTTTCATTCTACTTTAATGAAATAAAAAGGGTTAAGGTCGGGGGACTTCAAAAAAAAGCTGAATAGTACACATCAGTAGATATGATGATTAAGAGGAGATAGTGATGAGCGAACGGATGGAAGAGATTAAAGATACGTTGAGATTAGTACCCTTATTCTCAGATTTAAGTGATAAAGCGCTTTGTCATCTTGCTGAAGTAAGTCAGGAAAAGAGATACGACAAGGATCAGCATATCCTGCATCAGGAGCAATCCGGTGATAACTTTTTTATAATCGAAAGTGGCTCTGTTAAAGTTACTCGCTTAGCTGAGGATGGGAGAGAAGCTGTGTTGGCTTTTCTACGAGAAGGCGATTTCTTTGGAGAGTTAGCCATTTTGGATGGCGAGACCCGATCCGCAAATGTAATTACTCTATCTGAATGTAAAATTCAAACGATCAATCGTCGCGAATTCCTGGATTTATTAGAACATCATCCCAAAGTTGCAACTGCCTTGCTTATGGAATTAGCATTGCGTCTTAGAAAGACTGATATGCACCTCGAGTATTTAACATTGAGTGATGCCGAAGGGAAAATTGCTTCAATCCTGATTGAATTGGCTGAAGAGAATGGCATGTATAAGATGGGTGACGTAACCCTAGGACACATGCCCATGCAACAGGATATAGCAAATATGGCTGGCACAACCCGAGAAACAGTATCCCGCATGATGAAAAAACTGGAAGAGAAAAATTGGCTCAGCCGTGATGGACAAAAAGTTATCATTCGTAAATACAGTAAATTCAAGGAAATATATCAGCTAAAATTCTGATTTAGTACAGTGATGAACATCGATCTTGACGGAATATTAGATTCTAAGCGCCTGGCAATTACCCGGGCGCTTTCTTTTGTAGAAAATAGTTCTGACCTTGACATGAGCTTAACTGATTCATTGTTTCCTCATTTAGGTAAGGCCTATCGGGTTGGCATTACCGGTCCGCCTGGTGCCGGGAAAAGTTCGCTCGTTGATCGAATGATCGAATATTGGAGATCGCAGGATAAACGTGTCGCTGTCATCTCAGTTGATCCCACCAGCCCTTTTACCGGGGGAGCTATTTTAGGCGATCGGGTTCGCATGGGTCGGCACTATGCCGATAAGGGTGTTTTTATTCGGTCGATGGCTACCCGAGGAAGTCATGGTGGTCTTGCACTGCGGACCCAGGATGCCGCGGATATTTTTGATGCGGCAGGATATGACATCATACTCTACGAGACCGTAGGCGTGGGGCAGGTTGAATTAGATGTAGCCAATGCCGCTGATACCACGCTCGTGGTTTTGGTACCTGAATCAGGCGATGATATTCAAGCGATGAAGGCTGGTTTAATGGAGATCGCAGACTTATTTGTTATTAATAAAGCTGATCGTCAGGGTGCCAATCAAGCTTTGACCCAGATTCAATCTATGTTAGAGATGAGGCATCCTGAGGAAGATAAATGGATGCCAAAGGTAGTCAAAACCAGTGCTCTGCAAGCCGAGGGCACCTCAGGTTTGATGGATGTCTTGCTTGCTCATCAGGAGTTTCTCAGCGCACATGGAGAGTTTCGACAAAATTTCAAGACTCGCATTTATGAAAAGATTCGGTCACACGTTGAGCGGAAAACATTGAATAAGTATTGGACTTCTCAGAAACAGGATATCCTTAACGAACTCTTGAAACAAGATGACCTGAGTGGACTCCTACCTGGTAAAATTGTTGATTCTTTGCTACGCTGATGCGGACTTACTGCCTCACCCCGCAAGCTCGCCCTATTCTTGAAGCACACCGTTGTTGTAGAATTAAAATCATATAAAAATATGTTATGCTAAAATCAGGACACTTACTGGGGAATTGAGGTTTTTCTGACTGGGAATCCTTTTATCTTAAACGGATATGAACGTACCAACAAATACTGAAATGCCACTGCTCGCACATCTTGAGGAGCTACGCTGGCGCATCATCAAAGCTTTAAGTAGCATTGTTATCTTTGCTGTGATTGGCTTTATCTTTTCGAATCAGTTGATCTACATTCTCAGTCTGCCCATTGAACAAACTGAACCACGTCTCGAACTTTTGAATACAACTATTCTTGGCGTTTTCCTGGCTAAGATGCGCGTGGCTATCATACTTGGGATTGTCTTTTCGTTACCTGTCATCATTCATCAGGTGTGGCGTTTTATTGCACCCGGTTTACTAGATGATGAACGCACCTTCGCACCCATGCTGATTATCACAACCATTGTGAGCTTTGTGATCGGCTCCCTGTTTTCCTATTTCGTAATGATTCCCTGGTCCCTTAAATTTTTTGCGGTACTCAATCATGGCCTAGAAGGTTTGGTTAATTATGTAACCATTACAGACTATTTGAACTACATCACCATCTTGATCATGTTTACTGGGATGGCCTTCGAATTGCCTGTCGTAATCTATATCTTAGCCAAAATTGGTTTGGTCAATCCCGCAATCTTAAGGAAAATTAGAAAATTCGCATACCTCGTGATACTCATGGTCTCAGCAATATTTACACCTGCAGATCCATTTACCATGGTTGGGGTGGCAATGCCTATGATTTTGCTTTATGAAGTGAGTATCTGGGTTGCAAAACTGGTGAAACAGAAAAAAGTCGAAAAGAATGAAAGTGATAACGAGGGAATTAACAAAGAGGACGAGTTACTTGAAGATTTCCTTGGATGATTTGCTCAGGCCCATACATGCTGAGCTGAATAGCTTTCAAAATTACTTTGAAAATGCTTTAAAATCCCACGTTTTCCTGATTAATCAGGTGATGAAATATATTATTGCCCAAAAGGGTAAGAAAATGCGGCCTATGCTGCTGTTACTGTCTGCTAAACTGAATGGTGAGTGTAACGAACAAACCTATTCTGCGGCCACACTGGTGGAAGTATTACACACCGCGACACTGGTTCATGATGATGTGGTTGATGAAGCTGAAACCCGGCGTGGTCTTCCAAGTATTAACTCGATATGGCGCAACAAAATCAGCGTTTTGATTGGCGACTATCTTTTCTCCAAAGCTCTGGTAAAAATGGTTGCCCTCAAACATCCTGATATGTTGGATTTATTGGCCCATACTGCGAATAAACTGGTTACAGGTGAGATTGATCAGATAGATAGAGCCCGTTCTGATACGATGACCGAATCGGCTTATTATGACATGATTGAAGACAAAACAGCTTCCTTACTGGCAACGGGTTGCAAATTGGGTGCTATGACCACATCTGATGATTCTAAAGTTTGGGATGCACTCTATGAATACGGGCGAAATTTCGGTATTGCCTTCCAAATTAAGGATGACCTTTTTGATTTTGAAGGTCGCGCCTCCTCTGTCGGTAAACCCATTGGGCTAGATGTAAAGCACAACATGGTTACCCTACCTATTATTCATGCCCTGGAGAATGCAGGGAAGCAGGAAGAACGCGAATTCAAGCGCATGATCAAAAAGGGTAGTGAAAAGGTTGTTAAGAAGTATGTTTTTGACTTTATTACTAGGTATGGCGGTTTAGAGTATACAAAAACACGTCTTCAAGATTACTCAGATCAAGCGAAGGCCAGTTTAGATCAATTCCCTGATAGCCCCATAAAACACTCCATGCTACAATTTATTGATTTCAATATCCATCGCGAGAAATAAGCCTGTGGAGGGCCGCATTGAGGTCACCGACCTTACGCTCAGTTACCGTTGGAAACAATTCGAAAAGATCATTTTTAAAAACCTTAATTTAAGCATAGACACGGGTGCATTTCTAACCGTTATTGGTCGCAATGGGAGTGGAAAAAGTAGCCTGATTAAACTCATCCTGGGTTTGATTGAACCTGAAAAGGGTTCTGTTAAAATTAATGGGAAATCAGTGAAGCCAGGCTATCCTGATGGCGTACGCCAGGGACACATCGCCTATTTATCACAACAAATTGAAGAATTGTTCTATGCTGACACCGTGCGTGAGGAATTGTCCTATGGGCAGAGTTTCCAGGTCAATGAGTACCAGGAGATTCTAGAGAATTTAGAATTAGCTGACCTACTGGAACGTTCAATAGAAACTTTATCCGGTGGTGAGCGCCAGGCGCTGGCCTTGGCTCAGTTTATGTCACAACCGGCTCCAATTCTATTATTGGACGAACCGAGTTCCTATTTAGATCGTCATCGATCAATCATTTTGAGGCAGTATTTAGATGGGATGCATGCGTGCGGGAAAACAATTCTACATATCACTCAATACCCTTCAGAGCTGAGCTGGGGAACCCATGTTCTGGATTTGGATACATCATCGCCTAGCGTTGCGACTGTATGAGCTTAATACTTCCTCCACTTAAAAAAGTTTATGTAGATAATCCCGTATTCACTCTGGATGCACCTGAACTGGAGCTGAGTGGAACGGGGTATACTTGTGTTATCGGACGGAATGGGAGCGGGAAGAGTAGTTATGGCGAGGCCCTAGCGAGCCACAAACCAATTTCAGAAAACAATCATTGGTATTATTTACCTCAATATTTAGAGCGATTTCTATTTGCAGAAAATATTCTTGAACAGTTAACCGATTTGCTCGGCCAGACTGTTAATCATACAGAATTAGAGCAGTTGTTACAAGAGTTGGGGTTTACTGATCCAACTCAAATGATTAACTTTCCGTTCATCCTTATGAGTGGCGGGGAACGTCGCCGTATGGCCCTGGCGACTGTATCTTATCTTAAGCCAAAACAAATAATTCTAGATGAACCGGAAATCGGAATAACAGCAAAAGAAAACATGGTGCTTCTTGCTAAATTAAATAATTTGCAAGCTGTATCAGCGAAGGTAATTCTGATCTCACACAACTTTGAGTTTGTGAAAAGATCATCCGATTTGATATGTCTCGAAAATGGCCGTGTTGCCAAAGCTGGCAGTACACAAGACTTAATGGCTGATCCTGACTTTAATCCAAAAGATTATGGTGTCAGGTTTCAACAAGAAATGGATAAAGCTGGACTTGAGTAAATTAATCACAGCTGCAAACGCAACCTCGCTGGCCCGGGCCTTGATGGTTTTCCCAATCGTGTATTTGTTAAATACCTGGGATGGCGAATTGATTAATTTTCCCATGTGGGCGGCCTTTTGGATCGCCATGGCTATCTTTTCTGATTATTTGGATGGTTGGTTTGCCCGTTCCTATCATGAAGTGAGCCGATTGGGAAAATTCTTAGATCCTTTGGCAGATAAAATTGTCACTTTTGGAATCTTATTTTTTGCAAAACCAATCTCTGAAGCAATTCCCAATTGGTTTGTCATCTTCATCGTGCTTCGAGAGGTTTTAGTCTTTGGCCTGGGGTATCTGGTTAGCAAGGATTCTAAGCGTGAGATGCAGGCCAATCGCACAGGTAAATGGTCAATATTTCTTACCAGCATTACCTTTATACTGATGATCTTTAAATTATATCCCTGGGCTGATTATCTCCTCTATGCGACGGTAGCCACAGGTTCAATCTCTTTTGTATTGTATATGAAGTACTATTATCACCTCTACCAGGTTGATGTAAAACGCACTTAATCCTTTCACAAACCAAATGTCCCAAGAATACCAATTATGATATTTTCGTCTGCATTTAATCGCTTGAAACAAGGCCTGAGTCGCTCGCGGACTCAGTTCAACAACCGTCTAAGTAAACTATTCACTGGATCTGTACCCCTCACAGAGGAGATGCTGGAAGAAATTGAAGAGACCCTAATCTCAGCAGATATTGGCGTGGAACTATCCATGGAAATCATCGAGGGGCTTCGAAAGAATTTCCCGATGAACCAGATTGTCGAGATGTCCTCAGTTGTTGGATTTCTTAAAAATGATATTATTGCGAGGATGGAAATTTCAGATCTGCACCATGATGTAACTGAGAAACCTCATGTCATTCTAGTTGTGGGTGTAAATGGCACCGGTAAAACCACCTCAATCGGAAAATTAGCCCATCATTACATGAGCCAGGGGAAGTCGGTGCTGTTGGTTGCTGGAGATACCTTCAGGGCAGCAGCAATTGAGCAATTAGCTATCTGGGCTGAACGTAGTGGGGCAGAACTAATCAAAAAAGAAGCGGCAGATCCCAGCGGTGTTGTTTATGATGCATTGCAAAGTGCCAAACAACGGGCCATCGATATTGTGATTATTGATACAGCAGGACGTCTGCATACGCAAAAAAATCTCATGATTGAATTGGATAAGATTCAACGCGTAGTAAAGAAAGTGATACCCGGCGCGCCTCACGAAACCGTATTAACCATTGACGCAACAACGGGACAAAATGCACTGATTCAAGCCAAGCAGTTTTCCGCGGTTACTCCTGTTGATCATCTATTCCTGACCAAGCTGGACGGCACAGCGAAAGGTGGTATTGCGATTGCCATTCACCACAACCTGGATATACCGGTTAAGTATATTGGGATTGGTGAGCAGATGGGTGATATCCAAAATTTTGATGCAAATAGTTATGTTCAGGCTCTTTTTGAAACCAAGGATATCTAAATAAGGTTTTCACGGGAAGCGTTTCTTGGACGATATATGATCCTGAAACGAAGATTGGGGGCTAACATATTCGGCATGTATGTATCCGAATTATTAAATATATCTGTGAGGATCTGTGACAAAACCAACAAGAGCATCTAACTCAAAATCAAATAAAAAAGTACATATCATTAGCCTGGGCTGTGTTAAAAACACGGTCGATAGTGAAATTATAGCTGGTGGTTTGGAGTCAGCCGGAATTGAATTGGTTGATGAGGCCGAGGACGCCAATACTATCATCATAAATACCTGTGGATTTATCGGAGATGCCAAAGAAGAATCTGTAGAAGTTATTCTGGATGCCGCTCAATTGAAAAGTGAAGGTAAACTGGAGGAGCTTTTGGTAGCAGGCTGTCTGTCAGCACGTTACAAGAAAGAGCTAACTGCTGAAATGCCTGAAGTTGATAAGTTTTTCGTGACTGAGGACTTTCGCAATATATTTGACCACATCGCTTCAAAACCACATCTGGCAGATGATCCTGACCATCGCAGAAAGTTGCTTACACCTCGCCATTTCGCCTATTTAAAGATCAGCGAAGGCTGTGATAATGTGTGTAGCTTTTGTGCAATCCCCTTGATGAGGGGTGGGCAACGTAGCCGGGATATAGAGTCTTTGGTGAATGAGGCCAACTCATTGGTGGCGCGGGGTGTTAAAGAAATGTTGGTGATTGCACAAGACAGTACGACTTATGGATGGGACCTCAAACCGAAAAGATATCTCCATGAATTATTGACTGAACTTGATCAGGTGGAAGGACTAGAGTGGATCAGGCTGCATTATGCCCATCCAGCTCATTTTTCCAGGAAACTTATTCCGATCCTGAAAAATGCTAAAAGAATTGTCCCATATCTTGACATACCTGTCCAACATGCTTCATCCAATATGCTCACAGCCATGAAACGTGGTTTAGATGCTGATGGACTGCGACGCCTATTTGTTGAATTGAGAGAAGAAATTCCCAATTTGCGACTGCGGACATCTGTCATCGTGGGTTTTCCTGGCGAAACTCAAGCAGATTTTGATACTCTCCTAGATTTTCTCGAAGAGATTCAGTTTGATCGACTCGGTGTCTTTATGTACTCGGAGGAAGAAGATACCAGCGGTGCCGAGCTTGAGGATGATGTGCCGCAGGAAGTAAAAGTCGATCGAATGGATGCGGTTATGGGACTCCAACACAGTATTTCATACAACAAAAATCAAGAACTGATTGGACAAAATCTTGATGTGATCATTGACGCACCTGACCCCGAAAATGAGGGACAGATGCTCGGGCGTACCATTTGGGATGCCCCCGAAATTGACCAAGTTGTTTACATCAGGGGTAGCTATGAGCTAGGGAGCATTCAGACACTGATGGTGAACGACGCCGGTCCTTATGAATTGTATGCATCTCAGAAGAGTTCGGAAACCGACCGATCATAGTTTGGATCTTTACCAGGACTCTACATTAAACTTGAAAAAAATACATGCTTTGAGTCTTCGACCTAAGAGCATCCACTGGACTGTGATTTTTAGAGTCAGGGGTGAAGTGTTGGAGATTGCCACACCCTTTCAGGGTTCGCAAAGACACATTCTATCGATGAAAATGACCCTTTAGAACGCCCATGTTGAAGTTAAAATAGCATTTAACATAACAGGGTGAAATGTTGTAGTATCGATCTATGTATTTGCTATTATCCTATCTACGTTTCAACTAAGAAGGATTCAAAATGAAAAAAGAAAAAGCTCCAGTCATATATCTTATCGATGGGTCAGCATTGGTTTACCGTTCCCATTTTGCCTTTATCCGAAGTCCACTGATTAATTCTAAGGGTCAGTTGGTGAGTGCTATTTTTGGTTTTATGAATGCACTATTACGTCTAATTGCACGAGAAAAGCCAGAATATCTGGCAGTTGTGATGGATACGAAAGAGAAGACTTTCCGCCATAAGCAATATCCCGATTATAAGGCAACTCGAGAGAAAATGCCTGATGAGTTGGCTGAGCAATTGCCGATCATTGATGATATCGTTCATAAACTCAATATTCCCTATTTAAAGCAGGCTGGATTTGAGGCAGATGATATTATCGGTACTATCTCGAAGGAAGCTGCTGCATCTGGATTTGATGTCAAGATTCTCTCTGGTGATAAAGATTTCGCACAATTGGTGAACCAGCAGGTCACTGTAGTCAATCCCAGAGATAATATTGTATGGACACCAGAATATGTGGAAACTAAGTGGGGCGTACCTCCAGAACAAATTATTGATCTGCTCGGACTGATGGGTGACGCCTCTGATAATGTCCCTGGTGTCCCTGGAGTCGGACCTAAAACAGCGGTAAAGTTGATTTCGGAACACGGCAGCATCCTTGATATTTATGAAAAGCTGGAAGCAATCAAGAATCCAAAATTGAGGTTGAAATTAGAGGAAAATCGCGAGAAAGCCTTACTGTCTCGTGAGTTGGTAACGATCAAGACTGATATGGACGATGTGCTTAAAGCTAAAGATATTCGCATCGATTCACCTGATATTGATGCTGTACGGACTGTTTTTCAGGAATTTGAACTATTTAACTTGATGAAGCCCTTAGACGAAGTTCGAGCTGTTTATGATGATGGGAGTGCGCCGAGTCGTCAGGAGCGAGCCAAGAATTATACTGTTGTAAAGCACATTCCTGATCTGGTGAATCTAGTCGAGACGCTTGCTCAGAAGGAGATGGTAGCCTTTGACCTTGAGACCACCAGTCTGGATACACTCACGACAGAGATTGTCGGTCTATCCTTTGCCTGGGAAGCAAATCAAGGTGTCTATGTCGCGATCAAATATCCCAACCCACAAGCCGGTTGTTTTACTGAAGCTGATACTGCGAGTGTATTAAGAGAACTGGCACCGTTTTGGAAATCGGAATCTATTGGTAAAACAGGGCATAATCTAAAATTTGATCTCTCAGTGCTAAAAAGTTATGGGGTTGCGGTAGCTGGCGTATCTTTTGACTCACAGATTGCGGCTTATTTAGTAAATCCTGGAGGACGGGGATATGGTCTGAATGATTTAAGTGTCCAGTATCTGGGAATTGAACCTATTCATATTGAAGAGCTCATTGGTAAGGGCAAAGATCAGATCACCATGGATTTTGTCAGCTTGGATGTGATCAGTGAATATGCCGCTGAAGATGCAGACCTTGCTTTTCAACTGTACGAAATTCTAAATGAGAAGATTAAATCTGCCGATCTTGGCAAAGTGCTTAATGAAATTGACCTACCACTTATGCCAATTCTCATGGAAATGGAACGTGAAGGTGCTTTTGTTGATGCAGATATGCTGCATGTGATGTCCGCTACGCTAGGCAAAGAATTAGAACGGTTAGAGGCTGCCATCTATAAAGAGGCTGGTGAAGAATTCAATGTCGCTTCACCTAAACAGGTTGCAGAAATCCTATTTGAGAAAAAGGGTATCAAACCCATACGTAAAACCAAAACGGGTTATTCCACTGACGTCAATGTTCTGCAAATATTGGCTAAAGAACATGCCATTCCACGATACATGTTGGATTATCGTCAGATAGCTAAGCTAAAATCAACTTACACAGACACATTGCCTCTTTTAATTCATGAAAAAACGGGTCGGATTCATTCAAGCTTCAATCAAACCATTGCAGCTACTGGTAGACTGAGTTCTACAAACCCCAATTTTCAAAACATCCCTGTGCGGACAGAACTAGGCCGGGATATTCGGAAAGCATTTCGCCCCCAGCAAAAAGGTTGGAAGATTTTGGCTGCTGATTATTCGCAAATAGAACTAAGGTTAATGGCTCAATATTCACAGGACGAGCGCTTAATTCAAGCATTTAAGAATGGTGAGGACATCCATACAGCAACGGCAGCTCACGTATTTGGAACTGACTTATTTGGTGTTTCTGATGATCAACGACGTCGGGCCAAGGTGGTTAACTTTGGTATTATGTATGGTGCTGGTCCTTTTCGTATGTCGAATGAACTGGACATATCCAGAAGTGAGGCTGCTCAACTGATCAGTGATTACTTTGAGACCTATACTGGGATTCGCAGCTATTTAGATGAAACACTGGAGTTTGCTAGAGAACACAAATATGTCCAGACCTTATTTGGCCGCAAAAGACCGATCCCTGATATTGATGCCTCCAATCGGATGAGCAGGGAAGGGGCTGAGAGAGTGGCCACCAATATGCCCATTCAAGGAACAGCTGCCGATATTATCAAGATGGCTATGGTCAAGGTGCAGGAAAGAATTCAGAAAGAAAATCTGAAAAGCATAATGATCTTACAGGTCCATGATGAGTTGGTGTTTGAGGTTCCTGAAGAGGAACTGGAGCAACTATCAGCGATCGTCAGGGAGACAATGGAACATGCTGTGGAATTAGATATCCCGCTGACCGTAGATATTGGGGTGGGGGATAACTGGTTGGAGGCTCATTAGTTTAATTGGTGTTTGTCTTTAAACTCTTTACAGAAACCGTTAAAACGGTTATTTGACTGATAACTGTATCAATAACCCCCGACTTAAGTCAAAGGTTACTATATACTTAACCAGATCATAACTGTTTTAACAGTTTCGGCACGCTCGGCACAATGTGCCATACTTCAAACCGCTTACAAAAGAACCTGTAAAAACAGCGATTTCAATCCTTGCGCTTAGTTAATAAATAAATTGTATTAACTGCCCCTGCACATATATTGAATAGTAAAGGTTTTAGAAAATATTGCTTCACTTGAAAATATAAGCCACCTTTAATGACGTCCTGTTAAAGCGTTTTTACTATGGTCTGCTGTGGGTATGATTAAATTTGTTCACTATTAAATAAGAAGTTAATGAACGCATTGTTTTTTTTGAGGAGAGAGCGTATTCCAAAATCGCTACCATCATCTAAGAAATTACACTTGAGGGATAGTATATGAGAAAAGTAAGACTGTTTCTTGTACTGTTTGCCATTTCATCGATTTTAATGGCTGCAACCACTGGAAAAATATCAGGAAAAATTACAGATAAAACCACCGGAGAAGCTTTGATCGGTGTCAATATTATGGTCTCTGGCTCAGGTTTAGGCGCCACAACTAATATTGATGGATATTATGCAATATTGAGTGTCCCGCCAGGTTTTCATACGGTGAAGGCCAGCATGATTGGTTATGCCCAGCATGAAATCCTTGAGGTTCGAGTCGAGATTGACCTGACAGCAACCCTGGATATCGCTATGTCTGAAGAAATTCTAGAAGGTGAATCCATTGTGATCACAGCTGAACGCAAAGTGATTAAGATGGATGTAGCTGCCAGTCAGCGAAGTGTAACTGCAGAGAGTATCAAGGAATTACCAGTCACCAGTGTTTCAGAAGTCCTGACGCTTCAAGCAGGTGTGAGTGGCTTTTCTGTCCGTGGAGGTGGTTCTGATGAAACCTCACTGATGATCGATGGAATCGAATTAAAAGATCAGCGTACCAATATGCCGATTACAGGTATTCCTCTGAGTGCTGTGCAAGAAATCTCAGTTCAAACGGGTGGTTTTAGCGCAGAATACTCTAATGTTCGCTCTGGTGTTGTGAATGTTGTCACGAAAGATGGTAGTGGCGGATATTCTGGGACAGTTACAATAAAACATAGCCAGGCCGAACCAAAACATTTTGGAATCTCACCCTACGATGCTGATTCATACTTTTTAAGACCTTATCTGGATGATGCTGTGGCATGGACCGGTACCGAATCTGGCGAAGTTTACACAGATGTAGATGGTAACGGTTATTGGGATGAGGGCGAGCCTTACACTGATTACAATGGTGATGGGGATTATACAGCCTGGGATAGCTATGATCAGCGCCAATACCCTGTGTTCGAAGGTTGGGATGCATTAGCACAATCAACGCTAACAAATAGCGACCCCAGTGATGACCTCACGTCAGCAGCTGCACAGAGAATTTTTGAATGGCAGTATCGCAAGCCAGGTAATATTGTAAATCCTGACTATAATATTGATGCTGGTTTTGGTGGCCCCGTTCCTCTGATTGGACCCATGTTAGGAAATCTGCGTTTCTTTTTATCCTATCGCCAAGAGCAAAATGAATATTTATATCCAGTATCAAGGTCTGGAACCCTCACGAAAACCACACTTTTGAGAATGACATCAGACATCTCCCCCTCCATGAAGCTTAACATTACTGCAATGACAGGAAATCTTGATGCCACGACTCTTTCTTCAGGGGGCTTGACAAGCTATATGTCAAATGTGTGGGATCTTGCCTCTCAAGTGAATCGAAGTGGCTTTACCATGCCCTGGCGTTTATACTCAAACGAGTATTGGGCACCTACAACAGTTTCGCACAGTACCTATTCAGCAAAATTTACTCATTTACTCAATTCATCATCTTATTATGAATTTTTAGTGAAACAAACGACCCGTAATTATGATACTGGGCCTGGTGATCCACGTGATTTTGAAACAATGTACGAAATCTTCCCTGGGTATTTCTTAGATGAAGGACCTGTTGGATTCTCTGGTGAGAATGAAGAAAGTATTGATGGTAATCTCATGATGGGTGGCGCAGTAAGTACATCTCGTGATGAGAGTGTGGTAAAAACCACATCCGCTTCTGGAAATTTTACCAATCAAGTAAACAACAACAATCAGGTAAAGACAGGATTTGAATTTGTTTATGATGATCTCGCTATGGAATTTGGCTCTTTAAATTACTTCTTACCGGAAGGTAACTACTGGACCAGTATGAATTACCAGCCATACCGTTTTAGTGCTTACATCCAGGATAAAATGGAGTTTGAAGGGTTTATCGCATCTATAGGACTCAATGCTGAATACATCAATCCCAATGCTGACTGGTATGATGTTGATGTTTATGATTCAGATTTCTATTCGAGTAGTTACAGCCTCGAAAATGAGGCGAATTTTGAAAAGAGCAGGATTGATCCGAAATTTTATATTAGTCCTCGTTTGAGTATCTCCCATCCTATTACGATCACTTCAAAGTTGTATTTCAACTATGGACATTATCGCCAGGTACCCACTGCTGAGAGTCTGTTTAGGGTCCAGCGTAAGGCTAATCTGGATGGCGATCGGGAGCTAGAGGATCTTACTCAATTGTCAGTCATTGGTGATCCAAATCTTGAACAAGCATTAACTATTTCCTATGAATTAGGATATGATCATGCCCTTATGGATATGTACCTCGTACACATTGCTGCCTACTATAAAGATATTTCCAATCAGCAGGATTGGACTCGGTATATCAGTGCAAGTGGTACGGTAAACTATAGCCAGTTAACGGCAAACAGTTACGAAGATATTCGTGGTTTTGAGGCAGATATCACCAAGATGACAGGCCGTTGGGTGACCGGTAATGTAAATTATGAGTATCGTGTGAACACCTCTGGTTATTTCAATGTTAAGAGCTTCTATGAAGATCCACAGGCTCAGCTTCAGTACCTGAATAACACGTCAAATTTGGAGCAGTCCAAGCCCCGTCCAACACCTCGAATAAAATCTGTGATAGATTTCCATACGCCAGTTGATTATGGCCCAACCGTTTTTGGACAGAAGGTTTTGTCTGAATGGCATGTCAATTTATTGAGTAGTTGGAGAGCTGGAAATTGGTTTGAGTATAATCCAAAAAACATCCAGGGCATTAGCTATAACTTTCGCTGGCAGGATTCTAGATCTGTAGATATGAAATTCTCGAAAATATTCAAATCTGGTAAAATGAATATCAAGTTTTTTGCAGATATAAATAATGTATTAAACCTTAAAACGTTTAGTACCTATGGCTTTGCTGATATTCATGACTATAATTTCTATATGAGTTCACTACTGTTAGATGAAAAGTCATTAGAGGAAATTGGTTCAAACATTTTACCAGGAATTACCCATGATGACAATCCTGGCGATGTTCGTCCAGATGATGTTAGTTTTGTACCCATCGAATGGATAGGGGATGTAAGCTTGTTAACCTCTCCCAGCGAGAGGGCCATATATTATGATGCTACGACTGAACAATATCGTCAGTGGGACCATAACACAGGTTGGAGTGACGATGTGGATGCTGCTTATTTGGACCAAGTCGTTGCTGATAAAGCCTATATCGATAATCCCAACCAGGGTTCATTTATTTTCCTTGCTCCCCGGGATATTTTTGTCGGTATCAATATTTCCTATGAATTTTAAGCGCAAGCAGATCAAGCGAAAAGGATTCTGATTTTATGATGATATTAAAGAACAATAAAGCCATCCGATATTCGGTGCTGGCAGGGTTTCTCCTGAGTCTAATGATGACCATGGCGGCAGCCTCTGAAAGCAAATGGATTGCGATTGGCGATTTGCATAACTGGTATTCTGAAGAAGGTTGTGAAATTGAACTGGGACGGACAGGACAGATTCCAGATCAGCAAGATGGCTTAAGATGGCCAGCTCAGTTTAGCTTTCAAGATATGCAGGCTGCAAAAGGACTCTGGATTGGAATGACAGACTTTGATGATCCACAAGCTGGTAAAGTGTTTGATTACAAGGTCGTCCATGTGGGTCCCCGTGGTCCTGTCAATACAAAAACTGAGATTCTGATTCAGGACTTCAAAATGTATGGGAAGTTTGATCACCCCAAAGTGATTGTAGATCAAGCTCCTGCCAGTACACTTGAATTTATGGACATTGTAGATAGTGTTGATACAGATATGAATGCTGATCGACGACTTTACAACGTAATCAATACTTCATCTGGAATGAGCATGACTCGGAATATTAGAGCATTCTCAAATCAGAATCACAATAACTACTTTATCTATGACTACAACTTTGAAAATACCGGCATCTACGATGTGGATGGAAATACTGTCAATAATACGTTGACGGGTGTTTATTTCATGTTCCAGTATCGTTATGCTGTAAGTCGTGAAGGTGGCCCTTATGGTTCTGGTGGCAACTGGTTGCCTCAGAATACATCCTGGGGTCGCAACACAGTCAATGAAGTGATTGGTGAGAATCCTGCTGACGGAGATATTCGTGCTCAGTATTCCTGGCACGGTATTCATTCTCTCTCTGCTGATAGACATGATAACATTGGTGGACCTTATTATGGTCCTGGTGGTGATGGTCACTTAGGTGCTTCACAATTTGTCGGTGTGGTCACCATTCATGCTGATAAATCGGCTACAGATAGCAGCGATGACCCTTTACAGCCATCCTCAACCTACTATTTAGGTTCAGATGATGTCATTAATAAAAACAATGATCAGTTCAACGGAAGTAAAATGCAAGACCGCTATGAGTATATGGCCAAAGGGCATCCAGAAGAGTCCCATGCTTATGATGTGGGTGCCGGATACGCAGATCTCTGGGGAACGGATGCTGGTGGATATTCACAGACCCAGGCATTTGGTCCTTATACCATCGCTCCCGGAGAAAATATACACATCGTCATTGGTGAAGCTGTGGCTGGGTTAAGTCGTGATAGGGGTTATGAAGTGGGTGCTAATTGGCTCAACAATACCCCTGGATTAAACCCTGACGGAAGCACCCCTGTTGATGCTGATGATTATAAAGATAGTTGGGTCTTTACCGGTGAAGATTCACTTCTACAGACCTTTGATCGTGCGATTTCTACCTACAGAGCTGATTATGTGATCCCGGAACCGCCTCCTCCACCAGATGAATTTGAAGTTTCTTCAGGTGGTGATCAGATCAAGTTGACCTGGTCCAATTCAGCTGAGACTCATGTGGGATTTGCAGGCTATAAAGTATTTCGCGCGATTCATAAACCGGATACGACGTATGAAGAAATCTTCTCCTGCGATCTGGATGATTTAGCAAATGAATTTTCGGATGTAAAAGCGCAACGTGGTTTCGATTACTATTACTATATCGTCAGTTATGATGATGGAAACACCAATGGTGGAAACCCTCTTTACAGTGGTAAGTTTTATACCATGACATCCAAGTTTGCATCCCTCAAACGTCCACCTGGACTTACTCTGGATGCCATTCGTGTGGTGCCTAATCCTTTTAATATTAAGTCTCGAGACCTGCAGTTTGGTGAGAGTGGGCCGAACCGGGTATTCTTTTATGATATTCCGGCGGTCTGTACGATAAATATATATACAGAACGCGGCGATCTTATCTATACGATCGAGCATACAAATAATAGTGGAGATGAATCATGGGACGGTATCACTGAATATCGCCAACTCATTGTGAGCGGAATTTATATCGCTCATTTTGAAACTCCAGATGGTCGTTCAACCTATCGCAAATTCATAGTCATACGATAAGGGGACAAGAATATGTCCAATTACCAGAAAAATAGTAAACAGCTCCTGCTAGGGATGCTGATCCTTCTTCCGCTCATTTTTACTGTGGGATGTGAAGATTATGAAGAACAAACTTTTGTCCTATCTGAGCTCGAACAATTGACCTGTGATCGCCTTGCCGATACCATGAGTCATGAAATTATTGCTGCAGATTTGACCATATATGGGCCTCACTGGACCGGCAAGAATATGGTGAGCAACCTTGCTTCTAATGAGAGAATTGGCATCAGTTGGTATGATTCTGACTTTTTACCTGAAGCGGATGTATTCTTCTTTACAAATGGTGCAGATACCTCGGCTGCCATGCAAATTCTAAGCTTTGTCTACGATGAAGCCGCTGAACAAGTTGACAGTCTAGAGATTGCATACCTCTATAATGCGGTTGGGAATCGTGCTTTTGGTGGTCTTGTTGCAGATACTATCCTGGCTCTAGGCTCACATACCAATCCGATCTATATAGATTTTAGTCAGGGTTTTGTGACAGCCGCTGATGCCTGGAATATCTCTATTGATGGGGCCGTAATTAGCCTTGGCTCAGCTGTAACTGTCAGTCGTCAAGAAGGAAAAACCCTTGCATCAGTTGTTACCGCACCTGGTCTCAATTATGTTGCTGATGGTGTTGGGTATACCGTTTCTGTTGATTATTTATCAGCTCAATCAGCCTTCCTCACAGAGCCAGATTCATTGCTGGCCATTGAACTTGAAGCAGACGAGGATGCAGGATATCTGCTATGGGATCGAACAGCCCTAGGCTCTGCAGAAATTATTTTTAATGCCACTGACTATTTGACACTGACCATCTGGGATGCTAGTGGTGTTGTCTTACAGCCTTCAAATGTTTCCATGTCTCCAGAGCTGATTGCTTATTGCAACGACCTGAAGACCAAAAAATCCTATGAACTTGATGGAGAAGTATATCTCATCCAGTTCTTGCCACAGGAGGAAATGGACTCTCAAAGTTTCTCACTTGTTATTGTGGAGGATGAGTAAGATGGAAATCATGAAAGGTCAATCCATGCGGAAAACTAGTTTGGTCGTTCTCGTACTCTTCTTGACGATGAGCGTTGCCATGGGACAAGTAAAGCTCGCCCAAACGGGTGCACAGTTCCTCAGTGTTGATTCAGACGCAAAAGCAGGTGGAATGGGTGGTGCTTTAACCACGGTAGAAATGAATTCAGCCTCATTGTTTTTTAATCCGGCCGGCATGGCAAGAATGAACACTTCGGTCAATGTCATGGCCAGCCAGAATCAATGGTTCGCTGACATCTCCTACAATTCATTTTCAATAGCCCTCCGCCCTGGCAATGGTGAGCTGGGTGTATTCGCTGCCTCACTGGTCTCAGTCGATTATGGCGAGATTCAGGGAACTCAGGTATGGAAAAATGAAGCTGGGTATATTGATACAGAAATTTTAACGCCGACTTCGATGGCTGCTGGAATTGGTTATGCCAAAGCCCTCAGCGATAAGTTCGCTGTCGGTGGTCATTTTAAATATGTTGCCTTGAACTATGGCAGAAGTGTTTACCCCAGCGAAGATGATTCAATGCTTCCTGATACGGTAAAATCACATGTAACCTCCTCAAATGCCTTCGATTTTGGAACCATTTATCGAACGGGTTGGAAGAGTCTGGCCTTTGGAATGTCGGTTCGGAATTTTTCAGATGAAGTGACTTTTGAATCTGAAGGTTTTCAACTTCCACTGACATTTGCCTTGGGTATCTCCATGGATGTTCTGGATCTGATGGGTGATTCAATGGGAAATCAGAAGATGCTCCTCAGTGTGGATGCGCTTCATTATCGTTCACATGCTGAACAGTTAAGAATTGGTGTAGAATATAAACCGATTGATATGCTTGCCTTGCGTGGTGGTTATGTCAGCGCAAACGATTTGAATGATCTCAGCTTTGGGTTGGGAATTCAACAATATGGTCTTGAATTTGACTATGCTTATGAACCTTATGGACGTTTGGGTGATGTACAGCGTATGACAGTTAGATTCTCTTTCTAAAGGAAAATTATATTTTAATGTTAATCCTAATCTCTGTGGAGTTCCCAGATGCTTAAAAAAGCTAGGGGTAGCAGGGGAAGGTTAAACAAGAGATTGATAAATAGATGACCAAAAAATTAGCAAACCTCATTTTAGCTTTGATCGTATTCAATACTTTTGGATGGTCAGCTACTACAGGTAAAATTAGTGGCCGAGTCAGTGATTCAGTGACTGGCGAAGCATTGACTGGCGTAAATATTATCGTTACGGATTTAGGACTTGGTGCAGCAAGTGATATTGATGGTTATTTCAGTATCATTAATGTCCGACCGGGTAAGCATACGGTTATGGCAAGCATGATTGGATATAGCACGTTAACAATAAAAGATGTTGATGTTGTCATGGGCTTAACCTCAGAACTTGATGTAAAATTGAGTTCGGAAGTGCTGGGCCTGGAATCAATCACCGTCTATAGTGAAAGACCGATTGTCGCAAAAGATTTATCGGGAAGTCAGCTCAACGTAAATAGTGAATCCATTGAACAATGGCCCATCTCATCTGTTACCGCTGTCCTCGGTGTTCAAGCCGGAGTTGAAAATATGGAAGTTCGCGGTGGAAGCATGAGTCAGACGGCTGTATTGGTGGATGGCTTTTTACTCAATGACAGTCGCTCAAATGCACCTGTAACAACCATCAGTTTAAGTTCTGTCGAGGAAGTCCAAATCCAATCTGGTGGGTTTAATGCCGAGTACGGCAATATCCGTTCTGGTGTGGTAAATATTGTGACTTCAGAAGGGGATGCAGATCAATATTCTGGGTCCTTCTACTATCAGAACAGCCCCGCTGCACCTAAACACTTTGGAATCTCACCCTTCGATGTGGATTCTTATTTTATGCGTCCCTATTTGGATGATGCTGTTGCCTGGGAGGGTACAGACAATGGTGCCTGGGATGATGATATGCGTAATCAATACGCCACCTTTGCTGGTTGGGATGATCGTTATGACCCGCTGACGGGTATGACAGCAACTGCTGCACAACAGCAATGGATTTACGAGCATCGTCGTACAGGAGAAATCACCAAGCCAGATCAAACACTGGATTTTGGGTTTGGCGGTCCTGTACCATTGCTCTCGAATGTCAGATTTTATATCTCCCATAGAAATGAGGAAGAGATGTTCATTTTTCCTCTCTCAAGAGATGGCTATAGTTCCAACTCAACTCGCTTAAAACTGAATTACGATATTGCTGATAACAAGAAACTGACGATGACGACTTTGTATTCTGAGGAACACTCTGTAAATCAGTACAACTGGACAACAGTTCCAGAGGGTAATTTACTTCGAGGCTCTTATAGCGTCGCTAATCTGGCATCAAACGGCGTCCTTTTTACACCAGCATATTTTAGCCCCTATTCTGTTTATCGGGGGAGGTATGACCTGAGCTATAACCACATGTTAAGTTCAGATTCTTATTACGAAATTATTATGCAATATGGTGAAACCAGGTATCGGACTTATGAGCTCGATGCGCGGGATACCACGAAGAATGAGATTTTCCCCGGATTTTACGATGATGAAGCTCCCTTTGGTTACAATTCATCAGAGTGGATGAGCCTGGGAAGGGATACCAGTCAAACAAATTCAAGTTTGATCAAGGCAGATTATACCAATCAGATTAATAAGCATAATCAGGTAAAATTTGGAATTCAGTTTAGTTCAAGTGATTTACAGATTCGTTCTTATACAGAGAGTGATAAGGATACCTGGAGTCGGAATATGGACTACGACGTCAATCCATATCGCCTGAGTGCCTATATCCAGGATAAGCTCGAATTTGAGGGATTTATTGCCAACTTAGGCTTAAGGGCTGAATATTCTGCGGCCAATACCTCAATTTATATCTTAGATGATTATGATGAATATTTTATGCAGGGCCTCGGTCATTCAATTGAAGAACTTGCTGAAACGATTGATGCCGAACCAAGCTTTACCTTGAGTCCTCGATTGGGTATATCTCACCCCATCACTGATCATTCAAAGTTGTACTTCAACTATGGACATTTCTACTCTGAAGCTGGGTCCACCTATCGATTTAGATTGCAACGTGAATCGAATGGACTGGTAACCACGCTGGGAAATCCCGAACTGGACCAAGAGCGGACCATTGCCTATGAACTGGGATATTCTCATGGAATTAGCAATACTTATCTTTTGGATATAGCTACCTATTACAAGGATATCACCGGACAACCGGGTTGGGTGCTTTATCGCAATGCCAATGGTTCGGTCAGCTATAGCAAGGCTGAGAGTAATAATTATCAAGATATTAGAGGGATTGAGCTTACCCTGAGTAAACCACGGGGCGAAATTATTAGTGGATTTATCAACTATACCTACATGGTCAAAACAAGTGGTTATTTTGGTCTCCTGGCAAATTATCAGAATCCACAGGAACAACGTGATTATGAAAGTCGCTATCTGCCGGACTACAGGCCCACACCGCGACCCTATCTCAGAGCAAATGTTGCCGTTCGATCTCCAGATAAATTTGGACCTTCCATTTTGGGTAATTACCTCTTGGAAGACATTAAATTCAGTTTCCTTGGTGAATATAAAACTGGAAGTGAATTTAATTTGTCCAGTCTGTTATTTATCGATGAATTCGTTCAGTGGGCTCCACGCATGAAAGTCGATTTGCGGATTCAGAAATCAATCACAACGGGTGGTAGGGAACTGGTTCTGTTTTGTGATGTCGTTAATCCATTTAACATCAAATATTTGAGCTATAGTGGTTTTTCTGATTCTTTTGATTATATCGATTATCTGCAATCTTTGCATTTCTCGTTTGAAGAAGGGCTGGAGGCTGGAGATGATTATGTGGGAGAATATCGGGATGAAGGTGTGGCTTACGAGGCCATGGTAGCAAACCCAGATGGTGATCCACAAATTGAGGCTGACAATGAACGTAGAATTGAAACAAACGCCTATATCGATATGCCAAACTATCAATCGCTTACCTTTCTTGATCCACAAAAATTCACATTTGGCATAAGGTTTAAATTCTAATGAAACCCTCAAAACAAATCGTGGGGCTAGTGGCCATAGCGATTGCAATGCTCATGAGTGTTGCAGTGAATGCTCAAGTAGATGGTGCCCAGAAACGTTATATCAGGATTGGCAATCTACAGAGTCATTTCTCAGCTTATGGATCGGAGCGGGCCTGGAATAATTCTTATTATGAAGGCCTTATATGGCCTGCTGATTACCCTTTTCAGGATAATGCAGTTATCAAAAGATCCTGGGCAGCAGTCAGAGACTTTAAGGACAAAAATGGTGCTCACTGGTCACATTATGGAGTTTATTATACCCTAGCTGCTGAAGGAATTGGTCTTTATCCAATGGAATTGACCCAAACTTCAAAATTTAAAGCCCCAGATGTATACGTAGATGACAATGATCTTCGGGCCATTTTTGCTGGTGAAGTTGATGGAATTGATGAAAGTCAAATCGCTGATCGAGTGATCATGAATGTGGTTAATTCATCTATGGGTTTAACCATGACACGTAAAATCTATGCCTTCAGTCAACAGTATCATGATAATTATTTTATCAAAGAATTTACATTTACCAATACAGGAAATGCCGATTGGGATGCTGATATTGAACTGACTGATTCCTTGCGCGGCGTGAGAGTTGGTTGGGGAACCCGTTACTCAATGGGCCGCGAGGCGAACTGGACCATTGGTGATGGACAAAGCTGGGGAAAACACACCTGGGTTACGCGACGCGGTGAAAATTATTCCCAGCATTATCAGGAAGCCATTACTCCTGGAAATCCTATTGTAGATTGGTTACGAGCTGGTTTTTCATGGGCAGGACAGGGTGAAAAGAATACTTTTGATAATATTGGTGGACCTGATATGACGGCCAAAGGACGACTAACATCTCCTCATCATACAGGTTCAGTCGTGCTCCATGTGGATAGAAATGCCGCTGACAATTCTGACTGGATTGCTCAACCGGTGTTTTTGGGATGGCATGCTGGAGATATATATCCTGGTATCGGCGACCAACGTGTTGAAGATGCACCTGCTATGACTGATCTATATGAGATGCTGAGTGGAACCCCTTATGGAAGTCCTGGAAACGGTGATACCACCCGAATGGATGAAGAATATACGAATGGAATTACCGATCCTTTTGATCCCTGGAAAGCCCATAATGATGGGGGAGGGACCAATGTCATGATGACCTATGGTCCTTTTGACTTGGCTCATGGCGAAAGTATTACCATTGTGGAAGCTGAGGGGATCAGTGGTTTGAGCAGAGACATGAGCAAAATCATTGGTGAACGCTGGAAAGAAGCCTATGACACACCAGGAGATAATGGACCTTTTGCTATGCCAGATGGATCAGAAACCTCCGATATGAATTTCTATAAGAATAGCTGGGTGTACACTGGTAAAGATTCTATTATGCTCACTTTTGGTCGGGCAAAACGCAATTATGACGCAGCCTTTAATATCCCTCAACCACCTTCACCCCCAGCAAGTTTTACCGTTGCATCAGGTGGTAATCGTATCTACACCAGCTGGTTACCCAGTCAATCAGAGTCTGAAGCAGATTTTGGTGGCTACCGATTATTTAGAGCCATTGGAAAACCGGATACAACATTTGAAGAGATATATGCCTGTGGTTTTGGGACTGATAACCCCGAGTTAAGCTATTACTATGATGATTTGTCGCCCGTACGTGGACAATCCTATTATTACTATATCGTGGCCTTTGATGATGGCAGTGAAAATAACACAGATATGAATCCTCGAGGTTCTTTGCATAGTAACCATTTCTATACAAAAACCACTGAAGGGGCTGTGTTGCAACGTCCTCCAGGAACGTTAGAGGAAATTCGAGTTGTCCCTAATCCCGTTAATATTCAACGAGAAGACTTTCTCGGAGAACGGGACAAACTTATGTTTTATAATATTCCAGCAGTTTGTGACATCCGAATATATACGGAACGTGGTGATTTGATAAAAACCCTTTATCATACATCAGGAAGTGGTGATCATTCCTGGAATTTAAAAACCGATGAACTTCAACTCGTGAGTAGCGGAATATATATTGCTCATATTGAAAAACCTGATGGTCGCTCATCCTATCGAAAATTTATTGTAATACGGTAAAGAAACAGAGAGATATCTTATGAAAAATACAGGACGTGAGAAAATGAAAAATTTAAGAGTTAGCCTTAAAGTTCTGATGACATTAAGCATGCTGGCCATGGTTATCGTGGGTTGTGAAGAAGATCCAGAGAGTATTTATGACCCGGATATCACTGGGAATGCCACACCTGTTGTGACCACGGTTGCACCAGATAGCAATTACAGTGCAAATAATACCATTTTTAGTGGGATTGGAGTGGTTCAGATAACAGGCGAGAATTTCTCAACTGTTCCTGCTTACAACAATGTCTATTTTGGTGGTGAGCCTGGCTTTGTGATGAACTCCACTGAAACGACTCTACGGGTTAGAGTGCCAAATATTGAAGGTGATTCACTCATTGTTCAAGTTGCTGTCCGCGGTGCCTTCGATTTTGGGCAGTATGCCTTACCTGTTGTCTTTACACCTGCTGTTAGCGAGATCGGTGGTTTTGATGATTTGGATCAACTCTACTCATTGGCCTGTGACGAAACTGAAACTCTATGGATAACAGCTTTCGGTGTCCCCAGAATTCAAGTCATTGCTGTTCAGCCAGACAGTTTGAAGGAGAATATATTTCAATCTCTTACTGTATCTTCAACTTCTTTGACTTACGGTGGTCAAAATCGTCTTGTCATGACCGGTGGTGCACTATTGTATGCAATGGGTAGAGAATCACATTCAATTGATGCAAGTGTGATGTTTCCTATTGCAGGGTCAGATGTAACACTTGATATGGACTTTGTAGATTCTACACTGGCTTTTATGGCCATCAAAAAAACACCAAATTATGGATATATCTTGAGCGTTGATCTCGATGGAGCGAACCTTGATACAGCGGCAGCTTATGACACTTTAGGGATCGCAGCAGTTCGCGTTTTTAATGAGGAACTATATGTAGCAGGTTCTTATCAGGTAGATGCTGTGAATTTGGCATCTGCTGTCTGGAAGAATGCCATATCAGGGAGCACCTTAGGTCAACGTGAGCTGGTTGTGGATTTGGGTGATTATCCTGAGTACGCTGGGGTCCAGATCACATCAATGACATTTTCAGATGATGGAAAATTATATCTTGGATTGAATTCAGTGGATGCTATTGTTGTATATGATAACGGAATTCTAACTCCATTTTACGCACCTGTATTAAGTCCTCCAACTAAAGATTTAACATGGGGGAATGGTGATTTCCTCTACCAGCTAAAAACGACCCGACTCGTTAAAATTGATATGGTAAAAGACGGTGCACCCTATGGTGGACGCTATTAAAGGTTTGTAAAATAAATTTATTAATTACTATAAATGATGTGACTAATGAGCCTTTAAAGCTTATAATAGAACGCTTATAGCAAGCACAAACACAACAGAAGGAGAAAACAACATGAAGAAAATGCTAATCGTATTTGTTGCTGTTCTTACATTGGGCAGCTTCGCATTCGGTGGTTGGGAATTTGATGGCGTACTCGAATCATTTCCTGAACTTGAAGTATCAAATAGCTGGGGTATGCACGGTGTAACCGTTGATGGCGCTGGAAATGTCTGGTATGCCATGTACGGACACTCAACTGAAACCCTTTATCCTGCAAATGGCGATACAGTTTATGTATACCAGATTTTTGCAGTACAACCAGACGGAACACCTCTATCATTCTCACCTATCTCAATGTTAACCATTGGTGGAGCCGTTGATACCTTGGTAAGTGCTACAAGAGGTATGACCACTGATAATGATGGAAATATTGTCTATTCAGTTGCTGGTAAAGTATATAAAATTAATTCTACAGATGGTACCGGTATGGCCATGTATGATTTCCCAGATGTTACTGGTTCTTTAACCAAACCTGGTGTTGATGATGCTGGCAATGTTTATGTTGGTACTGTTGGACCTGGCAGCCCTGTAAAAATTCTTAATTCAAGTCTGGTAGAGACTGGTAACGCTATCGCTGAATTCAGTGGTGCATACACACGTGCTCTTGTAGTTTCTGGTGACGGAAAAGACCTTTATTTTGGAAGTACCTGGAATGGTATTGGTATCCGTCATTTTCATAGTGACCTACCTGGAACTTTCCCACATGACTCAGCCAGCACCATTGGTGGATGGCAGATTGATGATACCACTTTCCAAACCTTATGGCCTGAAGATGTAAGTATGAGTCCTGCTGGTCAGCTTTATGCAGCCAACACTCAGATTGATTTTACGGGTGATGATGTTCATGGATCACAGTATTGGGTTTATAACACTGATGGTACCGAACAATACTCATTTGGCTCTCCTGGTGGCGATTACACACGCGGCGGCCTGTATAATGGTCGTGGTTGTGCTTGGAATGCTGACGGAACAGTCATGTACGTTGCAGACTTTGGTTATAATTGTGTGACTGTTTGGAATCAGGTTCCAGATGGCGTTGAAAAAACAATCACACTGCCTACAGCTTTTGAGCTAAAACAGAATTTCCCGAACCCCTTCAACCCTTCAACCACGATTGCTTATGAACTTCATGAAGCAGGGTTGGTACAACTGACTGTTTTCGATCTAACCGGTCGTGAAGTTGCTACTCTCGTGAACGAACAGTTGACAGCTGGTAACCATGTTGCCAATTTTAACGGTTCAAACCTGAGCTCAGGTCTTTACATCTATCAGCTTTCCTTCAATGGTGAAGTGAACACTAAAAATATGATGTTGATCAAGTAAGACCTCTTACATGATTTATAAAAAAAGGCGAGGGAGACCTCGCCTTTTTTTATTTTCGTTCTTTTTGAAGTTTTAACTTTCTTTTTGCTTTATCATAGCGTTTTTGCTCACCCCGGGCATGAGCCCCTTTAAAGCGAACGCCCTTCGACATGGCCATAAGTCCAAATGCTCCTATGAATATAGCCAGGGAAAAAAGAGTCAAAATGAGTATTGTTTTTAACAAATCAATCTTCCTTATAATTAATGCATGCTAAATAACAAATAAATCAGTTCACAACAACCACAATTCATCACAAAACATCAGAAATGGTAGGATCAATTTGTTAGTTGGTACTCCTAATTTACTTACTTGAATGCGCTTCCTGTTTAACTTGGTGCCTGAATATATCCAAAAGGAGAAAACCATGCGTTGGCGTTTAACTATATTAAGTCTGTTAGTCTTTTCCAGTTTTAGCTTGGCACAAACAGATAATGAAGAATTTAGATCGACCTGGGTTATTACCTGGGAACATATAAGTGGTGGAAGCTCAGTTGCTGAGAATCAAGCCAGGGTTCGTGAAATCATGGACAATCATGTCGATGCAAACATGAATGCCGTCCTATGGCAAGCCCGCCAGAGTGGGACAGCATATTATAATTCATCCTATGAGCCATGGGGCTATTATGCAGGAAGCTCTGATCCTGGTTATGATCCCTTAGAATATGCCATCGAACAGGCCCACCTTCGCGGTCTTGAGTTACACGCATGGTTCAATACCTTTCAGTCCGCTTCTACTGTTGCTGGAACACCCTCTTCAGAACATCCAGAATGGGTCTGTCGTGACCAAAGTAATATTGCTATGCCATCTTATCGTGCCCTCTCTCCAGGCTTATCAGAAGTACGTGAATATCTGGTTAATGTCGCCATGGAAATCGTAAATAATTATGATATTGACGGCTTACATCTGGATTATGTCCGTTGGAACGAGCATTCTGACCTTGCCTTAAATCGTCAAGCACCCGATCCTGTAAAAGAAATTAGTGCTCTTGATCAAATCCCAGATGAACAGCTTATGGAAACTTTACTCGATCCGCAATCTGGTCGCTATCTCTATGATGTAGAACATCCCTATAGCGGTGGCACACCAGCAGGCTATTCTAGCTGGGCTGAATTCTGGAGATCCTCAGTTACGACATTTGTCCATGCACTCCATGATTCCGTACAATCCCAAAAACCTTGGGTTCGCTTATCAGTTGCAGCCTTGGGTAAATACAATTGGTCTGGTTGGAATGGCTATGATGTCGTCTACCAGGATGCTGCCCTATGGTTTAACCAGGGATACATTGATCAATTGACCCCCATGCATTATCATTGGACTACCTCAGCTGGCTTTTATGATATGCTGAGCGGCGGAGGGATTTATTCCTGGGGAGATTATATCCAACCTGGTGTTGACGCTGGACGTCTGTATTCTGTCGGTCCAGGATCATATATTCTTGACCAAAACAATGTGTGGACTCGACACGCCGCCATTGTCGCGACCTCCAGGACAGTTAGTTGGGTTGATGGATTTCAATTCTTCTCTTATGGTAGTTGGCAGGATTATCAGTATTGGCCCATCGCTGGCGATACTTTTTTTGGTGAAAAAACAAAGATTCGCGATACGGGCATCTATGTTTCCACAACACCTGCAACTCCTTCTGTAAACTTAGCGACGATTGATCCCCTCACATTTGATGTGACGGTGACGCCTGATGCATCCATTTCAGAAAATCAATGGTGGGCTGTATACAGATCTGAAGCAGACGATATTAATGTTGATGAAAGCAAGATTATTGGGACTTACTTTGGAAATACCCCTGTAACTGTGGCAGAATCGTTTGATGGGACCCAGGATCACAATGGTAGCTACTATTACTCAGCAACCATGCTGGATCGCTACTGGAACGAATCTTTATTGGCTACAACAGTTCAAACTCCGGCTATCGAATCTTATGCACCTATTATTACAAGCGCTTATCCCAGCGATGGTGATACTGTTGATGTGAATTCTGTTCTGAGTATACTCTTCTCAAAAACCATGGAAACAACATCTGTCGAGGCTGCCATAAGTATCTCGCCAGAAGTTGTGGTTGATGAATATAGTTGGTCAGAATCTGATCACCGTTTACTCATTTATCTTCAAGATAATTACGATTTTCTAACCACCTATACTGTCACCTTAAGCGATGTCATGACTGACATCAATGGTGTTGTATTGGATGGTGATGCAGATGGTGCTGCCGGTGGTGACTATAGCTTTTCCTTCCATACCAAAGAAGTTGATGAAGCTGGCCCAAGGGTGATCTATAGTAATCCAGATATTATAACAGGGTCAGAAGCATTTGATGTTGATGATGTGCTTTCCTTTGTTTTCGATGAAGAACTCGATCCTGCGACCGTAACGGCTGAAGCAATCAGTTTTTCTCAGGGTGGGGTGGAGGAAGAATTCGATTTTCTATTGACGGGTTTTTATGGTAAATCAGTTCTGGATATCAAGCTTTATGAACGCCTCCCTGCAGCAACAGATTATTCGGTAACCCTAGCATCAAGTGTCACAGATACTTTAGGTAATCCATTGACTGAAGATGTTTCAGTTTCGTTTACCACGGCAAATGAACACTACTCCGAAGTATTACCCATCGATTACTTCACCTATACTGGGGAGTGGTGGGATCCAGAGGGGAGTGGATCTACGGTTGGAACCATTGGGTCAGCGACCTCTTTTTCATATTCATCCAATGTCTATTTACCAGGGTCCAGTATTTACACCCAAGGAAAGAAATCTGCCTATATCCGATATGAATGGGATACTGAAGCTACCAGTCACCTCTTGCGTGAATATATGCCCGGTGGGGCACCTCAGGGTGTACACTTCGATGCATCCTATACCATTCAGATTTATATCTATGGTGATGCCAGCAACAACAAATTCAGATTCTGTCTCGATGAAGGAAGTGGTACAACTTGGGCCACAGGCGAGGTTTCGCTCTGGACCACCATTGATTGGGAAGGCTGGCGTCTCGTAGAATGGGATCTCAGCAATCCAGCTGAAGTCGGTGTGTGGAGTGGCCTAGGTAATCAAATACTAGATGGACCAGAATTTAGAGTGGATAGTTTTCAGATGACCTATGATACAGAAAATGGTGAGACCAGCGGGCTTATTTATTTGGACAACTTCAGGGCCATAAAACGTTCACCTGGTGTATCCATTGATGAGCAGCAGCATCAACTGCCGTCTGAAGTGACCCTCAACCAAAACTTCCCCAATCCGTTTAACCCAGAAACAACAATGGGATTTGAATTACCTAACGCTATGCAGGCACGACTAACGGTGTTTGACATTAAAGGTAGAGTAGTTGAACAGCTTATTGATGGACAGTTGAATGCAGGGTATCATCAATTGAGCTTCAATGGAAGCAATTTATCGGCAGGTGTTTATTTAATGCGACTCGACACGGAGATGGGTAGTCAGGTCAAACGGATATTATTGCTGAAATAATCTTATACGATTAAATGTAGAGACATAGCATCTGCTACGTCTCTACAAAATAACAATTCAATAATATATATAATATGTCAGCAGAAATATTGCACCGCCAGAAAATGTCCCTGCCACATTGACCCAATCGTTATCAAACCATTCAATCCCGGAAACATGTTTCGTAGCGGAATCGCAGTGAATCAATCGCTCAGTAGGATTGTCACATTCAGTACAAACGAATTTTGCTTGGATACTTGCTCCTAGTATACTGTCAACAATACTGCCAAAGAATCCAGCAAGTACGATCATAGAAACCAATTGCAGATTCATTTCCAGGGATCCATAAATGATGGCAATGCCCACGATGGTAGCCGCGCCAACCAGACCACCAAGGGTGCCCAAGAATGAGATTCCTCCAGAATAGCCCTTCACCACTCGTTTCCAAGTTAAGATGTTAATGGGAAGTCCTTTACTGAAACTACCGATTTCTGTTTCCCAGGTATCAGCTGTCGCACTGGCTAATGAGGCCAGGAAGGCCCAATAGAGCCAATCAGATGTAAAGTCGGACAGATACCAGGCTATAGCGAAGATGAGCGGAATTCCGCCATTTGCGTATACTTGAACGATGTCACGTTGGGAGCCTTTATTCGAAATTATATCAGTATGAGATTTTCGATCTGCAATTTTAGAAAGAAGACTGGAAAGGACAAAAAATCCAATCAAGGGGAGCATGGTATCCCAACTCCCTATGCCAAAGAGAAAAACACCCAAAAGAAAGGCGCCATAGCCACCACTGATACCCAAAGACTTCAATTTATATGCTCCATAACCAAGTAGAATGGAAAAGCTAAACCAGGCTAGGAGGATAAGCAAAGTACCCCCGGCTAAATTTGTGAGATATAAATCCATGCTAAGGCCAGCAGCCAGTGTGAGTGTTAGGTTATCACTTCCTCGTTTTGAGACTGCTTCTGCTACTGTAGAGATCAATCCAGTAAAGATTGCCATGCCTGCCAAATGTTGAAGGGGTAAGTCATGGATATTCCCGAGAGCAGAATAGATGGGATAAGCAAAGAAGATGACCACTACGGTTGTAATGAAAAATGCCAGGCTTCCTGGCAGACTCTTTTTGTCATGCCATAAAACGAATTTTCGTCTGGATTGAATGCGCTCACCCACAATAGTTGCAGCAGTATCTGAAAATGCCAGGATAAGCATGGATACGACAAAAATCACCAAATTACGGTCCCAAAACATCACGACCAATAGAGTGAATGCTATGGGAAAGTATACGGTTCCATAAGAGACACGCACTGTAGTGTGCATGCCTTTTAGACTATCCTTTTTGAGTGTGATATAATTTAGAACGGTGAAGAGCAGTCCCAGAACGATCACTGGAAGACTGGTTCTTAAGAAGAATGGTGCAAGTGAGACCAGGATACCCACCATGACATGGACGAATTTCCTGGAAAGTTCTGGAGACAGTTTAAACACTTTTCGGGCGACTTCAGCAATGGCTATGAAGACCATGATGATGCTGAAAAAAACGAGAAAAGCAATCCACTCATTGGGTAGGTCAAATATGATAGGCACAGAAATATCCTTTCGAGATAGCTAGTTTTGCCTTTAGTCTAATAAAATACATGGATTGTCCAAATATTGATAGCTGAAAAAAACTTTTATTGGCGGATTCACGGTCATGTCTCACTGAGCTTGTCGAAGTGCAAGAGCCGCACTGAGATTTGAGGAGTAGCCTGGGCATGCGATCATAAGGGATGACCATAAAAAAAGAGACCCCCCGAAGGAGGTCTCTCATATATATCTAAATGACGCTATTGATTGACGAATCAATCAAAGCTTTAGTTGATTACTTAACTAAGGTCATCTTTGCAGTTTTGGAAACGTTGCCAACACGTAGTTCGTAAACATAGAGTCCGGCAGCGGCAGGTGTTCCATCAGCTTTTAAACTATTCCAAGCGATACTGTGACTTCCAGCAGCATAAGAAGAGTTATTAGCAAGACGAACAACTTCTTGTCCAAGCATGTTATAAACAATTACGTTAACATTGTCTTTTGCCAATGGTAGCGTGAATTCGATTGTTGTGCTTGGGTTGAAGGGGTTAGGATAGTTCTGGGAAAGTTTATAATCAGCAGGTGTGACTATAGTCCAGTTCTTATCTACGCCAACGCCAGTGCTGAATTCGGAAACACTAAAAGTGTAACCGTATTCGTTGCCCGATGAACCAGGACCTTCAAGGAAACCCTGAACGATCTCAGGTTTAGCATCGCCATCTAGATCTTCAGCGAAAGCAAGAGCAAAACCACCCATGGTGTTATCCCAGTTGGCTACAACTGACATATCCCAATCGGTGCCATTGAAATCCCATTCATAAACACGTGCGTGGGTATAGTCAACGGTGAACAGTTCAGCTTCTGGATCAGCATCATTGTTTCCACCAACAAGATCCCAAGGAGCGCCAAAATCACTAATAACTTTGATGCTACCATTTTCCCAGCTGATATCAGCAGCATCGCTACCGCCGTCAACTTGCATGATCCAACCAGCAGAATAAAGTCCACAATAGAACTCATCTGCACCGTTACCATCAACATCAGCAACAAAGGTAGTACCATAAACAACTTTATCAGTATGAGCAGAATCAAGCTGTGTTACACTCTGTAACTCATATTCATTTGCACCAGTGGTCTCAACAACCAATAAGGTTGCGTGATCCCAGGCAAGAAATAGAGCTTCCATGTCGCCATCACCATCAAGGTCACCAAAGTTAGGTTGACCCCAGGGTGATCCATTGAAATCAAGGGAAACGGTACGAACATTTGAATACTCAACAACCAGGTCATAAAAACCACTAGAGAAAGTACCATTGATAGAACCGATAACGAAAACATCGGAACCATTGTCGGAACCATTCACAGCGATCAATAATTCATCCTGACCATCAGCATCAATATCGCCAGTATTCAAAGTACGGTCGCCATAATAGCGATCAACTTCAACACCATCAATCATTACAGGAAATACATAACGTGTGTAAGTATCGCTACCATCTACGCCATCCCATTCCCAAACATTGATACCATTGTTGGCTTCACCAAGATCAGTCATACCCATATAGATAATTTCGCCACGACCATTATTATCAAGATCGCCTGTAATTACCTGACGGGGTGTTGCCCAATATGTTGTAGAGTCATCAGAGAGCGTTGCAACCCATTCAAGAGTATTATCACCGGCTACTTCATATACATGAACACCATGTACCTGATAATCAGTGATGATAATTTCCTGACGGCCATCATTATCAAGATCGCTACCAGCAATTACGCCGCGGGTCTGGAATCCTGGATGATCTAATGTATCTGCAACAACAGCATAAGAACCTGCAACGTCAGCTTTCATCCAACCATCATGTTCATAAACCTGAACCGTGGGTGTGCTCTTGGTAACAGCAAAGATTTCATCTAAACCATCAAAATCAAAATCGCCAAGAACAACATCTTGCCAAATATCAGTTGAAGGATTGTCAATCTCATAAGCAGTCCATGAGCCAGCACTGGTAACATCACCAATACCATCATACTCTAGATCCAAGATTGTACTATCACTTGTTGTGATGATAAAATCTGCACCATCTGAGGCACCATGCCAGATATCAGTGTTACCAAGCTGGGCACCCTGGAAGGAGTACATGTCTGCACCAACATAAATCTCATAGAGATCTGTGCTAGCATCAAAATCAGCTAAGTCAGAACCAACATCGTATACCAGAACATTACCAGCTGTTGAAGCTAGATAAATTTCAGTATAACCATCAGCGTTTAGATCAGCTGAGGCCATGGAGCGTTTTGATCCACCATCATAAGTCGTGGCATCATCAGAAAATGAAATCAATTCATAATCGTTTTCGCCTAAGACATCAAAAAAGCTAATACCATTGAAATCCCATTCAATCATAGCAAAGTTATTAGTACCATTGGCATCAAGATCACCAACAATTGCTTCACCATAAACGGAACAGCAGAAGCTCTGGTCAGTGAATTCAACATTCCAGTTTGGAAAACCAAAAGTTGAGTTCGTGTCCAAAGACATAACCTGTACAGCGGCTGTACGGCCGTCATAGAGTAACAATTCAGTTACACCATCTGCATCAAGGTCACTTGCCGTGATTGATTTAACGGAAGTTGCATAGGCACCATCGGCATTTGCAAAACCGGCTTCTTCAGCAGGATTTACAACAGCAACTTGTAGAAAAGCAATGTTTCCTAAAGCAACAGCAGCAGTATCAAGCTCGAAAATAAAGAGTGAGCTGTAATCTCCACCACTACCACCTTCACCACCAACGAGCAATTCTGCAATGCCGTTACGGTCAAGATCAGTGGCCTGATCTGCTACTTCATAACTATATGAAACCTCAGCAATAGTGTGGGTCCAGACTTCTACCCAAGCATCATTGCCGTCATTCTCATACATGTGCAAGGTGATTCCACCATCATCGGTATAACCAACGACTTCTGAATAACCATCAGCATCATAATCGAAAGGTCCTGAAACGCCCCAATAGACATCGCCATCAGTAGCATGAGTTTCAGACCAGCCTAACGTGTAACTGTTTACACCATTTCCACCGGCTATGGCAAAAACTGAAAATGCAAGCAGTAGCAGGGTAATTGACCATTTTGGTAAATTCATTCCCATTTGTCCTCCTTAGTTAATTGTTTCTGTTTTATATAAAAAGTGGTGTGCATAGATGACATTAACTGTAAACAATTTCAAATATGTCCCGATCCTTTTTAATATGCCCGAAATCTATAGGGTGACCTAAAGATTGACAAGCAAAAAGGCTATAAATCGGGAGGTTAGTTAATAATAGTACTATAACTAACTAAGATGGTTGACTTGCGCAAGGTGTTCGGCTATAATAGCGATTTAGTATTCAATACTTAAAGTAATGAAATAGAACCAGGGAGTGTGTATGAATTCAGCGCTAGCGAATCATTACAGGGCAATTCTGAAAGTATTATTATTCAGTTTTATAATTAGCAATATCTATGCTGGAACGACGGGAAAAATATCAGGTAGTGTGACTGACGCTGAGACAGGCGAAGGTCTTCCTGGTGTAAATGTGATCATTGAAAATACTGGGATGGGCGCCTCTACAGATGTTGATGGTATCTACTTTATTATCAATATTCCTGTTGGTAATTATTCTGTCAGAGCAGGTATGATTGGATACAATACCATGATTATGACTGAAGTAGCAGTGAGAGGTGACTTAACAACATCAATTGATTTTGGTATGACGGTTAAAGTCCTTGAAGCGGATCAACAAGTGATCGTCGTAGCTGAAAGACCCATGGTTCAGAAGGATCTTACCTCGGGTAGAGCGATTATTTCTGCAGAAGAGATGAAAGCCATGCCAGTGGAGTCTTTAGCGGGAGTGATTGCAACCAAGGCAGGTATTGTATCAGATCCCAATGGTGCCATCCATATCCGTGGTGGTCGTTCAAGTGAAGTAACCTATATGATTGATGGTGTACCGGTCACCAATCTAAGCTCTGGTGGATTAGCTGTCGGCTTAGAAACTGGCGCTGTTCAAGAACTCCAAATTTTAAGTGGAACCTTTAATGCTGAATACGGTCAGGCTATGTCTGGTATCATTAATATTATTACCAAAGAAGGTGGCCAGGATTATTCTGGAAACTTCAGTGCCTATCTAGGTGATTATTATACTGATGACACCCGCTTTTTTGAACATGGCGATGAATTTGATATTATGAATATCAAAAACATGGAAGCCAGTCTTTCAGGTCCAGTACCCGGTTTTGGCAAAAAACTTACTTTTTTTGCCAGCGGTCGACTTTATGAATATGGTGGTCTATATCGAGGTGTAAACGAGCATACCCCAAATGATGTAAATTATCTGACCTCGAAAGCTGTAGAAGAACTACGCGATTCACCTTGGGGTAGAGCTGACCTGTTAAATTTTGCTGAGCCCTTCACTGATCTAGACGGTGATGGACAACTAGCTCCTGGTAGTGAATCATATTTCGATTTTGATGGAAATGGTTCATTTACAGCAGGGGAACCTTTTCGTGATGTGAATGGTGATGGCCGCTATAGTCATAACTATGATTTTAACGGTAATGGATACATTGACTCTGAAGACTGGGAATTTATTGATCTAAATGGCGATGGCCTCCTCAATGGGGATCCGTTTTTGGATGCAAACCACAACGGTGTGTTAGATGGCGAACCCTATATCGATTTCAACGGAAATGGTGTCTGGGATAGTGGCGCCAGCGGTGATGGATCGGTGGTACGCTTGAATACATCATCACGGTACAATGGGATGTTCAAGCTAACCTGGAAGATCAGTCCAACCCTAAAACTGAATACCAGCCTCATCCACAATGCTGCCGAATCAGTTAGCTATGACATTAATTACAAATATAACCCAGATGGACGTCCAACGAATCAGTCCACATCCACATCCTTGATCATGGATCTCCGTCATTCAATCAATGAGCGAATGTTCTATAATATTAAAGGCTCATTTTATCAAACCACAGCTAAGACCTTTTATCTAGATGTTGACCCTGAAGAACTTAGCGAAGATAAGAGCATGAATTTCAACAGTTTGCAGGATATGAGCGATTATTTCGCCGAAGTAGCCAGTGATGAGAAGTCAGGTATCGGTATGGGTAGCTTTTATGGACCGGTCAGTGATTCACTGCTTATTTTGAAAAGCCTGATGACAATCTACTATGCCGATAGTATCGTGGTTGATGGTCAAACATTTGCTTTTAACGTTCCTGATCAAACATTTGATATCACCAACACAGATGAACCAGAATTAGCAGAACGCTATGCAGGCTATCTCACCCATGATATTTATTATCAAATTATTGAGGGTGCCAAAATTGATTTTGTGATTAATGATCTAAAGAAAGCATACTTCCTACCCACTGATATTTCTGAACAACCAACGAATGAGTATCTAGCTGGTGGACATAGTCATAGTTTTTCAGAGCGTATCAATCAAACCTATCTATTGAGTGGGTCTCTGACCTGGCAAATGAACAATACCCACCAATTTAAAATGGGTATTGGGGCAAAGAGTCATCGGATGCAATACAAGGCATACTCAATCTTTGTCCAGGAGAATCTGGATTGGATTCCAACGATTAAAACCACTGAATCCAGTTTTGCAAATGATTCTTATGATAACTGGCTCACAGATGCAGTTTCCAAATTATCTTTAGATTCAAGAACACCCAAAGAAGCCTATGTTTACTTACAGGATAAAATAGAGTTGACTGATATGATTGTTAATATTGGACTACGCTATGATTATTTTGATCCAAATTACTTTGTACCCAGTGATTATAAGGATCCAGAAAATCCAACTTACTGGCTATACACGCTGGCAAATTCTGATTCTGCAAGAATAGATACCTTCTTCCAGTTCTCAGGAGAAGTAACGGATTTCGATCAAATTCTTGATACGCTTGATGCAAACGGCGAACAATGGCAGGACTACAACGATTTCTATGTAGACACCGAAGTTGTTCATCAGTTCTCACCAAGAATCGGTGTTGCTTATCCTATCACGGATAAGGGTATCATCCACTTTAGTTATGGTCATTTCTTCCAGATACCGACCTTTACCTATCTGTACTCAAATCCAGAAATGGAAATCAGTACAGCCAGTAATGAGAGTACCTTGGGTAATGCCAGTCTGAAACCCCAGAAAACAGTCACCTACGAAATTGGTTTGCAGCAAGAACTCTCTGCTGATCTGGGTATAGAGATTATTGCTTTTTACAAGGATTTCTCTGGGTTGCTCAGTCTTGATCAATATGAAAAATACAATACAGTTAATTATATGGTTTACTCAAATCGTGATTACGGTGACAGTCGCGGAATAACCTTCTCTGTGAATAAAAGACGTACAGGTCTTATCTCAGCCTCTGCTGACTACACCTATCTCGTCGCGCAGGGAAATGCTTCTAACCCATTGGCCCTCTTTTATGCGAACCAGAGTGACCCACCAGCTGAAGTCGTGAAGCAAGTGTTACCCTTGGATTGGGATCAAACCCATACGGTGAATGTTAATGTGACACTTTCTGAGCCCGGTAGCTGGGGAATTTCAATCCTCACAAAATATGGTTCAGGATTACCCTATACACCGACCTATCAGGGAAGCTCATTGGATGCACCAAACTCTGATCGCAGACCTAACTATTTCAATGTTGATATGAATATGCATAAAGCAGTCAGCTTTGCAGGATTAGACTGGACGGTCTTTATGAAGGTCTATAATGCCCTTAATACCATGAATGAAAGAAGCGTATTCTCCGATACTGGACGTGCGACTTATTCTTTAATCCCAACTTACACACCCGATAATGGAGACACATACGGCAGACATTCTTTATCTGACTGGTTGACCAGACCAGCGTATTTCAGTAGTCCTCGTCAGTTTCGTATCGGTCTCTCAACTAGTTTCTAGGAAGGTGTGAATATGAAGAAGCAGATTTTAATTTTAGTGGCCTTCATCACTCTTGTTAGTGTGATAAATGCAAATCAGTACGATACTCCTCAGGTCCCTGAGAATAAAAATGATCGGATAGCCTGGCTGAAATACAACGATGCCATGGATCGTCGGAATCATCTTTCAAAAGCAGCAGCACTCAGTGATCGTAAAGCCGGAACCCATAACGGAAACCGTGTCCGGACCCTGTTTTATAATTATGGATCTATCGGTCGCCCCAATACTGAACCATCCATGGAATGGCCTATTGGTTCAGGACGTGGCTATGCCTTTGAATTTGGTGTCGTTGCTGGAGCCAAAGTGACAACCCATGGTGGTGGCGAAGATATTATCGTCAGTGATGGGTTAACCGTAGCTGGTGTTCGCTATGATAACAGCGGTTTTGATAATAACCCTGGTGATTGGCAGCCCAAACCAGGTTATCATGATCCCTTCCAATCATCCATAGCCATGAGTGATGCAACAGACGATAATCGCGATGGAAAACCAGATTCTTGGCCATCATCCTGGTATAATAACGCCTTCAGTGACTATATGTGGCCAGGAGAGTACGGCCAGGGTATCACCACGGCTGATCAAGAGTCCTATTATGTGATGGACGATTTTTACATTAAGAGTCACAACACCTATTGGCCACAACAAGGGTGGTCAGATTCTCTTAGAGATGATGAGTTTTACCCCGCTTTCCCTATTGATACCGTTCGTGGCGGATTGGGTCTTCAAGTTGAATCACGTGGTTACCAGTGGATTGCAACTCGCGCCCAAAATGTAATTTTCTTCGTTTACGAATTAAAAAATGTTGGCGCTGATACTCTAGATAACATGTACTTCGGTATGTACGGCGATCCCCACGTCGGTGGAGCTTCAGATTACAATGATGATGATGCCTATTTTGATACCTTTATTGATATCGTCTATGGTTGGGATGACAATGCTATTGGTGATCCAATCTTTGGTACCACCATCCCTGGATTCTTTGGCTATAAATTTCTGGAATCACCTGGTGAACCCCGTGACGGCATCGATAATGATGACGATGGGATGATTGATGAATCCATGCAGGATGGAATTGACAATGATGGTGATTGGCGTCCGTTTGCTGATTGGAACCTCAATGGTGAATGGGATTTCGGAGAACCTGTAAATGATGATTTAGGTGCTGATGGTGTTGGTCCCGACGATCCTCAATATATCGGTGCCGATATTGATGGAAGTGAATCAAATGGTTTCCCCGATGCTGGTGAGCCTAATTTTGATGAAAAAGACCTGGATGAAGCCGATCAGATTGGTTTGACCGGGTTTATTGTTGATCAGTACTCAAATAGCACTGAGACAGAGGATTATTACTATTCCAGTCGTCTGACAGCTCCGATTGATACTGCAGCCTTCCAACAGAATGCTGATAACATATTTATGTACAGTTCTGGCCCCATTAAAATGGCTCCGAATGATGTTCGTCGATTCTCAATTGCCATGTTATTTGGTTATAATAGCAATGCTGCCAGTGGTGAAGATCTTTGGCAGGACCCCCATAATGTACGAGATCTGTATGCGACTGCAGAAATTATGCAGGAGATTTATGATGCAGGTTACCGTTTTGTCAAACCCCCGAGTAAACCACGTTTGACAGCTGTTCCTGGCGATGGTCAGGTTACACTCTACTGGGATGAGGGCGCAGAACGATCAAGAGATCCACTCTATGGAAATGACTTTGAGGGATATGCCATTTATCGTTCAACTGATTTTGGTTTCAATGAATCATTGACCATTACAGATACTTATGGAAGCCCTTATCTCTGGAATCCAGTTGCCAAGTTTGACTTGGACAATAATATTTCCGGTCCCCACCCTGTAGAGCAGATTAAGAATTCTGGTTTACACTATGATATGGGTGCCAATACAGGCTTGGTACATAGCTTTGTAGATAAAAATCTAATAAATGGGCAGCGCTATTTCTATGCGATATGTGCTTATGATTCTGGTTCTGCCATTGATACCATACCACCCACAGAAACATCAAAAACAATCCAGGAAGATTTTGCTGGAAACGTTTCACTTGATGTAAATACTGCCGTTGTTACACCTCAAGCACCTTCACTGGGTTTTATTGCACCTGAGATTAACCTGATTTCAGATGATTCAGATTTGCCTGGTACGGGTGAGATTGATTTCGTCATTATTGACCCAACCCAAATTCCTGATGGGCGTGATTTAGAAGTCCGCTTTATTGATTCTGGCATGGATCAAATTGATAATGATGTGGATTGGCAATCTTATGTCGATCAAGACCAATTCCGTGACAATGGTGTTTATGTAGATATGGTTATCCCTGTAAGCACAGATACTACAAGCTATTCAAGCAGTACTACTGATATGGTCCTGGTTGAAGGAATTGTTGATAATACTTTTGAATACAATGGTTTTAGTTGGAAAATTAAAACCTGGTTAGAAGGACCTACCATCACAACAGACACAGTCTACATCTATGCAGATTCGTTTGAATTATTACCTACCATGGATGTTTGGAATCCGGACTTTGATGGAAGTGTCAATGATGATGTGGGTGTGGATGGTTGTTCTGATGAATATGAAGATGGTTTAGGTGGGTGTTCTGATATTGCAGTTGCCAATCCTGGGGACGATCCCAATGGTGACAACTGGAATCCAGACACAAATCCAAATGGAACCGAAGCAAATGGCAAACCCAATACAGGCGAGCCTGATCTAGATGGCAAAGATTTTCAGGAATTGGTCGGTATTACCCAGTCGTTCTCAGTTATTGATGTGACTGATCCGATGAATGAAATCCCCATCGTTGAAGATCAAATGGGTATCGATGGTGAGGACTTCAACCAAATCAGCAATGGTATACAGGTTTTTGTCTATAACGATACACTCATGCTAGATGAAGAGAGAATTGGTTGGTTAACCGGTGATTGTAACTGGCGACCCAATGCACGGGTATACTCTGGTGGTGTCAGCGGAATCGCCATGCCTTTAGATTATCGTCTGGAATTTTTTGATAATGTTGTTGATACAGCCATGTCTTTAGGAACCTGGGAGCGCTTAAATGGCTTTCGCATGACCTATAAGATTACCGATGTACAAAGTGGCATCAGGCGGAATGTGATTGTTACAAGTCCTATAGACTCAACCCTGCAGCCTATCAGCAAGATTACCCCATTTCATTATACGAATGAAGCTCAAACAGGGAATCAGATTGGTATTGATTTACTGCCTACCTGGGAATTCACATTCCAAACGCCTTTTTCTAAGGTCTTGAGTCTGTACCCAGTTGAAAACGGTGTCATGGTTGGTACCTCTGGTGATGGTTTAGCCATCTACAATCAGGATAGTAAGGGCTGGCAGTATTGGACCGAGCAAAACTCAGGTGGTGGACTATTGTCCAGTGTGGGTCTCAAGGATATTCTCTATCATGAGGGTCACTATTGGGTCGCTACCGCTCATGGTCCATCAATATTTGATGGTGAGATATGGAAACATCATCATCTTCTAGAAACCGCTTTTGATGAATGGGAAGCTGATAAATCTGCCACCCTGGAAAACCCTGATAACACCAAAGATTATGCTAAGTGTGTGGCTTTGGCAACCGATGATCAGGGCTATATTTGGATTGGATCGGATGTTCATGGTTTGGTTCGGGTGAATACCCAGGGAACCTACATTAGTGGATATGATGATGATATCCAGTACATCGCCGGACCGGATAGCCTCTCTGATTATCTGGAAAAGCTGACGGATACTGATCTAAATGACATCTTTATTGATGGTGATATGGTCTGGTTGGGCACCAACAAAGGACTCATATCCTACAATTACATCGATACAGTTTGGACCCATTATCCTAAAGATAATATCAATGGTCTACTCAATGATGATATCTATGCAATTGACAAACTGCCAGAATCCCTTGGTGGCAATTTAATACTGGCCACTGCGAATGGTGTTGCCTTCATGGTAGATGATGTTTTTGTCGTTTACACATCATCTGATGAGACCATCCCAAATAACAAGGTCTACAGTCTCCATTATGCGAGTGACAGCGAGTATTATGTGGGTACAGCAAGTGGTTATGCTGTGATGGACCTTACCGGCGCCAGTAGTGATTATACAAGTGGAATCACCTTTGTGACCTACGAAGCTGGTTGGGGCAACTCCACCATCTACACCGACAAAAATATCCGAGCCATCGACTTTTCTGGTGAAACCGGATATTTTGGAACTGAATATGGTATTGAGCAACGCTTAGGAAGGGACGATTGGAATACCTTTGGTCCTCAACCAGGTGATGTCTTGGAAATCTACACCCGCAAGGAATTCAGTTCTCGCGATGTCTATCAGTATGCGACCTCAAGTGCAAAGGAAGATGCAGCAAAGATAGAAAATGAACTGGATGCAATCGCTGTGGTACCCAATCCCTATGTGGCAACAGCCATTTGGGAACAAAAACCTTATCTCCAATCTGGTCGTGGTGAGCGTAAGATATTTTTCATAAACTTACCCATGGATTGCACGATTCGAATTTACACCATGTCAGGTGAATTGGTTCGAAAGTTGGAACATCATGAATCGGTCTTTAACGGGGCTCAATCATGGGATTTACTAAACTCGGATCACTTGGAGGTGGCCTATGGTGTTTACATCTACCACATTGAAACCGATAACTCAGAAACCATCGGCAAATTTGCCGTGATCAAATAAGGAGGTTGACCATGAAAAAATTACTGATCACTCTCCTCATCGTAACAGTATCATTTAGTTTTGGCCAAAATAAAGTTGGAACTACCGTCTCTCAATTCCTCAAAATCGGAGTAGGTAGTCGTGCCACAGGAATGGGTGAGGCCTATGTGGCCATGGCCAGTGACGCATCCGGACTCTATTGGAATCCTGCTGGTATTGCTCGTGCAAACGGCGGTGAGATTATGTTTCAAAAGAACAACTGGATTGCAGACGTTTCCATCAATTACCTCGGAGTTATCTTTCCCTTGTATGGTATTGGAACCGTAGGTGTAAGTATTACATCTCTGACCATGGATGATGAGCCTGTCCGCACAGTTCTGGAACCCAATGGTACGGGTGAAGAGTTTACCGCTAGCGATTTGGCGATGCAGGTAAGTCTCGCAAGAGCTCTGACAGATCGATTCTCTATCGGATTTAATGCGAAATATATACAGGAGAATATCTGGCATTCAACTGCAACTGGTATGGCCATCGATGTTGGGACACTCTTTAGAACCCAGTTTAAAGATATGCGGCTGGGCATGAGTATTTCAAACTATGGCTCCAGTATGACCATGTCAGGCCGTGATGGATTAATTCGCTATGATCCTGCACCTGGTTCAGAAGGTAACAATGATGCTATTCCAGCTGATTACTCCATGGATGATTGGGATTTACCTCTGATTTTCCGGGTCGGTGTGGCCTTAGATGTCATCGATGTTGGTGTCACCAAAGTGACGCTGGCGGTTGATGCAATTCATCCAAATGACAATTATGAGTCTATTAACATCGGTAGTGAGTTGAGTGTGCTAGGGAAGTACTTCCTGCGCGCTGGTTACAAATCACCCTTTGTTGAGACCAATTCAAGTGTTTCAGCATCTGATCTTGAAGATCGGGAAGAAGGTCTGACTTTTGGAGCTGGTTTCGACCTGCCCCTCTTTGGTTCTGCCTCTGGAATCCGATTTGATTGGGCTTATGCTGATTTTAATCGATTAAACAATGTTCAGAGGTTCAATTTGAGTTTGTATTTCTAACCTATGATTTGTTACCTCATTGGTAAGTAGAGATGAAAGGTATCTTGCCCATTCAGTAGAATTGGTAAGATACCTTTTTCACATTTAACACAATTAAAATGATCTGAAGTGAGACTGGTATGAAACAATTAAGCCGACTGCTGATAATTCTAACGCTTGGATTTCAATTCTTATTTGCCGGTACCTCAGGAAAAATTACAGGTGTAGTGACAGATGAAAATACGGGTGAATCACTACCTGGTGTTAATGTGATGGTGCCAGCCACGGGTCAGGGCGCCGCTACCGATGAAGCGGGACGTTATTATATTTTGAATATTCCACCAGGAGACTATGAACTCCGCGCCTCAATGATTGGATATTCCATGCGTATCGTTGAAGGGGTGCGTGTCATGGTTGATCTCACCACCACACTGGATATTGGTATGGGCGTGAGCATCATCGAAGGAGATGTTGTTACGGTGACGGCCGATCGATCTATGGTTCAGGCTGACATTACCCATGCCCAGGCAAATATCAGTGCCGCTGAACTTGAGGCTTTACCAGTAGAATCATTTCAGGCTGCCGTATCACTCCAGGCCGGCGTCGTTGTTGATGGAGGTGGTGGAATTCATATCAGAGGTGGACGATCCTCAGAAATTGGTTATCTCATCGATGGTATTCCGGTCACAAACTCATATGGCCAGAACATGGGTGTTGGGATTGAAAATAATGCAATCCAGGAACTTCAGGTTATCTCTGGAACCTTTAATGCTGAATATGGCCAGGCCATGTCTGGAATCATCAATATTGTCACCAAAGATGGTCGACTAGACAAATATACTGGAAATTTGAGTTACCGCTATGGTCGCTATATCTCCACTGACCCTGAAATCTATCTAGGAAAAATTCCTGATGATTTAGATATCCGAGATAACCTGGATATAACTTCAGTTGATGTGCTTGGCTTGAATCAGGATATGTTTACACCTGAAGGTCGTCATGATATTCAGTGGAGCCTAAGTGGGCCCATGCCGGGACTCTCTGAATCCACATCCTTTTTTACCTCTGGCAGATATGAGGAATTGGCTGGCCGGTTATACGGCGTTCGTCGCTTTAATTCTGATTCATTTTATTGGGATAATGCCACATCCATGCCCATTGAGAATGGTGAGCTTTTCTCAGATTTTAATGATGTGGGGAATGATGGCTGTGGGGATGCTTATGAAGATGGAAATGGTGGCTGTTCTGAGGATCCTCTGAATCTTGGAAATGATCCAAATGGGGATAATTGGGATGCCTACCTCAACCCAAATGGGGAAGAGGGTAATCGATTAGGTGATGCCTCCGAGGCTGGCAACGGTCTTTGGGACGGCGGTGACCGTATCTATGCAGTCGATCCAAATGTCCATTTCAATCGTTCAGAATGGTTTTGGTACAATGACCTTAATGGCAATGGAAGCTGGGATCCAGGCGTAGATGAACGTAATAACGCTCCAGAATTGGCTCTAGATGATGTGGATGGTGATGGTCAATTGAGTGGTGAATGGTATATCGATGGTGATGGTGATGGGGAATGGACCAATAGCCGAGGAGATAATGCTGTTGTTCCCTTATACACCTCTACCAGTTTAAACCTCCAGGGGAAATTAACCCACCGTATCAGCAGCAATATGAAAGTTTCACTTAATGTGCTTTATGGCAAAACGACTACTTATAATAGTAATGCCCTGGATTGGAAATACACACCAGAAGGACGTGCCACAGACTATAGTGATAACATGAATATTGGTCTGGTACTGCAGCATACTTTAAGCCCTAAAGCTTTTTACAGTATCAAAGCATCTGTTCTCGGCAATTTCGGTCGTTCTTACTATGAAGACATATATGATGTGAATTGGAATTCACTCTTTTTGTCTAATATGTTTAGAGGTTCAGATTTTGACATGCCCAGTCCGCTTGATTATGACCCAGCAAGCCTAACTCCGTATGAAAATGATAATAATATCCTGGATGCATCAACAGGACAAAAATTTAATCTGGGGGGCATTTCTAAATATCATCTCTACCGGATGACTCGTACTCAGTTACTTAAATTCGATATGACCAATCAAATCAATGATATGCACCAACTCCAGGGCGGGCTTGAATTTAAATACAGCAGCATTTTTAGACGGGATTTTAGCATCCTTTATGATCCTGCAGAGGGTTATGACACGCCTCAAATCCAGACCCCTGATGTGATGGAATCAACCCCTACCTATAGTGAAATGATCAGGAATCCATACGAGTTTTCAGTGTATTTACAGGACAAAATAGAAGTTTCTGATTTGATCGTAAATGCAGGGCTGCGATATGAGATATTTAACCCTGATGGTGCAACCCTCACGGATCCCGCTGATCCTAATCCCTATTCACCCCTAAAATTGATCAATAAATTCAATGATTTAGATGGAGATGGACTGATCTCTGAGGAAGAAGCTATTGCTTCTAATGCAAAAACTTATGAGGATCGAATGGAGTACTGGTTTGAAGAAGCCTCCACCAAAATACAAATCAGTCCTCGCTTAGCTGTCGCTTATCCAATAACAGATAAAGGTGTTCTCCATTTTTCCTATGGACACTTCTTTCAAATACCAAGCTACACATACCTGTATATTAATCCAGATTTTGAAGTGCCGGTTGGCGGGAGTATCGCCTCGGCCACCATGGGAAATGCAGATTTAGAACCACAAAAAACAGTTCAATATGAAGTCGGTTTCCAACAGCAGTTTGGGGAGAATATTGGACTCGATGTGACTGGTTTTTATAAGGACATCAATAATCTTTTGGGCTCTAAAATAGTGACCACCTTTACCGGGGAAGTCTATGGTGTCTATATCAATCGAGATTACGGAAATACAAAGGGAATTACAGTTTCCCTCACCAAACGCTTCTCTGACGGCTTTTCAGCCAATATTGACTATACCTATAGTGTCGCTGAAGGAAACGCTTCAGATCCAAACTCAGCCTTCTGGGATGCACAAAACAATCGGGAAGCAGAGAAACAACTCGTCTACTTGAATTGGGATCAACGGAATACCTTGAATGGGTCAATTCTATTTAAACTGCCCTATCAGGTGAACCTTAGTTTTATTGGAGAGTATGGTTCTGGATTACCCTACACACCTTCAAATCCCAGCTTAGATGGTGGCAGCTTTGAGAACAGCGCTCGTCGCCCTCAATCCATAAATGTGGACATGCAATTATCCAAAACAATGGAGCTTGTTGGGCGGGAGATTAGTTTTACAGCAAATATCTATAACTTACTAGATATTCGAAACGAAGTCTCGGTCTTCACCGATACAGGCCGTTCGGGATACTCTCTTATTCCAACCTATACTGCGGAAGATCCCAATTGGGAATTTAACAATTTGGAAGAGTACTTAAACCGTCCCAGTTACTTCTCATCACCACGCCAAATTCGTGTTGGCATATCAACCTCATTGTGAGACAGGATAAACTCATGAAATATATTAAAATGAATGTGCTCGCCATTGTCCTGATTATGATGACCACTCCTCTTGTGCAATTTGCCGCAAGCGAGGGTGCAACACAATCCCCAAAGCTATCAAAGCTAGGAAAAATGTCTGCCCTTGGTGTCGATGCCAATCAACATGGGAATCGACGTTTGGGGATCCACAATGGGAACAAGATATTAACACGATTTACCAATTATGGGTCGATCGCTGACTGGAGAAATTCACCCGGTCGTTATGACTGCGGAATCTATCCCATTGGTTCAGGTCATTCTTATCTTGCAGAATTTTCACCTCTGGTTGCAGCAGAAGTACCCAATGCCGCTGGTGGATTTCCCATTCACATGCTCAGTGAGGGGATGCCTTCTAGTTCTATTGATATGCCAGCAACAGGTGATTACCTCTGGCAATTTCAACCGAGGTTGGGCTATGCAAATTCCAACGATTCTTTGATTGCCATGAGTGATGATTCGCTCTCATGGCCCAATAGCTGGCCCAATTTATCATCAGATTGGGATGGGGTGTGGGCAGGACAATATGGTAAATACAATCGTGCCGATCAGGAAAGCTATTTCCATGTGGATGATTTCAATAATGATGAATTCGCATTTTATCCAATGAAACTGGATGAAATCATTCGTTATTGTGACATCGCTCCATTCGCAGACCCAGATTCAGAGGATTATGCTCTTCTAACTGATCTGAATACTTCATTCGAAGACCTGGTTCGGGATGTGAATCGTTCCAACGCATTGGATGCTCGCAGTGGCCGTAGACCGGATGCCATTATGGTTGAAGGTGATAAATGGTATGAAATAGATTCGCTGATCAATGATCATCAACTCAGAGTAAAGACATTTGCCGGAGATGCCAATCAAGTGGCTCCCAATACAGCTTACCATATTTACGATGGTATCAAGCGCGGAGTCGGAGTTGATGTTTCGGTTCGTGGCTACCAGTGGGCTCATCCAGCTGCTGAGGATATTTTGATCTTCACCTATTGGATTCAGAACATTAGCTCTTGGGATTATGAAAAATTTATTTTTGGAATGTATGGAGATGCTGACGTTGGCGACAATGGAGATCAATATGATGATGATGCCTGGTTCGATACGGGAAATGATATTGTCTATCAGTGGGATCATGATCTTTGGTCCATCAATTATGGTGGTTTTGTCCCAGCTTATTTTGGCTGGAAATATCTAGAATCACCTGGAAATCCACTGGATGACTTAGACAATGATGGTGATGGCATGGTTGACGAAAGCCAGGATGATGGCATCGACAATGATGGCGATTGGGATCCTTATGTGGATGATATCGGCGGAGATGGCGTTGGCCCCAATTTTGGTGAATATATTGGACCCGATGCAGATGGAACTGAAGGAAACGGTGTCCCAGATGCCGGCGAACCCAATTTCGAATATACAGACAATGATGAATCCGATCAGATTGGACTAACCAGCTTTACCGCAGCAGCCTATCCAGGGATAGATCTAACCAAAGATGCTGTTTCCTGGGGACAATTGGCTCCAGGATCATTTACAAATATTTCGCAAACAGTTGATCTCACATTCATGTATGGTTCAGCCTACTTTGCTCTACCCCAACAAGAAGAACGCAAATTTGCTGTGGCCGTTATCTTCGGAAACGATTATGAAGATATTTTGAGAAATTCAGAAACGATGCAGCAAATCTATAACAGTGATTACAATTTTGCCAAACCACCAAATTTACCAAAGGTCACCGCTGTTTCTGGTGATGGCCAGGTCACCCTCTATTGGGATGATAAGTCCGAATACAGTGTGGATCCCATCTATGGAATGGATTTTGAAGGGTATCGCATCTATCGGGCAACGGACCCTGCCTTTAACGAGGTCTGGACGATTACGGATACTTACGGGAATCAAACATTTAACAAACCCATTGCTCAATTCGATGTTATTGACGGTTTAACTGGCCCACATCCTTATGGATTGAACGGTATTCACCTCGATATGGGAACGGATTCAGGGCTTCGTCATTCCTGGACTGATACAAATGTTGAAAATGGTCAGACCTATTATTATGCTGTAGTTGCTTATGATTATGGCTATGATTATGACTTTTATGAGCGGGGAATCTCTGCTGTGGATCTTCGTCCACCCATCACACCTTCGGAGTGTACCAAAAAGATCGAAATCAATGCTTCAGGCGATGCGGTAGACTTTGCCATTAATACGGTTGCAGTCGTCCCTAATGCCCCTGCTATGGCCTATATACCACCAGAGATAGTCGCTGATGCCTCTACTACTTTGGGGACAGGCACATTGGACATTACGGTAATTGATCCCTCACAGATTAAAAATAATGATCAGTATGAGATTACGTTCCGCGATTGGTCCGAAGATGAAATTGACAATGATGGTGATTGGCGGACCTGGACCGATGATACAACCCATTATAGTATCACTTCCACACTTGAATTACTCATACCACCAAATTCTGATACACTTACTATAAACATCTCTAGCGGAAGAGTTTTTCAGGGAATTGCCCAGAATAGCACCCGTTTTATCTATTCCGGATATGATTTTATCACAACTGCCATCGATACACAAACAATCGTTGGAGCTGATAGCACTTACATTCAATATTTTATTGATATTCCTGACACCAGTTTTACCCTGTTACCAACCCTTGGGATATGGGATGGCTGGGAACCCATCTATGAAGATGTTGGTGAAGATGGCTGTAATGATGAATTTGAAACTGGCGATCCTCAAAATCCATGCTCTGAAACGGCCTTGAATATTCTCAGTGATCCCAATGGAGATAATTGGGATCCGATTAGCAATCCAAATGGGACGCAGGCTAATGCAAAACCAGATGCTGGTGAACCCAATTATGATGCCAATGATATTGATGAAATAGCACGTCTCACCAGCTCCTATCAAGTCAAGAATCTCACCAGCGGAGATATCCTGCTGGCAGAGGAAATGGATTTAACAGGCGAGGAAAGGGGCATGGTAACGGAAGGTTTTCGGATCAATGTCACCAATGATGAGATCGGCTTAATCAGTGAGGAAACAGGCTGGATTACTGCTGGATTAAATTTCCGGATTAATGTTACACCAGATAAATACAATACCGTTCCCTTCAAGGCTGTTCCCTTTGACTATTTGATCACTTTGGATTCAGTGATATCAGATACATCTGTGAATATGAAGGAAGTTGCTTTTCATATAGATGACCTAACCAATGATATCCCTGTGGAGTTTATCTATACCACGTCAGTAACTGACTCAATTCTACGACCAGGCGCAGTCATTTATCCAACAATTAAAGCGGGTGATGATCTTCGAGTAACCTGGAAAATGGCTACCCAATCAAAAGTTGGTGATGTCTCTGCCATTGCCCAATGGGATGATTACACCGTTTTTGCCACTTCTGATAAAGGTTTAGGTGTGTTTGATGGAAATAGTTGGTCTAACCTCACTGTAGATCAGGGCTTGTTGTCGAATAACCTGAGAGACCTGTCATTTGATAACAGTGGCCGACTGATGGTCGGATCGATTTTGGGTCTTAACGTTCATACCATTCAGGGCTGGTTAACCTATACGATAGACCTCGTTGTTCTCGGCGCCGATACGGAAGAAGAGAAGCATGATTATCTTAGTTTTGATCGTGTTCTTCAGGATTCAGAGGGTATTATCTGGTCCATTTCCAGTAAAGGAATCATGCGCTGGGATATCAATCGAAGCAGTGTCGCAGAATTATTATCAGAAGATGAAATCACTCGAATTGATTTTTATGCTGATACATTTAAGACTATCGGTGGCGATACGCTGATTACCGGTATCATTCAAGAAGAAACAACAGCCATGCTGGATCTGGGTGGCGGTTCCATCGTTTTTGGGACCAAATCCGAAGGACTTGAATTCTACGAACCCTCCACATTGAGCTTTTGGTACTTGAATAGCGATAACTCCGATTTGGTGAGCGATAAAATACTCTCATTGGATGTTGCTGGAGATGACCTTTACATCGGTACTCAAAAAGGTCTTGTGATTTATGATATGACCGACAGTCTGATTGTATACTCCAATCAGGATAGTCTGCTTGACAGTAAGGTGCTGGATGTCATGGTCGCCGATGATGGTAAAATTCATATCATGACCAAGAATGGTTATAATATCATCGATTTTGATGCGCCAGTTGGTTCTCAGTATACTGTGCTTACAATTGAGGATGTGCCTGAATTTGGCACGAATAGTCTACAGGTGATCAATATGCTTGAAGATGGATCCCTCTGGATTGGAACAGGAAGTTCGGTGGTTCGCTATCAGGACTCTAAGTGGGAAGATTGGGCGCCACAGGCCGGGGATCAATTTATTGTTAAAACCCGTAAACCATTTTCAGCACATGATGTACTCACTTTTAGTGCTAGAGGTGGAGATATTGATATAGAAGCACCAGCCAGCTTGCTGGAAGAGATTGCTGTTGTCCCTAACCCTTATGTAGTGACAGCATCATGGGAACCACAACATCTCTATGATACAGGACGGGGGATTCGGAAAATCGATTTTATTCACTTACCACCTGAATGTACCATTCGCATTTATACAACAAGTGGAAAATATGTAAACAGTATTGAACATAACGCCGAAATCTGGAACGGAGCTGAGTCCTGGAACCTGTTAAACAGGGATGGCTTGGAGATTGCCTATGGTATTTACCTGTACCATGTGGATGCTCCAGGAATTGGTGGTTATGTTGGTAAATTTGCAGTGATTAAGTAGGAGGCAAGCATGAAAAATACGAACAATACACATCGCATTGTCTCACTTATCCTAGTGTTGATTTTTGCAAGCAGTCTTCAAGGTGTTTCAAAAAGTGGTACAACTGCCGCAGCCTTTCTAGAAATAGGAATTGGTGCCCGGGGTACATCCATGGGTAATGCCTTTGTAGCAGTTGTAGATGATGTGAATTCACTCTATTGGAATCCAGGTGGGTTAGCCCTCATGGACAAAAGTGAGGTCAGCTTTATTCAGACCAAATGGCTCGGAGATATTGATTTTAATAATGTTTCTGCAGCTTTTCCAATGGGTGATATAGGCACAATTGGGCTCGCATTAACCAGCATCACCTATGGTGAAATGGATGTACGAACCATCGTTCAGCCCGAAGGAACGGGTGAGAAGTTCAGTTCCTCTGATTTTAGTGCCACACTGGGTTGGGGAAGACGGTTCACCGACCGATTTTCCTTTGGTGCAAATGTGAAATATATCGAAGAACGAATCTGGCACATGAAAGCCAGTACGGTTGCCGTGGATCTTGGCACCACTTTTAAAACCCAGTTTAAAGATATGAAAATTGGAATGAGCGTTTCCAACTTTGGCAGTAAAATGAGGTTGGAGGGTGATGACACTCGAATCAAAGTGGATATTGCCCCAGATCAGGAAGGGAACAACTCGAAAATTGATGGGCATCTCGATACAGATGCAGTTGATTTACCCCTTCTATTCAGAGTTGGACTTGCAGCAGATGTTTTAAAAATTCCACATGGGAAGCTTACGCTGGCCATCGATGCAGCTCACCCCAATAACTATGCAGAAAGCCTCAGTATTGGTGGAGAATTCAATCTCATGGATATGGCTTTTTTACGAGCAGGGCAGACCTTTTATCTTGATGATATAGATGAGGATGGTGAAGCATATTCACCTGAAAAATTCAATTTTGGCGGTGGTATCAATATTTTAGTTTCTCGAAATATGCGCTTTAAATTGGATCTGGCTTATGGTGACTGGGGTATTCTTAGTGATGTAAGACGGTTTAGCTTGAGTTTGGAATTTTAGAACATCTCCAGCTTGATCACATTTAAAAGAATGCTTAGCCTGACTTTTGTAAAGCTGTAAAGGAAGTAGAATGACCCTCAAATTGAAGACTATTATAATTCTTTCGATGCTAGTCGTGGGACCATCCATTGCATCAGATTTAAATCCATACATCAAATTAAATGATGCAGCTAAAGCATGGTCTGTAGAGCGTGGGAACCCTCTATATTATACTTCAGATAAGTCTTTGTATAGCGTTGGCAGTCAGTCGGTTAGAAGGATGGCCTTGTATGACGAACGCGGTGTAATCAGTCTCTCACCACATGCTGACTTCAGATTAATTAGTCTGATTCAAGATCTCTCTGAAGTGAAAAATGGTCAACGCTATTCTGATTATTTTATTTTGGATGATCAAGATGAATTGAGTTATAAAGTCAGTCGGGGGACTCCTTCAGATTTAAAACCACTGGTTGCAGCAATATCAGACCACGGTGTCTTGGCTTTGGCGGATCCTGTGAATGCAAAAATATACTTCTACAGTGAAGGCGAATTGCTGAGCGAAGGTCAGCTCTATGAAGATGAAGGCTCAGTGAGCATGGAACGGAATATTCATCTCCAGTGGGTCGGTAACGAATGTTTCATTCTTCTGGAACGACCTGGCTTTAATGGGCAACCAGGGGCAGATGTGCTTTTTATCCGAATCGATGCAGCTGGCCTGAATCAGTTCACGGCAATCCTACCCTTTACCTACCTGCAGAAATATATCTTTGGCTCAAATCGATTCTTTATTAGTGGTTATAATTATAGCTCAGAGAATCAAACTATGGATCCCCTTATTATTGAGGTTAACCGTGATGGCACTGTCTTATGGACCCATGAAAAATTCGGTCACGAATTGGCCCTTTCAGAGAATGGTAAATATCTCGCGGCTCTAAACACTCATGAATCGATCACAACATTTGATCTATATAGCAAACGTGTCAAGCAAGTAGATTACTCACACAATGACCTCGTATCGCTTGGTTTGGCGGTCAATAATGTTGGTGACATCGCAGTCATCAGAGTTCCAGCTGATTTTTTTGTAAAACGGAATACTTATTTTGCCCATATTTATTTTCCACAGATAGAACAATCATCTACTATCCAGATCGATCCCCGTTTTCCCAAGCTGTTCCAACTTTATTCAAATGGAGAGCAGTTTTACATCGGGACCAACTACGAATGGTTGGAAATTAGTCCTTGATGCAGCTTCCCAGAGTGATCGTCACACCCCGCTGAGATGATAAGAGAAATTATTATATGTTAACCAAAACTCTTGTATTCATCCTGCTTGTGATTCCTTTACAGCTAAGTGCTCAAATTCATAATTTCCCCTGGCCCATGGCCTCCATGAATGTCCAGCATCGTATCTCAGCCACGTTTGATGAGTGCCGGGAGGATCGTGATCACTTTCACAATGGTACCGATATCCCACTGGCACCTGGTGCAGAAGCACTAAATATTATGGCGGGACAAGTCACTGGGATTGGCTCAGATTGGATTAGAGTCGAAGATTTCGCCTACGTACATGTCAACCCCAATCCTGCACTTCATGTTGGGAATTCAGTGGCTCAGGGCGGTGTGGTTGGTTGGGCAGATAGTTATGCCCATATCCATCTCAATTATGGTGGGGGAGCCAGTGGGCATGCTTATGGGAATCCTCTTTTACCAACAGGCTTTGTTCCATTTTCAGATCCCTATCATCCTCGATCACCCATCATTCAATTTGCACTGGATGGAACATCTGCTATTTTCCCTTCAAACACCATCAGTGGGCGCGTGGATATTATTGCCCAGGCTGCGGACACAACAGATCTTCAATCCAACATCGATATGAACAATGGTATCTATACTATTGGTTGGGCGTTGCATTCTGCAGATACCAGTGAGGTTCTGACTGGACCCCATTTTTGGTTCGAAGCAGATGCACTTTATGCTAATTCACATATCAATAATGTCTATGCCCTCGGATCCAGCACCAGTATTTACAAATATATCGTGACCAATCGGATAACATCAAATGGATATCTTGATTGTGATCTCTATGAGCCTGGATCTTATGTGGTGGCTGTCATGAGTTCTGATTCACGAAATAATTGGGATACAACTTATGTGCGAGTGGGTCTAAGCGATATCGATCTATTACCTCCGGGACAACCTATCCTTAATTACATCGGTCCAGATCAGAATGGTGATCTATACTTAAAATGGACAGCACCTACTGATCCTGATTTAGCTGGATACATTTTGGAATTCTCATTTGATGGGGATAGTTGGGTCTCAAACCATGGCCCAGATGTAATAACAGCTGATATGTCCAGTTTTACAGTAGCTGGTTTTCCCCAGAATTCATATATTAAATTTCGCCTCATTGCTGTAGACACTGCACCAATCCCAAACCGAAGTATCGTCTCTGATACTTATGGTGTGCGCTTAGATACCAACTCACCGGCAATCCTCATCGTTGATGGATTTGACCGAATCACAGGATCATGGGTTCATCCCAATCATGATTTTGCCTGTTATTATTCGGACGCCGTGGTTGGAAGTGGCATCTCCGCATCCATCACAACAGTGTCCAATGAATGGGTGCTATCTGCTGAAAATATGGATGATTATGAAACAGTTCTCTGGTTTGTAGGCGATGATAGTCGCACAGATGAAACCTTCAGTCAGGATGAACAGAGTGTTATCTCCGCCTACTTGTCTATGGGCGGTAACTTCTTTGCATCAGGGGCTGAGATTGCCTATGACCTAAGTGCTGGAACTACTGCTGATGAAGCTTTCATGAATCAAATGCTCCATCTTGCTTATGCAGGGGATGGCGCTGGTAGTTTAGAAGTCCATGGTCTCGGTCCTCATTTTTCAGGACTTGAATTCAATTATGGAACGACACCCTACGAGGAAGACTGGCCTGATTATTATACACCCGTTTACGGCGGTGGGGTGGCCCTTCAGTATGGAAATACACGGAATGCCGGTATACGATTTAAGGATGATATCTCGGCAACTTTCACAATGGGTTTTGCATTCGAGACCATTAATACAGAGGCAGCTCGTATTGATCTCATGAACAGAGTCCTCCAGTTTTTTACCAGTCCCGTTTCAAATGACTATATCAGTGTCCCCTTATCTTTCTCTATATCAGGCGCTTACCCCAATCCGTTTAATGCATCAGTTAATCTTATTTACAATCTTGATGTGCCAGGAGATGTACTGCTGGTGGTCTATGACTTAAAAGGCCGCGAGGTGATTCGCCATGAGCTTAGGTCGCAAGTGCCAGGCACTTATTCATGGCAGTGGGATGGCAAAGATGGACAAGGTTCCACCTTGTCAAGTGGCACGTATTTAATACATCTATTGCAGAATGATCGTCAATCTGCCGTCCAAAAGGTGCTGCTTCTAAAATGACCAATACTCTCTATAGATTTGCCATTACTATTCTGATCCTGGTCAGTACGCAGCAGGCTGTTCTTGCTGACGCTCTGACCATAAAACCCTATGCTCAATGGACCTTCGATACACCCATAGAGCAAATTATTTATAGGCCAACTGGCACTGGTTTTCCCATTAAACTTATACTCACAGAAGCAGAAATAACGCTATATGATAGTACTGGGAATCATATTAGAGCAGTCTCCAGGGCAGCAGCAGATAAATTTGTAATAAATCATAATCAAAGTGGCTTTATGCTTGTCCAGGTCAACCCATCTAACCTGATTGACCATGAAGAAATACTATATTCATTTCAAGTATATGATATCCAGGGGAGACCAGAATATACCCTTGTTCAAAGGGTGACCAATCCTGACGGTATATTGAATTACCAATTTACCAGCGAGAAGAGCATTCTGTTGACTGAAAAGGGACGACCCTACATCATTGAGCTCTACAATGAAAACACGCTATTGGAAGTACCATCCTGTCAGTCTGGAAGCTCAAAGTCAGACGAGGTATTCACATTGGCGACTAAACTGAAGCATGCAAATGAGATGATCACGGCTGTTTCTTGCTCTGCAAACATAGACTCATCATCAACAGAAATACGTTTGTGGAATCATGACCAGGGATTGGGCAGTCCCGTTTTTCAGTCCGGTCGCTTAATAGAGCTGAACCCCTTACCCAAAACAGATTATTATTTCATGGAACTTGAAAAAGGGACGGGGACCTCATTGTCCCTCTTCAATAGAACGCAATTGATTGGCACCTTCCCCTGGCAGAGCTGGAAGATTCAAAAGGTCAATCAGCAATTTGCCTTCATTATTTCGGAGAAGGATTTCAATATCGTTAATCTTGGCGATGGATCGATTGTCTCGACCTACCATCCCATCGATTTGAGCAGCATCAGTGATGCAATCTTTCTACCAGAGTGGGGTATCTATCTGTATCTCCGTTATGAACCCTATTTTAGAGAGAATGGGCGCCAGGCTTTTCGAAATTTCCAACTTGAGGGTGTTGACAAGACAGGACGAATTATCCATAGAAGCTCATTTGGAACCTGGACCTATTCATTGCCGAAAATTGCTTCTATCGGCAAAGATTTATTTGGTATTCATATCCATAACGCCGTTTTAATGTATGGAATTAAACTAGAACGCGATTGAATCCGCCGATCAGGATGTACAATTGGTATAATATCAAGCAATGGGTCCCTTTTGAAATACAATCGATATTAGTCATTCTGAACAGAGTGAAGAATCTCCCATATTACAGTAAGCCATTATTCTCAACGAAAGATCCTTCGTTGCACTCAGGAAGACCAGTAATGGGACCTGCCAACAGTTGGTATAACGACATAATAAGACAAATATTATCTCCATTTCCACCTGAATACCTATAGCAAAAGTGTTATTCGCAAATATTTTGACACCAAACTATTAAGGAGTCTTTAATGAAGCTAATAAACTTATCAATCATAACATTCGCATTAGTAATGGGAGCCTGTAGCACTCAGGAGGCAGTCGTTCTAACCGAAAAGCCTTTTGGTATCTCTAACGTTGAGCAAATTACTTTTGAAGGTGACAATGGGGAGGCCTATTGGAGTCCTGATGGCCAGGAGATTATCTTTCAGAGCAAACGTGGTGGCCGCGGTTGTGACAAAATTTATATCATGAATACTGATGGATCCAATACGAGGATGGTAAGCCCTGACCTGGGTGCCTATACCTGTTCATATTTCAGTATGGATAATGACCGGATTATTTTTGCTTCAACCCTTGGGGTTGTGGATAGTTGTCCACCTCGTCCCAAACCCCAGGGCAACAAATACATCTGGCCCTTATTTCCCTATGATATCTATTCAGCAAATCCCGATGGATCAGATCTGATTCGAATACGTGAGAATACTGGTTATGATGCAGAACCAACGGTGTCATTCTCTACAGGTCGCGTGATATTTACCTCTGAAATAGATAATGATCTTGAAATATTTACAATGAATATTGATGGCTCCAATGTAACCCGTTTAACCAATCATTTGGGATATGATGGCGGTCCATATTTCAGCCCTGATGCCGAAAAGATCGTATGGCGTGCCTGGTATCCAGACAATGCGGAAGATACCCTTCGCTGGCAAGAGAACATGGAATTGAATCAGGTAGAGGCGGTTCCATTGTCGGTCTATGTGATGAATGCAGATGGTTCTGGTCAGGTTCGCTTGACAGATAATGGCGCTACCAATTGGGCACCATCATGGCATCCTGATGGAAAACATGTCGTTTTCTCTTCCAATATGGATGATTGGAATGCAGAAGCAGGAGCCTTTGGCCACAATTTTGAACTGTATATGATTGGAATCGATGGCACCGGTTTAAAGCGCTTAACCACAAACACTTATTTTGACAGTTTTCCCATGTTTAGCCCAGATGGAAAACACATGTTGTTTGCCTCCAATCGGGATGCTGATAACCCACGAGCAACGCACATTTTTAACGCTGAGTGGAATGACTAGAAATATTGAATAGTGAGTGTGTTGGTGTGGGACACATTGCGCGTACGATGAAGTTTAACCGGTATTATTGGGGCAAGGGTTTAATTATCACTAAAAAATACACAGCAATAAGTCTTTACTGATTTGGAAGTATAACTTGAAATCGCTACTCTATCACTACTTGCCTTATGGAGTCATTGATCTGCTACTTACCCTGGCGTTAATCACTGAGCTCGTTAACGACCGATACGATTTAATGTGGGCTAATTTGCCGATTCTGATCTGGGGAATGGTCACCTTTAACAAAAAGCTTAAAGCAATGAATTATGATTCTATTGATTGAACTCATAATTCTGCTCATGACACCTATTCTGGTGTTCCATGCCATTCGTTCTTACTCAATTGAATTTGCTAAGATATTCTGGATGAGTGGACTCTTCTTGGGGGCTTTGAGGGAGTTTGCCCTTGTTTATGTCTCCGGACTCTACAGTTATGGTGAGTTCAATATCACAATTGCTGGCTTTCCCCTCGTGTACCTGCTTCTCTGGTCAAATCTAAGTTATGTAAGCTGGCAGTGGAGTAATAATTACCTCGGGTTGGATTATCTAAAAGCCCAGACCTGGGATCATCATTTGGCTCTCATATTTGGGACAATGATATTAATCGCCTTTTTCATGGAATCCTTTTTCTCACAATACCAAATGATCCAATGGCAGCTATCCACATCTCTTAAATTGTGGGGTGGGGTACCCGTATTGGGACCATTTGCCTATGGGTTTACATCAGTATTTTTTATGATGAGTGTGAAATGGGCTCTACGAGGAAATTCTGGCCAAACGAAGGTGAGCTTAACTCTGCTAAAAATGATGTTGAGTCAACCCCTGGTTGTCCTTGCCTTGGCTGGCTTACTTTTTTGTTTAAACATCCTAATTATTCTGATCTTTCAATAATACTCAACCTTGCTGATTGACACAGGTTCGACGCTGGATTAGATTAGCCTGCTTTTTTGATAGCCCGGGTGGCGGAATTGGTAGACGCGCTAGGTTCAGGATCTAGTGTATTCACGTACGTGCTGGTTCGATTCCAGTCTCGGGCACAACTCAGATAAGTATTTTTAGCCATCGCAGCAATGTGGTGGCTTTTTTTGTGCAAATCGACACTCCAGCCTGTCGGGCATAGCCAAAGGCGACGCCTGATCTCGGGCACATTTTTAATGAATAATTAATAATTAATAATTAATAATTAATAATGAAAAAGCTAGCCATCGTAGTAATGCGGTGGCTTTTTTTTTAGCCTGTTTTAGAGCAGCTAAAAAGGTTAAAGAAAATGGACTTTAAGAAATTTGAGCAGACCGATAATTGTATCGGAGGGCCAGTTTTTGTCCTCTGCGATAATTTGAACCACCGATTTCCCCAATCTATAGATGCTACAAGTCAGTGAACCACTTGAAATCAACTGCAAATTGACGAATACTTGTCAGACTTAGACGATATATCGTCGAAAAGTTAGCTATATATGGAATAGTTTTATCAGAAATGGTTGTCAGTAACTGTTTTGTCCATTGGCATGAAATATGACTAGAACTTAATTAAATTCAATGATTGACGGATGTGTCAGTCATCAAACATAAACAGAGGGAGAACGTTTTGAGAAAGACACTGATTATGCTATTCGTAATGTGTATTTCGAGTATGGCAATTGGGCAATCACTTTTCATCAATGAGTTTATGGCTAGCAATGACTACGCATATGCTGATGAAAATGGAGAGTTTGACGACTGGTTCGAGATTTATAATGGAGGAACCTCAGCAATAGATATTGGGGGAATGTACGTGAGTGATGCCCTTGAATCACCTGCGCTCTGGCAAATCCCCACTACAACTCCTGAGCTTACTACAATTCCTGCTGGTGGATTCCTGGTTCTCTGGGCAGATGATGAATCTGGACAGGGTGCCTTGCACGTAAGTTTTAAACTAGGTGCTGGTGGTGAAGCTGTTGTTTTAACTGCAACTGATGGGTCGACCATAATTGATTCTTATGTTTACGGTGCTCAAACAACTGATGTATCCTTTGGACGTATGCCAGATGGTTCTGAAAACTGGCAAAGTTTTGGTGAACACTCTGAAATGGGATATACTTGTTCACCGGGTAGAAGTAATGTTACACTTCGGATTAATGAGTTTCTAGCAAAAAATGACAATGTCATTCAAGATGAAGACGGTAATTATGGAGATTGGATAGAGCTATATAATTTTGGTGAATTTGATGTTGATGTCACTGGTATGCATATGACTGACGACTTTTCAGTACCAGGTCTTTACACTTTCAACTCGGCCCTAGTCCCTGCTGGAGGATATTTACTGATATGGTGTGACAATACTAGTGACGATCCGATTACGGTTCCTGATACATTGCATGCTGGTTTCAAGTTGAGTGCAGGTGGTGACATGGTTGGACTATATCTCAACACCAATACTCCAATTGATTCATTAACGTTTGGAGCACAGACGGCAGATATATCCTACGGTCGCTATCCAGACGGCACTGAGAACTGGCAAAGCTTTTCATTGCCAACTCCCAATACAAGCAATCAAGTTGGTGGCGGTCCAAATATTTATGCCGTGCTTACCACTCCTTTATTTCCTGAATATACAGATGATGTATTAATTGTTGCCAATGTAACCACAACCAATTCCTTGGTATCATTTTCAATTAATTATGATCCAGGTGAAAATTCTTATACGACATTACCCATGTATGATGATGGCAGTCATAATGATGGTGATGCAGGGGATGGTGTGTTTGCAGCTACAATACCACCTCAGCCTGCTGGAACAGTTGTTAAATGGTACCTGTCAGCAAGTGATGATGCTCCTTCTCAATCTGTTTATCCTGCAGCGGCACCAGGGCAGCCAGCATCCTACAGAGTGACTGACTGGACGCCAGTTTTAGTTACTAATCTTGCAGTTAGAGAGCCATCAGGATTGGCATTTAACGCTAACACCGGAAATTTATTTACTCATAATGATGATAATAATGCAAATATTTTTAAAATATCAAGTACTGGGCAAGTACTAGATTCATTAATGGTATCTGGTAACGACTTTGAAGGCATCGCATTCAATGCTAGTTATGATACACTATATACTGTCGAAGAATCTGCCTTTATAATTGCAAAGTATCTTTTAGATGGAACTAGAATTGGGGAGATAGCAGTTGACCATACTCCAGGACTAACTGATGGTTTAGAAGGAATAGTCGTAGATCCAACAGACGGTCATATCTTTGTCTTGCAAGAAAAAAACCCTTCACAATTAGTAGAGTTAAGTCCCGCTGGTACAGAATTGAACCGCTTTTCGCTGAACTTCTCAGATGATGTTTCTGGTATGACCATTCACCCAGTATGGAATACCTTGTTTATTGTTAGTGATCAGGGATATTCATTGAACGAAGTGACCAAAACTGGGGAGTACCTTAGATCCTGGCAAATTCCTTTGGATCAAGTGGAAGGTGTTGCTTTTGGCGCAACAGATACAATTCTTTACATGGTGAGTGACCGTGGTGGTAAATTCTATGAATTTGCTTTTGAACAGGAATTATTCGTGGCTCCACCTGCACTATTTATAAATGAATTTATGGCGAAAAATGATTCAACCATAACCGATGAAAATGGTGCTTATGATGATTGGTTGGAGATTTATAATGGTGATATTGTTGCTGTGGATGTAGGTGGTATGTATCTAACAAAAGATCTCAGTCAACCAACAATGTGGCAAATCCCGGATATGTTTCCAGATTCAACGACCATCCAACCAGGAGATTACCTCCTATTATGGTGTGATGAAGAAACAAACCAGGGTGTTTTGCACCTAAATTTTAAGTTAAGTGCTGGTGGTGCTCAGGCCGGTTTATACTGGGATTCAAACGGTATGATTTCTGAGGTTGATGCACTCACATTTGGACCGCAAATAGGAGATATATCATACGGCCGCCTTGAAGATGGTGGAGATCTCTGGGGATCCTTTTCCGGTACAACTCCTGGTGCAAGCAATAGTGGAGGTGTAGTGGGTGTTGATGAGTATAGTGTATCACTACCATCTGAACACTATCTTTCTCAAAATTACCCCAATCCCTTCAATCCTACTACAATGATTAGCTATACCCTATCGGAGCCTGGGTATGCTGAGTTAACCATACACAATGTATTAGGGCAAAAAGTGGCAACCCTGGTAGAGAGCCATCTTACTTCAGGAATTCATAATATCTCTTGGAATGGTACAAATAACGAGGGACAAACAGTAGCCACTGGCATTTATTTTTATCGTATGCAAGTAGGTAACTTCTCTCAGACTAGAAAGATGATGTTCATTAAATAGACTGACTGTAACAAAGAATATCGGGCCCTGGAGTAATATCCAGGGCTTTCGTTTATTGATTCAAGTCTTAATTGAGCAGCTCAGGTTATAAAATAATTTGATTTGCAAAAATTCATTCACTCCTAGGACCTAATTATTACCTTGTCACCTATAATCCCATGGAGATGTGAAATTAAAAATGACCTATTACCAACTGAAAGACACCAAGCCGATTGAATTTGGAAAACAATTTATTTCATTTATTACCGGTGCCCACAATGATGATAGAATTTCATTGAAGTACTATCATGCTCAAACTTCTGGTACCGTTTACGCAGCTGTTAAAT
>Ga0307989_1000102_pt1 | contig 65366 bp, 58 predicted proteins | sample EllFjometagen185_FD_203164 | JGI IMG/M metagenome (GOLD analysis project Ga0307989, IMG submission 203164) | Marine microbial communities from Ellis Fjord, Antarctic Ocean - #185 | ecosystem: Environmental > Aquatic > Marine > Unclassified | place: Southern Ocean | collected 2014-10-08 | reverse complement strand
TACTACAGTACACTCCGGTTTCAAAATTTCTTGCGCCTTGCATATGAGCAACTTTGTGAGCATGCGCTCCTCTACGAGCCATCCAAACACGGGTTTCTGGTCAAGCACTAATTATAAACGCTTTGTCTGCTATTGTTGCCAAGCATAGGCAAAACAAGTTTTATCCAATACAGGCGCAATCTTATCTAATCACAAAGCGGCATTATAAAGACCACAGGCACTAAAGTAAATCAAAATTGTGGGGCAGAAGCTGCAATAAGGGCATTTGATAAAATCATTCTTTCAAAAATGGTTTTAATCCCTCGGGCTTTTCTAAGAATACTATTGCAAGCTATAAAGTATTTTGATAGCCCGTAAGTGTTATTTTATCATGTATTTTTAATAATAAATAAAACAAACAATATAATTCATTATTAACAGGAGGATAGATAAATGCCTTTGATACATAAACTTTCCAAAATTAAATTAAAGAAAAACAAATCACCAATACAAGATTTTTCCTGGAAGGCGAGCTTGCCCTTGGAAGAAATCTCTAAATCAAAGTATTTGCATTTTGATATAAAGTCGTTATTTCCAGGTAAGTTTTCTTATCCATACCATTCTCATCGTAATGCTGAAGAGCTGTTTGTTATTTTGGAAGGGGAGGCCACTTTACGTTCACAAAAAGGGGTTGAGACAATATCAAAAGGGGATATTATATTTTTTGAGGAGGGACCTTTGGGAGCCCATCAACTTTACAATCATAGTGATGACCCATTGATCTACTTAGACCTGCGCACCAAGGCCAATATTGATGTATGCGAATACCCTGATTCAGGAAAAATCAACATTCTACCTGCCTTTGATATATTTGAGCAAGAATCAAAGGTGTCGTATTATACAGGAGAAGAAGGGGTTAAGGATAAGTGGCCCAAAGAATTGTTAAAAAAGGAATAAATCACTGGAAAAAGGATTAAAAATTGCGACAACGAATATCTATTGGGTTAATCCTTTTTGAGGTGATTATTTGATCAATAATCCCGTATAACCCGTCTTGCTTTTCCCATTTTGGTCCGTTCAATTGAATCGGGTTTTACAAGATCAACAATTCCTTTAAAGTTCAAGGTTTCCTTTATTTTTTGTTCAATTTTTGATTTCAAATCCGTCATCCTGTCAGGTGTAATATTTATACCATGTTCTACTTTTATTTCAAGGTTAGAGTAAGGGGAAGGATGATCCAGAATGATCTGGAATTCGCCTGTTACCTGGGGAACCAAATCTTCTAAGACCATGGAAATACCGTTGGGAAATACATTGATGCCTTTTACATGCAACATGTCATCTGCTCTTCCCACAATCTTAAACCTGAATCCTGTTCTGCCGCACTCACAGGGTCCAGTCTCAAGGATTTCCATGAGATCGGATGTCCGGTATCTGATCAGGGGCTGTGCTTCTTTTTTCAGATGGGTCAGAACCATTTCTCCTACTGCTCCCTGTGTGATCGGAATATCTTTCAGCGTCAGCGGATCAATTAGCTGGACAAGCAGTGCTCCCTGTCCCAGGAAATGGAGCTTGTAATTGTCCTGGCACACGGAAGCAAAATTGCACAACACATCTGAAACCCCATAATTGGCGTTTTGAGCCTTCATACCCCAGGTGGTTTCTATTCGCCGTCTGTATACGGGATTATCAAGCCCGGGTTCTCCGCCAAACAATCCTATCTCCAATCCAAGTTCTCTTGGATCCATATTAAAATTGGCTTTAACTACTTTTTCAAGGTGTTTGGGGTAAGAGGGTGTGGAGGAAATTACATTTATTCCAGCGTCTTTGATGACCTGGATCAGTTGCTTAGCATTGCCGACTCCGAAGGGGATAACAGTGGCTCCCGTTGTCTCCAGATTGGCATGATCAGTATATCCGCCCATCCACATGCAGTAATTCAAGCAGTGAACGACGCGGTGATGGGGCCTCAGCCCTGCTGCCCAGAATGCCCTTGCACCGCAATTGTGGGTCAAGTCCAGATCGTTTTTTGTCAAGGCAGTATAGATAAATTTGCCTGTGATGCCGGATGTCCTGTGGACCCGGCTGACCTGTTCAACAGAGGCTGCCAGAAAATCACCAAAAGGTGTCAGCCTTTTCTGGGAGCTGCGCAGCTCCTGTTTGGTGGTAAAGGGAAGAAGCTCAAGATCCTGTACATGATTTATTTTATCCTTTGTAATGCCTGCCTTTGCAAATTTATCCCCGTACATTTTGCTGTGTGCATATACATACGCAATCTGCTCGAGAAGAAGGCTTTTCTCCATTTTTTCCTGGTCAGCTAAAGATATGGATTCCATATCCGGATTAAACATTGTCTGTTCCATTTTCCTCTCCTGGGATACCCGGCTTTTTTAAAAACACCTGTTTATTTTTTGCTCATTTCTTTGAGACGCTTTTTCACAAATTCTGTTCCGCTTTGGGCGCAGATGAGTAAATGGCTTTTTTCAAGCTCCAGTATTTGGTCAAAACTGGACTCCATGCCCTGGTCAATTGCAGTTCGTGACAGGCTGATGGCAAGGGGAGAGCGGCTGGCGATTTTTTCGGCCATGGCCATTGATTCATCTAAAAGATTTTCCAAAGGCACCACCTTGTTGACAAGACCTATTCTTAAAGCTTCGGAAGCATCAATAAAATCACCGGTTAATACCAGTTCTTTAGCTTTGCCCAGTCCCACAAGATGGGTTAGGATCTTTGTGCCGGCATTGGTGACAGTCATACCCACCGTGGTCTCAGGAAATCCAAAAATGGCTGTTTCCGCAGCAATCCGAATGTCGCATCCCATTGCAAACTCGCTTCCTCCACCAAGGGCATATCCCGGCACCGCTGCAATAATGGGTTTTCCAAGTTTCATGGTCATTCGTTGGATTTCCTGGAGTCGTTCAGCCTCATCATTCCATTCTGCGAAAGTTTTTCCTGAAGCAGTCTCTTTTAAATCTTCTCCCGCACAAAAGGCGTTTCCCGCTCCGGTCAGGATAATCACACGGGCTTTTGTATCCTGTTTTGCCCTGTCAAGCTGTTCCATAAATTTTTTAAGCAGATTTATATTAATCGCATTGAGTCGGTGGGGGCGGTTAAGGGTAATAATTCCAACATTTTTTTTACAATGGTACAATACGGTTTCATTTTCCATGTTTAAATCCTAAAAGTTGAGTTAATTTAAAATTCCCGCAGTCGTGATTCTTTTAACAATCTTGTTACTATAAGTTCCTCATATATAATGGAAATCTGGTTTCCGGATAGACGTCCTTTATGTTTGAACCAGTTGGCTACTGAGGTGCACATGGTGAGTATTGCATAGGAGGTCACTTTGGCATCCCCGGGTGCAAAATATCCCTGGTCCATTCCCAGGATAATCAAGTCCTGGAATGTTTTTTCATAGGCATCCCGTTGGGCCACAAAGGTTTTATAATTATTTGCAGTAAGCCCTCTGAGTTCACTGTCGGAGATCAACACTTCTTTTTGGTGATCACAATGGAAATTGACATGGCCTCTTACCACTGTACGCATTCTGTCTTCAATATTTTCAATTCCTTCAAGGCAGGCTTCTATATAGGCGGTTAATTCTTTCATGGTTGTCATGAGGATATCAAAAAGTATGTCTTCCTTACTCGAGTAATGATAATAGATACTGGCTTTGCGAATGCCGCTGTCAAGGGCTATATTGCTCATGGCCGTAGCAAAATAACTTTTTTTATAAAATAAATTTATTGCTGCCTTTTTGATGATTTTTTTTGTGGTATTCACAAATGTAAATCCTTTTGATTTGTTTTTTGTGATATCGGTTATGGTTCAATCCAAAGTACATTCAAATCAATCCATAGCAAAAATATTGTAACTATTCAGTTCTTATGCTTGACGTCGCCCTGTCTGATAGATATTTTTTTTCGATGCTAAACGCTTAACCTTCTGAAAATATCCATCAGACAGGGCTTTGAGATAACCGCTTTTAACTGGCTGAACAATTACAAAGTATTCAGCAAATTAATGCGAATAAAATCTACCTTCCGTACGGTAGATCAATTTTATATATTAATTTGAATTTGATTGTCAATAGGTTTTTTTATTTTGAGTTGAAAGAACTGTCCTGTAAGCTTATGTTGTCAAATACATTTACAAGTTCAACATATTTTCAAGAGCGATAAAGGCATCTTTTTTTATGGTTTCATCAACCTCGACAATATTTGTTTTCCCAACGTTTTCAAGACAAGTTAAAAGATTTTTTAAATTAATTTTATACATATTGGGACACAGTGAATTCTTTAAAGGGATAATCTTTTTATCTGGATATTCCAAGGCAAGCCTTTTGATCAGGTTGATTTCCGTGCCAATGACAATGGTTTCTCCTGTTGGAGAATCAGCCACATATTTGACGATAAAACTAGTGGAGCCCACTGCATCCGAAGCATTGACAACTTCCTGGGTGCATTCCGGGTGCACAACGATTTTTGCGTCGGGCAAGTTTTTTCGCATGGTCTCCATATCATCCGTGGTAAACCTTGTATGAACCAGGCAATATCCTTTCCATAAAAAGACTTTTGCCTTTTTAATCTCTTGCTCCGTATTTCCACCCAATGGTTTTTCAGGGTCCCATACAATCATTTCATTTGCCGGGATGCCAAGATTGTTACCCGTATTTCTGCCAAGATGTTCATCAGGGAAGAAAAATATTTTTTCTTTTTGTTTAAATGCCCATTCAAAAGCTTTGACTGCGTTGGATGAGGTACACACAGCCCCATTGTTTCTCCCGCAATGGGCTTTGATAAATGCATCAGAGTTCATATACACCAATGGGGTTACACTATTTTCTCCGACAATGGCTGTGACCTCATTCCAGGCCTTTTCAACCAGGTAAGAATCAGCCATATCCGCCATCCAGCAACCTGCATCCATATCAGGGATCTGTACTATCTGGTGATCTTTGGCAAGAATGGCCGCACTTTCCGCCATAAAATGGACCCCGCAAAAAACGATATATTTTGCATTCTCATCCATTGCAGCCCTTTGAGAAAGGCCAAAAGAGTCGCCCTTTAGGTCGCCTAAATCAATGATCTCTGTTCTTTGATAATGGTGGGTTAAAATGAGAAGCCGGTTTCCAAGTTCCTGTTTAATTTTAATGATTTTATCAATCATGTCTTTGTTATCCATAGTATTTTCCAAGTTTATTCCTTGCCGATTAAAAAAATGCCATAGGTGGCAAACAGGTTGGGCAAAAAAGTTATAATTTTCCCCTGACGCTGTGTATTGTTTGTGTTAATGGCTGCACTTTTAAGGATTTTAAATCCAACCTGCTTAGAAAATTTTTTAAAATCGTTAAGACTTAGAACCCTTATATTGGGGGTATCATGCCATGAATAGGGAAGCTCCTTGGTAACAGGGGCACGACCGGTAAGTGCAAGATGCATGCGAACATTAATATGACCAAAGTTGGGAAAGCTGACCACTCCCATTTTAGCCACCCGCATCATGGAATGGATCAGGTTTGACGGTTCATATACCTGCTGGAGGGTTTGGGAGCAAATGGCATAGTCAAAGGCATTGTCCGGGTAGTCTTCCATTTCTTCATTAATGTCTCCCTGTAGAACCGAAACCCCTTTTTCAATACATTTTGCAACCTTTGACTCTTGTATCTCTATTCCTCTTTCCCTGACGTTTTTTTCTTTTTTAAGCCAGTAAAGAAGGTCTCCTTCACCACACCCTAACCCCAGCACCTTTGATTGGGGTTTGATCCATGAAGCAATGATTTTTAAATCATATCTAAGTTTTTCAGGTTTCATTGAATACGGTCCTTAAAAAACCTCTTATGAGTTCATCAAGTCTTTCACTGGGAAGTAAAAAGGCATCATGTCCCCATTGGGCATCGATTTCACAAAAACTGACATTCAGGTCGTTTTTTTTCATGGCTTTTACCATTTCTTTTGACTGATATGTAGGATAAAGCCAGTCTGAGGTATAGGAGACAACGAGAAATTTTGATTTGCATTTTGAGAATGCTTTTACAAGAGAGCCTGAGCCATATTGCCCTGCCAGATCAAAATAGTCTGACGCCTTGGTGATATATAAAAAAGAATTGGCATCAAAGCGTTCGATAAATTTGTTGCCCTGGTGTTGAAGATAACTTTCCACTTGAAATTCGGCACCGAATTCAAAACTTAAAGCCGACCTGTTTTGAAGCTTCCGGCCAAATTTCAGACGCATGGACTCATCGGAAAGATATGTGATATGCCCTATCATCCTGGCAATGGCAAGACCCATGCCTGGTTTTTTGTCTGAATAATAATGGCCCTGATTCCAATTCGGATCAGCCATGATAGCCTGTCTTGCAACTTCATTAAAGGCAATGGCCAAAGCCGAGTGCCGGGTGGTTGTTGCAAGGGGAATGGCGGATTTAACCATGTCCGGATACCGGACACACCATTCAAGCACCTGCATGCCGCCTACTGATCCGCCGATCAGTGATAAAATAGAATCTATTTTAAGGTGATCGATTAATGCCTTTTGGGCTTCAACCATATCTCCGATGGTTATGTGCGGAAAAAGGGTCCCATATTCTTTGTTTGTTTCAGGGTTTATAGATGAAGGGCCTGTAGAACCTGCACAGGAGCCGATAATATTGGAGCAGATCACAAAATATTTGTCCGTATCAATCCCCTTGCCCGGACCCACCATGATGTCCCACCAGCCTGGTTTGGTATCTTTGGGATCATAATACCCTGCCATGTGGGAATCACCTGAAAGTGCATGGAGCACAAGGATAACATTGCTTTTTTCCGGGTTCAAGGTTCCGCATGTTTCATAGGCAATGGTAACAGGACCAATGCTGGCAAGGCTTTCAAGTTTCAGTTTGTCAGGAGGTTCAGCAAAGGTAAAAAATTGCTTTTCAACAATGCCAATGCTGACTCCGGACGGGTTGGACTCAATATACTCGCTCATCTGTTAAACAATTTCCTAAACAGCTTTAAGGCCTAAAGCCAGATCATTGCAAATATCTTCAACATGCTCAACACCAATGGACAATCTTAGAAGTTGGGGATCGGCAAGTTGATTTTTAAGATCTTCTGGAAAAGATATGTATTGGGAAGAGTAGGGGTGAATAATCAATGTTTTACAGTCCCCTAAATTGGCCAGGTTCAAAATCATCTCAAGGTGATCAATAAGTTTGAAACAGGAATCCTGGTCCTTAAGACCAAAAGTCAACATGGCCCCAAAACCCTTATTATTAAACTGGGTTTTGGCAATCTCATGGCACTTGTGGTCCTCAAACCCTGGAAAATTAACCCATTCAACTTTTGGGTGTTCTTTTAGAAATGTGGCAACCTTTATTGCATTTTCCATATGTCGCTCCAACCGTAGCCCCAGAGTGCTCAATCCAATGGAGGTAAGATAGGAATGAAGTGGCGCAGGAGTTGTTCCAAAATTGATGTGGTGCTCTTTAAACAGCCTGTGTATAAACGCAAGATTCCCCTTTTGTTCAACAAAAGGAGCAAAATCAGAGAATTTTTCCTGAGTCCAGTCAAAGTTTCCAGCATCAACGGCAACACCTCCCATGGCGCCACCATGCCCGGACAGGTACTTGGTTGTAGAATGCAATACAATATCGGCCCCAAGTTCAATGGGTCGGCAAAGCCATGGAGAAGCAAGTGTATTATCAATGAGAAGCGGGATACCATTTTTGTGGGAAAGATTTGCGATATTTTTGATATCGGCAATTTCCATGCCCGGGTTAGTGATGGTTTCCACATAAACAAACCGTGTCTTTTCATTGATGGACTGTTCAATTTCATCAAGGCTTAAGGGATCTACAAGCTTTACATTAATTCCATATTTCTTAAAAATAGTTGTAAAAAGTGAATATGAAGACATGAACAAAGATTTGCTGGCAACAAATTCATCACCGGTTCGAAGCAAGGTCATGCAGGCATTGTTAATAGCTGCCATGCCAGAGCCGGTTACAACAGCTGCGGCACCTGATTCCAGGGATGCCAGCTTTTGTTCAAGGAACCTGTTTGTGGGATTGCTAAGCCGCATATAAATATGTTCCTGGGTTTTACCGGCAAATGTTTTGCTTAAGCTGTCCGCACTTTCATGGTGATGGGCTGCCGTCTGGAAAATAGGTGGGAGGGTTGCCCCTTGCCAGGATGTGTCTTTTAACCCTTCATGGATTGCTCTTGTTTCAAAATGGTAATTATTTTTTTTGCTCATTATTTTTCCCCTTAGTTCCTTTAATCATTTTAAGCAAGATTAAATATCACATTGTGGTAGGCCTTTGTCAATATTTACTTTGTTTTCGCACAATAAATTATGTGACATTCTATTGGAAAAATAGTATATTAAATCTATTAATGACCGTGCCTCTTCTCCGGATCTTGCGAAAATTATGACCTGACTGATATTCTTATCTTCCTTTTATTTAAAGACTTAGGACCGCAGATGAAATAAGTTGAGCAGAAATAGCGCATAATTTTGGTTCATCTACAAGGCGCATTAAAGGTTCAATAGCTGGCCTATCGGTCCTTTGGTGCAACGCAGTAGATGGATCAAAAGACAAGCGATTTCGTTCAAATTATAAAATTTGCGGCCCTTAGATACCTGAGACTGACGATTCTGTTGAATGGGCAATGCTGTCATTGGCCCCAAAGCATTTTGTGGGAAGACTTCTATAAATAGCCGGATAAACCCTATGCCTGACAAACAGGCTGAAAAGGAGGATGTAATGAATATTAAACTAATATTAAACCCCGTTGATGGGTCGCAACATTCAATTAACTCAACCAATTATGCCATTGAACTCACAAAACTTTTAAATGCTAAAATTATCCTTATGCATTGCCATGAAAGGTTCCCCATTGTATTGTCAGAGCCCTATTTTCAGCAGGCAGTTAATGAAATTGGTAAAGCATCTGAAGAACTTATTGAACCATTTATAAAAATTCTTGAAAAGGCTGAAGTCGATTATGATGTCCGTATTCTTGAAGGAGCTCCAGGAAACAAGATACCGGAAGTGGCAACAATTGAGAAAATAGACTTGATTGTAATGGGATCAAGAGGGGTAACTGATTTTACAGGATTGCTTCTGGGTAGTGTTGCCCACCAGGTGCTTCATAAATCAAACTGCCCTGTTTTTATTACAAAATAGGCAAAAGGTTTGCAACATAAGGATTATCCGGATAAAACATTAGGATAATGGATATTTCAATATACAATGGTATTATTTATCCTGTTGACATTTGCCTGCATTGTTTTTATTACAGTTGTTATTGGTGTTACAACAGGTCTGCAATAGCGGTAAAAAAGAAATATTATCAAATTCTAAGTAGAGGTAAATTCTTATGGTTATATTGGCAGCCTTTTATATTTTGTTTCCAGTGATCGTTATCTACCTGTGTCAGCGGTTTGAAAAAGTTAATAAAATCGGTGCAGTATTTGTCTGTTACGTTATTGGTGCGCTTTTAGGTAATTCAATAGGATTGCCTGATGGTTCACTCCAACTTCAGGATACCTTAAACAGTGCATCGGTTGCCATTGCCCTTCCATTGCTTTTATTTTCCATGGATGTGAAAGCATGGCTGAAAACAGCAGGCAAGGCCATATTATCCATGACAGGGGCTACTATAATCATTGTTGCCGTTGCAGGACTTGGAAGTGTGATCATTGCAGATCACGTGGAAGAAGGCTGGAAAATGGCTGGACTTGCCATCAGCGTGTATACTGGGGGAACCCCTAATATGGCTGCTATAAAAACAGCCCTGGATGTGGACCCGACAACCTATATTATCATGCACACCTATGACACATTGATCAGTCTTGTCTATATTATTTTTTGCATTACCATCGCACAAAAGCTATTGAATCGGTTTTTACCCAAATTTGAAAAAATAAAAGGCATTGTATCAGGCAGCCAGGAGGGTGAAACCGAGGATATTCATTCGTACCGGGGCATGTTCAAGGCCTCTGTTATAAAACAACTCATTATTGCTCTGGTTTTATCTTTTCTTATCCTTGGCACAGCTCTGGGTGCATCCGGTATTTTTCCCAAAGCATATTCAACGGCCATCACCATTTTAATGATCACTTCTTTAGGCATAGGCGCTTCCTTTATTACAAAGGTCCGGAAAATTGAGAAAACCTATCAGCTGGGCATGTATTTCATCCTCATCTTCTGTCTTGTGGTGGGCTCCATGGCAAATATAAAGGATCTTATCCATATCAACTGGATACTGCTGTTTTATATATCATTCTGTATCTTTGGAACAGTCATACTTCATGCAATTTTCTGCAAAATCTTTAAAATAGATACAGACACTTTTATTATTACATCCATATCTGCCATCTGTTCACCGCCCTTTGTTCCTGTGGTGGCCCAGGCTTTGAAAAATAAACAGATTATTTTATCCGGCCTTACCACCGGGATTATCGGCTATGCCATTGGCAATTACCTTGGAATTAGTTTTGCATATATCTTTAAAGCTATTGCGGGCTGATTTATATCCATTTTTATATTGCCGGGAGAGAAAATGAGCAGCATCCCCTTAAAAGCAAGAGCATATGATGAAATTCTGGAAGAAATGGAATCCTTTCGAAATGAGGATGTTGATCATTTAAGCGGTCAAACATGGTCTCTGGTATACCATTTAAACCATGAACACGATGCCTTTTTAAAAAAAGCCCATAATCTTTATTTCAGTGAAAACGCACTTAATCCCATGGCCTTTAAAAGCCTTAAGCGCTTTGAACATGAAGTGGTTAAAATGGCTGCAGGCCTTTTAAACGGGGATGAAAATGTTGTGGGGACCATGACATCGGGCGGTACGGAATCCTGTTTGCTGCCGGTGATGACTTATCGGGAATTGGCTCTGTCCAAAAAACGGTGGGGTAAGTTTGCACCGGAAATGATCGCCCCCCAAAGTATTCATGTTGCCTGGGAAAAGGCTGCCAAATATTTTAACGTAAAAATGGTCAGCATTCCTTTAAAAGATGATTTCACAGTTGACGTGGATATCTTAAAAAAGAAAATTAATAAAAATACAATCATGATCGTGGCATCAGCACCTTCTTATCCCCATGGTGTTATTGACCCGATAATGGATATCGGTGAGATCGCCTGCAAAAAGAAAATCCCTTTTCATGTTGACAGTTGCCTTGGCGGATTTTTTCTGCCTTTTTTGAAACAGATCGGATATAGGGTGCCTGAATTTGATTTTCAATGTAAGGGGGTGACGTCCATATCTGCGGATATTCACAAATATGGATTTGGGGCAAAGGGTGCCTCCATATTGCTATATAAAAACATGACCTATCTGAAGCATCAGTTTTTTGTCCACCAGGACTGGCCCGGTGGCGTTTTTGCATCGCCAGCCCTTCTGGGGACCCGTCCGGGAGGTCCCATTGCTGCTGCCTGGGCTGCCATGAATGCCATTGGGCAACAGGGTTATCAAAATATGGCCAAAAAGGTCATGGCAACAACACACAAATTGATCCGGGGAATTAACGACATTCAAGACTTAAAAGTAATGGGAAACCCGCAGATGAGTGTCTTTGCATATGCCTCGACAAATCCAAAGATTGATATTTTTGCCATAGGCGATGCTATGGAAGATAAAGGCTGGCATATTGATCGACTGCAAAGGCCTGAAGGCCTGCATTCCATGGTAACACCTGCCCATGAGGCTGTAGCAGACCGGTATCTTAAGGATTTAATAGAATCCATTGAATTTGTGAAAGAACATCCAGAGCTTGCTTCCAAAGGTAATGCGGCCATGTACGGCATGATAGCCAATGTGCCTTTCAGGGGACTGATTAAAAGTCAGGTAGGCAAAATGATGGAAAAAATGTATGGCCCTGATTGTGAAATGCCCATGGATAATCCAGGCAAAGAGTCATTACCCATTCGTATTGGAACCCGTATCTTAAAATGGATTTCTAAACGAAAAGTTTAAAATTGATATAAATTCAGGGTATTACCTACAGAGAGTATTATTCTTTTGATGCCGTGGCCAGCAATACTCCAAAACTAATAAAAACAGATCCTGTGATTTTTCTAAACAGATTTATCCTTGACGGTTTTATCAACCAGTCTTTTATTTTGTGCGCGACAATGGCATAGAACATTAAAAAACAGAATGAAGAGGCCATCAGCACAGATACCAAAACAAAAAATTGTGGGACCAGAGATTTATTTACATCAAGAAACTGGGGGAACAAAGCGGTTAAGAATATAATGGCTTTTGGATTGCTGACAGCAACGCCCAATGCCTGGAAAAAGGTTTTCCCGGGAGAAAATAGCTTTGATGTTAAGGGCTCTTGATCCACATTAGTGGAAGCGTTTTTGGTGAAAAATTGTACCAGCCCTAAATAAATCAGATAGGCAGCACCAGCAAATTTTACCAGATTAAATATAATTTCAGATGTTTTTAAAATTGCCCCAAGACCCGTGACAGCAATAATACCAAGGCAAAAAAGGCCGGTAATATTCCCAAGCGCAGAAAAGCTTGCTTTTTTCCATCCATATAAAGTTGATTTCGTTATTATGAAAAATATCGCAGGGCCGGGTACGAAGGTTGCTACAAAGACCAGAGTCAGATAAATCAGCCAGGATTGAAGGGTCATTTTTATGGTCCTAATCTAATTTTTTGGTGCAGTTAAATCAATGCTTAAAGCATATATACCTTGTTCAACCCGTGCCTGAACCGGAAAATTTCCTTTTTCAAATACCTTAAGCATGGCTCGATTGGATGACAAAACATCAGCCGTCATACCCTGTGCGCCCTTTTCTTTAGCCAGCTTTGCCAGCATCTGATAAAGAAAGCTTGCAATACCATAACCTTGATATTTTTCATCAACAATAAATGCAAGCTCCACCACGGGTTTATTCTGATGTTTTACAAATCTGGCTTCCCCAATAATAGTCTGTTGCCCAGGATCTCCCACTATGCCGACAATAGATAGTACATCCCTATAATCAACATTTACATATTCCTGGATTTTTTCATGGGGCATGGTTTTTATAGGGCTGAAATACCGATAGTAAATGGCCTTATCGGAAAATCTGTAAAATAATCGTCTCATCTGTTCTTCATCAGAAGGTTTGATGGCCCTGAAACGAACATCAAGATTGTTTTTAAAAATATGTCTGGTTTCAATATCAGCAGGATAAAAATGAGCGCTGTCTGCCAGAAATATTTGATCTTTGTACAAAATATTAGCTTTTTTAGCCTCTTCAACCAGTTTGGGTCTGTCCTCAGGATGTGCTATTTCAATAAGGGCCTGTGCTCTTTCGCGGATGGTTTTTCCCCTTAAATGGGCAATTCCCTGTTCTGTTACTACAAGATCAATGGACTCAGGAAGGCTGAGTAAATCCGGGGCGTTTTCAACAGAAAATTGGATATTGGGATTTCCCTGGCGGTTTCGGCTGGGAAGGGCAACTATGGTATACCCGCCACGGGAGATTTCAGCTCCATTAAAAAAGTCAGCCATCTGTCCCGGGCCGGCTGTGACATGGCCTTTGCTGTTATGAAGAACCACATGGCCGGAAAGATCCACCCGTCTTACGGGAATAATAAAAACAAATCGATGGTTTTGCCCTATTTCCAGGGGATGGAAAACTTTGTCAATGCTTTGAAATTCCACGATGGGATTTTTATCAAGAAATTGCATTAATTCTTTACTGCCAAGGGCATAAGCTGTTAAAGATTTTCCCCTGAAAACGCCTTTTCTCCGGTTGCTGACGGCACCACTTTTAACAAGCTCCATTAATGCATCTGTAAAAAAAGGAGTATGAATGCCCAGATCTTTTTTATTGGCAAGGTGTTTGGGCAGAGCTTCGAAAATAGGACCAAAGGTAAAGGCAAGACAACTGCCGTTTTCAACGACAGAGGCAACATTTGCTGCAAGCTTATCAAAAATAGGTTCCACAGGAAATCTGGGGAAATAAAAAGGAGGATCAATGGATTCAATAACCATGTCAAAGGCATCAAAGGGAACAAAGGTATCTCCCTGGGTAAAAGGGATTTCTTCATTAATTTCACCCACGACAAGATCAGCCTGCTCCATTGCTCTTCTGGCCACATCAACCCCTACACCCAGGCTGCAATAGCCGGCCTTGTTGGGAGGGGTTATCTGAATAAAGGCGATATCAATGGGGATTTGCCCTTCCTTCATAAGCAAAGGGATGGCGGAAAATCGCGAAGGCACCAGATCGACCTGGCCGGCTGAGATGGCTTCGGCAGATACCCATCCGGAAAAAAAAGTTTTAAGGCGATATCTTTTGGACTGTAAGGCCTTGTAGGAAATAGCATCACCAAAGCTGACCAGTTGAATCAGGGTCAGATCCTGAAGACGATAGCCTTTTGCATGCATGAGGCAGTTCACAAGGGTTCGGGGTTCTGCGGCACCCGTGCCGATGAAGATGTTCATCCCCGGTTCAATTTTGTTTAACACATCGCTGGGGGAGACGGTCTTTTTTTTCCAAGAGTTGATCATAGAAGCCGGCTTTTTAAACAACATAATTCTCCTGCCATAAATTGATGTCCAGTCGATTCAAATTACACATATTAGCATATAATATCAATAAGTGAACCTTTTTAAACAGGGCAATCGCATTAAAAAACAAAAGTATCAACGATTCCCCGCAACCCATGGAAGCAACATATAGGGGTTGGTTCTTTTATAACAAAACGCTCTTTTATTAGGGCTCAGTCCTGACGAAATTTGGGCACCCCCACATATGGTATAGAGGGCTTTCCCAGAATAGAACTTTCCATTCAAATATAATTGAATCTTTCTTTACTCAAGTTCGAAATATTGATACTGATTTATAGATCAATTCTTTTTATCGTTGCAGGTCGGATAACATTCCAAATTACATGATTTCCAGATATGTACATTAATTTGCTGGGTGTAATTAGGGCATAAAATTCTATGACGAAACTAAACAATAAAATACTGCTCAATGAAATATTGAAATTAGATGATCTTAAAAATGTAAAGGTAAGATTAAATTTGATGCACTATCCGAAAATGAGTAGCGTGATCGGATTTGGTTGGAGTTCAAGGCCAAAAAAATAGGAATTGTCAAAATGATGGATTGGGATGAACAAGCGGATATTATTGTGATCGGAAGCGGAGCGGCTGGCTTATCGGCAGCCGTGGAGGCAAGCAAGACCTCCTGCTCGGTGATTGTCTTTGAAAAAATGAAACTGACCGGGGGAAACACCAGGATCAGCGACGGTAGTTTGTGCGCTCCGGGAAATTTTCTTCAGAAAAAATTGGGGGTGAGTGATTCGCGGGAGCTTTTTATAAAGGACATAACGCAAGCCGGACTGGGGCTTAACCACCCGCAGCTTGTTAAAACGTTCGCGGAAAAAGCCGCCGAGGCAGTAGAGTGGACCCGTGATGAACTCGGGGTGAAATACATGGACCGGCTGGATAAATTCGGCGGTCATTCAGCGGCGCGCGGAGTCACCACGCGAAGTCATTCTGGCGTTGACCTGATAAAAGGGTTGTCGGTCAGATTGAAACAACTGGGAGTAGCAATCCGGACCCAAAGTACATTGACCCGCCTGATCACCGATACGGGTGGATCGGTTTGCGGCGTAACAATAAAGACCGGGGAAAAAAGCTCCGGAGACGCTGAAAAAAAGATCCGAAATATTAAGGCTAATCGAGCCGTGGTGCTGGCTGCCGGAGGGTTTGGCAATGACGTTGAGTTTCGTTTGCTTCAAAATCCTCTCCTGGATGAATCCATAGGTAGCACCAATCATCAGGGCGCCGACGCCGGCGGACTGATAACCGCATTGAAAATCCAAGCGGTTCCGATCCATTTCTCCTGGATTCAATTGGCCCCCTGGGGATGCGTCGACGAGAAGGGCTACGGATTAGGGGGGCGATTCGCCTCTTACAGCGTCTATCCATGCGGCGTGCTCATAGACCCCGTGACCGGAAAACGCATAGTCAATGAATGGGGGGACCGCAAACAGCGATCCGACGCCATTATAGGGGCGGGACATTTTTGTATCGGGATTGTGGATGCAAAAGGGGCAGAAATGGATTCGGACAGTCTTGAAAAATGCATAAAAAATGGAAAAGTAAAAGGCTTCGAGACGATGGAAGATCTTGCCGGTGAATATGAAATGCCGCCGGCCCAATTAAGTGCAACTATAAACGCGTATAACCAAATGGTTCAGAATGGAATACGAGACGAGTTCGGGAAGCAACTGGGCCAAAACGCACAGCGTTTGGAGCATCCGCCTTATTATGCCATCCGACTGTGGCCCAAGGTTCACTACACGCCGGGAGGGGTGGGGATTACTCCCAAAACCCAGGTGATTAACCTCAACAATAGTCTTATACCGCGTTTGTATGCGGCCGGTGAAGTGTGCGGTGGAATCCATGGCGCCAGCCGCCTGGGCGGAAACGCACTTACCGAATGCATTGTTTTCGGTCGTATTGCTGGAATAGAGGCAGCGTCCATGCCGCCGCGGGAGTAATTCGGCAAGGTTTTTCAATATGTCATTGAAAAAAAAATACCATCCCGATTAGATCTCGGAACAATGATCTTTCATTTAGGGAAAATGGCGATACTGCCAAATTCCCTAAATGGCAATTTGTTAAAAGGTTTCTTTTCATAAAAAGGAGTGATAAAGAGGGGTGATGAATTGGTTTGTTCTTGCACTGATATCCAGTATCACCCTTAGCTTAAGGGAATTTGCAGCAAAAAAGACAGGGAAAGATATTCCTTCCGTGTTTATGAGCTGGGGTATTAGTTTTTTCATGTTCCTTGTTTTTCTTGCCCTTAATTGTTTTTTTTTAAATTATCACGCCATAACCCTTAAATTTGCAGGGGTTTTGATTATTGCTGCCATTTTTGATTCCCTGGCAACCATATTATATTTTTTGGCCATTAAAGCGGGAGATCTGTCAAAAACCATTCCAATGCTCTGCTTTATCCCCGTAGTTCAGTTATTTGTTACTCCTGTTCTTGTTCATGAAAACTTATCATTGATTGGAATTTCAGGTGTTTTGGTAGTGGTGTTTGGCTCTTATATTCTTAACATGGAAACCCTGGATGGTTTTTTGTCACCGGTTAAACGAGTTTTCAAAAATAAAGATTCCATGATGATGCTGACTGTGGCACTTATTTGGGGTGTGAGTTCAAGTTTTCATAAAATCGGTGTAACCCAGACGGATGCCCTGTTCTGGTCAGTATCTGAAATCGGACTCATCAGCCTGTTTTTATTCCCATTTGCACTCAGGTCAGGAAGGAGTAATTTTTCTTTTCCTAAATTTAGAAAAACATTTTGGCCAGGCATTTTCAGCGCGGTCAGTGTTTTGTCATATTATACTGCCATAAGCCTTGGGCCTGTGGCCTATGTGTCTTCGGTAAGACGTCTGGGTGTTTTGGTTTCCATGTTGATCGGTATCCTGTTTTTTAAAGAGACATTTCACAGACTTAATTTTGTGGGCGGTATTATCATGATTGCAGGGGCTGGAATCATCAGTTTGTATGGATAATGGATGTTATTTCTTTTTCAATTTTTTAATATTGTCTTTGGCAAATGTAATGGATGGATCTATTTTAAGGGCCATTTCATAGTATTCAATGGCCAATTTTATTTCTCCCAGTTCCCTGTAATTTGACCCTATATTGGCATAGTTGATGGCAAGAGAGGGGTCCACCTCAAGGGCATTTTCAAAACAGGTAATTGCGGTTTTATGGTTTTTCTGCATAAAATGGCAGAACCCCATGGTATTAAACATATCCGGGCGCTGTTCATCAATTTTTAGGCCTTTTTTACAGATATCAATGGCCCTATCATATTGTTCAAGATCTTTTAAGCATGCCCCCATATGGGAATAGATATCAGGCATATTCAGTTTTACAGGATCTCTTTTCAATGCCGTTTCAAATTGTGTTAAAGCGGTTTTGTGATCATAAATGGCATTGAGCATAAGGCCTTTGTAAAAACTGGTGTAATATTTACCTGGCAATGTATTTTCCAGATCATCAAGTTTTGACAGGGCTTGAACAGGGTCAAAACTTTCTGTGATTAATCTGGCAGAAAACATGCCCACGCTTGCAGCAACTGCTCTTTCCCTGAAATGTGCTCCTGGAATGATTGCATAAAATGCAGGGATCTCAAGTGCTTCATGCATGGTATTAATGACAATAATCTGAAATTGTCTTTTATCCAGCGCCTGGATCAGATTTTCCACCTCAGTTTTTATATTATTACTCGAAAGGTCAGGCAGTTCATTTATATTGATCATTTTTTCAGGATGGGTGATAAATTCAGCATCTTCAATGCTGGTAAACTTGGGCAGGCCGCTGGCCACATAATTGGAGCCGGAGTTAAAATCTCCTGCAAGCTGAGCTGTTTCCGTGAGAGCTCGACTCATGGCTTTTTCCGGGTCGGGTGCTGTCCCCGCTGTCCATACGATTTCACTTAAGTCAGGGAAAGTTGCAGGGTCCCAGGCAAGAACAGCAATGGTAGGTATGCCTGTATCCAGGGAAAAATCCGAAGCATAAACTTTAAGGCCCTCTTTTTTGTATTTAGCAAGCATTTCAATGACCAGAGGGTCAGTAAAAGAATCAAGGTTGATTCCCGGAACATTCAGGTTTTCATGGCTGACAATGGAAGATGTATGACGTTCGATCAGTTCGCAAATCCCCTGGCTTAAGGCTTCTTCAGTACAATTTCCGGCACTGGGTCCATTAAATTCATTAATCATGTAGAACCAGTTAAAAGGGATAAGGACCTCTTTTTTTTTTGCCAGATCGTATCCTTTTGTCCATTTTAGGGGCAGTTCATCAAAGATTGGTTTTACTTTTAGGGCATCGGCTTTGTTATCATGGACAGACTTGATAACCTGTTCATAGGAAAGGGCCTTTTCTCCCAGTTCCTTTGGGGTTGAATGAAAAAAGTTTTCTTCTTTTTTTACAAAGGAAAAAAAACTGAACCGTTCCGCAAGCTCCATCACTGCACTGGCTTCGGACTGCTCAGGAGTTCCGCCCTTGCCCATTTGTTTTTTAGTCCCGATCACATTTTCAGCATCTGCGCCGCATTCACTGAAAAAAATCGGTATATCAAGCCTTCCGTTATCAATTCTACGGGTTTTGCTTAAAATATCAAGATTCAGTCTGGCTGTTTTCTCTTTAAATCTTGCCACTGTCTCTTGAGGAGACATGATCTTGTCCTGGTCATATGTATAGCCTTTAAGGGCATCTTTTAACTCAATTTTATAATTCATGAATTGTCCTTGAAATCTACCTTTATCCTATGCCAGGCAAAAAAGTTGCCTTTATTTGCCGACACGCTCTATTTTATCACCAACCTTAATATTTCCACCTTTGAGAATCTTTGCAAATACACCTTCTTTGGGCATAATGCAATCCCCCGTCCTATAATAAATGGCACATTTTTTATGGCATTCTTTTCCGATCTGGGTGATTTCAACCTGGGCTTTTTCCCCTAATTTGAAAACTTGGCCAATGGGTTGGTTTTTCCAGTCAATACCGGTTGTTGCAATATTTTCAGCAAAATCCCCAAAGTTTAGTTTAAAATCATCTGTACTGGCATTTTCAATACTTTCTGCTGCCAGAAAGCTTAATTGCCTGTGCCAGTCGCCGGCGTGGGCATCTTCTTTTATTCCATGATTTTCAATTAGTTCGGCAGTTTCAACACATTTTTTAATTGTACCTTTTTTCTTGCTGGTGGCTATGGAGACAATTTTCACAAGTCTTCTCCTGAAAAATTATTAATTCAAAATTTTTTTTATATATAAAGACACTTTTATATCACATTGTAGTATAAAAATACAGTCTAAAAACGATTCTTTCAATGAAATCAAAAAAATATGTATACTCATTTGGTATAGTAATCATATTTACAGTTGATTGTTGAATTGTGAAGCCTTCCGATGCTTGACAGACGAATTGAAAAAATGCAATGATGCCCTAAATTATAATAGTATTTTCAATATGTTTTGAATAGACAAACACCAATTATGAGTCCCTTAAATGAAACTTTCAACAAAAACACGTTATGGAACAAGGATCTTGATCGAGCTTGCATTGCATGTAGACGAGGGAGCAATTCAGGTCAGTAAAATATCCTCAAAACAAAAAATACCGGCAAAATATCTTGAACAGATTTTGCGTACTTTAAATCAGGCCGGTATTGTAAAAAGTGTGCGGGGTCCGAAAGGAGGACATCTGCTGGCAAAAGACCCGAAAGGGATATACCTTGGCCAGATTGTCAGACTTTTTGAAGGTCAGACAGACCTTGTGGAATGTGTCAGTTCTCCTGAAAAATGTGAAATGTCGGCAGACTGCCTTGTTAGGAATGCATGGTACGATGCTACATCCGTGCTATATGAAAAGCTTGACGGTATCAGTATTGCCGATTTAATACAAAGCAATGGTAAAAATAATCTGGCTTCCTGTCCCACCCTGTAATCCTTGAATTTAAATTTTCAGGTTTTCAATACCGCACGAAATTATAAAAATGCATGCAGCTGACAACTATTGTCAGCTGCATGCGTACGTCATGCTCACCAATTTAATCAGTCCCGAGAAGGTTTTTAATTTGCTTAAGTATTTTTGAATCACTTCCCTGTATCATCTTTACAAGGTTTTCCTGCTCAGATAAGAGGCCTTCATTTGTGACTGCCTCGGTTTCAGATTCTACATCAAGGATTTGACAAATAGTATTTATCAGAACTTTTGGAGTCACTGGTTTCTCTATTGTCCGCCTTGGTTTAAGCCCGGATGTGAAAGCATTGAAGCTTTTTATGTCTTCACTTGCAAATTCATTTCGTGCATGGGCTGTGATAACTATGACAGGCAGCTTAGACCATTTTTCACTTTTTCTTAATGTGCGAATCAGTTCAATTCCGGATTTTCTCGGCATGACCATATCAAGGGTCATCAGGTCTGGTATTTCCACTTCAAGTTTTTCAAGCGCATCCTGCCCGTCAACCGCTGAATCTACAATGAACCCGGCATCCTGAATACAAGCGGTTAGAAAATTTCTTACATCAGGCTCATCATCCACCACAAGTATTTTTTTTTCAGAAGCTTTTACCATAGATCTTTCCTCTTTAATTTAATGGTTACTAAATTCTTCTGCTTTTTATCCCAATTTTATTAATCTCAGTTTTATTTATCCCAATTTTATTTTTCAGTGTCAGGACCAATTTTCCCCATGGCTTTTGTCAGTTCCATGAGAATTCCAAGTCCTTTGCCGATTTCAGGGTTAAACCCGGCAGATGCAAGTCCGAAAACACCAACACTCTTTGCATTTTCAAGGTCGACATTGGCCGGTATCTGAGACAGCTTTTCAAGTAAGGCAATTGCCTTGGGATCTGAAAGACTCTTTGCCAGGCCCAGAGCAGCAACAAGACCATCGCCCATAACGTCAATATCTTCACCAGTATAGGCGGCAGCAACCTTAGTACGCAGATCAACAGTAGCCTTTATCATTCTGAAGACACCTTTTTGCTCAAGGTCATTCAGGTAATGGATAATCTGGGGAACAGCAGACTTTAAAAGGGGTTCCAGGTCTTTTAAAAACTCAATAATACTGGCCATCTGCTTTAAGGCAAATATAAAGTTTTCAGTGTTTCTCATGGCTTCTTTAGTAAGGGCCATAAAACTTTCTAGCTGGAAACCGGCTTCCACCTCAGTTAACTCATTGATTAAGAGAGCCGTGGCATGGTTGCCAATGGGAATCAGATCATTTTTCAGTTCCGTAAATTTTTCACTCGTCTTAATCAAGGGTTGTATCTGGGTTTCAAGGCGTTCAAGCTTTTCGAGTATTAACTCTTCATTTGTCATGTCAGCCTCCTATTCTGTTTCTACTTTGGGCCAATGTTTTCCAGCCATCGCCATCTGAGGCTCAAGCGGCATATCCTGTCCAGACAAAAGAAGATTCCAGTATACCCATTTAAACATCATTTTGCCCCAGTAATTAGCACTGCTTTCACCCACAAGCTCAAAAGGCCCGATACCCGGGAAGGGGAATTTGCCTGGGAGCGGCTCTGTTTTGTAGTTAAAATCAAACAAAAATGCTTTGTCATAACCGGAAACGATGAAACAGGTTGAGTGACCGTCAAAAGCTGGTTTTGGTTCTTTACCATCGATTTCAAGAAGTATGTTATCAACAATAATATCAGCCTCATAATGGGCAACCGAACCCGCCTTTGAAGTTGGAACATTGGTTGCATCCCCAACAACATATATGTTTTCGTACTTTTCGGCCTGAAGAGTATGGTGGTTTGTAAGCACATACCCCATACCATCTCCCATTCCTGAGTTCTCAACATAATCCGCACCCAGATTCGGCATGGTGGAGATAAAAAGGTCATAATCTATCTTGTCGCCTCTTGCCGACTCAATATATTTTTCTTGGGTATTTACTGTATCAAGGTCAAAGTTTGGTGTCACCAGAATTTCTTTTTCTTCAGCAGTGGCCGTCATAACCTTGGTTGCTATGGGTTTTGTAAAAATACCAGTGTTAGGGGTAACAAATTCAATTTCAATATTGTCTCTGCAACCATTTTTTGTAAAGAACCAGTCCGCCATAAAGATGAATTCCATGGGAACAACAGGGCATTTATGGGGCATTTCAGCGATGTTGAAGATCATCTTGCCTTTGTCAAAGTATTTCATTCTCTTGTACAAGGCCACTGCACTTTCCTGGGTGAAAAAGGTGTGCTCATTGGCTTTTGAATCGGGTTTCCAGTTTTCAAGACCTTCCACTTCCTGGGGCATTGGTTGGCAGCCCGTGGCAACGATCAGATAGTCATAACTATATTTGCCTTTCTGGCATTCAACTTCTCTTTTGTCAGGATTCACGCCCATAACTTCATCCAGTACAAAATCCACACCAGAAGGAATAAAATCGCGCTTGGGTTTTTCACAGTCTTCTGCAGTATAAATTCCAAATGGAATAAACAGCCATCCGGGTTGATAATGATGCATTTCGTCATTATCAATAATTGTGATTTCCCAGTCTCGACCTAGTTCCCTTCTCAGTTTAGCTGCACACATGGTTCCGCCGGCACCGGATCCAAGTATTACGATCTTTTTCATTTGCCTCTCCTTTTTAAAAAATTAGAATTGTCAAAAAAGTAAAAAATTATCAATCATAGTTCATTGTATTAATAATTCAGGTAAAAATTAGTAAATCAGAACCTTTCCAAAGCTTTTTGGTCGTACCTATGGATAGATCGGAAAGAGTGACTTTTTCCAATCGGGAGTAAAACGCTTCAATGGCTTCATCCCAAGCCTCCTCTATAAGAGAATCCTGATGTTCTGAACAATTTGATTCATCATCCGGGGTTTCTTTTGGTACGCGTTCTTTTTCAAACACGCGGATTATCTGGGCCAGGGTGATTTGATCCGGGTTCTTGGTCAGGCTATGTCCGCCTTTGGGCCCCCGTTTACTTGTTACAAATCCAGCGTTTTTAATGGGTATGATAAGCTGTTCAAGGTATTTAAGGGAGATATTCTGGCGGGATGCGATATCCCCCATCTGTACCATCCCTTTGCTCTGGTGCATGGCCAGGTCCAGTAATATTCTGGTTCCGTATCGGACTTGAGTTGCAAGTTTCATAATGATAGTGGTAAAATAATTATTGTAGTTGTATTCTATACCAAGATAATCTATATCAACTTAGTATGAATTAAAAAATATTCAATATTTTGTCAAGAGAAAAATAAAAAAAAAGAATTTTTTAAAAGTACGTGTTAACATTTGAACGCAAATAATTTTTTTAAAATGAATGTGAATCACTAAGGATAGGGAAAGGAAATAGGTATGAAAGAGCCGGCACAAGATCTGAAAATTTGGATTGAAAAAGAACTTTTCCATGCTGTTCCTGTTTTTATTGCAGCTTTGGACAGACAACTAAATATAGTATATGCAAATGAAGCATTTAAAGATAAATTTGGAAACTGGGAAGACAAAAAATGTTTTGATGTTTATAAAAACCGGGATTCAGTATGTGAAGATTGTACCAGCCGTTTTGCCTTTTCAAATCGCAAAACCAGTGTAAGTGAACAGACAGGGTATGATAAAAATGGGAAACTCATCCACTATATCAAATATACGGTTCCGGTTATTGGTGAAAACAACCATGTAAATTATCTGGTTGAAATCAGTACGGAAACAACCCGGTTTAAAAAAACTGAAGAAGAATATAAACTTTTATTTGAGCAGGTACCCTGCAATGTCATGATCATTGACAGAAATTTTAAGATTGTCCGGGCCAATAAACGGGCCCAGGATATGTTTGAAAGCCTTAAAGGAGAATATTGTTATTCAGCACTAAAAGGCAGAAAAGAAAAATGCATCGAATGTACGGCCAGGCAAACTTTTGAAGATGGTATGCAGCATACCGGTCAGCATGTCTGGAAATTGATGGATGGCAGAACCCTGAATATGCACGTAATTACCATCCCTTTAAAAAATGAAAATGAAAAATATGATCTGGTAATGGAGATGGCCGTGGATATTTCCAGAACTATGAAATTGCAGGACAGCCTGGAAACTGCCCATAATTATCTTGAATCATTAATTAATACATCCATGGACGGCATCGTAGGTATCAGTAAAAGGGGTAAGGTTGAAGTGTTTAATTCAGCTGCAAGAAGCCTGTTTAATATTGATCAGGGACAGATTGTCTCCCAGGAGGATATTAACACGATGCTTCCCAAAGGTTTTCTTGCCCAGGTATCTGAGGAAATCGGGCATACCTATCTGCCTGAAGCAGAACTCAAAAGGAGCAATGGAGAAAAGTTTTATGGCAGTTTAAGCGGAAATAAACTTATGGGCCATGGGAAAACCATTGGTATGGCATTTTCAGTTCATGACATCGGTCCAATGAAAAAACTTGAAAAAGAAAAAATTGAAGCCGAGCGCATGGCCATTGTCGGTAACACTATAGCAGGATTGGCTCACGGGATTAAAAACCTGATTAATGCTCTGGACGGGGGGATGTATTTTCTAAAATCAGGAATAGGGAAAGGAGATATTAAGAGAGTCCACAAGGGGATTGAAACTCTGACAAGAAATATTGAACGTATTCGGCTGTTCTCAAAAGCATTCTTGAATTATTCAAGGTTCAGGGCCATAACACCGACTATATGCAATCCAGTAGACATTGTGAATGAAGTCGTTGACTCTTTTGCAGCCAAAATTCTAGAAAATGATATAAAAATCAAACTACAGGTTGAACATCCACTTGCTCCGGCCCCTCTTGATTATGAAAAAATTCATGAATGCGTTACAAATCTTATAGGCAATGCCATTGATGCGTTTGTTGGTATAGAAAAAGACAGGGGGAAAAAAATATGGGTTAAGGCATATGATGAAGAAGGCAGCATCTATATTGAAGTCAAGGACAATGGATGTGGTATTGACAAAGAGCATAGAAAGCGGTTATTCGGCAAATTTTTTACCACCAAAGGATTGGAAGGTACAGGACTGGGGCTTTTAATGACCAAAAAGATTATTCAGGAGCATGGAGGTAATATCAGTGTGCTTTCAAAAAAAGGCGAGGGTTCGATTTTCAGACTGCGCCTGATCAGAGGAAGGCTGCCAAAAATTTCAGATTAATTTATTTTAAAAAGCTGTTGGCCTATTATTAAAATATCAATTTCTCAGGATCAGTCACGGGGAGCCTGCATATTTTTTCTTCACAGGGATAAGCCGTCACCATACCGTTGATCGCCTTTCTGCCCCTGACCTGGGCAAGGACCTTCGACACTGTATCAAACTCTTTTCCTTCCTGAGTCACAATAATGATCTGACCTGTCACAAACTTTTTGCGAAGGATATCTAAAAAAGCTTTGGCCTCATGTTTTTTCCCTTTTGGTGTAATGATAACTATTTCTTTGACAGGTCCGGCCAAAAGCTCTATTGCGGGCAGTATTCCAGACATATAAGCAGGTGATTCCAAAAGAGGACCGGAGAAATATTTTAAGGTTTTTTCAGCCCGTTGTCGAAAACTTTTTTGATCAGTATATAAATAAAGACGCGAAAGATTCACTGTAGCAATGGCATTGCCCGATGGTATTGCACCGTCATTTCCAGGTTTCTCCCTTGCAATCAAATCGGTTTGGCCAAAAGGTGTCATGAAAAAACCGCCATGGGTTTTGTCTTCAAATTTTTCTTTGATTAAATCGTCGATATCAATTGCTTTTGACAGCCATTTAATGTCAAAGGTGGCTTCATAAAGATCAATATAGGCTGCAGTAAGGAATGCATAGTCGTCAAGAAATCCTGGATGCCCTCTTTTATCATCTTTGAAACTATGGAAAAGTTTGTTGTCATACCAAAGGTTTTTAGCAATAAATGCTTGGGTTTGTATGGCAGCATCAATGTATTTTTTTTCGTTAAAAGCAAACCCAGCTTTTGCAAGAGCCGAGATAACAAGGCTGTTCCATGAAAGCAGGATTTTATCATCAAGTCCTGGAAGGCTTCTGCTCAATCTTTTTTTATAAAGAACTTGATTGGCATTTGTGATGATGCTTTCAAGTTCGTAAGGGGTGATGGCAAATTTTTGTGTTATCAAATCTTGCTGCCCTGAAATATAAAGGATTTGGCGTTGGTTCTTTTTATCCTTGAGACCATAATATAATTTAACAATTTTTGAGGTTTTCTCATCCAACAGATCATCTATTTCCTTGATGGTCCATGTGAAAAAATATCCCTCTTCTCGTTCTCCGGAAAAAGTCAGGCTGTCCGCATCTGTGGCGGAATAAAACCCTCCTTCAGGAGATAGCATCTCTTTTAGAAGATAATTCAGAGTTTTTTGTGAGGTTTGTCTGTATTGTTCATTTCCGGTTAATTGATAAGCCTGGGTGTAAGCAATTGAAAGCAGGGCATTATCATAGAGCATCTTTTCATAATGAGGTGTAAGCCAGATTGTGTCCGTAGTATATCTGTGAAAACCGCCGCCCACATGATCATGGATACCGCCAGCTAACATTTTGTCAAGCGTCAGATTAATCATATCCAGAACCTGATCATCCTTGGAAGTTTGATAATGCCGCATTAAAAGCTCTAAAGGAAGAGAGGATGGAAACTTGTTCTGGCCAATCATTCCGCCATTTTCCCAATCAAATCCTTTTTTGAATGACGCTATACTTTTTGGTATCAAATCTTTTGTCGGAAGCGGTTTGTCCTCATACTTTTTCGATGTCTTTTGAAGAATTGCCGTGATTTGAGAACCAGCATTTTTAACGGCTTCGCGATCTTTTTGATATACTTTATTAATCTGTTTTAAAACAGTTAAAAATCCAGGGGAAGCCCCCCTGTCACCATCCCTGGCTGGAAAATAAGTGCCGCCGTAGAAAGGCTTTTTATCCCAGGTTAGAAAAACAGTCATGGGCCATCCTCCGCTCCCCTGCAGGGCCATAACAGCCTTCATATAAATTGCGTCAATATCGGGTCTTTCCTCCCTGTCTACCTTTACGGCGATATAATGCTCATTTAAATAGGTTGCGATCTCAATATCTTCAAAAGATTCTTCTTCCATCACATGACACCAATGGCAGGTAGAATATCCGATACTGAGCAAAATGGGTCGATCCAGTCGCTTGGCTGTCTCAAAGGTTCCATCACCCCATGAGTACCAGTTTACGGGGTTATGGGCATGTTGAAGCAGGTATGGACTGGATTCCAGGACCAGTCGATTGGTAAATTTTGGTTTTCCGTCCACATCTAAATGTCTTGTCCTTGGCGGTTTGTTTTTATGCTTTATTTGTTCCATTTCATTTATCCTTTTCAACAAGTCGTTATGATGAGGCAGGGTACCGGGAAGTGTGTCGGCAAAACTGAGATCTGTGAAGAACAGGCCTGAGAACAAGAAGATAAATATAAATGGATTTGCAAACCATTTAGCAGGCAATAACATAACCTCGTCCTTTCTCTTTCCAGATATCCATGTGGTCTCCTGTATTGTATCAAAATTTATTGCGCCTTGCATATGAGCAACTTTGTGAGTATGTGCTCCTCTACGAGACATCCAAACACGGGTTTCTGATCAAGCACTATGTAGATCTTTTAAACGATTGATCAAATGATATTTTTTAAATATCATGTTACCCTATCCTGCTTTAATGCGGCGATATTTTGATGGTCACCTGTTTCTAAGATAATCAGATTATGGATCAATTCAATCGTCAGCTTTAATTTATCGGGAAAAACAGCTATTTTTAAAACTAAAGAAACCAGGGACTGAAACAAAGCAATTTGAAAGGAGTCAGGCTGAAAGCACCGATGATTCTCTTATCATGGAAATAAACTTTAAGTTGGCTTTTGGAAAGGCGAAATTATCAATATCTTTTAACCGGATCCATCTAAAATCAATGGGCCCGTTCAAACAAATTCTACCGGAGATAAAGTGACAATTAAAAACATCCATTTTGATTTTAAAATGTGAGTAGGCATGATGAATGATTGTCAGGTGATCATCAATTTTTGCAGTAATACCGGTTTCTTCCTTTATCTCGCGGATACAGGCGGATGAAGCCGATTCATTCTTTTCAAGTTTTCCCCCGGGAAATTCCCATAATCCACCTAAAAGCCCCTCAAGTGGTCGCCGGGTAATCAAAAGTTTCCCCTTTTTATGAACGATACCGACGGCAATATCATGGGTGGGAACTTTTTTGGTCTTAACACGGCAAGGGTAGGTGGCTACTTTATCAGACCCGAAGGCCTTACAAAATTCGGAAACCGGGCATTGGTTGCATCGTGGATTTCTCGGGGTGCATACTATTGCACCCAGCTCCATCATGGCCTGGTTAAATGTTCCGGGATCACTTGTATCAAGCAGCCGGTCAACGAAAGTTTGAAAATACCGATGGTTAGATGGTTTGTTAACAGGATGATGGATACAATACAACCTGGCCAGAACCCGTTTGACATTTCCATCCACAACGGCAAAGGGATGACCAAAGGCAATGCTCTGAACTGCAGCACTGATATAGTCTCCAACCCCGGGCAGGCGTTTAAATTGATAATAATCATCCGGGATGTCATCGTTTAATTGTCTATATACAATATTGGCTGCCTTATGAAAATTTCTGGCCCGGGCATAATACCCCAGTCCTTCCCACATTTTGAGAACGGTTTCAAGATCGGATTCAGCCAGATCATGGAGCGAGGGAAAACGATCAATAAACTTTAAAAAATATGGAACACACGTTTTAACCTGGGTCTGCTGGAGCATGACTTCAGATACCCATATGTGATAGGGGTCATGGCTTTCCCGCCAAGGTAGATTTCGCTTGTGTGCCTGATACCATGCAGCAAGGATCTTTTGAAACCGGTTGATATCTGTTTGTTGAAATAGTATCCGTTTAATCCAAAGGTTATTTGTTATTGTTTTTTTCCAACTCAGACTCGATTTTTGTTATAAAATCATCAAAGGTTCTGGGATTGATCTTTTTTCCATTTATAAAAATTGTCGGGGTTCCTGCAACCCCTATATCTTTACCATTTTGGATATCTCTGTTAATGATACGCTGAATATCGGGCAGATTTATATCGGCCTGGAATTTTTCCATATCAAGTTTGAGTTCTATTGCGATCTCTTCTATTTTATCATCGTTAATAGAATCATGGTTCTCAAGTAATTTGCTATGGAATTCCCAGAATTTTCCCTGCTTGTGAGCTGCAAGACTTGCTTGAGCTGCTATGCGGGCAAATTTATGACTTGTAAGGGGAAAATGTTTGACAACCAGCTTTAACTTATCCTTATACATGTCCGACAACTGTCGGAAAACCGGCTCTAAGCGAGCACAATACGGTCACTGGTAATCATCAAAGACCGCAAGCGTCACAGGAGCATCAAAAGGTCCCTTAAACGGCAGTTCGGATAGGGATATATCATAAACCTGTTCAACATGGATAATTTTGAGTGATTTGGAAGTTTTGCTTGTAAGTATAAGGGTTTTATTCTTTTCAGAATAAGTTATTTTATCATAGGTGTTATCAAGATCAGACCGGTCAATAATCTGATCATTTTCTGATGAATATATAATCAACTCTCCCAAAGACAGAATAAAGATCAACCTACCGTCTTCAGAAGAGGCAACATCCAGGGGTTGAACATCAAGATTTTTTTGCCTGATCAAGGTTAAATCAGCTTTACCATAAACATTCTGGCTGACAAACAACGATAAGAAAAAAATGAAAAGCCATAAATGGTTTTTTTGTTTAAATTTGCGCATATAAGTCACTTTGCAATCGTCTTTTCCGGTCAGTACGCTCAATAATATGTCTTAAGCTTACTTTGCGGGTGTAAATGAGAATTTTTGTCCGCCAATGGACATTTCATACATCAGCCCACCAAGGGTGTGGACAAAGACAGCCATCCCTTTGGTATAATGTGTCTCGGCCTGTGTGCCTGTGGCAGGTCCAAGGCTTGCCCCGGCGCTGCTGCCCTGGGTTCCAGACTGTGCCTGGGCAGCCGCTGTGATGACAACAGCGGACAATGACCCGTCAAATTCAAAGTTTCCGCTTATAAATTCATTATAGGCTCGTTTGTCTTCAAAGAAAATAATTTCGCTGAAAGCCTGTCCTCCCAGTTGAAATCCAATAGTAACCTTCATCAACGAGGCTGTCCCGGAAATGGATCTTTGTTCGTAAACCCGGCCTGCCCCGTAGGCGCCGCCTAAGATAATGCCGCCTTTTCCAACCATTGGAAAAATAGCATATCCATAAGCCTCATTAAAAAAAGGTTTAACAGCATCAGACTTTATAAACACGTCCATGGTGTCTGAATATTTGTCTGCAATAGCATTACTTGAAATAAATATTAAAAGAAACGGTAACAGCAAACCTAGTTTAAAAGGAAATAATTTCATTATCTGCCCCCTATTGCAGTAATTTTAATTTATTATGCTTCTTTATTAACAGTCTTATGGATTTAATTCCAGTTATTTTGACAACAGGCAATAAAATAGCTGTGTATGTGTGAATGCTATTGTCTTTTTATCCAAAAGAGTGTTTGATATGAATATGATAGCGGTAAAAGAAAAGATATCACCGTTTTAAGCCTTCAAAGATGCACTATGAAACCAAATACGAAAATTGTTTTATTTTTATTGTTGGTTGTTTCCGTTGTAGTGATTGGTATCCTTCACACAATAACTCCTGGATACATGATTTTTTATCATGACACTTACAGAAGACTCAGTTATTTCCCAATTACTATCGGTGCTATCCTTTACGGCGTATGGGGTGGGGTTTGTCTTGCGGTTTTTTCAGGCCTGGCATTTGTCCCTCATCTTTTTATGTTCTGGGCAAGTGGTCCGGAAGCCTACTACAGCGAATTATCTGAAATATTATTTTATCTTGCAGCCGGGGGTGTGATTGGGCTTATCTCCAGCAGGGAAAATAAATTAAGGGAAAAATATAAAACTCTTTCGGAAAAACTGGCTGGATCTTATAAAAGACTTCATGAGCAGACTTCCCAGCTTGTAGAAGCTGAGAAACAACTGGGGCAAAGCCAAAAACTTTCCCTGTTAGGTAAAGTGTCGGCTTCTCTTGCCCATGAAATAAAAAACCCCTTGGCATCCATAAAAGGAGCGGCTGAAATATTGGCGGATGAGGTGCCGGAAGGTCATCCCAAATATGAGTTTATAGAAATCATGCGTTCTGAAATTTCAAGGCTGAATCATTCAGTTGAAGATGTTTTAAAATATTGCAGGGGGCAGCAGCATCGTGACAAAGGCCGGCAGGAATCACTTGAGAAAATTATTAACCGGGTGGTTCAGCTTCTTGAATCAGGGCTCAAGGAAAAATCCATTCAGGTCTCAATCCAGCCAGAGTCTGATAAGAATCAATTTATGACAGATGAAGTTGCCATGATTCAAGTCTTAATGAATATTATTCTAAATGCAGTTGATGCAGTTGAAAAAAACGGCAAGATCAATATTGATTTCGGCAAACACGAAAAAGGTTGTTTTATCCGTATTTCAGACGATGGACCGGGTATTGATGAAGATATGGTCGAAGAGGTGTTTCAGTCATTTGTGACATTCAAGGAAGATGGAACTGGACTTGGGCTTTCCATTTCAAAAAGGATAGTTGAAAGCTTGGGAGGCAAAATAGTTATTGGAGAATCAAATCTTGGGGGTGCAGCTTTTACAATATATTTGCCTGAAAAAAAATTTGTAACTAATGAGAGTATCTAATATGTCTGAGATAATATTACTGATTGATGATGATCCAAGTTTAAGGCGGGTTACAGAATACAATCTGACTGCAAAAGGATTTAATGTTGTAACTGCAGCATCGGGTGAGCAAGGCCTTGAACTGTTTGAAACCAATACACCTGACCTGGTGGTGACCGATGTTAAATTAGGGGATATGAACGGGCTTGATATCCTGGCAAAGATAAAAAAAAATGCACCTGATATCCCTGTGATTGTCATGACTGCATTTGGATCCATTGAAATGGCTGTTCAGGCCATGAACAAAGGGGCTTTTAATTTTATCACCAAGCCCTTTGACCGGGATACCTTGATTTTGTCCTGTAAAAAGGCATTGGAGCTTAAGCGGTTACGTTCTAAAACAAAGTTGATGTCAAGTGAAATAAATCGTCTCACCGGCACTGAAGGCATGGTTACTGCAAGTTCTGTAATGAAAGAACTGCTGGAAAAAACATCCAGGGCTGCAAACAGTGAGGCTACTGTTTTAATTACGGGCGAATCCGGTACCGGTAAAGAAGTATTGGCACGATTGATTCACCAGAACAGTCCCAGAAGTAATGGACCCATGGTTGCCGTGAATTGTGCGGCAATTCCTGCAGGCCTTTTGGAAAGTGAGCTTTTTGGTCATGTTCAAGGATCTTTTACCGGAGCCATAAAAGACAGGAAAGGGCATTTTCAAACTGCATCCGGCGGCACACTTTTTTTAGATGAGATTGGAGAACTGGCAACAGATACCCAGGTCAAATTATTACGGGCTATCCAGGAAAAAGAAGTCCAGCCTGTTGGGTCTGAAAAGGTGAAGACTGTAGATATCAGGATCGTTGCAGCCACAAACCTGGATCTTCAAAAAAGGATTGCACAGGGGAAATTCAGGGAGGATTTGTATTATAGGCTGAGTGTAATTCCTCTTTTCATCCCACCTTTAAGGGAGCGGATCGAAGATATCCCTGCCCTGGTGACGCACTTCTTGAAAAAGTTTGATGCTCCCCAGGATGTTTTTTTCTCTCAACAAGCCCAACAAGTATTAAAAGCATATCAATGGCCGGGTAATATCAGGGAAATGCAGAATATCGTGGAGCGATGTATTATTTTAAGAAAAAACAAGGTGATTGAACCAGAAGATCTTCAGTTACTGGTTCATAAGCCATCAAATAAAACGAATACAAGTTTTGTGCCTGTTATTCCAGAGGGAGGGATTGCCCTGGAGGATATTGAAAAAAGCTATATTATTAAAGCCCTTGAAAAGGCCGGGCAAAATCGTTCAGAAGCTGCCAGATTATTAAAAATACCCAGACATGTTCTTTTATACCGACTGGAAAAATATAAAATATAAAATTGTAGACTATTCTACATCGGGATGTGGAATAGTCTGTAATATATTTGTTTGTCGTTAAACCCATCTTCTTTATAATCAAAGAGTTTTCTTGTCTTTTCAGATTGTTAGCATTTAATTTTATTAAGTTGAGCCCTTGGCACAGGTTTTGAAAGATATTTGGAATCTGAGGATTACAAATTATGGGAGGATAGTGTGGGAAAAATAAATTATATCATCCTGGGAATTGTTTTGTCGGTTCTGCTTTTGACGGCAGGGTGGGCTATTGCTGAAAAACCCCTGACCAAGAATTTAAACCGTGCTGTTTTGAAAATAAACAGCCTTTCCTGTGGGGGATGCTTTTCCACAATTAATGAAGGTCTTGCGCCCCTGGAAGGGTATTCAGGCATGGGAGCAAACTTATTTAGAAAATTGATTGCCATTGATTTTGAAGCACCGCTGACGGTTGAGAAAATATCCCAAAAGATTATTGATGTAGGATATCCAGTAACACTGGAAAAGGTTGATGCCATTTCTGAAAAAGAATCCTTTGCATATCTTGAATCCAAGAGAACCGGGTTTGTATCAGGTGGAGGCAGTTGCGGTGGCGGATACAAGGGTAACAAAAACGGCAATCAAAATTCATCCAGAAAGATACCATTGCCTTCCGGCTCATGCTGTTCCCTGCCCGGCGGTTCTCAACCAACAAAAGATTATTAACCTTAAAGGAAAAGAATTATGAAATTATTTCAGAAAATATCCACAAGCATTACCATTTTATTAATCGTACTTTTAGTTGGTTCAAATGCTCATGCTCTTTTTGGCGGTAAATTTAAAACCATGAAGCCCAAAGACGGGAGTGTGATTATTCCCATTAAAAAGGTTAATGACGGCAAGGCACATTATTTTAAGACAAAATCAAGTAGCGGGACTATAGTAGACTATTTCCTGGTCCAAAGTGAAGATGGTGTGATTCGTGCAGCTATTGATTCCTGTGATGTCTGTTATCGTTCCGGCAAGGGGTATGTACAGGAAGGCAATGTCATGGTCTGCACCAATTGCGGCAGACGTTTTGCCACAGACAGAATCAATGAGGTTAAAGGGGGTTGTAACCCGGCCCCGTTAAAGAGAGTGGTTGACGGAGATAACCTTGTGATTTCCATGAAAGAGATTGATACGAATGCCTGGTATTGCAAATACAAATAAAAGGAGTTCACATGGCATATGATCCGGAAAAATATCGTGAAAAACGAGAGAAAGTTCTTGGAATAAGGAAAAGAGGCATGGGATTTGGCACCATTGCCATAGTCGTATCCTTGGTAATTATCGTGGGTTTAAGTTTTGTAACGGTCCCCCAGGCGATTTCTTATATAGCCACTCGTCATCTGGATGATGCGATTTTTAAGCTGGAATCAGAGTCTAAATGGCCAGAGGGGGCCATTACAGGGATAACTGCCATTGATGGTGTGAAAAATACGCTTAAAGATTCTCATACAACTCGCCTTGTTGTAACCTTTGACCGTCGCAAGGTAAAACTTTCCAATATTACTGCTTTGTTTGATCAACATAATCTGAATGTAACGCTGCTCAATAAGGTCAACCATCGTCAGCATCAAAACACATTGAAAAAAGAGGAGGAAGAACTTGAAACTCCATAATATCTCTTTTGGAAATATTAAACGCAGAAAAGGTAAAATGCTTTTTCTGGTACTGGGTCTTGTGATCGGTATTTCAACTGTTGTCACCCTTCTTTCCATCACGGAAAGCATGACCAAAAATATTGAGGAAAGGCTCAACCAGTTTGGCGCCAATATAGTTATGGTTCCTAAAAGTGAGAATTTATCACTCAATTACGGTGGTATTGATGTGGGTGGCGTCAACTACCAGGTCCGGGAATTTGACCAGGAAAAGCTGGCAGACATCAAAACCATAAAAAACTATAAAAATCTTTCCATTATTGCGCCTAAAGTCCTGGGACCTGTCAAAGTAAACAATAAAAATGTCCTTTTAATGGGGGTAATATTTGAAGAAGAACTTGCCTTGAAAACATGGTGGCAAAAAACGGGCGGCACATTTCCCCAAAAAGAAAATGATGTCATCCTGGGGTCTGGTGTAGCATCTTTGTTTGGGTTTAAAATTGGGGAGACCATAAGCCTTTCTGGCAATCCCTTTAATGTGGCAACTATTTTAAAACCCACGGGTGCTTCAGAGGATGATGCCATTATTGCAGGCTTGAGTGTCAGCCAGAACCTTTTGGGGAAAGAAGGCAGACTTTCAATGGTAGAGATATCAGCTTTCTGCCAGGGATGCCCCATTACAGAACTGACATTGCAGATTGCAGAAAAATTTCCAAATGCAAAAGTTACAGCCATGAAGCAGGCAGTCATGTCTAAAATGCAGTCCATTGACATGTTTAGATCGTTCAGCCTGGGTATATCCATTATCGTTATTTTTATTGGTTCTTTGCTGGTTCTGGTCACCATGATGGGATCAGTAAACGAAAGAACAAGGGAAATCGGAATTTTCAGGGCCATCGGGTTCAGAAGAGGTCATGTCATGCAGATTATCTTGCTGGAAGCCCTGTTGTTGGGTATCATTGGCGGTATCCTGGGATTTGTTATCGGAAACCTTATTGCATACGGTATTATTCCTTTAGTGATGAAAGATGGGGTCTTTGCCGGAATCAATGCAAACCTTGGAATCGTCTCCATACTCATGGCTGTGGCCTTAAGTCTTCTGGCAAGCCTTTATCCAGCGTTTAAAGCCAGCAACATGGACCCCAGCGAAGCACTAAGATCACTTTAAAAATAAAAGAGAATTATAATGACACAGGTTAATCATTTAATCGAAATTCAAGGATTAAAAAAAACATATCAAAGTGGTAACACAAAAGTGGATGCCATTAAACAGATGGAATTTTTTATTGATGATGAAGAATTTATCACCATTATGGGACAGTCCGGATCTGGTAAAAGTACGTTGCTGTCCATCATGGGTGCACTTAATCAACCTACCCAGGGGAAAGTTCTTGTGGATTCTCTTGATCTGTATTCTTTAAGTGGTGAACAAAGGGCTGATTTCAGGAGCGAATATATTGGATTCATTTTTCAGTCTTTTCAACTCATTCCCTATCTTACTGTTTTGGAAAACGTCAAACTTCCCATGGCCGTCACAGGTCAGAAAAAAAAGATAAAAAACCAGATGGCCTTAGAAGTGATCCAACGGGTAGGGCTTGAGACAAAAGCAAACAGGCTGCCGGATCAGCTTTCAGGTGGAGAGCAGGAACGAGTGGCCATTGCAAGGGCCATTGTAAACAAACCTCCAATTATACTGGCTGATGAGCCAACTGGAAATCTTGATACAAAAACAGCAAATGAAATCATGATGTTGCTGCAATCTTTGAATGAAGAAGGACATACCATTATTGTGGTTACCCATAATTCGGATATGGGAGCCTATGCAACAAGAAGTATCAAGGTTCAGGACGGGGAATGTTTTGCATAAAAAAGTGACTATATACCGGGCCATGATTAGGTATTGCTATGGCCCGGCATTATCAATACTTATTGAGCGTTATTGATACCCACTTCTTCAAAGGTTTTAATATCTGCAAGAATCCTTGTGGAAAGATCTAAAAGTTCCATGCACACAGCAGCACCAGTTCCTTCACCCAATCTGAATTTCAAATCAATTAAAGGCTCAAGGCCAAGTCTTTCATGCATATATTGATGTCCGATCTCCACTGATTTGTGGCTGACAAATAGATAATTTTTTGCAGCAGGGCAAAGTTCACAGGCAATCAAAGCTCCAGCAGTGGAGATAAAGCCATCACAGATAACAGGAATGCCTTTGGCAGCAGCACCCAGAACAAGGCCCGCAATACCGCCGATTTCAAGGCCGCCGACTTTTGACAGGACATCAATGGGGTCATTGGGATCTGGTTTATGAAGGGCCAGCCCTTTTTTTATCACGTCAATTTTGTTTTTTAAAGCCTGATCATCTATGCCCGTGCCGCGACCTGTGAGCTTTTCAACTTCAATGCCTGAAAAAGCGGCAATAATGGCTGAAGAAGGTGTAGTATTGCCGATCCCCATGTCACCGGTACCCAAAAGATCAACAGGCGCTTTGGCATCAAGTTCGTTGACAATTTCAATCCCTGCTTCAATGGATAAAATAGCTTCTTCTCTTGTCATAGCAGGTTCTTTTGTAAAGTTGGCTGTCCCTTTTCTTATCTTTTTATGAAAGATAGGGAGGTCAGGTTCAAAATCATGGTTAACTCCTAAGTCAGCTGCTTTTACAGCTGCTCCGGCATGTTTCCCAATGACATTGACCGATGCCCCATTATTGGCAAAATTATAAACCATCTGGGGGGTGACTTCTGCAGGGAAAAGACTGACCCCTTCCTGGGTCACGCCGTGGTCACCGGCACAGGTCACGATCTGTTTGTTGGTAAGTTTAACATCAATGGTGCCTTTTATTGCTGCAAGCCTTGCTGAGATTTCTTCCATGACACCAAGACTTCCGGCAGGTTTGGCCTGGTTGGCAAGGCGGTCTTGTGCAGCATGTAATGCTTCTTGATCAAGTGTTTTTGAGATGGACAAAAGGGTTTGTTCTAATAGTGACATAATTTAAAATCCTTGCTATGTAATCTCTTGTAAAATCATAAAAGGATTTTGCAAGAGATAAATTCTTACAAAACCCTTTACCATCGAGTTCTACAATGATTATTACCTGGCTCGTCTTCTGACTTCCGGCATTAAATCCATTTTTTTTAGCCTTCCCGTTTTCACAGTGACAATTATAAAAAAAATAGATGTTTCCGGTTACAGCGGCGGGACCGTCACGGAGTTTCACCGTGTTCCGTTGGCCTGGGCAACCACAATATGTTGATGGTTATCTACTAAATATAGCAGATCAGGTCAATATTTTTTTATAATCAGTCATGACCCGCAAAAAGAAAATTGTATTGGCATCTTGTGTATGCGCGAATATATTAAGCTCCATCGGAAAAAAACAGCGAGTATATTAGGATACAGGTTAAAATGTCAGAAATTTATTTTAAATTTTCTGTTCCACCTTTTGAAAACACGGAATACACATATTTTTTCCATCAAACAGTCGGATGCGGGATTCCATGGTCTTTTCGTTGCAGGAGTCACAGGGTATGCTTTTTAATATCCGCGCAGGGCTTACAGGAGGTACATCAATTTTTTGAATTGAGAAAAGATCTGTTAACTCAGCCTGCAAAAGCTGTTCGATCCGATTGTTCCTGTCTTGTTCATTCCTTGCAAAATCATTGAATACTGCTCTAAACCCTTTTTGAGTATCCCTGTCATAAAAGGTAAATGCGGATTTGCCGTAATCTTTGTGGATCAGGTTTCCCTTGCCAAAGGAGCATCCTGTCAAAAACTGGATGGCATCCACACCGCACATATCTGTTTCGGTTACACAGACCGGATCTTTTGCATTTTGGATATCAAGTTTTTCCATTGCAAGTTCAGACGCCCGAATTCCTATGGTCAAGCCTGGACAGCTATGGCCATGGAAGGCGATTGTTTCTTCAATCAACTCTTTTTTTAATGAGCACGTCATTTTTTAAACTCCTTATAAATTGCGTTATCTTTCAAAATAAATACTGATCTTCATAAGGCAAGGCTTTAATTAAGTCATGAATGGTTATGAGAAAAAAATATTGGGGAAAAAGTTTATTTTTAAAATACAGGAATAAAACTATCGGTATAAGGTTGTAAGGGGATCATTGTCAGGGAAGGGGGAGAATTTCACCGATATCCATTATTTTAAATAGTGATGGGTCCAGCTTATGCCTGTCTATATGGCGGGTCAGGTCCAGTCCAGGAAACCCGGCAGGCTCGCTTCCCAGGTGAAAAGTTCCCCATTGAGTCGGTATAAAGTAACGGGCACCGAGATCTTTAAAAGCTTTGACTGCTTCTTTAATATTCATGTGCTGGTAATACATGAACCATCTTGGATGGTAGGCAGTTGTCGGCATAAATGCATAATCGATTTTTGGATATTTTTGTTTAATTTCCCTGAATCCTTTGAAATATCCCGAATCCCCGCCAAAATACAGTGTCACAGAAGGTGTGACAAGAAGATAAGAAGCCCAGAGTGACTGGTTTATTCTCTGGTTGATTCTCAGGGACCAGTGCTGGGCCGGAAGACAGATTAATTTAGAACCGTTTGAGATGTTAAATTCCTCCCACCAGTCCATCTCGTGCACATTGCTCTTATTCATGTCCATGACATAATTTTTAAGACCCTTTGGCACGAAAACTTTTGAACTTTGAGGCAGTTGTTCCATGCTGGATCGGTCCAGGTGGTCATAATGATTGTGAGAGATCACAATATTGACATCTTTGACAATAGTATTGAATTCTTTCAGGGTCAGTGCCGGTGGAGTCACTCTTGCAGGTAGCAGAGCCCGTTTGGAAAAAATAGGATCTGTCAACCAGTATGCACCGCCAATCCTTATTAAAAAAGTATTGTGGCCGATCCAGAGGATGAAATCGCCTTTGGTCTGTTTGATCCTTTTAGCCGTGTCGGCAATCAGCCGGGGAAGAAATGTTTTTTCCTGGTTTGTGTAATTTGCTTTTGAAGACAGTTTCCATTTCAACACATCCAGAAAGCCTTTGTCCTCCATCTTCATCCATGGCGCAAAAAACTTTTTATCTTTATAATGAGGGGAATACAGGTCTTTGGGCAAAGTCTTATCTACCTGCAAAGCCCATTGGGTTTCTGAAAAATTTTTTTTATCCCTGGCTGAACAGGAGGTAATTGTCGTCAAGAAAAGCAGCAATAGCGCCAGACTAATCAAAAAAACCATGGATTTAGATGGTTTCAGGAACCGTGTAAAACATATTGATGGACAAGGTTTATTTAAAAAATTGTTTATTTAAAAAACGTCTCCAGTGTTAAGATTAATGGTTAAATTATTATCTTTTGGCGGAAGATCCGTCCACCAGCCATTGATTAAATCTTTCTGCATCCAGGCAATAAATGTTAACCACTTTCCAAAACCTTCTTTATTGATGGTAACCTCGGGTTTTTTTTCATCTCCAAGAAGATGTGCACAATAGGCTTTTGATATCTGACGTGTAATCAGAGGCTGCTGTTCTTTTGATACCTTGAATTTATCAAGTTTGGCATTGGCCATGGTAATGGTACCATCAAACACATATTGGTAAGCATAGTCAGTAAGATTATCCTGGGAGGGTATGGAATCAATGAATTTACTTTTAATGGAAGCTTTATGGCCCTTTGAAATTTGAATAATCCTATAGGGACAGGGTGCAGTAACAAGGGAACCTGTTTCAATATCAAAAATAAAATCATCAGAATCCTTAAACTCTTTTTTGGTAATATCCTGTGCATGGAAATGGCCGGTGAAAACCAATCGAACACCATATGCTGCAAAGAGTTTTGAAATAGATTCACTTTCATCAATCACATATCCACCATAGTATTTTTCATTTGCAGGATAATGTTCCATGATTCCGTGGTGCAAAAGTACAATAACAGCTTTTTTCTGTTTTTTGGATAAAATAAGCTGACTTTCAATCCATTCCAGGGTCTGGTTTGAAAAGGCTCCATCAGTAACAGGATGCTCTGAAGGTTTGTTCTCTTTCCACCTACAGGAGTCCAGGGCCAGGACCCATAGCCCTTTTACGGGTTCAGCCACATAGCTCAAAGAGTGAGAATCTTTATAAAGGGCTTCCTTGTATCCAAATTCATGATACATGGTTTTAAACTCTTTATCATTTATAGTTGGAACAGGTGTGGTTATGTCTCCCATGTATTTAACAGATTCACTATTATTGATGTCATGGTTTCCCGGAACAACATACAGGTTTGCTCCGGAGGTCTCCAATTTTTTCAAAGCTTTTACAGCACCTTGGTGGTTTATTTTTTCACCATCCTTGGTCATATCTCCGGATATCAGGATAAAGTCAGCTTTTTCTTTTATAATTCTTTCAACGGCTGCAGAGATGATTTCATCACTTAACACAAGCAGCTTTCTATCATCATCAAGATATTCTTGAAAGGCTTTCCCCGTTGTACCAAGACGCTTATCGTAAAAATGAAGATCAGAAAGAACGATAAATTTTGCATCCGGATAAACCGGGTTTGTTTTTAAAAGTTTTTTCACTTCATTACTGGTTTGATATTGAAAGCTTTGCTTGTCAGTGCATGAAAACAGCGATAAAAAGATAAGACCAACGACAATTAGAAAACCTGGTTTGATCATTTTCTTCTCCATACAAATTAAAAAAAGATTAATAGCATACATCCTGGATCTCTCAATTTGAGTCTATTTTTCAGAGTCAAATTAAAATAACCAGGATGTCATAGGTAGAAAATGCAGAACTAATTAGCCGGCTTCATAGGCACAGGATGTAAAATCTATTTCTTCGCCGCATTTATCGCATTTATGTGTTTTTTCAAATTCATCTGAAAAAATTTCCTTTGTTGCATTGCATTTAGGGCAATTGCAGGTAAAGGATTGTAAATTCTTAAACTGTTCAAAACCGGGGCAATGTGCTGGGGTTGTCATAATATTCTCCTTGTTTAGATTTGATTATTGGAATGATAATCTCCTAAAAAATTAAAGGTTAATTTATCATCATTGTCAAGGCAAAATCGTTTTTTAACCAAAACCTTAACTTATTTTAAATTTACCAGGGTTCTGCCTTTTAATTTTCCTTTTAATATGAGTGTTATTTTATCATTTAATTGATCAAGAAAAATTTCATCATAAATGCTATCAAGATAATCAAATTTCCAGTCAGAGGCCAGCTTGTTCCATATGCTTGACCGAAAGTCCATGGGACAATGCTGTGAATCTATCCCTAAAAGAGAGACGCCTCTTAATATGAAGGGGAAAACAGTTATGGGCAGATCCGGGGATGCCACATTCCCGCAACAGGTTACGATCCCATTCGGTTTTGTTGATTTTATGGCCGTTGCCAGGATCTCACCTCCCACAGTATCAATTGCCCCTGCCCATTGGGGTTTTAAAACAGGAGGTTTTATATTTTCAAGAAAATCATTTCTGGAAATAATAGCCTTAACGCCCAGATTATTCAGTAAAGTGGTGTCTGTTTTCCCGGAAACAGTTGTTACAGAATATCCAAGATGGGACAATATTCCGGAGGCTAAGCTTCCCACGCCGCCTGTGGCACCAGTGACAAGGATATCGCCATGTTCGGGCCTGATAGTTTGGGTTAATTTGAAAATCGACATGCCTGCGGTAAAACCGGCTGTTCCAAATACCATGCTCTGTTTCAGGTCAAGGCCGTCCGGCAGTTTGACAACCCAGTCTGCAGGCACCCTGATATATTGCCCAAACCCCCCTGCTGTGTTCATACCAAGATCATAGCTTGTAACAATGACCCTGTCTCCTTTCTTAAAGGCACCAACAAGGCTTTCTTCAACTATCCCTGCTGCATCTATTCCAGGTGTATGGGGATATTGTCTTGTGACACCGCGGTTCCCCGTGGCAGATAAGGCATCCTTATAATTTAAGGAAGAGTAGTGAACCCGAATGAGAACATCGCCGGGCGGAAGATCATTAATGTAAAGATTTTTGATCTTACGAATAAAATTATTTTTCTCAGGTTCTTCAACAAGAAATGATTTGTATGAAACATTATCCATGTGCACCGTCCTTTATAAATCTTTTTACTTTTTTAAATAAATTTGATAGTTATGCCGGGATGAAAAATCAAAAATTCCAGACCGGCAGAGTGGCACTTGTTTCATTCTCTCATTTTATTCATGATGTGTATACAAGTTTCCTTGCGCCATTACTGCCCTTAATCATAGAGAAATTGTCTTTGTCATTAAGCCAGGCAGGCCTTTTATCCACTGTTATGCAAATTCCGGCTCTGCTAAACCCTTTTATAGGGCTTTTTGCAGACAATAAGGGATTAGCCCGCTGGCTGGTTGTTCTCGCTCCGACGCTTACGGCCATACCCATGAGCTTTATTTTACAGGCATCATCATATTATGTATTGCTGGTTCTGCTTTTTTTCGCAGGCATCAGCGTTGCATTATATCATGTACCTTCACCCGTTCTGATTGCAAAATATTCAGGAGAGAAAAAGGGCCGTGGCATGAGCCTTTTTATGACCGGAGGCGAATCTGCCAGAACCCTGGGGCCCATGTTTGCTGTTGCTGCTGTATCATTTCTTGGGGCGGATCATTTTTATGTGGTTATAGGATTTGCCGTGTTAACTTCCATCCTGCTTTATTTTACTCTGGAAAAAGAAGAACAAAAAACCTCCTTTAAAAGCAACGGGTCTTTAAAGGCATCATTTCATGAAATCAAACATGTGCTGATCCCCTTGTCCGGCATCCTGGCGGCAAGATCCTTTATGCATGCCTCCATGGGGGTTTTCCTCACCGTTTTTGTGGAAAGACAGACAGGAAGCCTATGGTATGGAGGTGCTGCCCTTGCTTTGTATGAAGCATTTGGTGTGGCTGGAGTTTTAAGCGCCGGAACCTTCAGTGACTGGCTGGGTAGACAAAGGGTATTGTTTTGGGTTTTGCTTGTCGCGCCAGTGGCCATTTTAATTTTTGTCTTTTCAACCGGTATTCTAAAAATTATCATGCTTGCCATCACCGGGTTTACAGTTCTTTCAACAACCCCGGTCATGTTGGCCATTATCCAGGAAAATGCAAAAGAACATCCTTCTGCTGCCAATGGTCTTTTTATGATGATCTCTTTTGCGGTCAGATCCATTGCTGTATTATTAGCAGGAATAATTGGCGACCTGGCAGGGCTTGAGAATATGTTTATTGTTAGTGCAGTTATAGGGTTTACTGCGATTCCCTTTTTATTAAGACCCGGCATTAAATCAGAGAATTAAACCAGATAATTAAACCAGGGAATTAAAACAGTGCAAATAATAATTGGAGATAATTATGTTAAAAACCAATGAAGACAGGCTTGTTGAATTGGCAATGCAATGCAAACCCGGCCCCCCCCGGATCAGACCCGGTTGGAAAGTGGATCATGAAGGCAAACCATTTATCCTTCCAAGTATTGGTGGTATTACCTTAAATATCCAGGTGGGAGATTCTGCTTTCAATATTGCAGGAGACCATATCGAACCCTGCGTCAGTTGTACTGCAAATGCGGAAAAACCCTTTGAATTTCCTAATAATTCACTTCAATTGTTGTCTTGTGTAGGAAATGAGGCTATTATGGTATCTGGAGATGCAAAAGGGGAAAAGGGTATTGTTACAGGCCATCATGGAGGCTCAGAACATGTGATGGTTGATTTTCCAAAAAAAATTCTCAGAAAACTGACCTATGATGATAAAATAATGATTCAAACAAAAGGCCAGGGCCTTAAATTGCTGGATTACCCGGATATCAAATTGTTTAACCTTGATCCAGGTCTTTTAAAAACAATGAAAATAAAAAAAATTAAAAAGAACAGACTTGCAGTGCCTGTCACAACCATTGTACCTGCCCAATGTATGGGATCAGGACTTGGTTCAGCCCATGTTGCAGCCGGGGATTACGATGTGATGACAAGTGATCCGGCAACTGTTAAAGAATATAAATTAGATAAACTTAAATTTGGTGATTTTGTGGCACTGCTTGACCATGATAATAGCTTTGGCAGAGCCTTTGTAAAAGGTGCGATCAGTATCGGTATCGTGGTTCATTCAGATTGTCTGCTTGCAGGCCATGGACCCGGCATTTCCACATTGATGACCTGTTCAACATCCTTAATTGAACCCGTAATTGATGCAAATGCCAATATAGCAGATCTCCTGCAAATAGGGATAAAAAGAAAAAAATAGAGACCAAAAATATAGAGACCAAAAAAATTAAGATGGGTAAAAATTGTGAATATAAGTAAGAAAAGTATCCTTCAAAAAGGAAAAGGCAAGACCAGGAAACAGGCAAAGTTAGAATATATGTATGAAAAAGAATCATTGTATTTTGCCCAGGTTGCCGAAAGTGTAAAAGACATTGCCATACAGGAACTCAAAAGCTTAGGAGCCTATGATTTAAAACCGGTCTTCAGAGGGATATGGTTTAAGGCAACAAAAAAAGATTTTTATAGGATCACTTATTTTGCAAGGCTTCTTTCAAGGGTGTTGGCTCCCCTTGTTTCCTTTGAATGCCACGACAAAGATGACCTGTATAAAGCGGCCAGAAAAATAAGATGGGAAGAGTTTTTAGCGCTTAAAAATACTTTTTCCATTGTCGCAAACGTGTCTGAATCAGAAATTACCCATTCTAATTTTGCCGGGTTGCGGGTCAAAGATGCCATAGCTGATTATTTCAGGGACAGGACCAACAAAAGACCGAATGTAGATGCAAAAGATCCTTATATAATCATCAATATCCATATCCATAAGAATTTAGCAACCCTTACCATTGATGCCTCGGGCGGGGCCTTGCACAAACGTGGCTACAGAGAAGAATCAGTATCAGCTCCCATGCAGGAGACCGTTGCCGCAGCCGTTATCCGGCTGTCTGAATGGGATGGAAGTGTGCCCTTGTATGATCCGATGTGCGGATCAGGCACGCTTTTGTGCGAAGCCCTCATGGCGTATTGCAGGATACCGGCACAAATATTTAGAACCAGTTTTGGATTTGAAAGACTGCCGGATTTTGATGCCAATTTATGGGAACAGATTAAAAAAGAGTCCAGAGATAATTTCAAGGAATTAAAACCCAATATGATGGCGGGAAGCGATGTGTCCCAACATTCTATTAATGCTGTTAAAACAAATATCATGGGGCTTCATTTCGGCAAAGAAATTGCTATTGAACAAAAAGACTTTCAAGATATTGAATCCATAGAAAACAGTATGATCATTACCAATCCTCCTTATGGTATCAGAATGGGGAGAGATCAAAATTTAAATAAATTTTATCATGATTTTGGTCATTTTTTAAAAACTAAATGCAGCAAATCAACAGCTTTTATCTATTTTGGAGATCCTAAATATATAAAAAAAGTTCCCTTGTCACCATCCTGGAAACGTCCATTGAAAATTGGCGGTCTTGATGGCAAACTTGTAAAATATGAATTATATTAAACCCTAATGTTGCAAAAGCCATGAAGGGTAAAAATTTTTATGCAACGTTAGGGTAAACTCAATAGGAGAATAAATAGTGCGTGATCGATGGAATTGTCGGTTTTCGATGAGGCACTCGATAAAATATGGAAAAGTCCAATACAGGTGGACAATACACCTGCAATGAATATAGAGAGGAAATGATCCTTTTGGGATTGCAGAAAAGGCTTGCTTCCCAAGGGTTAACCCTGGAAGAAAAAGAAAGTCTTTTAATAGAGATTGCCAAAGTTGAAAAGCAGATGGGCCTGGATTAACCGAGGCCCTTTTCCCTGACTGAAAAAATTTCAGCCATCATGCATCTGGCACTGCCGCCGCCAACAGTTTCTATGGTAGAAAGATCAAAACTTAAGATTTCACCATAGCGCTCAAGAAATTTTTTCTGATCCTTTGTAAATCCCTGTCTTGCGTTTTCCGACATCACAATAAAGGATTCAGTTTTCTGGTTTCTCACCTCAAGAATATTTCCGCAAAAATAATTTTCCATCTGGTCCATGGTTATTTCCATGACATCAAATGATTTGTTCAAGGTTTCAAGCACAAGGCTTTGCTGTTTTTTATCCTGTATACACTCAAGACAGATAACAGCATATTTTTCTCCCAGACTCATCATAACATTGGTGTGGTAGATGGGGTTTCCAGAAGAACTTTTAGTATCAAATAAAATCCCTTTAAGGTAAAATCTTAAACGAATAAAATTATCAAATTGGTCAGGATGGCACCGTTCAGACCTTGCAGCATAAACCACCTCGTCCACATGATCGATGATCAGACTGCCCGTTCCTTCCAGAAACTTTTCCGGTTCGTCAAGTCGTCCGACATTGATGCAATTGCGAATAATATATCCGTTTTTGTTGAGAAGTTTTTCTATCTCAAGAAGACGTCTTTCAGCTTTTCTGTTTTTTGCCATCATGGGGTAAGTTAAAATGGTGCCATCGTGTTCCGTGGAAAACCAGTTGTTAGGGAAAATAGCATCCGGTGTTGTAATATCATGGCTGATGGGCGGTTCCAGTATCAGCACTGTTATCCCTTTTTTTCGCAGACCGTCCACCATGGCTTGAAATTCGGCATTGGCATTTTTTTTGAGCTCCACAGGTTCTAATGCAGGCTTTATCTGGAATTCATTGTCAACCCCTGTTTCAAGATTATATCCGAAATCTCTGGGCCTCACCATAAGGACTGTATCGGTTGTTCTATTAATTTTTATTTCCATATTCAGTTAACCACTATTTTAATTAGTCCTGATTTTAATTAGTCCTGAGTTTAAATAATAGAACAAATCCTTTTTGATTATACAAATCATCAATTAATTGTTTAATTATGCCGGGCAAATACTTAAAGTCAGATAGGAAAAAATTATCAAAAAGTCAATATTTAAGATTATTGAAACTTGTCAATAAAATTTGATTTGTATTTCGCAACAATTTATCGTAAAGATTTGTATTGTATTGAAATATTCGTCTCTACAAACGGCTGGGATACACACCCTTTAAGAAACAAAAAGTAAATGATGCTGTCACACTGATTTATATGGAGAAATATGAAATTCAATGTTTATGGCAGAAAAATTGAAATTGTAAGATCCATTGAAAAATGGGAAATTTTTTTCCTTGGAGACGAAGGGAAAAAACGCATGGCCCAAGATATCTTTATCCCCTCGGATATCAGGCAAAAAGATCTGAAAAAATATCTTGAAGATATTTTGCACGAATGGGCAACACCCGAAAATGACCAGGTAATGGAACTTTAAAAAAAATTATAGAGTTTTAATTTTATCGCCAAAACATTTATTCAATAAAGTGGAATTTTTTTACCTAAATTTTACTTGTATTGTTCTGTGATACAGTGTATATTACGTTTAATTTTAGATACCTATGATAGAAAGATATAAAAAAGAGAGCTTATGAAAAAAACCAACCCTGATCTTCGCACCTTGTTTTTGATATTGTCCCTAATGGCAGTTATGTCATTTGGTATTGGGGGATATCTTTATTATTCAGCCGTAAAAAATTCTTTGTTTGATGCTGTGCATCAAAAAGTTGAAGAACAAGTGTATGATCTGAGAAATGAAATCGACTCCTATAAGAAATGGTCCCTTAAATCGATAAAATTTTTAAGTAACCTAAAACCAATAAAAAAATCTCTTGTAAATGCTGATGTGATTGCTCTTTCTGAGGCCAATGTACTTTTAGACTCTTTTCGTGATGATATAAAGGTTAGTGTCTGTTATTTGATTGACTATTCCGGGAAAACAATTGCTTCCAGCAATCGTGACACCAAAGCCAGCTTTGTGGGGAAAAATTATGGGTTTCGCCCTTATTTTAAAGAGGCTATGCAAGGCAGGTCATCGGTCTACATGGCGTTGGGGATTACGTCCAAAAAACGGGGTATATACTTTAGTCATCCCGTTTATGGAACCCATAAAGATAAACCTGTGGGGGTTGTCGTAATTAAGTCCTCCATTGAAACAATTGAAAAGCAATTCCAGAAAAATTTTTATGGGATTGCACTGATGACCGATCCCCATGGTGTTATCTTTGTTTCAAGTCGTAAGGACTGGCTTTACAAATTTTTATATAAGGCATCTTCACAAACAATTTTAGATCTTACCAAATCAAAACAATTTGGAACCGGTCCCTGGAATTGGACCGGCATGAAAATTTTTGATGAAAAAAATGCAGTGGACAACCTTGGTAATAAATATCGAATTCATCAACAACAGCTTGTCACGTATCCTGGCTGGCATTTAACAATTCTGCATAGTCAGAATCGGCTTATAAAAAGAATAGCAGGCCCTTTAAGCAGGACAATTGGTATTAGCGGTTTTATATTATTTTTATGTTTTGGACTCATTGTCTTTTTCCTTTTTAGAAAGGCAAATATTGAAATTGTTCAAAGAAAGAAAGCTGAAAAAGAACAAAAAATGTCTTTGTCCAGTCTCCGGGCAACCCTTGAATCCACCACGGATGCTATCCTGGTGGTGGACAGGGAAGGGAAAAGCACTGCCTCCAATGAACTCTTTTCCAAAATGTGGAACATCCCATCCGATATTTTGAAATCCCAAGGTGATGACAAGTCGCTGGCTTATGCCCTGGATCAATTAAAAAGTCCTGACAGTTTTATTAAAAAAGTAAAAGAACTATATGCTGATCCTGAGTTAAAAAGTTTTGACACTTTTTATTTTAAGGATGGGCGAATTGTGGAATGTTATTCTCAGCCACAAAAACTTGAAGACCAAATAATCGGAAGAGTGTGGAGCTTTAGAGATATTACGGAAAGGGAACTGGCCCAAAAGAAAAGGGAAAGTTTAATTGTGGATCTTAAAAAAGCACTTGATGAGGTCAAAACTCTTCAGGGAATTTTACCTATTTGCTCCCAGTGCAAACAAATACGCGATGATAAAGGCTATTGGAATAGAATTGAGACATATATTGGAGAGCATTCCCAGGCTGAATTCAGCCACGGTATGTGTCCTGATTGCAGTGACAAGCTATATGGTGATGAAGACTGGTATATTGAGATGAAAAAAGAGGATGAGTCAAAAGAGGATGAGTCAAAAGAGTAATTGGCGATAGTCTTGTGTTCTTAGCAGTGGTTCTTTTAAGGGGTTCTCTCCCATTGCATTATTGTGTTGTTTTTAATATACTTTAGCCGAAAAATCTTAGGTTAAAAAAATATCACATTTTAACAAAGGGTTAAACAAATGGATACTCCCGCTAAATCAACAAGAGATGGTTCTCTTAAATTGTATCATGAATTAATGGCCAATAAAGTGGGTGACATCCTTTTGGTATCCTGCCCTTATGATGCATTTATCATGGAGGAGGAAGGCCGTCTTTCAACAAGAATCATAAATGAATACAAAGGGCTTAATCTGTCAAAACCCCCAAGGCTTACATGGGTTTCGTCAGCATCGGAGGCATTTCAAAGGCTTGAAATGAAAAAATTCGATTTAATCCTTGCCATGCCGAGCCTGGATGAGATGGACGTATATTCATTTGGTGAAAAAGTAAAACAGAAATATGCTGATCTGCCCTTTTTTATGCTGCTTCATAATACCTGCGATATTGATCAATATATTTGTGTGGATAACTCTAAAGCCATTGACAGAACATACATTTGGGGCGGAAATGCAGACCTGTTGCTTGCCATTATTAAAAATTTTGAAGATGAAATGAATGTTGCCTTTGATACGGAGAATGCCAATGTCAGGGTGATCATTTTAGTGGAGGATTCACCCTATCACTTTTCTTCTTTTTTACCAGTGCTTTACAAGCAAATCGTGATGCAGACACAGTCTGTTATTAATGAATCCATTAATGCAGAACACAGATTGTTAACAATGCGGGGCCGCCCTAAAGTATTGGTTGCCCACGACTATGAAGAGGCCATGGCTCTCTATGAAAAGTATAAACCCTTTTTATTATCTGTTTTTTCAGACATGCGGTATCCTAGAAATGGGATAGTGGATGAGCTTGCAGGATACAAACTTTTAAAAAAAATTAAAAATGAAATTCCGGATTTGCCTGTTCTGATTCTTAGTACAGAGGACCATAACAAGGCAAAGGTGGTTGATATTCCAGCTGTCTTTATCAATAAAAATTCAAACAATTTAAATGATCAGATTAAAAGTTTTTTTGTGTCCTATCTCGGTTTTGGAGCCTTTGTGTTTCGGATGCCTGATGGTGAGGAAATTGCAAGGGCCAGTGACTTAAGGGCAATTGAAAAACTTTTGTCTGAAATACCCGATGAATCCATTGTCTATCACGCAAAGAACAATGATTTTTCAAGATGGTTCATGGCCAGAAGTGAAATTGATTTTGCCCTCAGCCTCAAGCCTTATAAAATAAGTGATTTTCCAGATCCTCAGGAAATGAAAAAATTTTTAATTGATAGTATTCATGCCCGGCGTAAAGGTTCAAGACAGGGCCAGATTATCGATTTTGATTCTGAAAAATTTGATTCAGATACTGATTTTATGAAAATCGGGAACGGGTCGCTTGGTGGGAAAGCCAGAGGGCTTGCCTTTATGGCATCCCAGATAAGGCGGGATACTTCTTTGCAGGACAAATTTCCAGAGGTGGACATCAGCATTCCCCAGACCTTTGTGATTTCAACGGAAGGGTTTAAAACCTTTATTGAGGAAAATGGACTGGCAAAGCTGCTTGAATCTGATGAGAAACTGGAAGACCATGAGATTGTTGAGCAATTTATTCAGGCCAGGTTTCCTGAATGGTTAAAAAAAAGCCTGCGAGCTTATGTGCAAAGCGTCAGATATCCAATTGCTGTCCGGTCCTCTTCTCTTTTTGAAGATGCCCATTATCAACCCTTTGCAGGCCTTTATAATACCTATATGCTGCCCAATTCCCATCCGAATTTTGAAAAAAGGCTTGAACAATTGATTATAGCAGTCAAGCTGGTTTATGCGTCAACTTATCTTAAAGCACCGAGGTCTTATGCAAAATCCACCATGCATCGAACCGAAGATGAGGAAATGGCAGTGGTCCTTCAGCAATTGACTGGAATGGCCTATAAAAATTATTTTTATCCCTCAATTTCAGGCGTGGCCCAATCCTATAATTTTTATCCCATCTCACATTTAAAGGCAGAAGAAGGGGTTACCTATATTGCTTTGGGACTAGGAAAAATTGTCATGGAAGGTGGCCGGACCATAAGGTTTTGCCCGAAATATCCTCAGTTTTTACCTCAGTTTTCCATTTTGGACGACATCCTTGAAAATTCCCAAAAATATTTTTATGCCTTAAAATTAGATCAATCCATGGGTGACGAGAAATCCATATCCACCTCCAATGAAGACCTTACCCTTGAAAAACTTGATTTAAGTGATGCAACGGATCACCCGGTTGTCCGATTTTTGTCTTCCACTTTTTATGCCCAGGACAACAGAATCAGAGATTCTTTTTCCAATAAAGGATTCCCCGTATTAACCTTTGCTAATATTTTAAAATATAATTCTTTTCCTTTGGCCAAACTTCTTGAAGAGGTTACAAAAATAGGCAGTAAATGGATGGGGTCTTCTGTTGAGGTTGAATTTGCCGTCAATTTGCCGGAAGATGAGAAATTAAAACCCCAGTTTTCCTTGCTTCAAATCAGGCCCATGGGGCGTTATAAACAAAATATGGGTGTTAAAATAGGAAAGAAAGAAATTAATGAAGCCTTTGGCTATTCCACACTCTCGCTTGGAAATGGTGAATATAATGATATCCATGATGTGGTATATGTGGACCCTGAAACCTTTGATTCTGGGAAAACAGTGGAAATCGCAGGGGAAATAAACAAAATTAATGCCTTGTTTAATGGAAATGGCAAACAATACGTTTTGATCGGACCCGGGCGATGGGGATCTTCCGACCGGTGGCTGGGAATTCCCGTGGTCTGGAATGATATTTCCAATGTAGGGGTGATGCTGGAAACCACTATTGAAAGCATTAAGGCTGATCCATCCCAGGGATCCCATTTTTTTCAAAATATTACTTCCCTTGGGATAAGCTATATCACCATTTCCGATAAAGGGGACGATTTTATTGATTATGAATTTTTCAGGTGTCAGTCGTGCGAAAACACAACAACTTATCTAAAACATATAAAATTTGAAAAACCCATAAAAATTCTAGTGGACGGAAAAACATCTCAGGCCGTTTTGATGCCCTATAAAAACGATGAATTGAATAATATCATGGATGACTTGCCCGTCATCACCACATGACAAAAGGGGAATCGTCAAATTTTGCCTTGTTGAGGGCCTGAAAGTCTTTTTGTGATTTTGTGAAGTTAATGCAGTTGAATATATTGATGCAGACGATGTTGCTGTTTTGAAAAAAAAGGAAGCAGCAAAAAAACTGTATGCAACAAGCAATAAAATAGCATTAAAAGAAGCATAATCTTATAAAATCTTTCATAAGGATTTAAGATAGTTTATACTGCACGTTCCGGAAACCAGCCCGGAACGTGCAGTGTTGTTTTAGGGGGGTGTTGTATAAAATATGAACGAGAAATCAAACAAACTTGTGATCCTTACCGGCTATTTCAAAGAAGAGTCCTATGGGCTTTTAGGCCCTCAGATGGCAGCCACCATCATCAATGCCCATACAAATTATAATGCCATTGTTGTGGGGGTGACCAATGAGGATGACCCACGGGATTTAAAATCAGCTTTAAATAATTATTTTGGAGATCAGCAAAAAATTTTAGGATTTTCAAGTCTGGGGGGAAGACCGGATCTGTTTGATCTTGCGGCAGTTTTAAAACAAGAAGGTGCTGTCACAATTCTTGCCGGTCCCCAGGCAGGAGCGGATTATAAAGGTGAGGTTGACTGGCAATCATATCCCCACCGTTTTAAGGGAGTATCGGATTGCTTTTCTTTTGCACTCCATGGCCCGGCCCAGCAGATTATCCCGATTCTATCCGCAGGTTTTGACAAAGACATATCAAAATTTGACGGTGTGTTATGCAGAGATATTAATGGCAGGATCAGTGAAACTCCTTCCATTGCCTGGGATGACAATTATCTTTCAGATGTTGACTGGCAAACCCTTTATGGTTTAAAAAACAAGGCTTTTAAGCCCTTGAAAATCACAATATCCCAGGTATTGCAGCAGATCGGATGCCAGCATGCCGCACGCCAAAGAAAAATCTGTATTGACTATCCGTGGATATTACAGAAACAGGGGATATTGCAAAAAAATGGGATATTACAAAAACAGGGATTGAAACCGCCCTTTGTCACACTCGATCAGAAAGGGTGCAGTTTTTGTGATGTAGCAAAGGATAAAGGTTATTTAGGCGGTGTGAGTGATAAGGCATTAAAACAACAATTAAACTGTTTACCAGAGGATATTAAAGGCAGAAAAATAGCCTTTGAGCTTATTAATGAAAGCCCGCTTCCTAAACTTTCAAAGGTTTTTAAGCTGGCAGAAGAATCAGGCATCCAATTATCCCAGATCAATCTGACCCTGAGGGCGGATTATCTTATAAAGGGATTGAAACATTTGACAAAGGCTTTAGAAATCGCCACAAAAAAGAATGTTAGGATTTTATTGTCTTCCATTGGTTTTGAATCCTTTGATGATACTATTTTAAAGAATCTTAACAAAGGTATTGATAAACAGACAAATCTTGATGCCATTAAGGCCATAAGGAAATTAAAATCCAGATACCCGGCCCATTTGGGCTACCTGAAAGAAGAAGGAGCCAATCACGGCTTTATCCATCCCACTCCCTGGGACAATAAGCAAATTTCCCATGAAATCAATAAAACCATAAGTGTGTACCAGCTGTCCCTGGATATCTTACCCAACCACAGCACGCCTTTGATCATACATCATGCATCTGGCCTTGCTGACTGGATACGTGAAATTGAAGTAAGAGAAAATATTGAATTTCAAAGAGTCGGCACCACAATCGGCTGGTGGCAGACAAAGGATCAATCTTTGTTATGAATATTCTTTCAACCATAATCCCTATTTTTATCATCATTTTTTTAGGGTTGTTTGCAAAACAAAAAGGGTTTATAACACAGGATTTTTTGCACCAGGGCAACCGCCTGGTATATTATATTGCCATCCCTGCCATGATTTTTTCTTCCATTTCAAAAGCTGCGTTAAGAACCCAGATGAATTTTGCGGTGATTGCCATAACTCTTGCTTCTCTGGTTACTATTACTGCCGTAGCCCTGGGAATAACCCGGTTTTTAAAAATGACAAGACCTTCAAAAGGATCTTTTATTCAATGTTCGTTTCACGGTAATCTTGGCTACATAGGCCTTGCCGTTGCATTTTATTATCTGGGTGACAGTGGATTTGTAAAAGCCGCAATTTTATCAGGGTTTGTTATGATACTGCAGAATATAATTGCGGTAATTGTGCTCCAATATCACAGCAGTAACAACAAAGATCGGCCAAAGATGTTTGATACCATTAAAAAAACCATGGCCAACCCCGTGATACTTTCTGCCCTGTCAGGCATCTTATTCTCTTTGTTTAATATACCAATGCCCCTTATCATTGACAGAGCCCTGGATATCTTAACGGGTATGGCTCTGCCCCTGGCCCTTTTAATTATCGGGGCATCTCTTTCTTTTGAAAAATTAAAACCAAGATTTTTTAATGTTCTGATAGCCAGTTTTTTAAAGGTGATAGTGACTCCGGCCATTGGATTAGTTTTGTTTAAGATTTTATCCATAGCTCCAACAGATTATCTTCCCGGACTGATTCTTCTTTCTTCTCCCACAGCAACTCTTTCGTATATCATGGCAAAAGAGATCGGGGGCGACCCTGATTTTGCAGTGGCAGCCATATCCATCTGTACTATTATCTCAAGCTTGACTTATGGATTGTGGCTCAGTATCGTCTAAGCTTTGAATAAGAATATTAATTATAGTGCAGTTATCAATTTGGTTTTTCTCTAAAAATTCCATTGTTTTTTTGTTGTGGAGTATGTAAAGATTATCTATACCTGACACTTAAATTTATTTCAATTGGATGGGATCAGCTAGCTAATGGTAAACCCGCAGAAACAAAATGAGGAATATCTTCATACCATTCAAGAATACTTGATCAAAATGCCAAGTCTATCAACAACCATGACAAAAGTCCTGGCAGTGTGCAACAACCCTAATACTTCAGCCAATGATCTGAACAAAGTGGTTTCTATGGATCCTGTTCTTGCGGGGAAGGTTTTAAAACTGATTAATTCAGCCTATTATTGTCTGAGAAATCAGGTGAACTCCTTAACCCAGGCCATTATCATGCTCGGCTTGAACACCATTAAAAATCTGGCATTGAGTACGGCCGTTCTGGGAAGCATTAGCAAAAAAACAGCCCTTCAAAATAATGCCATGGATATTTTCTGGACCCATTGTATTGAAACGGGTGTGTGGGCAAAAGCCCTGGCCCTTGAAACGGGTATCACAAAATCCGAGTGTGAAGAATATTTTGTAGCAGGCCTTCTCCATGATATTGGAAAAATCCCATTGATCCATTGTTTTTCTGCCGATTATATGAAAATTGTTGCCATGGCCGCTGAAAAAAAACATTCTGTTCACACTATAGAAAAAGCGGTTTTTGGTTTAGACCATGAAGAAATCGGGAATTTGATTGCCCAAAAATGGAAACTTGATGGTGCAATTGCCCAGACGATCTGCACCCATCATCATCTGTCTCAAACAGATGATGAAACCCATGGCTTTGTTGAGCGCTTAGCCGTATCCAACATATTAAGCAAAGGAACTATAAATGACCTTGAAGAAGAGGGAATAGAAGACAATTTTGTTAAAAATATTTTGCAGAATTCATTGATAAAAACCTTTTTGGAAAAGCACAATTTAGCGTTGTCTACTTTAAAAACTATTCAAGAATCAACCCATACTGAAATCGAAAATGCAAAACTATTCATGCAGATTTCAAAAGGATAATCCATGAAAATAAAACTCTGGGGAGTAAGGGGTTCCATCCCCTGCCCAGGCCCTGACACGGTAAAATATGGTGGCAACACCCCTTGCATTGAACTACGCTTCAATGAAATAAACAGACAGATCATCATTGATGCCGGTTCCGGCATCCGGGAACTGGGCAACAACATGATGGTCAATGATCTTTCCAAAGGTCCCATCAATACCGAAATTTTTTTAACACATACCCACTCAGACCATATCATGGGTCTCCCATTTTTTCCCCCCATCTACCTTAAAGGCACTAAACTAAAGATATACGGCCCCGTCAGTTTTGAAAATGATACGCTCAAAGATATTATTGGGAACCAAATGTCATATCAATATTTTCCCGTCCGACAAATTGAACTGGCATCTCAAATAGATTATATTGAGTTAAAAGAAGGCCAGGTAAAAACAAAAGATGACAACATTTCCATTACCGCCAAATTGTTAAACCATTCCGTTCTCTGTCTTGGTTATCGTATCGAATACCAGGATAAAGTGGTCTGCACTCTCTATGATTCAGAGCCTTTTCAAAATATTTTTTCCATTGATCCTAAAGACCCTTCCTATGATAAAACCATGGCTGATGAGGGTGAAAAAACTGCTCAAATGCAAAATAAATTATTGGAAAACTTTTTAAAAGATGCCGATCTTGTCATTCGAGATGCCCAATATACGGAAGAAGAATACCAGGCATCTAAAAAGGGATGGGGTCACAGCTCCATAGAATACGCCATTGAATCTACCAAAAAAGCCGGTGTCAAACGACTTGCCCTGTTTCACCATGATCCCTTATATTCAGATAGAAAATTAGACGAGCTGACCAAAAAATTCTGCAACCCCGATACCACGGGAAACATGGAAACCTTTTTTGCAAAAGAAGGCATGGAAATCATTTTATAATGTTTATCCAAAGATTATCAGGTTTTTTTAAGGCCATGCACAATACTATACTTTAAGAAAAGCCTGGTTTATTGGAGCCGTGTTATTCCTTTACATAGCGGGGATAGGTTTTTTTTGCCTTTTTTGCATCATTAATATCAATATCAAGGGTTAAAAAATTTTGATCCAAAGAAGTTAATCCAAGCACATCTCCCCGTTCAGGTTCAATAATCCAGCCCGTCCCGCCAAAGTCTTCTTCCCTGGTATTGGGACCATTGTAATTTGATGAAAGACAATATGCCCCGGATACAATTGCAGCTGCTTTTCCACCCGTCACCCATATATCAACTTTGGTTTTCGGGGTTGCCCTGGGGCAGACCAGGATATCAATGTCCTGGTTTAAATATTGTCTGGCTCTTTTGGTAAACCAGATTTCAGTGCAGATGAGAAATCCAATCCTGACCCCGTTGATATGGATAATATTAAAACTTTCCTCTCCTCTTTCATACCAGGATGCTTCATAATATCCAGGTTCATCCGGCAGATAGTATTTGTCATGAACAGGGATATATCCTTTTTCTCTTGTAAAGATAAACCCTTTGTTCAAATGTTTGCCGTTTTCTATTACAGGTCTTGAGGCAATGGTCATTGCCACGGGCAGTTCATTTAGCCTGTCCATCCATTTATCATGGGATTTTACAGCCTTTTTCCAAAGGCTCGGATCAACCAAATTCGATTTTGTGATCCATTCAAAAAACGGCATTTCAGGCAGTATTAAAAGGTCTGATTTTTCCGTTTCCAGATGATGGATCAGCTGTTTCCAATAGGTGTCAGATTTTGTCCAGTTATTAGGCAATTCACAAACAGTTACTTTCATTTAAGATCCTTTTTTTTAAATAGAGTTTGCTATAAAATTTGAAAGAATTTTGAGCATATATTCATTTTCGAGTTTAGTACAAGGCTGCCTCTATGCTGTAAATCATGATTTAAGAATCATCCCCATGGTTTTGGCATCAATATTGCCGCCGCTTAAGATAACGCCTACCTTTCCTTTTGGTACAACTTTTTTGCTTAAAAGGGCTGCAAGTCCGAGAACACCGGATGGTTCCACCACAAGTTTCATGCGAAAAAATAAAAACCGAACTGCGTGAATAATATCTTTTTCAGAAACACTTACCATATCGTCAACATTTTCTAAAATCAAAGGAAAAGTGATTTTTCCAAGAGAGGCCGTTCTTGTACCATCGGCAATGGTGTCGGGGTTTTTAACTGTGTGTAGGATCCTTGTTTTAAATGACTTGCAGGCATCATCTGCAAGTTCAGGTTCTACACCAATGACACAGCAGTCTGAGTTTTTGCCTTTTGCGGCAATGGCGCAGCCGCTTAAAAGGCCACCACCACCACACGGGGTTAACAGCATGTCCAGGGAACCTGCCTGGTCAAACAGTTCCAGTGCAGCGGTTCCCTGACCTGCAATGACATCTAAATGGTCAAAAGGCGGAATCATGGTCAATCCCTGCTCTTTTTGTATTTTTAAAGCAATCTCTTCCCGACTTCCTTTCTCAGGATCATATTCAACCACAATAGCGCCATACTCTTTTGTTGCAGCAAGTTTTGTGGCCGGCGCATTTTTGGGCATGACAATTGTTGTTTCAACCTTGAGCATTTTCCCTACAAGCGCAACCGCCTGGGCATGGTTCCCGGAGGAAAAGGTAATGACCCCTTTTGATTTTTCCAGGTTTGTAAGTTTAGAAATGCTGTTGAATGCACCTCTGAATTTGAAGGCACCGATTTTTTGAAAGTTTTCACACTTTAAATAGATTTCAGCACCCACGGCTTTGTTTAATGTGCCTGAGGTCATTACAGGGGTATGATTGGCATGACCCTTTAATCTTAAAGCCGCATTGAGAATATGGTTAAACATTGATAAACTCCCTAAATTTTATAATTAGTCTTTGAACGAAAACCCATTCATCTACTGCGTTGCTGCAAAATTTTGCCAAATTATAAATCGGGCCTCATGTACAGGAGTACACTCCGGTTTCAAAATTTCTTACGCCTTGTATATGAGTAATTTTTCATCCAAATACAGGTTTTCGGTCAGGCACTATTTAAAAAGGCATTATTTCAGGTTGTAAAAGAGATGTAAATATCTTTGGTGGGTATTTTTTTAAAGAATAAAAAATCTTGTGTTTGTATTAGAAAGCTGGTTGATTTAAACTCAAAGGGAATGCTTTTCAGTAAATATTAGATTATGCTGATTGATGATAAAATAGTGTTGTATTTTTTTAAGGATTTTTTTAAATGAAATTTTTTAAGGATTTTTCAAAGTTTTCAAAAGACTTTGATAAATGTGTTACAACCATTGATTCCCATACGGAAGGGGAAACCACACGCCTGGTTGTCAATGGGTTGGGGAATATCAAAGGTAAAACCATGATGGATAAGCTGGATTGGTTCAAATCCCGGTATGACCACATCCGGTGCCTTTTGACAAAAGAACCCAGGGGCTCAAAAGAAATTCTGGCGGCCGTGGTAACCCAGAATGTAACTAAGAATGCAAAGTTCGGACTGATTTATATGGATGCCAAGAGGTATCCATATCTTTGCGGACATGCAACCATTGGTGCTATAGTAACTCTGGCAAGAACAGGTTTTCTATCGCTTTGTCCGGGAGAAAATTCTGTATTGGTGGATACACCGTCCGGTCCTATGGAGGCCAGGGTATCCTTTCATGGAGATAAGATTGATGCTGTGGCTATAAATATGGTGCCCTCCTTTGTTTATGATACGGGCCAACAGATTGAAGTACCGGGATTTGGAGCAATAAAGGTGGATCTTGTATGTACTGGCGGTTTTTTTGCAATGGTGGATTCAACCCAGATCCCCGTGGAACCGGTTTTGGAAAACAAAGCATTTTTAACGGATCTGGGCATGAAAATTATTGACGCTGCAAATGAGCAACTGAGTGTATCCCACCCTTTCCGACCGGATGTTAGAACCATTGATGTAACAGAATTTTATGATTCACAACATGATAAAGGCAGGGCCTCTGGCAGGGGTATGGTAATTTATGGAGAATCCCATGCCGACCGTTCCCCCTGTGGGACAGGTACTGCAGCGAAACTAACCCTTCTTCATCATTATGGAAAAATCAAAATGAATCAGAGATATATTAATTACAGTCCTCTTGGGACGTCTTTTGAGGCAATGATTATAAAAAAAGAATCCTTTGGATCTGTGGACGGGTTTATAGTGCAGATTAAAGGTATGGCTTATTTAACTGGTGCTCATCATTTTATCATTGAAGATGATGACCCTTTTCAACAAGGATTTATCATGTAATGAAAGCTAACGCAGATATAATTTTACATAATGGCACGATTAGAACCCAGGATGATGCTTATCCAGTGGCACAGGCCGTTGCCATATCCGGCAACCGGATTTTATGTGTAGGCTCTGACCGGGATGTTTTAGAGCTGGCATCAAAACACACACAGGTGATGGATCTTAATAACCGGCTTGTCCTGCCAGGATTTACAGATACCCATTTTCATTTTTATGAATGGTCATTGAATTATGACAGTATCGATTTTTCAAAGGTTCTCTCTTTTAAGGAAATGGAAGAAATAGTTTCAAAGAAAGCCCTGGCCCTTGGCAGGGGAAACTGGGTATTGGGGCAGGGGTTTAATGAGTCGGACTGGCCGGAAAATAAAATGCCGGATCGCCATGATCTGGACCGAATAGCACCCGATAACCCCGTGTGTATCTGGCGGTGTGATCTCCATCTGGCCGTTGCCAACTCTCTTGGCTTAAAGCTTGCCGGCATTGGCCCTGCAACCCCTGATCCCAAAGATGGTGTGATTGAAAAGGATGAATCGGGTCATCCCACAGGTGTCTTAAAAGAACTTGCACCAAACCTGATCCGGAATGTTTTACCCAGGCTTTCAGATCAAGCCATGCTTGAAAATATGCAAAAGGCCATAGGGGATGCACATAGACTGGGCCTGACATCAATTCATGACATCCGGTTGATGGGCGGATTAGATGGAGCAGTTGCATTAAAAGCCTGGCAGGCGCTTCGGCGGGAGGATAAACTTCATATCCGGTGTCATGTGGCACTTCCCGGTGAAATGACAAGCCAGGCAATTGATCTGGGTATTTTTACAGGGTTTGGAGATGATTTGCTGCGGATAGGGTATTTAAAGTTTTTTTCCGACGGTGGTATGGGCGCGAGAACCGGTTGGATGACCCAAAAATATCTGGATGCTGAATATGGGATGCCACTAACTCCGGTGGCGGAGATTGAAAAGGCTGCCGTAAAAGCAGATCAGGCTGGATTAAGCGTTATGGTGCATGCCATAGGAGATCGGGCTAATAAAGAAGTCATAGACATGTTTGCCCGCATTGAAAGCAAGGGTCAAACCCTTTGTAAAATCCCCCATCGAATAGACCATGTTCAGATGGTTTTGCCGGAAGATCTTGAAAAACTTTCAACGTTGAAAAATATGGCAGTCTCTTGTCAGCCCAACAATTTAAGCCTTGATATTTCCATGATTGATTCCTGTGCAGGACCCCGGGGAAAATATGCCTATAACCTGAAGACTATCTTAAACAAGGGTATCCCCTTGATGCTCAGTTCAGATGCACCCGTGGCAGATCCCAATCCTTTGGCAGGAATTTATTCCGCTGTTACAAGAAAAAGAATGGATAAGACTCCGGAACAAGGGTGGTACATGGAGCAGGCGCTCAGTGTTGAAGAGGCAGTCAAGGGGTACACGATCACCCCGGCTGTTGTATCTGGAACAGGTGATCGACTGGGATCTATCTCAAAGGGCAAGCTTGCTGATATGGTAGTTCTTGACCAGGATATCTTTAAGATTGATCCTGATGAGATCGCGGATACACGAGTAGATATAACCCTTTTTGATGGAAGAATTGTCCATGAAAGATGAATCATCACAGACGACCATGGCATATCTCCAGACGATTTTTAATAGGTCGGCTGATGGTTTGATGATCTGTGATGCACAGGGAACAATTTTAAAGCTTAATCGGGCGGCAGAAATCTTAAACGGTGTAAAGGCATCAGAGGTATTGGGAAAAGATGTCAGAACCCTTGTAAAAGAACATCAGATCGACAGGTCAGCCACCCAGGAAGTCCTTGATACAAAACGCCAGGTCAGTGTGATTCAAACCACACCACGATCCGACTATACCTTGCTGGTGACAGGAACTCCAGTTTTTGATGATCAGCATAATATTGTTTTTGTTGTCGTAAATGAACGTGATATTTCTCTTATCGAAAGCATGAAAAAACAGCTTGCTTTAGCACGGCAGGAATCTGAAAAAATAAAGGATGAACTCACCGAGCTCACCCTACTTGAATTAAAAGACAACCATATTGTGGCCGAAAGTGATTCAATGAAGCATACGCTGAGGCTTGCCTTAAAACTATCTGCCATTCAAGCTTCCAATATTTTGATCCAGGGGGAATCCGGAACCGGCAAAGGATTGCTGGCAAAATTTATTCATCAACATAGCAGTGGCAGCAAAAAACCATTTATTCAGATTAACTGTGCAGCCCTTCCGGAAAATCTTTTAGAAGCAGAATTGTTTGGATATGAAAAAGGAGCGTTTACCGGTGCCAGTGAAAAAGGAAAGCTTGGCTTGTTCGAACTGGCTTGTGGGGGAACGATTTTTCTCGATGAAATCGGTGAAATGTCCATGGGAGTGCAGGCTAAATTATTGAAGTGCCTGGATGATCACGAAATTATGCCCATTGGTGGCATTGCCCCAAAAAAAATAGATTGTTCAATCATCGCAGCGACTAACCGCAATCTTGATGATAGAACAATCAACAAGAAGTTCAGGCTGGACCTTCTTCACAGGCTCAATACCTTTACCCTGTCAATCCCACCCTTAAGAAACCGGCCGGAAGATATTCTTGAACTGGTTCGAATCTATCTTAAAAAATACAACAAAAAATACAACCGAAGGGCCAGGATTGGTTATAAAGCCTTTGAGATTTTTCAAACCTATCATTTTCAAGGGAATGTCAGAGAGCTAATTAATATCATAAAACAGGCGATTGTCATGTGTGATGGCAGGTCTCTGGATGATTATCTGGTAAAAGCATTAAGCAAGGTCAGGCCAACCAAATTAAAAATGGCACCCATAAAGGAACACACGACTCTGGCAGATAAAATATGGGCTGTTGAAAATGAGATGCTGATACAGGCGTCTATAAAATGCAGAACCACGCGTGAAGCTGCCAAGTTTTTGGGGATCAGTCAGCCCTCTGTGGTCAGGAAATTCAAAAGTCATGATATCTCTATTACAAAAATTCAACAATGATTCATTATCGAATCAGACAGCCCAGCAACCCATCCACACAAGCCTTATAGAAGCATACTATTTGATCCATTATTGTATCAAAACAAATAGTCCATAATAACAGATGGTTATGCATAATGTTTGATTCAAATATGAATCAAATGATATATAGCCATACTAACTGCTTTTTTCAACAATAAAAAACCTCATCTTTTTCAGGTAGTTAAAACATAATTCATCTTATCGGCATAAAGATTGCTATATTCAATAGTTGGATTACAGTGAGATTCATATGAACTACAAATAAGGATGGCTGAATGAAAGATAAATCATGGAAACCCTGGGCCTTATTATCCCCGTCTTTAACAGCTATTTTTTTTCTCCTTGTGATTCCGATCTGTTTTGTTGTTTACAGCTTCTGGCTTCGTGCCCCTACAGGGCAGGATATCCCGGCATTTCAACCGGATAATTAAACTAAATTTTTATCTGGTGTTCATAATATTAATCATTTATAAATAGGAGATACGATGAAAAAATTGCAACTTTGTTTGACCACTATTCTGGCAATGACCTTGGCGGTGATGTTTACAAATGTGAGCGCAGTACAAGCTCGAACCTTGGATGAAATCAAAAAAGCCGGCGTCTTGAAAGTAGCCAATTCTGGTGCTTACCCTCCGTTCAGTTTTGTTGACATGAGTGGAAATTTGGTAGGGTTCGACGTGGATATTGCCAAGGCAATTGCCAAAAAAATAGGGGTAAAAGCTGAGGTTATGTCAACACCATGGAACGGTATTATCGCCGCCCTGGTAGTTGGTAAATTTGATACTTGTATCTGCTCCATGTCAGATACTGAAGAGCGCAGGAAGGCCGTCGATTTTACTGATTCATATTATTACAGTGGCCAGAGCCTCTGGGTAGTCAATGATTCCAAGATCCAATCGATAAAAGACCTCAAAGGCAAAAAAGTCGGCACCGTACTAGGCGAGACCTCAAACGAATGGGCGGTGAAAAACGGCAACTGG